>Ga0265780_10000173_pt1 | contig 104720 bp, 104 predicted proteins | sample P1T30metagenome_FD_192432 | JGI IMG/M metagenome (GOLD analysis project Ga0265780, IMG submission 192432) | Plant litter microbial communities from East Loma Ridge, Irvine, California - P1 T30 | ecosystem: Environmental > Terrestrial > Plant litter > Unclassified | place: USA: California...
TATCCCCAACCGAGGTATCCGCCAGAGCCCAAAGCGGTCCTATGTCCACTTCCCCTACTAGGCGGACCAGACGGAGAGCTATAAGATGACGACGATGCCGAGCCGAATGCGAGCAACGCATGTCATGCAGTCTGCAGTTGTGCGTTGTCCGAAAGCGTACCGGGCGCGCGTCTATCACACACAGCAGGGGAGGTCTTGAAGAAAGGCTTCCATTCCGGTAACACCCCAAGTGCAAGCATCGCACTGACATATGTACCGTAATAACGCCCTCGTGGCGGGCGACGGCGCGTATCACACAGATGGTAAAATCATTGCAGCCACGAGGGCTGGGCCTGGAAGGGGCTAAGCGCGACCATTGGAATGGGTCTGGTTCGGTGATCGGAAGTCAGAACGTAGAGATCCCGGGAGCCGCGTGAATCGAAGCTTCTTTTGATTGATGCGATTACCCGATGATTTTGATTTTGTGGGAGCTCGCGTGGCCAACTCGCTTAAAATTATCAGTGCGCGGATTGGTTGTTTGTAAGCGAACAAGGATTGCGGAGAAGAAGAGGGGGAAGAGAAGAAGAAGCCACCAGAGGAAAAAGGATTATGTACGTTACTGCCTCGGTACGAATAAATCGCCGCGCCTCTATTTGCATAATAATACCTAGCGTTGCACGGCACGTATACGGTATGACATGTAAGCACCGGCGCACTCCTTACTACAACGATCCACCGCTAGAGTATTCCAATTATCTTTCCTACAGTACTTCTTCCTTGCCTCCTATCTTCTTTACCACAGTATAGTCTCTAACACAGACTGCAGAGCGGGTCACGTACAACGACAAGGGTGCCCGGTCGAGGATAGACAGAACAAGCCCCCGGAATGCAAGTATAAGCCGACCGCAATAGTGTTCTAGGCTGTAGCTTCAATGATTTGTGCAATTGAACAGAACCTCCTTGGAAGCGCCTATCGATATCCAAGATGGGCAAATTTTAGACACACCAGGTGCAACTCCATGATCCCGGGCATCAGTCTATCCATGCTTCATTCATCGTATGCGACATTTACTTTTCAGTGTTATGGACTTCATCATGAGGACAGCTCACATTTTCTGCAACAAGGTCAGTAGGCTGCAGGTCAAGCCACTGCACACGCTGTGGGACTTACGTATAACAAATCTGTGTCCAGCGGATGACTGCAGCTCAGCTGTGGCTTCTGGTCATACTTGCCCTCGAGCTCGTCGCGAATGCTGTTCAGGAGCTGGACGTAACTCTGTTGCGGGTTCTTCCTGAGTGCTGACATGAAGGCGTACGACATGGCGCCAGTGGCTTGTCCCGCAATGTTGGCGTCCGCTCTGTTTGGAAATCGTCAGTCAGTACTTGTTCGTTGTCGTAACGGGTGCACCACGCGCAGTGACAATACTGTGTAGCGCAGATGAGGGGATCCACTCACGATGTCTGATCGTCTTTGCTGCCACTCCACATGACAACATCCGCAGGACTAGTCTTCGTCTTGAGGTTCTTCTGATAGACATCGTCACCCTTTGTGGCTTTCTTGAAGAACGACATAGCAGTAGATGCCATGCCGCCCATGTCGCCACGAGCGTAGGAAGAGACCAGGCCAAGCAAGCCTTGACCTGCCTCCTTGGCGAGGTTGGGCTCCTTGAGGACACCCTGGGTGGAGTAGATGTAGGGCAAATCTAATGCAGATCCAGAGTGGCAAGAATCAAAGATGGCTGTGAGACGCACACCAGGCTGAAGAGGCCTCACCCTGTTCATGTTGGTCAGTAGCAAATTCGAATGGAAATTCAGCCAAGCCTGTACTCACATGATATCATGCATTTCATCGTCGACAATGTGGCCAGCTTGCCTGAAGTCCACAGGGTAGACAACTTCGTCGTATCCGTCCTCTTCGTCGCCATCCAAATCTTCCGTCTGACCTCCGTGACCGCTGTAGTGGAAGACCAATGAATCGTTGGGCTGCGCATCCTTCACCAGCCAGTGCATGGCTCTGATCATGTTCGCTTTTGTCGGCTGTGACATCGGGTTCTGCTGGTCGTCGGTCAAGCACACCATATCCTCTCTTGCATAGCCGTGGTTGTCCTTCAGGTACGTCGACAAATTCTTAACATCGTTGATGCAGCCCCGAAGCTGGCCTTTCTGGCCAAAGTAGTTGATTCCGATTAGTAAAGCCTTGCGCCGACCCGTGCAGTTTGAGTATTGGAATGAGTAGCCGCTCGGAGCGCCGTGTCCAAAGCCCACTGTCTGCGTGGGGGGAGGCGGTGGTGCACCTGCATACATTCTGTTAATGGGCGGAGGGATAGACCTCGCGTGCGCTCCATACGAACCACCCTGGTTGAACATCTGCGCCTGCTGCGATTGGAACGGTGTCATTGCCTGGCCGTAGCTGGTGGGAGGCGGCTGGTGGTATTGCTGCTGGTAATGCTGCTGCTGCTGCGGCGGCGGCGGCGGTTGACCCCATTGAGGCTGCTGCTGTGGTGGTGGGTATCCATAGCCGGGTTGCGGCGGCGGAGGCTGCTGGTAGCCGTATTGGGGCCTTGGAAGTGTCAGTCCTGCCTGTTTGCTGAATGTATGCGCTATTCGAGGGGTACTCACTGCTGCTGGTAGCCATATCCTTGCTGGGGAGGAGGATGGGAGCTGTGGTAGCCCTGTCCTGGATAAGCCATGTTGAAGGTGTATGCTCGTGTGGAACGCGCAAGTGTAGTAGGTGGCACTGAGTCTGACGGAACAGTTCGATGCGCGGGGAGTGTAGATCTCTATCGGAGAGTTGTCGTAGGTGAGTGTATGTAGTCGATAGGTAATATGGGAGCTCGATGTTGGCGTCGGCGGCTGCGGGACGACGGCTGACGCGCGCGGGGCTGACGCTGGATTTGGTTTGCTGGGGGGAATTTAGTTGCTCTATTCTGATGCCGCCGCTACAGATTGGGCGTGAAGAGGCGTCTGTAATGGGTTTGAGGCGTGGAAAAGTGACTTCAAGTGGGAGAAGGATGGTTTGCTTCGCAGGCACGGCAGGCTTACGTCTACACTTATCATTCACCCACAGACTCACAGGGCCACGACACCGATGGGATTCGGCACATTCTAACTTGGCGCCTTGCAACGATCATGAGCGCAGCGGGGCTGGGCGGCCGGAAGATCAACGGTTCCACTTGCTCGACCATGAGCATATGATACATGTCTTGAAGAACTTGACCTCGAGGATCCTGCAGACTACCATCTTCCACACCAGCTTTCTCAAGGCTTGCAGTCGCGTCTTTTCGTGGCTTTGATAGCTCATCACACTTCTCCCAATACTGCCATCGTGGCGCGCGGCATCACCGACCTCGCAAGCTCGCAAGGCTGAGTGATGCGAGTAATCCTTACTAGTCATTCAAACTAGCCGCTTGAGCCACCGTACTAGTCCTGCCCTACAGCCTTACCATTCTGTCATGCCGTTGATGGAAGTGGTGGTGTCCTTGTCCTTGTCGTGTCTTGTGGGTAAGCAAGTCTGCCCAAGGGCGGCAAGTTGGTGAATATGAGTCTACAGTATGTGTGGTATGTGCTGCTCTTTCGAACGTGATCGAAAGGTGGCAATATCTGTCAGCTCGCTCACTTGAAGATCCACGTGGGTGATATTACCTCACAGTAAAATAGTCCGTCATACGTATGTTGGCAGCATATCAGTATTAACCGTTCGTGCCACTCGGATCGTCTACTCCAGATCCATCCCAAACGACTGAACCCTTCCTCCAATCTAGCTAGCTATGCAATGATTATTTGACAAGTAAGAGAGAGATGAAGTGGAGCGAGTGAGCGTGTTGGTATCGAAGAGTGGCGCTGCTGTGGTTATCAAAGAGGGATATATTATGAATTTCTTTGAATTGCAGCATCGGTTCTATAGTGTAGAGGTATCACTGTCGCTTGTGGTTCATCTGTCTTCGTCAGACCCGCAAGGATTCGCGACCGACCCGTGTTCGATTCACGGTGGGACCAATCTTTTGTCGATTTCAACCATTTCCTTTTGGTTCGTTCGTGGACATCATGCAAAGAAACAAATCAACTCTTACAAAGTGTTGTAATGCGGCGGCAGATCTGGACAAGATCGTTAGACTAGGCATGCATCTTTCTCGGTTCGGGCTTGAGAAGAGCTCTCATATCACAAGCCCATTCCATCAAGAGCAGTATAGTAAGCTCTTTCCGTCTCAACTGCTCACTCATATGATATTGACATGATCATGGTAACCACAATCCAGAGGCAAGATTGAAAAATACCACGGCAGCACACTGATCCATATTTCCAACATCTCCTCACCTCGCCTTCCACCTAACCTTTCCAACCCAACCCGCCCACTTGATCACATCCTCCCTCTCCATCAACAAATCCACACTATAAAGCTCTTTCGCCAACTCCTCATTACTCGCAATCTTATGCACGAAAGAGTGACAAGCCCTACACAACCAAGCCACTTTCGCCAACTCCCACTCCGAATGCCACCCCCGCTTGACAGCCTTTGCGTGCATCTGCCTTGGGATCAAATGGTGGTAAGTCAACGGCAAATGCTCTCTGTCGCAGATCTCACAGCCATCTGGGCGAGATGCGGCGAGCGAAGGGGTGTGTTCGGGTGGGGCAGAAGTGGCGGCTGCGAGGTAGGAGTTGAGAATGGCTTCGAGTAGGCGGTCGAGGTCCGGGGGGTCCTGGAGCAGGTTGTAAGAAACCAGGGAGTCGGAGACACTCGCGGGAAGGGGCTTGGTAAGGGCTTCTAGGATTGTTGCTGCGAGTGGTGGTTCGTATTTCGCTGCCAGGGCGGAGTCTTCTTGTATGGTGGCGTAGGAGAGGGTTCTCAGTTCTGGTGGAAGGCTGGGAAAAGTTTCTTCGGCAAGGTACTGGTGGGTGCAGGGTGATGTTTCAGCGATGAGATACTGGATTAGGTAGATATCGCGGTCGCTTAGGATCCAATGCTTCTTACTTCTGTGAACTCGCTCAGCTCAGCCGCGTCCGTCTCGCCATCTTGTTCCTTGGTGGTTTGCACGACGGGCTTGATCTCATTCTTGCGACCTTTCACCCTCTTTTTCGGTTTGGTAGTTGCCGGTGCAAGCCTCTCTATCACCACAGTGGACAGGCAATCGCGGAAGAGTTCGAAATTGGACACCTCGTCGGAGGCGATCATCAGCGTGATAGAGATGTTCGAAGTCTCTCGGAAAGATCCAGACCAACACCAGCAGCAAGCACGACCAGTCGCACTCCTTCCAAAGATCGATGTGGCGTAGTGATCTAGTCTTGTGTACCTGACTTCCGATCTAGACCTGAACTCAATGGTGATCTTCCATGTCACGCCGAGAGTTTGGGGATTCGAAGCTGACCGGTTTTTGAAGATCGCTCGGTCAATGGCGTCACGAATCGTGATGCGTTCCGCGCCGAACCACCACCACCATCATCATGAGCATCATCGTTAAACGCCCAGCAGTGGTTGGACATGCATATTGGTGACACCGTGACCGCTCTCGCAACTCTCGAGCCATTGCTCAGTCCGTTTGGTAAAAAGACTTCGATTCCCATCTCTCATCGCTTCACTACATCCTCCTACCTTAGCCAGACTACTGTTCCAACACAGAATACACTCCATTGAGATTGACCAGTCACTTCAAAGGTGATAGATTCCGCAAACATGCCTCCTCCAAATCCAGAGAAAAAGATGGTCATCGCCTTCGACGCCTACGGCACTCTCCTCTCTACCGAAAGCATAGCAAAGAAACTGGCCCACCACTTCGGCGACGAGAAAGCCGAGATCCTCGCCACAGCATGGCGTAAATACCAACTGGAATACACCTGGCGTCTCAACAGCATGGGTAATTTGACGCACAAACGAAAGGATCAATCGTCCAAGCAAAGCTAATTCCTCGCCCTTCACCCCAACAACAGGCCAATACAAAGACTTCTCCTTCATCACAATCCAAGCCCTCAAAAACGCCCTCGCCGAAAACGCCCTCGAGCTCCCGGAGCCCGAACTGCAAGCCCTCCTCAAAGCCTACGACTCCCTCAGCATCTTCCCGGACGTCGCCCGCACGTGCGAGAAACTGCGCTCGACGCCCGACATCCACGCCGTCGTCTTCTCCAACGGTACAGACGCCATGGTGACCAGCAGCGTGACCGAGTCGCCCGACCTGAAAGAGCACGCCGGCGTCTTCAAAGACATCGTCACCGTGGAAGAGGTGAAGAAGTTCAAACCCGCCCCCGAGGTATATTACCACCTGGCGCGGAAGGTGGGCATGGATCCGGAGGACAAGGACAGTCTGGCGCGGGTTTGGGTCGTGAGTGGGAATCCGTTTGATATTGTGGGCGCGCGAGCTGTGGGGATGAATTCTATCTGGGTCAATCGGAAGGGGGATTCGAGGGGTTGGGAGGATGGATTGGTGGAGGGGGAGAAGGGCAGGCCGACAGAGGTTGTGTGCCAGTTGCATGAGGCTGTTGTTACGGTCATGAGCCATGCGGCGGATTTGGCGGGCCAGTGGAGTGAGTTCCATGGGGGTACAGAGGAGCATGGCACGAGGGAGACTAGCTAGTGCTATGACTCTAATGAAGGCATGTTTGGACATTCTGCATTGCTGTCAAGGGTTCGTTATGAATAGGTGCATGTGTCGTCAGAACGCTATCAGACGTCGTCGTCCTCTCTGCCTGTATCCCTTAGCGTGCACGCCACAGCATATATCAGTGTCCAAGAGCAAAAACGAATAAGCGACAAATTCTCGAGAAAAAAAAAAGACATTAATATACCATCAAATCACTTCACCCCCAACTCCCTCGTCAAAACCTTGCTAACACTCTTAATCAACACCTCCGGCCTCGGTACGCGCCCAATACTCTCCCTCACCATCCAATTGTCAGGATTCTCAAGACCCTCGACATCACTCCTCTCCTCCCTTACCCAAGGCAACCCATGCCCCTCCCCAACATCCCTCCGAAAAGCCTCGTAATCCTCTCGTTCAAAGCCAGCTCCGACGAAGATCGCGGACGGCTTGCGAGGGCTCGCGCCGCGTTTCAAGTTGCTGCCGAGTGTGGTTTGGGGATTTGCGACTTGTTTGCCGGCGAGGACGAGGGGGAGTTCTTGTCGGGCTGCTGCTGTAGATGTGCAGAAGTGGATTACTACAATGAAGAACAGATGGTGTCAGTTGAAATGGGGCGAGTACATGTTGCGACTTGTAAAATGTATGTCGTGAACTTGTATACAAGGGTTCGGGGCTGTCGTACTGTCGAAATCGGGCGCTAGGGCCGGCAAGATTTCCTTGCCGTTCTCGGCTGAGCGGCCGATCATAAAGACCGGGATGCCGGATTCGTTCGTCTTGTTGTTGTCTGTTGTTGAAAGCGTCATGTTGCGATTTCCGACGTATGGACTGGACAGAGCGTGTAGAAGGCAGAGTCTTTTCTCCCAAACCTTGCGAGGACTGTTATTTGAAGAGTTTGATCACCCTAAAAGGCGCGGCGTGCTACCTCGCGCCTTTCGCCCGTTCGGACATTTAATCGAAGTCCGATACGGTACGCTTTGGGAACGTATACTTTCAGCTTCCAAGTCCTACGGTTCGTACCGGTCGAACGGTCGACCCCACGTGGTCGGTGGACCTCTCAGACTGCGAGATTATATCTTTCGGCGTCTGGGTCGGTTAGCGATTTCTTACCGGGAGTGTGGGAACTCGACCACGGCTGTTTGCGACGGTAGCGATATTGCATTGTGCCAGTGGATTGCTCGCACAAATGGAGCTCGTGAATTGACTGGGGCATTTCGAGCCGATGGCATTGTCGACTCGATCGGCAATTGAAACGAGTATTAGGAGGGTATGAATAAGAGCGGTGTGGATGAAGATCGTTTAATACGACATCTTGGCGCAAGTGACGATATGTCATCGTTCCGAAGCATTTGTATACGAGCACATATTGACAACGCTCTTCAGGGACCAGAGCCAAAGTTGCGGTCGCAGGGTTTGCAGGAAACATCAACACCAGTCATATTGACCCGAAGCTGTGGTCCATGGTACAAGTCCATGATGTTGACTCAATGCGCAGGGAAAATCAGGTGTGATAGAACGTACACGTTGTATTCAATCAAGCGATATGTGGTATAAATGAGCGCTCCCTGTCTCCATATCACGCATGTCCGTTAGTCATCCCTTGACCAGGCTGCTGCGCGACTGCTTGTGGTTGCTGTTGCGGAGGCTGCGGAGTGCCACTTGCTCCCCTTGGAACAGCGGGTACTTGTGCACGCGACATACCGTTGACAGGTGTGGGCGGCTGCGAAGGGAAGTTGGGCGTCGCTCGTCCCGACATGGCTTGCTGGCCATACTGTGCAGCTTGTGGTTGTTGTGTGCCAGGGTTTGCGTAAGCGGGCCTTTGTTGGGCCTGCTGTGGGGCGCCGGGATACAGTGGCTGCATTGCAGGGGATGCGGTACGCTTGTATGGACTTTGCGATGCCTGCCCTTGAACACCCGAGTTGCTTGAATATGCTGTTGCATTCTGTGTGCGCGGCTGGAACTGTTGCAGTTGCTGCTGACTGCTCGAATAGCCGGGGCGTGCTGTTTGGGGGGTACCTTGCCCGTAATTTTGACCGTAGCTACCGTAGTTGGTCGGAGGCTGAGCTGGCCGAGGTTGACCGCCGAAGTATTGCTGCTGCTGCTGCTGAGTGCTGGTTTGACCATAGCTGCTTTGCTGTGCCGCTACAGGACGAGAGTACTGGTTTGTTTGTGTGTATGTCGCCCTTGGCGCTGCAGAGGGTGTACCATAATTTCCTGACTGGCCGCTGGTTGATCGTTGAAATGCGGGTACAGCAGCAGGAGTCCTACTTGCTACTGCAGGAGTCTGACCGTAGCGTGTGTTGGCGGCCTGGCCGATTGCGGGATTGCGCGAAGAACTACTATAGTGCTGACCAGTAGCCGATGAGGTCGGTCTTGTAAGAGACGCTGTAGCCGCGGCAGTAGCTGCGGCGGTCCGCTTTGCGATCTTTGCCACTTCATCTTCATCCATGCCTCCCTGGTAGTCCTGGGCCTCGAACGGAAGCAGCTGAGACACGCCAAGGTCCGCGAGCTGATCGCCGTCGAGTTTCGCGACTGCGTAAGGGGGTAGTTGAAGAACGAGATACGCAATCTCGTGGCGAAGTTCAGTGTATGTGTTGATCTCATCTTCGGCCGGTGCATCTGGTTTGCCGATCTTCGATGCCAGGGTTGGAGCTGGGCTAATCGGAGTGCGGGAGACAGAGGTAGTCTGAGGAATGGTAGCATTGCGGATGCGCTGTTGAGACGCGAGAGTTTCGAGAAGCTCGGAGATATGACCTAGAACCTCGTCGGGATCGGTCTTGTTCGTCGAAGGTTCGGAGTAAGTCACGACTGGAAGACTGTCGAGCTGTTCCAAAACGTTACTGAAATCTTCTTCTTTCTGGCCAGTCTCCTCCAGCGCAGGGTCAAGTGCGAATTCAGCGGACAAAGTGTCGGGCACGAGGGCAGGGTCATTGGCAAAGACTTCGTTGAACCTGCGATCGCCCAGCTTGTTGAACCAGATCATTGCTTTTGTTTGGGCGGGAACCAGGGATTTTGTGCTGTCGGAAGACGGCGCGAAGCTGGAAAAAGCACGTCTAAACAGAGCCTCTTCCTGCTTCTGAAGTTCTGCTTCGGCCTGCGCCTTGGTAGGAGCGGTCTGCATTCTCTCGCCGCCACTCAACGCACGATCACGCTGCTTCCGCTTCTCATGGGGGGAGTAAAAACCGTATGCTGGATCGACGCCGCCATAGCCAAGCCAGTCGGCAGTTGTGAGACTTTGAGTCGTGTAGCCTCCGCGTTTGCTGCCACGAGATACAGGATCCTTGAACTCCCAGTTAAGGGTAGTGTCTCTGACGGCTGAACGCTTTTGGCCTTTGGGAGGATGGATGGAGGGTAGCGAGTAAGGTGCAGGAAACGCCTCTTCCAGAGTCGGACCGCGCTTCGAGCTGGTTGTGTCGGATGGTACGATCTGGGTCGCAGTCAGACCGTTCGGAAGACCAATTTCCTCGACGGGTAGTTCCAGCTTGATCCTCGAATCCTCGGAATCCTGGGGGTGCTGCATGCTCGAAAAGAGCTGCCTGGGATTGGGTGCATTGCCAAATAGGGTAAGCACCGTACCAGTCGTGCTCTGCGATGCTGCTGAGTGAACGCCGTTCGTAAGGTGTCCAGACTCCTGCTTCACCTCGCCGTTTGTATTCGCATGTGCCTTGACCCGGCTCGCTTCCCGATCAACAATTTCCTCAACCATCCGCTCAAACGCATTGATCCGTTGGATGCGCTTAAGATCCTCCACCGACACACGTCCATTGTTTTGGCTGTCTTCCTTCTCCGACGAGCGAATAGCACTTTCCAGTTCCTTGCTTACGTGGGCTGCATCAATTTTGAGTTGCGACAAAGAAGCGTAGGCGCCACCTTGAAGCTTGGCCTCAATCGTGCTCTTCTTGTCATCTCCAGATTGGGATTGTCTTTGCTTCTTGTGTGCCGGCCCAGTAGAGTGTGATTCGCTGAATGCATGCTGGAGGAATGAAGGCTCAGTGTCGTACCTAGCGGTATGTCAGTCAGGATGCCTCGCGCATACGCTTTCAACCCACGCACTTTTGGATGATCTCGTAAATGTCCTTTTGGGTTTGCGACAGGCTCGAGGGTGTCTCCGTGTTTGGCTCGCTGTTCTCGCGCTTGCGCTTGTTCGCGGACGTGTCGGTCGAGAGCTCATGTGCGAGGGCCGGCGACTCGTTGGCGCCGTTGGAGTTGTCTGCCATGGCTGTTGGGTTTTCGCAATGCGTCGCGCCCGAGTTTGGATTGAAGACGCGCTTTCGTGTCAAGCCGCCCACAGTAATCGGCAGTCTAGTGTACGTCGGGCAGCGCAAACAACGCGCGCGCCGTGCTGCACAGCAGAGAAATAATATTCCAGATCGGCGTTATTGGCGGTCGGGAAGGTACGGTGAGCAAGAGATTAGACGTGTATGTAATCAGTTGAAGTGAAGGGCGACGAGGTGAAGAGAAGTAGGTACTGTAGGGTGCATACCTCCCATTCTCTCGTCGTGTCTCTCTTCCGCAATCCCTCTATGCTCCTGGAGCCAATCACGATCCCGCACTCAAACTCTAAATCCGGTGCTTCGCGTGGTGAAAGGGCAATATTAAATGGCTCTCGACAAATATTGATAGACCTTCCTACCTACCTTTCTACCTATCCCTTACAGGCATTGCACCCAGTTGCAAGCAATTCATGCATGCCACATGGACACTTGACGCCGCTGGGCCATCGCCTCCGCTCTGTTCTGGCTACACTCAGGCCCAATGCCCGACATGTCGACAATGGTAGCACCGCTTCGAAGCAACAGCTGCTGCCGTCCAAGGCCCTCTACACCACCGATGCCCTGATACAAAGGCGCAGGCCGATAACACGCCCAAGACCAACTCGTGCAGCTACACCGATAATTTCTACACGCTCCAGACATGCCGCTGCCGTACCTCTCGTCGCCGAGGCAGAACCCTGGTTGGAAGAAGATGCGACTACCTTGTCGCCCATGAAACCTATCACTCGCCGCCAAGAGAACAAAAGGACGAGAGTGGACTATTTGGCTCGAGAGTTGAACCGCATCGGAAGAAGTAACGTTGCGCCAAATCCGCCATCAGGTCGGACAAGGGAACATCGCTTCAACCATAGAAGTCTCCATGGAAAGCGAACCTACCTGGAGGATCAAAAGAGACATGCTGCAGACTACATCCCTCCACTGGAAAAGGCGACCACGATGTCTCTGGTCCGGATCCTTGCGAGCTACCTACGCTATGTCTCAGACACCTCTGGCGAAGTCGTCCAGGCCGGTCGGATGACGGGTTCCGCGATGGGGTTATCGCGAGAGGACATGCGCTTCTTGGCCCGCAAGAACTTCGATTTGGAAGACGTCGAAGCATGGGCTGCCATGATCACGGAGCCCGACTCCTTCAAGGCCGCCAGCAGTCTCCAGGCACGCGTTGCCAGCCACGGAGTCCGATCAATTCCGCTACCGGTATTCTCCTATATGCTGCGAAGGCCATATATCACCACAAGAGCTTTGCGTATCCTCATTGTGCATGCATGGAATTTGTTTGCAGAGCTCGATGCTTCTGAAGACATTGATGTCTCGCCGGATGCCGTATTCGTCGTGTTCATCCGTTTGTCACGTCATGCGCGAGAGGTTTGGCCGGAGGCTCTGCCATCGATCGCTGATTATCTTGTTCGATTTTTACCGGACATAAAGCGGAACAACAGGGGCTACGTCTACCCGAGCGCTAATGCAGTCTCCTTCATGCTGAACAAAGCCATGTACTTGATCTCTGAGCCCACGGCAGTTGCGCCGTTTGTGGACACAAGCTATCAGGAGGCCGCTGTGATACGCATTTTGTCGAGCATGGCCGAGCATGATCCACCTATAGTGATCAACCGTGAAGGCTACCGTGCAGTCATTAGGTCCCAGCTCGCTTCTCAAAAAACACCACGTGAAAAGCAGTGGGCAGGCCTGAAAGCTCTGTCGTGGCCCCCATGGAAGGAAGATCGGACGAACATGGACTCTGAAATTGGACCAGAGCATGGCATATCCCGAGCGGGTGCATCCTTGCAGAGAATGCAAGAAGCAGGTTACGCACTTGCATCGTGGGAGAAGGTTGCCAAATTGTTTACCGGCTGGGATGTCGATGGCACGCCCACCATACAAACTCGTGTCGTCTTGCCAATCTGGGGAGAGCATGTGAAGTGGAACTGGACTGGGAGCCATGAAGCTTCCATTTGGATAGCAAGGATCAAGACTACTCGAACAGTGCAAGAAGCATGGGCTTGCTACCAGGCCTTCGAGGATGCCGGGAATCCACCTGATCAGGGTGTTATACTTGCCATCCTGGAAAAGCTCCACCAGGAGGAGCGGCGACAGCGGAGAGAGACCAGACCAGCCAGAAGAGATGTGCGACTGTCCAGTGCACCGCAACCTACAGTGTATCCAGGAGACGCAAAGGAGATCGAACCGTTGCCACCATCGACGCACTTGTACACATACACACGAACCGATCCTCCAACTGCACATGAATTTTACAAGCAGCTTCAAGAACACGACATTGGCCTGCTCGACCAATGTCTGGCTTATCTGATAACAAATGCTGTCTCTGCTCACGCTGGGAGAAATTACATCAGATCCGCTCTACACCGACACCCAGCCCTCCGTGGTGTCATCGGCATTGACCCGGCCGTCAATTTTGATGAGGTGCCTGATGTACTCTTCCAGGCTTACGTTGAGCTTCTCTCTCGTCTCTCCCGTTACGGGAAGGCAGTGGAGCCAATGAGATTCAGCACAGGCCGTCGCAAGCCACCAACATTATACATCTCGGACCAAAGTCTAGCAGAAACGCGTTTCAATTTCCAAAGCGGTCTGGTCCAGGCCGTCTGGTTGTTACAGATGAAGAGATCTTTCTATCGACCCACTTGGAATGCTGTGCTCGACGCACTGGCTCGCAACGCTTCCTACAAGGTCGTCCATCTGACAAACGCACACAACGGAATCACTACCGACCAGGCCAATATCCCGGATCTGCACTTCAACGCCATCTTGGCTTACCGCTTGATGCAGCAGGTTCTAGAAGACTATCAAGACCAATACATGGCACCGGATCCACTTGCCTTCCTCGCAATCTGCCGCGCAACTGAGAACCTCGGCATCGCTTGCTGGAGCATCATTTCTAATGACCACTATCGAGGGCAAGCTCCAACCGATGGATTTGGCAATGATGATGAGAGGTCGTTCATGCCCGCGCGTGTCTCCGAAGCGGAAGACGTTCTAGCGTACGAGATGCCTCAACGACAGGTCAGTCATTACTTCAAGCTCTTGGTTGGTGACAGAACCTTTTCTGGCTTTGAACGTAATCTCACACCGCCTGAGCGTTCTGGTGATCAATCAGCCTCATCGCCTGGCCTTCCACGCCTACTCGCAATACCCTCACCTGCGATACTTCACGCCTACATCCGCGCTCTTGGTTGGTGCGGCTCACACAACAGTATCATTGAGGCGCTGCAGTGGATGGTCGAGTACCAGGAGGAGCTTGCGGAGGCTGCTCCCCGCGCCCGCAACAGCTTCAACGTTATGCGGCGCGCTGTCGTTGCTGCGAGAGTGTTCCTCGAGCGTAGTTGGTTGCCTTCGGGTTCAACAGAGCCCGACGGCTTTGCTTCGCAGGAGTTCGACGTGCGCGAAGACGCTCTGAGTGGCATGGCCCAAGCCGCTCGCCAGATTGGTGAGAATACCGGCGGCAAACCTACCCTGTTGCAAATGTTTGAATCTCCTGCTTCCGCAGAGCAGATAGAGCAGGCGAGGGCGTTGATAGACAGCGTACCGGACTGGGGCGGGTGGGCTACGGAAGAGGAAGTCGAGGCGTACTGTCAAAACGGTCGGTTCGCGTAGGTCATGTATTGTAAAGGACTCGAATATGGATGTGTAAATGTAGGTATATATGTATTTGTAATTTGTATCATCAGTACCACCGCCTGAGAGTCATTGTAGTGCTCTCTTATTCGTTTCGAATGACTGAGTGCTATTGTAAATCTTCATTCGACATTGCTATCGCTCGGATACCATTGTGGCAACCCCAACTCCAACCCTAAGTATGTAACACTTTCTGATCACAATCACGATCCAGATCGACGGAGCCTTTTGGTCGAGAGACATGACTCTGAATTCATGTCTATACGGGGCTCTGGTGATGATTGCATACTCTGATCGTTCATACCAACGCTTCTTCTCGTCGAAGTGACGATTGAAGAATTTCTGTAACCTCGAGATCATGCATGAGATTTGACTGCAATTGGGGACGTACGAAGACGAAAGCAGTATTGGAATGTCACGTTCTCTGAAGTGTGATGAGTGCACATTCACTGTAACGTTATGAAATACCACCACTGTACTTCACTTAAGGAATCTGATGTCTGTCTGGGTTGTTTCCATGATGAACGTGACTCTTTCTCGCGAACTTTTCCCACCTCGAATTCCACTTCATCCGGGGAAGTAACAACGAAGCATCGACGAGAACGAGAAATAGCAAACATCAGCCAGTGTTCCGACATCCTACGTACGATCGAAACCAGACATGGCCAAAGACAAAAAGAAGTCCAAGGAGGGAAAGGAGGCCAAGAAGGCTCGTGTGGCGCAGAAGCAAGAGAAAAAGGCCACTCAGAAAGACAAAAAGACCAAAGCCAGAGGACCTGCGGCCGACGACAGCGATGCCGACGACGGCGATATCGATGCAATCCTAGCAGAGTACCAGAAGCAACAGGAGCAATTTAACAAGGTCACAGAGCAAATATCCGACCCTCCGTCCGCGAGAGCCAGCGCCACGATCGTGGCGAATCCCGCCAGCAACAATGAGATATTCCTGTTCGGTGGAGAGTACTACAACGGCGCCATGGCGAAGTTCTACAACGAGCTGTTTGTCTACAAGACCAACTCGGATACCTGGCGTAAGGTCACCAGCCCCAACAGTCCGCTGCCTCGATCGGGCCATGCGTGGTGTCAAGGCGGCAATGACAAGGCCATTTACCTGTTCGGTGGCGAGTTCTCTTCGCCCAAACAGGGAACTTTCTACCACTACAACGACTTCTGGCGTCTCGAGCCTAGTACTCGTGAGTGGACGAAGCTGGACCAAAAGGGTGGCCCACCGGCTCGTAGCGGCCACCGCATGACTGCCTTCAAAAACTACATCATCATCTTCGGCGGCTTCCAAGACACGAGCCAGCAGACCAAGTACCTGCAAGACATCTGGCTTTACGACACGCAGACTTTCAAATGGATCACGCCCACCTTGCCACCCGCCTCCGGCAAACCAGATGCTCGCTCCTCGTTCTCGTTCCTCCCTCACGACTCCGGCGCCGTCATTTACGGCGGCTACTCGCGCGTCAAGGCCAACGCCGCGATCAAAAGCAAAGGTGGTAAAGCGCAAGCCGGTGGTGGCAGCTCACGCGTAGTGATGAAGCCAATGCTGCACCAAGATACCTGGTTCCTACGCATCACGCCGCCAGCCTCTGACTCAGCACCCAGCACCCTACCAACAGTCCGCTGGGAGCGTCGCAAGAGACCCGCCAACGCTCCCAACCCGCCTCGAGCCGGAGCGACCATGGCTCACCACAAGGGCCGCGGAGTCTGGTTCGGTGGTGTGCACGATGTGGAAGAGAGTGAAGAGGGCATCGATTCGGAGTTCTTCAACCAGCTCTTCGCCTACAACATTGACCGTAACCGCTTCTTTCCCCTGACTCTCCGCCGCGCCCGCACGGGAGCGAAGAAGCCCAACGCGGCGGACAAAGGAGGCAGACGTGGTCGCGGCAAAGCAGACGAAGAAGAACTGCTCCGAAACCTCGCCATGATTGAAGGCAAGGGCAACGCCGACGAAGCAACAGCCGATGCCGACACTGCCGCCGCTGCCGCCAACGACTCCGACTCCGACAAAGAAGACGGGAGCAAAGTCGAGAAGCCGATCCTCTGGGAATTCCCCCACCCGCGCTTCAACGCGCAACTGGCAGTTCAAGACGACACGTGCTTCATCTACGGCGGAACGTACGAAAAGGGCGACCGCGAGTTCACTTTCGACGAGCTGTGGTCGCTCGATCTCGGCAAGATGGACGGCGTCAAGGAAATTTTCAAACGCGAGATTGGTGATTGGCAAGACGATGAATCTGAAGAAGACGACGAAGACGACGAGGATGACGAAGACGATGACGATGACGAGGAGAACTCCGGCGACGAGGACGGTGCCAGCAGCAGTACTCCAGCTACCTCCGTGGCACCCTCAGAGGCTGCAACGGCAGAAATCGAAGAGACTGAGGGCGACGAGAAAACGACGTCCGCGCAATCGGACGGCCTCCCTTACCCACGGCCCTTCGAGTCTCTGCGCGATTTCTTCGTGCGCTCTGGCGTGGAGTGGCAGGAAATCATTTTGACGGAGATGAAGTATCGCCGCTTGGACGACATTGCCGAGCGCAGTGTCAAGGAGGTTCGCAAGACTGCATTTGCGCGCGCCGAGGCCAGGTGGTGGGATGTGAGAGAAGAGGTGCAAGCGCTGGAGGACGAGCAGGAAGCGGCGGGCATTCAGGAGGTTGTTTCGCTGGCGGAGAGGGGCGGTGGTGCTGGTGGTGAGGGTGGCGCGCCCAGGAGGAGGTGAGAAAGGTTGGTAGGATGTAGAGATCTGACGAAACATTGAATCATGGAATGGGATTACTGTACATATTCTCGTGCAGTAGATTGATTGATCCATCAATCTACCAAATCTATGGTCAGAGTTATGGACGATAAGTCACGAAACAATCCACGACCGATTCTTTTGTTTCAACAACACAGATGTATCCTCTGATCACCAGATGTATACTCACTGTAAGTTTAGAGAATATGGTATTGTCCAAAATAGTGTTGTCGTAATACCCTCCCTTACGCGCCAAACCCTTTCCATGACGTGCTCCAAACCGCATTCCGCCTTTTTTGAAGCCGCATCAATCATTGACCTCGCCATCCTCCATCCACTCCTTTACATCCCCATTACACATCTCAACACCATCATGTCTCGTCTGGTACACACTCCTGTCCAATAAGTTCTATATGCAAAAAATCCCACTAACACAACAACAGCAAATTAGCCAACACTACTCCCGCCTGCTCGCGCGCTGGCCAGTCGACAAGCTTCGCCCAGCAGAGCGACACTTTCAACGCCTCCTCGAGAAGCGCATCCAAGCAGCGCCCGCCGCCGCAAGTGACGAGTCGCGCGAGGTCAACGCCGCGTACTTGCTCTTGGAGAACGGCTTCCGCAAGCGCTACCCGGTCTCCGACGCTTTCATGCACCCGGCCAGCAAGCCCGACCACTACACAGCATTGGCAAAGGAGTTGGAAGAGGCGCCGAACAGGACGTGGCTCAGCAATTGGGTCAAGAGGATGCAGAACCTTGTTAGGTTGCAGTAAGCTGTGGCGTGTGTTGCAGCAAACAGCGGCCTGTTGAGGGTCGTGAATACAGGCGAATTTGCGCTATGGGCTGCCTGATGTTTGCTGTCACTGGCGGGCATTGCATGTTGCTTGCCGCATGGCCGGGTCTGTCTATAAGGGCAAGCTAGATCGGCTTCTCCTTACACTTCTGGATCGGTCATCGAAACCCGCAGTCGGCGCATACCTACCGAACTCCAGGCCGACTCGATATCCGCATCCATGACCACTCTATCAGCATCTCCAGCGAGCCTCGCGGTCATGTCCCCGTACGATGCGAGCGAGGACTCGATACACGCACGCTTCTACCAGCTTCTACACGAGCCCAGCCTTTCCTCTCCACAGACACAGATTTCCTCGACCGATGAGCCCAGCTCTCCGCCTTTCAACACACAAGCATTCGACAAAACCCACGCTTCAGCACCACTCGCTTCGATCACCGAAACAAGCCTATCTTCTTCCGGACTTGGCTTCACCCCTCTCAACTCCACGCTTGCTTCACGCGTCGCCTCGATGTCACAACTAGAAGCCGCCTGTACGACCGAGATCGCCCTAGGAAAGGATGTTTGCACCCAGTACGAGCGAGGCAAGCGCTCTGAGTATGACTACACTGCATCTCGCCGCAACCGTGCGTGTTCGGCCCCTGAGGGCCCAGTGAATTTGAACTTGCAGAACAAGTCACTCCGGACGGAACAGCCTGGTGCGAGAGTCGACTCTGCCGAACCCATTACTGGTAGCACCGTCAAACCTAAGCCGACTGCGCAAGAGTGGGTGTCTGATCTTGACTGCGTTTCGGACGTGTTGGGCGCCATGCTTGCCGATGGTGATCGAGGCGCGAGATGAATTCTTGAGGCTTTGCACCGGCTGGTCAGTACTTTACAACCTGGGGATAATCATTGTACTATATGTAGGAGTAACATGTCAAAAGTCATTTTGAGGTTGTCGCTGCTTGTCTAATCATCATAGTCATTTACTGCAAGCTGCTCAAATCCCTTCGTGATATAATAAGCCATGCCACATCCGACGCAACAACACAGCTTCCAAGAAAGCCTCTTAATGCTTCACGAAGTTCCTACACTGTCATGGCCCTGCGCGAGACGACCTCAACCTCACCTCCAACTCCGCCGTCCGCCTCGCCACCCCCTCTCCATCCTCCTCAACCCCAAACCTCTCCCTCACCCACTCCAAATCCCTCGCATGCTGCGTCCCAGCGTAATACTTCCAGACGCCTTCCTCAGAACTCCACTTTCGATTTGGCACGTACGCCTCCAGATTGTAGTAATTGTCCCTGTGGAATGGAAACTCATACGATGGCAACCCTTTCCGCGCCAAAAACTCATCTGAACCCCGCGCTGCTTCGGCGAGGGAGAGTTGGTAGGGGCGGTGCTGCGCGAGGACGGGCCCGCCTTGGGGAGTCTTGATGTATTTTGAGCGGCGCAGGATCGTGCGCGTTGTGGTGTCGAGGTGTACCGCCAGGAGCGCTGTGTAAACTAGTGGGCTTTTCATTGCTGTTTCGACTCGCGCGGCGGAAGTTTCGATCAGGTCTTGATTCCAGGGCGCGGTGGCGCCGCGGGGGATCATTGTGATTGGGATGCGGGCGTCGAGCGCTGACTGCCAATGTGCGAGATCCAGGATGGTGCACAGGTTGTTCCACGCGAAAACGCAAGTCATGCAAGTGCAGATGGCGAGCGGGTCGAGGGGTTTGATGTGCGTGTAGGGTTTCTTGTGGATGGCTAGCAGGTCCTGGCGTTTGGGCGAGAGGAGGGCGGAGTGGTAGGTTGGGTCTATTGAGGAGAAGGAGACGGGGAGGGGGAAGCATTTTGCGAGGATGGCGTAGCGGGATCGGATGAGGTCGCGGGCGATGGTGGGTTCGTTTTCGTGGATGAAGGCTTTCATGGGCCTGGTGAGGCGCTGGAGGCGGAAGAGGTCGCTTGGGTGGAGGTAGGTGAGGACTTCTAGGATGAGTTCCGAGGGGAGGTCGAGGAAGGATTGTGGTTTGGCTGCGGGTTTCTTCTTGGATTTCTTTTCGAGGCGCTTTTGCATGCGTTCTGTCTTTTTCGAGTGGAGTTGCAAGACTGCTGTTGTGTCGACGAGTGGTTCGTCGTCGTCGTCGTCTTGGAATATCGAAACTTGTTTCTTTTTCGATCGCCTGCCGCCTGGCGGTGCTGGTTTCGTCTCATAGGTCTTCTCGTTTTTGACTGTTTTGCTATCGTTCGAGGCCGATTGTGTAGTGTGGTCGGACACCTCGTCAATATCTCGCTGTCCGTCACCATTGAGTGACTCAAGACTGATCTCCATACTCGAGAAAACGACTTCTGTTGTTGATACAGCGTTGCAGTATCGATATACGTATTTTAGTATTTCTCGAAAGGTGAAGTGCTTTCCTTTGAGCGGTTCACCGGTGGCGAATTTGGCGACCGCCACTCGAACCAACTCGGCGTCACTAACACCTTAAATCCTCACATCAAGACCCGGTTGCGTGGGTCGAAGTGTATATGCTGAGACGATGATTTGTGCGTAAAAAACTTGTCGACATGCATCTATCGGCAAACTTAGCTAACAATGTATTCTTCACATCAAGCCGGTGTCACTCAGAGTCTGCTTGTCGGAATGGATAATACATCTAGGGACATACCACGAAGGGTAGAACGTGTCCAGGCGAAGTAGAAGACACGAAGTGATTTGCACAGTAGAATAATTCTATTCACATCATTTGAATATAGAAGTAGCTCCAACGACATCAGTACGACCAAACCTGCTGTGTCGAAGAAAGAAAGGCAGAAGGAAAAGACATGCAACGTATCTACACTCATCAACAGAAGAATCAAGATAAAAAACAAATGCCCTCACCTCCTAATGCTCCATTGCGCTCACACTCGACCCCAAAGAAAGAGCAGAAGTGGAAGTCCGTCTAAAAATTTGCAACCGAGTCCAGATCAGCACACCAAAAAGACCGATCAGACCCAGCTGTTCCACCTCGCTCTTCCTCTTTTGCTCGCCATCCTCCACCTTAGATACAAGAAATGAAGCGAATGCAAAACCAACGGACCATTGCAGAATGGACGAGAAAACAAAGATTCCACCCTTGAACGCCCACGACACCCAACTCTCCCAGATAAGTCAGATAAAGTCGTTGCCATCGTGCCCATTTCTATCTTCTGCCGCCCGACCCTGGCGGCTCGCTTGCCTGCTTTGTTTTTCAGAGCAAGGGGATTTTGTTTTTCGGATAATGTTAAAAGAGACAAAAAATGAAAGAACGACAATGTCAAGCGGGAGGGGTATCCGACGAGAGATCTAAGCGCCAGCCAATAACAAAATCCAATAGTGATGGAAGGGAAAAGGGAGAAGGAGGGACTCGCACCCGTCAAGGATGCAACTCCGGTCTAGCCCATCGTGAATCACTCCGGTTCGATGCCTTCGTCGATCTTGTCAGGGACGCCCGAGGCGCCGGTCATGTTCGCGGCGTGGCTCTCGGAGAGCTTGCTCAGGGTCTTGGGGCTCTCTTGTGTCGATTGAGCATTTGCCAGGGCGTTGGGGGTGTTCCTCGAGGACTCGTTCTTAACCATAGCCTGTGGAGTTGATTGGCCGTTGTAGGGCGTGTGGCGAGGAGAAGCAGAAGCGTTCGAGGCGCGACCTGAAGCACCACCGGAATGGACAGATTGCTGCGAGCTGGTGCGTGGGGAGACACGGCCGTTCAATTTCGCCCAGCGAAGACCACAACTGTTGCATAGATCTCGTTGTCCACTCGGGCCTCGCCGCCATTCAGGTGTCACTCTCGTGTGACAATTAGCGCAGTCCTTTTGTTGATTTCCTGCGCCCTTTCTTCTCTTCCTCTTCTTTTTGGCCGCGATGAGTGATTGCACTTCCTCCGCAAGCATCCGGTTGCGCTTCTCCAGTTGTCGGATCTCATATTGCCATGAGCTGGACTTTGTCGTCTTGAGCTCGTCAAATAGATTGTCCTCCGAAGCTAGCGAGTCATCCTGGTGTCCGATCTTCAAGCCGTTGTGACCTCCATACGTCGTCGCATGATTGTCAGTGGCATGGAAGCGGCTACCCGAAACACCCGAGTTGGGCGTGTCTCCTGACGCCGCAGTCGCGTTATGCTTGGTGACCGAATTTCTTGATTGCAATGATTCTTCCGAGGTCCGTTCCTTGGTAAGAGTAGGCCGTGCGAGCTGCGTCGCGCGAGAGAATTTGATCAGCCTGGTCTGCGCCACGATGAATGTCGGTTTCAGACCCTCGCTGGCGTCTCCTGGGTAGAGCGTGGTGAATGCGGACAGCACCTGTCCTCTTCTGTTGATCATCTCGTGTTTCACCGATGCCTTGCTACCCGTCCTCGCATGCTCCAGAATGCGTCCGAACTCCGACTTTGATTCGGCACGCATCAGGGATTGAATGCTGACACCAACAAGCTCGTCTGGTTGGCGATCTAGAAGCTGCCGCACGTTTGACGACACGTAAAGGAACATGCCAGACGTTGACATCTTGGTCCAGAGCTCATTCTCGCCTACACCGCCCGCACTCAAAATGTCTTGCTTGCTGAGCGCGTAAACAGGACGCTCGCGACCGACCATGATGATCGACTTGCGGCCTTTGCCCTGTTCGGTGTGAAGCGAGCCATGGCCCTCGAACCACATGTAGCCGCTGTGCTTGCGGCGAATGCGGAAGACGATGTTGACCGAGGCACCAGAAGAAGTGTCTTTGAGCTCGCGGGTGACTGGCACGATGTCACTGGGATGACAGACAGAGCTGAGAGCTGTGCCGATGATTTCGCTGGGCTCATACTCGAGCACACGTTGTGCGGACGGAGATACCCACTGGAAAAGACCTTTCAGGGAGAGAACGTGCACGACGTCGTCCGTGTTTTCCAATAGAACCTTGTCCCACATGCGCTTGGCGTACTCGGACTCTCCTGTACCGATGGTGCTGAGGATTGTCGACACATCATCCCGCGGGACAGTTTGACCAAGGTCGGTCTTGTTTGTCGACTCCGGCGCACTCATAGTGTAGGCCGGCATGGCCATGCCACGCTGATAGTTGATTGCGTACGAACCATCTGTAAGATACTCGGTTAGCAATTTAGCCAAGTGGTCCGACCGACCGCCTATGCGATCGGCCTACATCGGGAAACCGATCGGGCGATGCACATACCTGGATTTTTGTTTGTAACCGCATTGGGTTGCTCCACTAGGTCAACTTGGAACCCTACGAAAAACTTGACTTGCTCGGTATCCCAAGTAATTGGGATCATTGTGAGCAAGTTCATGAACGGCTGCCCGCCACGGCGGTAATTAATGAGCGAAATCTGAGATTCTCTCCTCAGATTGATCATGTTCTTCAGGTACAAGACGGAATCATCGTCAACGTACTTGCGTCGCACACCGGCTGCTACGTTGCCGTCGGGAGATTGCAGGAAGCGGCAGTTTCGGCCGAGAATCATGTGCTTAGTGTAACCTGTCAGACGCTCGAAGTTGTCCGAACAGTACACAATGGGGAAATCGTCAAGTTCAGCATCGCAAACCACGAAAGCACACGACAGATCGACGGAACCGATGTTGATTTCGGGGTTTGGCCGTGTCGCAACACGCATCTTGGAATAATATTAGTCTCAGTATCGCACGGCAAAATTTCAGAGAACGTACCAATACACCAAGCATGTCGAAGCCTGTAGAAGAGTATGCATTCTTATACGCGGACTGCATGTGCGGCTTGTTCACCATTGTAGAAGGCCATGCGCCACCTTCCGGCACCCATGGGAAATTCTGGTTGTTCGGGTTGTATTGTGATGGCTTTAGTGGCAGCGGTCCGTTGACGCCATCAAAGTTGTCCGCTACGTTTCCCATGCCACGATCTTGTTTTGAGCCTGGCTGTGGATTTTGGATCTGCCCTTGGAAACCGGCATTGCTGTGTTGCTGACGATCTTGCTGCTGCCTCTTGTGTTGTTGTGAATCCGAAGTATTCGCAGTAGCGTTGTGTTGTGGACTCGGAACGGCGTATGACTGGCTGCTCTGTGTCCTGGAAAGTTGGTGAAGCAACGAAGGTCTCTGGCTCTTACTGCCATGTTGCGAGCCGCTTGCACTTGTCTGGGAAGCCAGGCGAGGCGGACCGACTGGTCTGCCTTGCGGTGTACCTGGATGCATCGGTGATGTGCCCAAGTTCTGGTTGTACTGAGCTTGACTGTGCATGGGCATTTGCATGTCGTCTGCGCTTGAACCCATGTTGTTACCCATGCTGGTGGACATGTTTCCTGACATGCTACCGCTGGTGCTCATATTATTCATGTTGCCCATGTTTGCGCTCAGATTTCCCATGCCATTTCCCATGCCATTGTTCATGCCGTTGTTCATGCCCTGGCTCATGTTGCCGGCCATGTTTCCCGACATGCTGCCGCCCATATTGGCACCCATGTTGTTGGCCATGTTGATGCTATTGCTCATGTTGCCCATATTGCCCATGTTATTCCCCATGGCGTTCCCCAGATTTCCCATGTTGTTTCCCATGGCATTTCCCATATTGCCACCCATGTTGCCACTCATTGCGCTCATGTCGTTACTCATGTCGTTCTGATCAAGACTGTAGTCCATTTGCATACCAAGGCTTGGGTCGAGGTATGGGCTGTTCATATCCATATCCAGGCCAGATTGGTGAGCCGGAGAGGCGTACGACGTACTTGCAGCCATGAGTGAAGCGTAATTCGGAGGCGGATTCGAGAAGTTTGTGTTCAAATTGAGCTCATTGTTACCCGACTGTCGCCGGTTCTGAAGTGGCACCTGGGTATTTTGCGCGGGTGTAGTGTTTCCAGATAGTGATCCATTCTGGTTTGTGTTCATGCCGGGGTTGAAAGCGTATGAGCCCATGGCCTCGGCTGGGGAGCGACTACCGTTGAATTCCATCATGCTGTTCATCCGTCGCAAGCTGGCATTGAAGTTGCTGCTCTGGTTGGGAGTCGCGGTCTGGTAGCCTTGCGGCATACTCTGGCGCCGTATCAACTTCGGGTTGAGGTTGGCGTTCATGCTGTTCATGTTGACAATTTCGTCCAAGGATTGTCCACCGGCTGCGCCTCCATCTCCGGCTCCGTTCATGTTTCCCTGACCCATCATCATCATGTTTTGCTGGTTGAGCATGTCCTGCTGGCCATCCTGCGTCATGCCGTTGCCATCGTAGCCCGCTTCGCCATACTGGTAGCCATTCATCGTGCTCGACGCAGCACCCGCCTAACAGCTAGTTGGCGACTCGCTTGCGCGACTGGTGGTGCGCGATGCGGCGTGGGCGGGAGGTTGTCTGCCGCTGTCTGGGCGGCAGTGTGGTGATAGTGCTCCGATAGTCGCAGTGGCATGCGGTTCAGCATCAGGGCCGGCGCAGGCGACGCTGCCGTACAGCTTGAAGTCCAGATGCGCTGATGCAATAATGGCCGGTGCGAACGAACGAGCCGGGGCGGCGGTATGTCAATGTCGAATGGTGCAGAGCTGAGATCGGAGGGGCGTCCGGGGGGCGCGTGTGGGCTTCCCAGCTAAAGGGTGGATTGAAATAGCCGAGATGCAGAGGGTAGTAAGCGGTATTGGTAGAGGTGTGGTCGTCGTCGCACACGTACGCAGCGCGAAGGGTGCGATGCTCTGGTGGTGGTTAGTCGGTGTCGCAGTGGCCTCAACTCTCGACTCCAGTCTCCAATCGACGCTGCCAGTTTCTGTAGACTAAGAGTCTAACCGTGCCCGATGATGTGGGTGGCTGGCGTTAGTACACTACCGGCACTAACTCCTGTCGAGCATGCACACGGCACGTGAACAAATGTTGCTTGTTGATGCCAAAGAAAGTATGTATGTAATAAATGTTTACAAAGACACGCGCTCCATGGTGCTGTTTCTTTTGTGCTTCGCGTTTCTCACGCTATGTTACAGGCATCCCCGAGTCGAATCCTACTTAGCGACCACGCTGCAGCCGTGTCATCTGGTAAATCGGACGATGGACAGGTGCGTAGCCGATTCCCAGCGATGCCTGTGCACGATGACTTCCTTCTCGTGTGCTCCCTCATCCCCGTGCAGCGGCAGCGTCCGCACTCCTTCAGTACAGTATGCTGGCGAGGGATATATACGAACGTATAGCCAGGTCGACACGCTACTCTTTCATCCATTCGAGCGTCCATCACCATCCGTCGACTTAAGCCTGGCGCGCCACGGACCCGCCATTGCAGCTTCAGCTTCAGCCATCCGCGAAGGCGTCGAAGTGTGAGACAAGCTGCCGTTGAGACAGAAGGCTGGGAACAATCCACCATGTCATGTCATGACGATCGCTTCCTCGCTGTCTCGGACACCGGTCATGATAGGGGACGTTGTTGACGTTGAAGGAGGCCGCTTTGCAAACGGCGAAGAAGGATAAAGTATCTCTCTACATGCGAGGTTGACTGAAATTAAACACAGACAATTTCAATTGCACCAGCATGTTCATATCATGCTAGAGCTGCTGATACTCCCTCTTGCTGAAGTTCGACCCACTGAGATACTAACATTTGTCCTATAGAATTTGTTAGTTTCTCGCTGCTTCAAAGACGATTCTGACATACGAAAGTCGCAGTATGTAGACATTTGCCTGAGTCAACAGATTTCAGCGTGGCTGATCGAGACGTGCTGCATTTTGCGGCCGAGCTCAACTATTATTTGCATACTTGAAACGTCCGAAGACAGCACGGGAAGATTGACGTCACACCGATAATATCTGTATCCGTATCGGATGTAAAGGTCATACCAGTCATGGTTGTCGAGGAGGTGGTGTCAGCAACTTTCGTGTGTCAAAGCCACCCTCGGACCAACGAGATATTAGGTTTTTCGGATGACAAGATATTCGCATCTCACTAGATCAGACGATAGTATCAGCATCCACCAACACGCCTGGACAGGTGAGATGTTCTGATTAACAAACCTTGGCATATACGGAGGCCACTCCCGATGGCAATATGCACTGCCTGAATTGAGAAAAATCTCACATTGAATAGTAAACGCGTTCAACGCCCATTGCGCCGACTATCTCCTTGCCACGCCAGGGGTATCATATAAACCGTAGAACCAGACTCCTTGATGCATATCTCATGCATAGAACTTCAAACACCTATCCGCGACATGTATATCTTCGCACTCGACGCTGCACGTCCGCTCGCCGCACTTCAGACATTTGACTCGCCCCCAATATCCGCACACCTGACAAAACTTCCTGGGAGGAGGCGCAGAGACAGGTCCAGGAGCTGAGCGAGATGCGTTGTAGGTCAGAGGTGGCACATCCAGAAGCGTCTGCATTTCCTCGCGAGTTGGTAGACGAGGTAGTCCATCGAACTCATCTTCATCGTCAGAGCCAGCACCAGGCTCGAAAGGCAATGTGACAATCTGCGGCTGAGCAGAGCCAGCAGGCCCAGGACTCCCACCCAAGCTGCTTTGCTCGCGCTGCAGGTGTCTCCTGGCTATGGGTGTCTTGGTGGCCCTCTGCACCGGCTGCGCGATAACGGCATCAGGATCTCTATCCAGACCGTCAACCTTCCCCGTCCGCGCCAGCTCTGCTTCCTCGTCGTCCAGATAGTGCTTGAACTCCTTTCCACTGCTCAGAATCTTCTTCGTGTTGGACGTCTTGCCCGCCTTCGTAGCTCCGCTTCCGCCATGCTCTCTTTTGGGAATCGCAATGTTGACATCTCGCGTGTTGTCTGAGTTGAGGTCGCGGATCCTGCGCTCGGTCTCACGCTGTTGACGAGCACTCGTCGCTTCACGCTGTGCTTCTGTTTGTCCTAGTCCGGTCGTCCTCGCACGCTTCTTGCCTGCAACTTCTAGCGCGGCTTTGGACGGGTCGGTGGCATCTTTCTTGACAGCAACCCAGGCGAAACCAGGTTGATGCCTGGAATGTGTCGTAGGAATCTCCTCGATGTGAGGCGTTCGAAATCGTAGCGGTCCTTCGGCCATGGTTGTTGTGGATCCTGTGGTTGTGCGCCGGTAACAAATCGCGCTCCTTCTAAGAGCATGTGAAAGACGACGCTGCCCCGCGCTTGCCTTGCCTTGCACAGGTGGTGCACAACAGCTTGAGCAGCTCTCACAAAAGTCTCTCAAAACATTACGTCCTACTTGACTAAGAAAGCACCACGGAACTTACTGCGGAAGAGCTTTTTCCTCGCATATAATCCGGCAAAGGACGTGTACCGACAAGGGTCCACGCATCCTCCCTTCGATCAATGATGTGCTCCGAGATGCTCCGTTAGACCGTGAGTTCCGTCAGACCACCGACACACGACCACCGGCAAGTGGATGGCGACGTGGGGCATAGCTTTGAACTGACCAGACCGCTGCGTCACAAAGGCGGTGGTAACCGTTCTGGTCAATGGAAGGCCGTTGTTTTGGAAGAACTTAATAGGCCCCCGTGGGTAAGCAGTCCATTCTCCTCTGTTTCCCCAAGGTCCCCCTCTTCTTGCTACGACAAACAAACCCCCAGGAATGTCAGTCTCCGTTACATCGAACGTATCCATTCCATTCCATCAAAAGGATTCCACAGCTCCAGCAATCATGACGAGACCACGAACCATGACCCTCCCTTCTCAACCTGGCCGAACACCAGCCATCTACAAAGCTGCCGCTACCCCGACTAGTGATCCTGCCCACGGTGCGGCGTTCATCTTCTTGCATGGTCTCGGTGACAGTGCAGAGGGTCTTGAGAGTAAGCCTCTAATGAAGTACTACATCGGTTCACAACTAACCATGCAATAGACATTGCAGACCAATTCCAACAAAACAGCAAACTACCATGGATGCATTGGGTGTTCCCCAACGCGAAAGAGAACCGCGATGTGCGAGCCACAGCTTGGTACCACCCGACCAAACTCTCGGACCGCCCCGAGCAACAAGACCCAGAGGATGAGGAAGGCATGCTCGAATCGGTGGCCTATGTCGAATCGTTGATCGACGCTTGCGTGAGCAAAGGAATCCCTCCTCAACGCATTGTTCTTGGAGGATTCAGTCAAGGATGCGCAATGGCGTTGTTGACGGACTTGACGAGCTCAAAATACGCCGGTCGTCTGGCAGGCATTGTCGGTCTGATGGGATACCTACCTTTATGCGATCGCCTTCCCGATATGCGCGCTAAGGCCGGACTACCCGCTACGCATGGTTCTGTCCCCGTATTCCTTGCGAGAGGAACAAAGGATCAGCTGATTCCGAAGAAGACGTGGGACCAAACGTTGAAGGGGTTGCAAATGGCTGGCGTAGATGAGTTTTCACTGGAAGCCAAAGAGTACGAGGGCGTTGGACATCAGATGAACGGCGCGGTCCTCAAGGATCTCAGTGAGTTCTTGGGCAGGGTTGTTCCAGACCTCGGATAGTGATGGCCGTTTGGGAGCAGGCGAACCAGGATTAAGCGTTACTGTTGTATGATAACCAATCACGAGCACTCATCAAATCAATAGTACGAGCCTTCTGCATGCATTATAGCTGCTATCTATAAGTCGGTCACATAACTGCCTATATGCATTTGATTCACCAGCAACGATCGCTTCCATGCGCGGCGTCCACGCGACGCATATCGTCACCTCGTGGACCACCCCGCACGATCTCCGTATGTCAAGGTTTGTTGAATACCTGAGACGTGAAGTCGTTGGAGATTATCTCACGGGAAACATGTTAATTACCTGAGTCTAGAGCTACTAATAATACCTACCCTTACAAAATATCGATCAATTGGGATACTGGTAACTAAGATTTGCTCTCTCACTGGCACACGGTGTCGTTCGCCTGTTGAAAGTCGTTGATGCTGTCTACTACCATGTAGAAACCGAACACCCAACATTGTCAACAAAATTTAGGCAGAGCCGAGGGAGGGGCAGATGGAGGGGGCGTCCGCCGACATGCGACTCCTATGCTAAAGGCAGTACTACTTGGACCTGTACTTCTTCACTCACATGTTCGATTGCGCCATCATAGAAGTCTCGTGAAACCTTCATTCAATATCGCACAAGACAATCTGTGATTGATTGACACCATTCCCGTCCCGCTTTTCGAGGAACACAAAGCTTTGCAACACCGAGCAGCTCCTCATGGCGGCAGCAGCAGCAACTACCACCATGTCAGGACAGCAGAGTGAACAGCTCACTCCCAGCGAGGCCTTCTTCAGATACTTCCAGCAGGAAGCTACATGTAGGTGGTATCGGATTTCCCGATCATAGCAACTCCAATCTGCCCTTTACTTACAGTGACAACATTTACAGCCTTACAAAACGAAATCGCAAAGCTCGAAGATCTTGGGAGCACGGGCGGAGAGCGAGCAGATGCCGTGGACCATTGTCTCGCAGCTATTGCGCGGTTGTCGGCCGAAGTGAAGGACATATCTTCATCCATCCCTGCCTATGACAGACGGACCTACTCGGAGGCGATCAAGGCTTTGTCAACCAAACTACAAGATGCTCGAGCCAAAGTGGCTCCCAGGCAGAAGTTCTCGTTCAAGTCTTCCTTTACCATGAAAAAGAACGAGTCCGCAATCAGCCTGAACGATGCTGCAGTCCTGGCTGGCCAAAAGCGTCTCGACGCCCCTGGCTACACCTCAGACGTGTCTGGCACATCCAGCTTCGTCAACACACCCTACGAAAGTCACTCACCCGCGCCCGAACAGGCCGGTGACTACAGCAATACGATCCCAGAGATCTCAGAGACGGAATCACAAGCAACTTCTACATCACAAGCAGCACGCCTCCGAATGTCCTTCTCCCAAAGCACATCCATCGGCATCAACAACCATGCGAACCAACACATCATCCTCCCAGCCTCAGCCTCACACGCCACCAGCTCTGGCACTCTTTCCAACCTCCACCGTTGCGTGGTAGACATGTCATCCCCGACCGCGCTCGGCCAGCCCTTTGCGACTCTCACCCTCAAGAACATCGACCAGTGTCTGATCATCTGCGGCCACGTGAGCGGCGCCGCGCACCTGACAAACGTCACAAACTCAGTCATTGTCGTTGCGAGCAGGCAATTCCGCATGCATGAGAGCAAAGCTTGTGATGTGTACTTGCACGCCTCCGGCCGTCCGATCATCGAGGACTGCTCTGGAGTTCGATTCGCGCCTCTCCCCGGGGTGTACCTCAAAGATGCGGACCGCGAAGTGACAAACCGGTGGCAGGAAGTAGATGACTTCAAGTGGCTGCGAGCGGAAGCGAGTCCCAACTGGGCTGTTTTGGACGAGTCGAAGCGCGTGTCTGAGGAGGTGTGGCGCGATGTGGTGCCTGGAGGTCCTGGGTATTCGGCGGATGATGTGCTGAAAGCGGCGGGGGTGCTCTGATTGATGATAATACAAGATTCGAGAGTCTGGATTTGACACCTTGGAAAGGCGTTTGCGGTGGACAATTGGCATTTCGGCTCCTCTATTAGAACATCATTTGGCATGCCTTCCAATCGCAGGTCGATATCGTCGTCACATTCCCATCAATGCTTCTTATATGTGCTTACAATCAAATACATCTAGCCATGTGTATGAGGCCGATCATGGTCAGTATTCTTGCAGGACAAACATTTGAATGAACATTTGATACTGTGCATCGGCCGGTGGTTGCCGACGTGTTGAATAACGCCCCAGAATACCCGCAATATTTACAACAATGACATGTCTTCGCTCTTTTCGTCCGCGATTCTTTCTCCTTCGTCCGCCGCGCTCTATTTCGTGGTCTCGCTGGGAGTGACCGCGTACGTAGGACGCACGAACCTGTCGATGTCGTTAGTTGCCCGTACATGCAGCTTTCCTTTCCAGCACTATTACGGCGGTATTGCGGGTGTACACACCTGTCGTTGTTGTAGACCTTTGTCTCCGCGCCAAGAAGCTCCTTCTCACGCGCCTCCTGGGCCCAGTGTCTCCTCACCAAGTCGCGGTCCTCCTCGGCCTGCAGCACGGGAATAAGGTGGATGCGCGACCACATCTTCTCGCGCGCGAGCTCGCTGGACTTCTGGTCAGCACGTTGTACATCATTTTAAGCCCAATTTTCGCATCTTTGATCTCCTGCTCTTGAGCTTTCTCGCATAGCTTCCCAATCGCTGTTCCTTTCCATATCTTCCATGCTTCTTTCGCTCTTCGTTCCTGTCGCCGTCCTCTCCACGGGTGGATGTTTCGCTCACTTCTGTTCCCTAATGCCCTGTCCAACTCTGTAGAAACCGTAGCTGCAGATGCCCGCCATTGCGACCAAGTAGTAGGCGGGGCGGAAACCGCGGACGGGCAGGTTGCGGCGGTACTGCACAGGCTCGTAGCCGCCGGTCGGCGGCATGTCTTGAGGCATCTTGGGCGATTGGAGGAGCTCGACGGAGCTCTGTGTGTATATCGGTAAAAGGAGGGTTGTTGGTGCGCAAAGGCTTCGCTGAAGTGATGCTTTCTTGTATCTCGTGAGGTTCAATGGCTTGCTGCTGTTGCTGACCACCACGGCTGGCTGGCCCGGCTGGGTCAAGTTCGGGAGAGGCCTTGGCGCTTTTGGCTCGTGGAAGAACTCAAAATGTTGCATTGAACCTCACTTGCCTGCAAACCACATACGTGCTGAGGTTTGACTGGATTTGAGATTTAAAGAATCACAAGCTGTCTCATCGCCAAAATGGAGGGCGACGAAAGACCGCAGAAGATGCGCAAGCTCAGTCGCGATCATGAAGAGTCGCAAGCTGAGAACGTTGCTACGAAAAATGAATCCAATGCATCTGTGAACGAGAATGCGACGCAGCCGGTGATCGAGGGAAACACAGCTACCAAGGAAAATGTCAACTCAGAGACTGCCCCTGCCCCTGCGCTTGCGGTTCAGTCTGCAGCTACGGACGACCAAAATCCACCATTGTCGAAAAACCAGCTCAAGAAGCTTCGCAAGAAGCAAGAATGGGAAGCAGGGCGCGAGGAGCGCAAAGTGATTCGCAAGGAAAAGGTTGTCGCGAAACGCGAGCGCAAGAAGGAAGCCAAAGCCAAAGCTCAGGAGGAAGGTGGCGAGCAACCCACGCCTGCAGAGGTGAAGCAGCGACATGTCCAGCGTCCTGTTCAGCTTCCAGTGACCATCATTCTCGATTGCGACTTCGACAACTTGATGCGCGACAACGAGCGCGTCTCGCTCGCTTCTCAGATCACACGGTGCTATTCCGACAACAAGAACAGCAAGTTCCGAGCACATCTGACCATCTCTTCGTTCGGCGGTCATCTCAGGGAGCGCTTTGACGGTCTGCTCAATGGCGTCTACAAGCAGTGGAAGGGAATGCGCTTCATGGACGAGGACTTTGTGGAGACCGCCGAGAAGGCCAAAGAATGGATGACCGAAACCAACGGCAAGTCTTTCAAGGGTGCTTTTGCAAAGTATGCCGATCTGGAGCCTGCGCAAATCGAGGAATTGAAGCAACAAGGAGAAGTCGTCTACCTTTCCTCCGAATCCGATGAAACCTTGGAGGAACTCAAGCCGTTCAGCACTTACATCGTAGGTGGCTTGGTTGACAAGAACCGCGAAAAGGGTGTTTGCCACAAGCGCGCGACGTCGCGGAATGTCCGGACTGCCAAGCTGCCCATTGGAAAGTACTTGAACATGGCAAGCCGCAAAGTGCTCGCTACCAACCACGTCAACGAGATCATGGTTCATTGGCTGGAGTGTGGCGACTGGGGCGAGGCTTTCATGAAGGTGATGCCGAAGCGCAAAGGTGGTACACTCAGAAAGGAGGGCGACAAGGATGAGGGAGGCGAGGACCCTGCAGATGCCGAGGAGGACGAGGCGGAAGCTGGCGCGGACGATGAGCAGGCTCTCAAAGACGATGCCAACAACGCTGCAGAGATCGAGACTGGGGACGCATCGACCGGTGAAGTTGCGCAGGACAAGTCTACGGAAGTGCCAGCGGTTGCTGCTTCGTGACATCTTGCGGACTTGGAGAAAGCGCTTAACCATTGCACTCGCATGCACTCGATTTTGCAACCGCAGAAGCTGCTCCGCTTTACCGATTCCTCCCAACATTCAGCGGCAATGCGCGTGCTGGCAGGCTGTATTGCTGTGCCGCATCGCCGCTCTGCAGCTTGTGTCACCAAGGGCCTTGCCGGTCAGTTTCCGTCGGTCTGGAGACAGCCGACGAGTGCAATGTGCAACCTTCTCTGGTGCGTGGCCATGGTTCGCAAACCAGTTGCAATATGGCGCGGGGCATCTCTGCTTGGGCGTTCGATTGCACGATGCTGATCACATTCCATTATCTCAAGCGAACAAGGGACGTAACAGCGATAACACGTCAAGGGATCCGCCACCTGGATACATGTATTGTAAGGTACTGTAGTTTGCATTTACAATGAGAGAATATTGGACACAACTCATTCAGCGCGCCAGCTCACATTGTGCCATGTCATGATACAACGACCTCTTCTCTTTTCAATCCCAAGATACCCACTGAGGAATACCCAAAAGAAAGGTTATATAAGAGAGCCCCTAGGCTGCTGCCTGCGGTCTTAGCTCGGTTATACGTTGGAGCTTGGAGCTTGGCCAGCGTATTTAAGCTGGTATATTCCCCACCTAGCTTGTACTTCTTCACAATACTTATCACGAATTGACTTTACTACTACTAACTGCATTCTAAAACTGACGGCACCACACTCAGAAACACGATAGTTTGAAATCTATATTCAACAGATTCATACGAGAGTTGCTACAATAAATCCTAAGACTACAATATACGCGACTACGCACATCATAAACGGCTCCGCGTAGGTTATAACCTCCTAAGTGGTAATCATTATAATTATTATATACTTGGGTACCTATACTAGGTCTATTATTATAAGCTAGTCAAACGACTGGGTATCAAAGGCAGTGTCCATTCACACAATAAACACTCGCCACCAGGCACTGTACTTAGTATACTCCTTCGTAAACAACATAGACAATGTCGAGATAACAACGAAGCTAACTCACTTACGTCCAGAACATACACTCGAACAACGACATCGTGTCGGTCACCTGACGACTGCTCTTCGACAATGGTTCAAGGTGGATCATCCCTAGGTCGCAGCATTCTGACTCCAAAACCTACAACGAGGCCCACTGCTAAACGCACTGGAAAATGGCAGCCGCCTCGACGTAAGGCTGGACCTGAACACAAGCGTAGTGACTCAGCAATGAACCCGTCGGAAGCCCAGCGGGACAGAGTACTGGTTCAGCCTTCTGGTTCACTGGCAGGAACGATGCCCGATCGAAGTACTACTACGCAACCTCTACCTTCCGGGAAAGGCAAAGGCCCGACTGCTTCACTCGATCATGCACTTCCACCGAATCACCAAGTGCGAGCTACCTCTCAACGAATAGGACCATTTGATCCTCGTTCTCGGACTAGCGAAGTTGGCCCTGCTTCCAAACCGGCTAGGGCTACGGCCGACCACTATCAAGCCGAAGTTGATCGAATTGAGAAAGAACGGGACGAAGACGACTCGACCTTCGTTGAATCTCAGTCTCAAACGACTGAAAGCTCGAACGTTGTTGATTCGCTTTCTCAACTGGGGATATCGCAAGAACTCAGTCAGGACACTCTTCGAATAAACCGGCAACACGCCACTACGGTCACTCCTAGCGACTCGTCTAGGCCCTTGCCAGTCCAGTCTGAACGACGGCTCGGAGGTCAACTCTTTTTGGATGCACAGCCAGCTCAGCCGATCCAGCAGAACCGATCTGCCCACCAAGCTGCGGCTGGATCACCACCTATCCAGCAGAGACGAGTCGTTCAACAAAACGTGGAAAAGGCGCAACCGACCCAACAAAAACAACCCGCCCATCAAGTCGCAGCAGAAGTACTCGCACAACCATTCCAACACAATCAACCCGCCCGTCGGCATACAACCACAGCGCAGCCAATCCAGCAACAAAAGCGTCCTTTGCCCCAAACCAAACCCTCAGTAGAAACGCCTCCCAAGAAACGCCAATGCGAAGCCTATCGCCACCGTAACAGGCGCTACGAAAACCTCAAACCCGCCTCCCAGGCCAAACGCAAGCAGGCCATCGAAACCCTCAAGTCCGTCTGGAGAATCACCGACGCCGCTCTGATGGCGCTGCCTCACGCTCCCCGCCGCACCACGGACCCCGAACAGCCGGTCATGGTGCCGTTGGACTGGAACACGCCGCTGCTTGAGGGGCTTGTGTTGTTGGCGAGGGCTACGAATGGGGATTTTGCGCGCGCGTGTGAGGTCGCGTCGGAGGCGTTTGAGAGGGAGAGTCTGTTTAGTGGGGCTACGCAGCTGAATGCTGAGATTGTTGCGAGTGCGCTTGAGGGGATGAGGGGTGATGATGGGTCAACGCCGTCGCAGCGTGCTATCCCAGGTGGAACACAGCGGGTTGCTGCTGTTCCTCCTCCATCTGCTGCAGTTCCTGTTCCTGCTCCTACCGCCGCTATCACTGCCGGCCCAAGCGCCAGCGGCCAACGCGCTCCGCCATCTCCCTCCGCATCCCCTGCTATGTCTCCTGCCATATCACCTAAAGTGGCTGTCAAGACCGAGTTCGGAAGCTTCGGTCCACGGCGCTCTACTTCCGCATTGGACGAAGAGTCTTCGGGCGCAGAAGACATCGATATTCTGGAAGCCAAGGCGCGGCTTCGGAAGAAAGAATACGAACTTGCTTGTGAGAGAGTGGCCGTCTCCAAGCTCCAGCGACAGAAGCGTCAGAGGGACCTTGAGAAGTTGAGGGGGCTTGGGAGTTCCATTGAGGATGCGGTGTGCTTGTGAGGTTGATGTGTCATGACGACTTTAGTTGATACCCCGTTCGGTCTAGATTGTGATTTTGCACTTGGCTTTTTTTTTTCTCCAGGACGGAATTTTGGGAGCTTGTGTCAAGCTTGATCTACACGAGAATGTTATCTCTTACTCATAGTCCGGCATGGTAAAGTTTCCAGCGTTGAGAATGATCAACATAACTAACGCCCACTGAAGTCATTGGCTTCTTCTCCTAAGCATTGTGTGAGGTCCGCAGTTGCAGGTTCGAAGCCATGTCATTCGTGATTTGTGCATATCGCAACATAATGCCTGCGTAACATATACAAGAACGTCGGGGAATGTTGTGTTCTGCAAAGAATATGCCTTCGAGATGAGCAAAAGGTAAGTAGCGTCAGGAATGACCACATATTGGGCCAAGAAACCTACCACGGCTACCCACGTGCAAGCTCGCAGCTGTCAGGCAACTTACCGTTAGAGAGCCGGCTGCTCCAAGCATTGAACTCTTGAGTCTCGCAGGCAGGGAGCTCAATAGCATGCCTCAGGCAGGCAGACATGATCACTTTTCCTCGAGTCCAACATCCGCTACCAGCAGATCACAGCGCATACCTGCATCGGAAGCTGGAACACTTCCATCATGCACATCGCCAGTCCAGAATCAAAGTTAAAAGAGCCGATCGATTCCGCCCATCTAGCGACGACTCGCTGGCGTCGCCAAAAGACAGCCTCAAGTCGAGAACGACACATACCTACCCATTATTCGGTAGACTAGCATACCCTGCCTGTCGGCAGACCGCCATCAGGTGGACCGGTAAGTTCGTCGCGGCATGAGTAGTTGAATGGATGGAAGAACTCTGCAAAGCAAGCCACGGAAAGCGCGAGCCGAAGGCACATACGTACGCAAGCGCCTTATCTGTTAGTGGCAGCTAGGTAGGCGCAGCAGTGAGCAATGAAAGAGCAAGATGAGAGAGCTGCGAGCAAGGCAGAGCGAATCGTGCGTACATGCTCCATGAGAGGTGTGAGGAAATCCGCGGCCTGCGGACTTCGGTAGGACAGCCGGCTGGGCAAACTACGAAGCGGCGGTTGGATCTTGCCGGTAGTAGTTGAATAGGGTAGGGCAAAGATGCAACCAGCTACCAGGCAGGTGCGCTAGATTGGCGCTCAACGACGCCCTTGATGCGCATATGTATGTACGGCGTATGCGCGTTGTGACGTTTCACGCTAGTGGCCGTAACGGCATGCCTCTTGCTACCCGTGAAGAACAGGAGGGACGTGCGCGCGGTAAGGTGAGATCTGGGATTGAGAGCGATCTTGGAGGTACAACAATCGGAGATCTGATGATTTCGACTAAGAGGTTGTTGCGAAGTGTCTTAGTAACTCCGGACGGGAGTCCGCTCAACAAAGGCCGTGAAACGGCAATCACCAGTCGGAGATGAATGGAGAGGTGAAGTGAACGCCAATGTTGCGTTATCTGAAGGTGGTGTAAAACGCCACGCTTACTCGATGTATGCAAGTCGAAAGTACTCCCTTCGTGGACGGCTTGATCCCGCTTGTACCAGACAAGGTTCCAGGCTCGCAGCTCGTATGCTCGCCAGGGGTTATGCGCCTCCTCAAGAGCGCTACCAAGCTTGAGATGTGAATACCGTTGTCTTCAACCGTGTTAGGTCCCGAGCTGTTGGTAAGAAACGAGGTGGTTGCTTCTTGCGTACGCAGTATAGATTTAGCCGGCGAGTAAGCTGATCCTTACACCTCGCCAGCTCCAAGGAACGTCCAGTGATGATAGACACCATCGATGCTAGAAAGCGTTTCCGATGCGTGTGCATCAGTTGCGAGAAACTTCACGCCCATCGAAAGTGTGACGCCACTACGATAGAGTGTGCCAAAGTCAGTGCTTTGCTGGACATGCATGATGTGGGCCGACTTCGAGTGAGATGGTGACTTTCTCGCGAGGGCTTCCAAGATTGCGACGAGATCCAACAAGATCAGATCATCGAAGGACGAAAGAGGTCCATAGGTCTGTCATATGATCAAGAAGTATGAAAATCGTGCAAAAAGGTAGGATCAAACCGGCCTGGTGGCGCCACCGAGGGACGCATTCCAACCCGGGATGCACCCTGGAACGACCGGGAAGGCACACAAGTACGGCTTGCCGCTTGCTGCAGCTCTGAAGGATGGCGAATGTGAGATGCCCTGCGTCTGGCCAGATCGGTAGCGGCCCGTGCATGGGAAGTGGCTTCACATGAGACGACAATAAGAACGCCAGAGCTATGTGGTAAGCTACAACGGCACCCCATGTTAGTAGTCGGTTGAGTACTGCGGCCCAAGGCAATGCAGTTATGAAGCCAAGCCTAGGCGATACAGCAAAAATGACAGGTCGGCATGATCGGGATCCATCGAAGGAATAAGCGCGGGCCAGTTCCCCATCGAGCTGCTGCATCAGGATGTGCCGTGTAACCATGTGCATGGGGGCTAGGGAGATCGACCAACCCATAGTCGCGCAAAACGAGCTGTGGAGTCCCGCATGCAACAATGATCGTGCGCGCTGTTAGCTTATCTCGAATTATCCTTAAGTTTGGAGATTCTGGCCACCAAAGTCGTGCCGGCTCAGTCTCCATATGTTTGGAGAGATTGAGGTATGACCGAGGTACCTCGATCGCAGTGGTATCAGAGGATGCTACTTGGAATGTGCCTCAGGCACTTGCGTCTTGACTTGGTGAAAGCTTGCACGATATTTGACCCGAAGCATGAAAGCTAGCATGAGTGGGAAATGGAGATGGCGCACTGAAACGCGTGGCGACAAGGCTAACTCTGACACGTGCTGCCGTTGACGATGATCGGTTCAGCGTTGTTGCGGCTTTGCTGAACAGTGCGACCATTGCTGGCACTCCCGTTGGACCTGGAAGAGCCAGCAGAAGGCATGCCGATAGCAACAGGTTCCTTGTCTAGGCGGACCTTGAGACGCATCCCCATGTACTGCTCACTGTTGAACATCCTGACAGCATTCTGCGCGTCTTTTGCAACTGCGTACTGCACAGTTGCATTTCCTTTCGATTTGCCAGTGGCAGGATCCTTCTGCAACTGGCATTTGACGATCTCTCCGGCCCTGCCAAAATAACGCTGGAGATCCTTGGAGGTGGCCTTGTAGTCGACGTTACTGACGAAAATACCGCGAACTTCGGTCTTAATGGCACCTTGACTGACATTGACGTGTGTTCCGGTGGACGACGAAACGTACATTGGCCCTTGCGCGTGTCTCGGATTGACCGCTTGTTGTGCAGCGAGCTGTTGGGCGTACGCATAGGGTGTACGGTTGACTGCCATCATATCAGGAGTGATAGATGCACCTATCCTCATGTTCGCCATGCTCACGTTCGACGGCTGCATGGAGTACGCTGGAGCCATCTGAGGAGAGACTGAGGCGGACATGGTGGCAGCGAGAGGATACGAGTACGGTAATGGTGCTTGTGCCGCGTAAGCCGTTGGTTGAACGTAGCCAAGGTTGTTCGCCACTGTATGCCCGGGAGATGGGTGGGCGTTTGGGTGCGAGAACTCTGCCAGCCTGGATTTGGCGACACAATGATTTTGGCCGCACGTGCAGGCTATGACCAGAGGCGGCGACGTGCTTGTGTCGAACAAATGAATGCGGAGCATTTTGTCCTGCACAGGGGTACTCGCCAGAAAATCTGCCGCAAGTCTCAGTATCGATCGCAGTGTGAACGTTCATTTCAACTCACTGTACAGTCTCCTGGCTTCTTCACTGCGTTTCACCCTCGCCCATCCTGTCTCGCCGGTCTGTCCGTTTGCATGCAAGGCCATTTCGGTCCAGATCCCATGTGCCGCCTCATTGCGCACCAAATCTTTCAGATCTTGCCATGTGTAACGTTTTGGCAGCTTTGTGTATAGAGTCAGATTGGCTCCAAGTATGGCATGCCGCGGGAATCACATACAAACTCGATGCAGAAGTAGAAAGATCCGCTCGTTGTGGCTCCCCGATATCGGGTCGGGCTCTGAGGTGCGGTTGAAGACATGGGCGTGAAATACAACATTCCCACCCCGAAGAAAGAAGAAAGAGAGCAGTAGCGCAACCGGAACCAGGTGCTTGACTTTTCACCCGACGGAGTAGCGTTATGACGAAGAGGTCAAGGTTCGTCCTCAGTTGAAGATGCATGTGTTCGGAAGACGCACCGAAGGGATTGTGGTCGCACTGGATTAAGTACCTACCCATCCACCAGTATGTCGAGTCCTTGATGCAGCAAGTCAAATGAAGATGCGGGTATATCGTCCGCCGCCCCGTGCGTATAGTGTGGTGGACGCCAGGGTGCGGCCAATGGGTCTATACAACATGCACAGTGATGCGAGGCTCCAGACGGCATTCCGTCTGCATGGTTCGGGGAACGTGGCACGCATGGTATTCTTTCCCTGAAGGTGCGGTCACGTCGGTGAGTTGGCCCACAGGCGCGCCGAGTAGTCGGCATCTACCTCATGCGGCCCAGTCGAAGGTCTGGCCACAGCGGAGATGGGCACCAGCTGAGCTGCGGCAATGTCGACAACTAGAGCATGTCGTCGAAGCGAGCGGCAAGCGTGAAGACATCTATCACTTTGGGGACCGGATACATAGGTACTTGTCGTCATGGACCAAATGAGTGGTAGCATGCCCCTGAATGGGGTGGAATCGTGGTGCTGTCAGTCGCCAGAGGCGTTGATTGTGCCGCAAGCGAGCAGGCACACTACTGCAAGTGATCCATCAGTCTGTGACCGGAAGGCATGGCTTCGCTCGTCAACGGTCAAATCTGACCGATCTGGGGTGCTGTGGCGTGGTGTAACCAGAGACTCTTTCGCATAGCGCGGAGCATGACAGCTGGGGTGCAGACGCGATCTGGGTCTAGAGGCGTGACGGCGGTTTGGGTGAGTGAGGAATGGCAGAAGAGGTATGGTAGCACATGCAGTAGTAGCTATATGTGTGGTGAGAGCTGAGAGTCCAGTCCGTTCGGTGAAAGTGATGAGTTGGGCCATGGGCCGGTGTGGATGAAGTGGCTGGGTTGGCGACCTGAGTGATCGAATGGGTGCTCGGTGGAAGCGAAGCGAGCGAGCCGATTGCGGGGAAAGAAGACAAGAGACCGAGCTGTTGTAGAGAGATGATGCCCGGTATCATCAATCGCACACCACAAGACCTAATTATACCTACACCTACAGTACCCGTCTCACATACCACCACCCAATATGGCAGCCGCGTGCATCTTTTGCAAGATCATCAAAGGTACAGTAGACCGCGACGCCGCAAGCCGCCGATGTGATCGATTGATACTGTGCAATCCCTCTGACCACTCCCGCAGGCGAGATCCCGTCCATGAAGCTCTTTGAGAGCGAAAGGACATATGCCTTCCTGGACATCAACCCTCTGAGCAGAGGCCATGCTGTCCGTATAGGCCCATTCATCACCGCTCACGTGATCAACCCCTGCTAACGTGACTCGCCGTCACCCAGCTCGTCATCCCCAAGCACCACGGCGAGAAGCTCACAGACATTCCCGACGAGTCTCTGGCCGAGTTGCTGCCTGTCGCCAAGAAGATTGCCACTGCCGTTGGCGCAAAGGACTTTAACATCCTGCAGAACAACGGCAGGATTGCCCACCAGGAGGTCGACCATGTCCACGGTAAGCTTTCGACCAAGACCTCAAAAAGGGAAGATGACTAACCCGCCACAAGTCCACATGATCCCGAAGCCCAACAAGGAGGAGGGTCTTGGCATTGAGTGGCCGATGCAGTCTGCAAACAAGGACAAGCTGCAGCAGCTTCTGGAGGAGATCAAGGCTAAGATGTAAATTCGGTGACCATCATGGTCCTCTCATGTCGAGCTGTGCTTGGCGTTGACCCAGAAGTTAGTCTTCTGTAGTCAGTCGTATACCTACTAAACACTGTCTGATGGAGCATGTCGTACGCAAAACACATACATCAACGACGACCAAAGGAAGCTAGATTTGTGAAGAGAACGAAGTTGATTTTCATCAAGTCTCCCTTTCGAGTTTCGGATCATGCGCCAGATATACACCAGGGCCATGCAGCTATCTACTTTTTCTTTCCTTGGTCTCGTGCGCTCCCACTACCATAGTTGAAGACCAATGCAGCTCTTAATTCATTTACGTCACCTCATGATCCTTATGTTCATAGATTTTCGTGTTTTCCATATGCAGTTTCGTTCGTTGTCCTGTACACCCAGCTCACATGCAATTTTCTTTCTGTTCGATTTCTTAACCGCGGGCGGCGGCGAGGCCGTCCTTGAGAAGCTTCTTGGTGTTGTCGGTCCATTGGCGGAGATTCTCTGTAAAACTTTTTGTTAGGAGTTGTCAAAATGATTGATGGAAAAGTGAAACTGGACTGACCTTCGGTTTGGAAGATCTTCTCGTCGCCGCTGTTCGAGGACATGTCCCAGGCGTTCTTGGGCTTGCGGTGTTCCTCATCTTCCTCGAGCTCGTCGCCGATGGCTTCGATGAGTTTTTTGCTGGTCTCCTGGAGGTTGGCTCGTGGTCAGTCTGTGGTTTCTTGTTTTTGGAAGCTTGCAGGATCACACTCACTTCGAAAGCGTTCAAGTTGGCCTCGAACAGAGGCTTGTAGGCGGCGCCGATATGCTTCTTGACACCGGGCTTGGCCAGGCTATCTATGATGCGGCTGACGAAAGCCTGGTATCTGACGAGAGCCTGCAAATTTATTAATCCAAAAACGATTGTGAAAAATCAGAGGGATACGTACATCGTCGTAAGCGTCGTAGGTCTCCTCTGCGTCCAGATCCTCGTTGATGTTGTCTCCGAGTTGCTTGATGATCTCTGCGCATCGCTTGAAGTCATCGAGCGCCACCTGGAGTGTTACGCCACTCGCGCTCTTGGCCTCGGCGTTCTCCATGGAGATCAACTCTGCCCTAGTCACTTCCTCGTGGCGACGGTTGCTTGGGGTGTACTTGGTAGTCTTGCGGTCACCCTCTGCCCAAGCCTGGGCTAGGGAGTCGGACGCGCCGCGAGAGTAGTACTCGCCATGGTCTGCGCGGTCTTGCAGAGCTCTGAGAACCGACAGAGCCTTGTGAGCCGGCTGAGGTGCATCCTCGTCGCTCTCCGACTCCTTCTCTGCGGGTGGTCCGCTCTTGCGGCGCTCGTACTTGGGCTTGCCGTGGGTCTTTGTCTCCGCAGACTTCCTCGACCTGAGGTCCTGCCTCTGCCTGTCCTCTTGCACCTTTGCGAACCTGTCACAGATCGCCTTGAGGGTGTCCCTGGCAGCGTCCGTGTTGCCGAGTTTGGCCGAGTTCTCCTTGTAGTAGACTTGGAGTTTGTCGCCTAAAAGGAGTGCGGTGTCGTACTCTCTCTGCACGCGGACACGGCGCTGCGGCTCCTTCTCTCCTCCCTCGGCCTCGTGGACGACATCGTAGGCTTTCATGAGCCTTTGAGCGTCTGCGTTGACACGTGCGTGCCAGGCCTCCTCGGGCTCATCGGCACCACGGACAAAGTCCGGGCGGGGTGCTTTCCAGACCCAGTCGGCCTGGTCGTTGCCACGCCTGGAGTCGGCGCGGCGTCTGGTCTGGGGAGTCTCCATGTCGACGGCCATGTTGGTTTATGGATTTGATTTGATTGGGTGGTGATTTGGGATGGGACGGTGCTTGTGATGGGAATGTTGATTGATGGTCTGGAATTGGATTGAGAGAAAGAAGAATGGAAGCCTTACAAGACTACTTTAATGGATATCTTTTGTAGACAGATTGACTCATCGGTGTGCCCACGCGACACCGCGTCTCCCGACGTTGGGTTGGATGGGCTATTGGATGTTCAAGACGCCATTGTTGGAGCTCGACTAAGCTGCTGTGGGTCCGAGGCACATACGAATGCGTTGGCAGTGCCCAGGAGGCAGATAGAGTGTCATGGGGTGCAGCGGAAGGAGGTCGTGAGGCCTGTTGCGACCTGCATACAGAGCGGTGTGAGGCGATTATAGCTCGGAGACAGGCCTGGAAGTCACACGGTGTGTCGGCGTGTTGCGAGCCAGAGACATGTCTGGAAGACGGATTCGGCAGACGTGAACGACACCGCTCTGGATGACAGGCCAACACGATACTCTTCTCGATGGAACGTCTGGGGCAGCGCCATACGCGCCAGTCTATCGACTGTTATATCAAACAAGTGTCGTCGCCGCTGCAGGAGGTAGCTCGGGGCGTGGGATTTCAGACCCACATAGAGCTTCACAGTAGTCCAGGTGTCCAGTTATGCAGTTGGGTAGAACTGCAGGTTTGCGGAGAGTCGTCCTCTTCCAAATTAGCACCAACGTAGCGACTCGAGCCGTCCAACGTTAAATGCCAGATGGCGCGTCGAGCGCTTACATAAATCCCGTGTTGACTCTTCTGGACAGTCTTGCCAATGAGTGTGACTGTTCTCGAAGGGCGGTAAGGTTGTTCGGTGGAGCGAAGGCGGTACGTATATGATTGTAAATATCCACATCATTTGCGGTGAATAAGATGATGGAAAATCCTGCTCTTAACCAAGGCAACTTCGTTTGACGCGCCTGACCGATTCTCTCCCGCAGTCAAAAGAAGATTGTTCGCACCCAACTCTAACCCTAATCGCTGCTGCCATGCCAACCAACATCAAAACAACTGTGGAACTTCACTCACAACCGTGCGCCATGCCACCCTTCCTTACGCATCATCCCGTGCCGGACCGTTCAGACGGCAAGGTAATCGTTTGCTTCAGGCGTGACCTAGCATTCGCTACTTGTTGGTCCAAACACTTCTTGTAACTATCCTATACATCACACTGCTTCCTGTTTGCAATCGGCGCACAATCATGGCGCGTCCTTCAATCGCAACGCCGTGTCCGGCGCCTTCGCGTATCTTCGACTCTATCCCGGCCTTTGACGATCAAGACGACACCAGCCAGATCGAATACACACGCGTCATCCAGCGCGAGTTTGCCCACGCGCGGCCCAGGCGACCCGGGAGGAGGGACATCGGTCCAAAGGTCTTTGAGGATGTGCCCGAAGAAGAGGAGGTGCATCAGGTGGGAGATAGAGCCGCAGCTGGTCGCCGCGGTATGCTGCTTGGAAAGAGGCCGACGAAAAGGGTCCCGATTGGTGGAATCACACAAGTAAGAGCTAGTATTGCACCTATGAACGCGCGCAGAGAACAGCCTATTTCACCAAAGGACGACGAACCCGTTGCGGACATGGTCAAAAAGGATTCCAGACGACGCAACATATACGTTCCCTCGGATGACACGACCATGATGACCATCCACCCTGGCGCCAACACCACACATAGACTGGACGACACCTTCCAACTTCCCACATATCAACCGCAGTCTTTGCTCGATTGTATCTCGCACAGCCCGCCCTCCAATGAAGAGGCCCATCGAAGAAGTCCGGCGAAGAAGCCGCGCATGAGTCTTGCTGCCGCACCGCGACGTGTACCTCTTGGACAGATGGAAGCTAAGAGCTTGAACGCACCAGCGCTGGACTTGATGGGACAAGGTGGAGGGAAGGAAAATTCGCCGCCGGGTTACATGAAATGCGAGAAAGCAGCAGTGAAGAATGTTGCTGCAAAGCTTGCGGATCCGGCAAAGCCGTCGGTCGCCAGATCGAGGGTGTTCGAGTCTACAGCAGCGAGCCAGTTGCGACAGGCTGTTCAAAGCAGGAAAGCCGTGCCCATCACTAGGCCGAGACTGAGTCCACGCGTTCCGGCTGCAGCCATTCCTCCAAAGCCTTTCCTTACACGTTCTCGAGACATCACGAAGACTACCAAACCTCAAAGCCCAGTCGAGCGACGCGCCAAAGAATCTTCACCACGCACTAGGGCTCCTGCGCCACCAAAGCCGTGGCAAAAGAGCGCCAACTTTGTGTCAGCAAGCGACGCCTCGAAAGCAAGGCTACAGCGCTACCAGGTATTAAGTGAAGACGTGTCCCGGCCAGATCTCTACGAAGACAGCTGGCTGGATCAGCAAGAAGTCGCCCTCACAGAGGTGATCAATCAGATATTCGCAGACGCACAGCCCAGCGCTCTCAATACCTCAGCCGACAAGTCGTCTATTCGGAAATCTCTCTTGGAGATCTACGACCAGCCTCACGTCGCAATGCTTCATAAGCGTCTGCAAGCCTCGCTTTGTTACGGTGCTCTCAGCAAACCAAAGGACATGCTTTCTCCGCCGGATTTGACCCAGGACCTTGGCCTCCGCAGACGATTCGTTCAACTCTGGATGGAATCGTACAAACTGGAGACTCTGTGCGCGGCTGCCGAAGTCATTGTTGGACGCAAGTTGCCTACAGCAGCCAACGAATCCCCATCAACGAAAGCCAGCTCCAGTGTTATGGATCCCAAGGAGTCTAGAAGAGCTCTCATTGGCTTCCTCGAAACTTTCTTCGTCACCGTCGATGATATTGAGCATGATCATAGTTCACGCGAAGACATGCAAATGCAGCGCCGGAACAAGACAGTTCTACGCAGCCTGATGCTCGTATGGCTGCTTGATCAATCTGCAATGTCTGGGGACCAGCCGCTTCTTTTCAAGGTCAAATCAGCGCACAAGAGCTCTGCCTCCGTTCTCAATGCGCTGGCAGGCATGCTCACACCTTCAGTTGGTGACATCAGCCGAACGCTGAAACACATGGACTACGTGCTTGCGTACTTCCAGGATCCCCTTGACGAGGTCGTATACCGGATCGACAATCTCGCCGTGGACCTGCGAAGTGGAATCATGCTGACAAGACTTGTTGAGCTGTTGCTTTACCACACTTCGTCGAACGTGTGGGATCACCTAGATACTACAGATGACACTGTCACGATTGTTTTGCCGGACGCCACCGTACTACAAAGTGCTCTATACGCCGAGGACGGCTCACAACAGAGTCGAGTGCTTGTACAACATCTAAAAATGCCATGCATCGGGCATGCGCAAAAGATGTACAACGTGGACGTCGCGCTGCAAGCTCTTGCTGGCCATCACCGCACCGCTGACTTGATCGGTGCCAACATCTCTGCCGAGACTATCGTGGATGGACACCGAGAGAACACGCTCAACCTTCTCTGGTCTCTAGTCAGCTCCATCGGTTTAGACGTCCTCCTCGACAAGAAGACCTTGGTCAACGACATCACCCGCCTCGACTCGACGGATATAGATCTCGAAGCCCGAACCACCGACGTTCTCCTCCAAAAATGGGCAGCCGCCTACTGCTCCCCACGCGGCATCCAAATCGCAAACCTCACAACCTCCTTCGCCGACGGCAAACCCTACTCAGCAATTGTCGCCGCCTTCTCCGACTTCTTCAACCCTGAAGACTCCCGCTCTCAGCCCGAGAGCACCACCACCGCCACCCGCCTGCGCTCCATGGGATGCAGCGAAGCCTTCGTCAAACAACTCACCTCCACCACAACCAGCATCCCCACGCGCCAAACCACCCTTGCGAACCTAGCTTTCCTCGCCTCGCGACTCCTACCCCTAGCCAAACGCCACCATGCCGCCGCCACGATGCAGCGCGCTTTCCGCGCCAGGCAGAATCGTGCAATCGTTCATCGGCGGGTGGTTTTGATGAGATTGGCGAGTGAGTGCGCGAGCGTGGTGAGGGACCAGCAGCGTTTTGTTGATGCTGCGGTTCTGGTGCAGAGGACTTGGAGAAAGACTGTGAGTTCAAGAGTTGAGAGATTGGAGAGGGATGTTGTTGATTTCCAGGTTCTGGCTCGTGGGTGGTTGGAGAGGAGGCGGGTTTGTGTGGTGAAAAAGAGAGGTGTTGGAAGGAGTGTGGGGGGTTGGTGATTTCTTCGTCTGTTTCACGACTCGATTGGAGCTTTGGTGCTTTCGCTGGGATGGAAGACATTCATTATTTTGATTTTCCGCTCCTTGGGATACGCAGCTCGCTATAGACGGACTCTTGTAATGATACCTAATGACTCTCACCACTACCGATCGTTGTTTGACACCACCAAGATGATCGTCACCAAAAGTCGACTACCAGTGAAATGTCGAGAGTCTCCTGGCATGACTTGACATTTGTTCAAGGGCCACAGGATGTATTAGCGTCTACGTTTCGTAATCCGTACCTAGTGTTCATAATTCGCAACGCATCGTAGGTTGATTTGACGGATCGACATCGTTTTGATTGAGATCGGGATCATGCTGTTGGCTGGGTTACAGCTGTGTTCGAGTCCACATGTGCATGGCATCGATTGTGTACGTTCCTCTATACCCTATAGAAAGCTCCTCCTGTAGTTTGACATGTTTTGCTAACTGTAGTGATGCCAATAAAAGCGATGCATTCATTACCATGCTCTTCCTACCAGGCAGATCAATCTGACACCTCCAATTGGCCGCGGAACCTTTGGCGCTAGCGGCTGTCCACGACTGGTTTGCGCTCGGTATCTCGAGAACCACCGATCGGATTGAGGTTTTGTTTGGATGATATGAAAGCTGCTGAGACCTTATCTAAAATCGTGCTTTAACAAGTTGTTTCTCTTTTTTTTTGTATGAGGATTGCATTACAAATCCCTCCTCGCGATTTTGGGGGGGATTTGATGTTTGCTCGCTTTTTTGTGGGGCTGAATTACAAGCGGATAGATCCTTCGATATAAACTATGATTACGATAACGTGAATCATGCATATTGTCGAGAAACACCTCGATATCCAGACCCCGAAATTGACCGAGTCCACGGAGCCGCAACCATGGGCGCCTCGCAGTCGTCGAACAACGGCAGCAGCACCGCCGAACCCACCCCAGCCCAAGAAGCAAAGACAAGCTACTACGAGCTCCTGGGCGTAGAACGATCGGCGACCGAAGACGAGTTGAAAAAAGCCTACAGGCGCAAAGCTTTGGTTCTGCACCCCGACAAGAACCGTGGCGATGAAGAGCGAGCTACAAAGATCTTCGCCGAAGTGCAAGCGGCGTACGAAGTTCTTTCGGATCCGCAGGAGCGGGCGTGGTACGACAGTCACGAGAGCTCGATTCTGAGAGGGGACGGTGCCGCTGGAGGCGAGGATGTGCAGACGTACCAGAATGTGCGCATGACGACTGCGGACGACCTGGCGCGCTTGGTCCGGAAGTTCAACAGTAACGTGGAATTCACGGATGCGCCTTCGGGGTTCTTTGGGTTTGTAAGGGAGACTTTTGAGAAGTTGGCTGAGGAGGAGGACATTGCTGGTTCGTGGGAGGATGTCGATGTCAGGGCGTACCCGACTTTCGGACACAAGGACGACGGGCACGATGATGTGGTGAAGGCATTCTATGGCGCTTGGGGTGGTTTTGCGACGGTCAAGACTTTTGCGTGGAGGGACAAGTACAGGCTTTCGGAGGCTCCGGACAGGCGAATTCGAAGGATGATGGAGAGGGAGAATATGGCTGAAAGGCAGGAGGGAATCCGGGAGTTCAACGAGGCTGTGAGGGTGCTTGTTGCGTTCGTCAGGAAGAGAGATCCTCGGTACAAGCCGAACACTCAGTCTGAGGAGGACAGGCAAAAGGCGCTGCGCGATGCGGCGACTGCACAACGAGCTCGCGCTCGGGCTGCGAACGAGGCGAAGATTCAAGAGGCGGACGTTCCTGAATGGGATAAGTTCAGAGAGGTTTCGGAGGAGGAGGAAGAAGAGGAGGAGCAGCCAGAACTGGAGATCATCGAGTGTGTGGCTTGCGACAAGGAGTTCAAGAGCGAGAGGCAGTACGAAGCACACGAGAAGAGTAAGAAGCATCAGAAAGCTGTTCAGGCTCTGCAAAGGAAGATGAAGAAGGACAATGCGAAGTTAGATCTGGATGCTGCGGTTGGCAGTGGGAGTGGCACTCCGCAGATCGACGAGGAGGATTACGAACTCATTGATGAGGATCCATTTGAGGCTGTTGACGAAGACGGTGCTACGAATGGCATCGACTACCACAAGGAGGCTGTTCAAGTTGAGGAGGAAGTTGCGATTACTGCTAATGGTGGCTCTGACGCAGAGCCTGGACCCGAACCCAAAGCTGTCAACGACGACGAGCAACCACAAAAATCTGCCGACCAGTCACAAGAAACTTCCGATCAATCCGACGAAGATTCCGACTATGCATCTCCCGAAGCTGTGCGGAAACGCCTGGAAGAGACCAGTCTCAAGTCACCAGACGCTGGAATGTCGGAAAACGACAGCCAGCCAGCAAAACTCAAGATCGGAAAAGCAGCGTTGAAGAGAGCCAAGAAGGCTGCTGCAACTGCAGCTTCGACCGAACAGAACGACGGACAAAAGTGTGCTTCCTGCGACCAATCTTTCCCTTCCCGGACGAAGCTCTTCAAGCACATTGAAGATCCCAGTAATCGATGTAAGCCGGCTCTGAAGATGGATACGGCTGGCAATGGGAAGGGTAAGAAGGGGAAGGGGAAGAGATGACATGATTGGTACGAATGAATGAATTATACCCATAGAGATAAGTTGAATTGCTAAGCACTTTCATACCGACCACGGAAGTGCTATCTAGCGACCTACTGCAATCCTTCGATAACATGATGATTTGGTCATGCCATATTAGCCGTGGGCCACAGCGTGCTTGAACGAAAGCAACGGTGAGCCCTGGCTCTGTTCCGATCAAGCTCAGCGTTCACGCTGTACACATACCAACGCTGAGATCGCTGATCCTGCAAGCAAGCTATTAGCAAGCGCGCTCGACAGAAAGCGTTACCGCTCACGCCTCGATTATTTTGAAACCAGGTATCTGGACATTTCCAGGCTCGCAGAATGTCTTCCCAGCCACAGGCGGTATTAAGTGAGCGAAGCTGGCAGTCTCAGTGGGATCGAAGCTGGCGAACAAGGCAAGGGAGGTGGGACGTGGCGAATGAGGCGAGGTCGAGGGTGGAAACCTAGATATCTATCCATAGTCAACACTGAAGTCTGCTCTTAAAATACTGAACACTCGGACTTGTATGGTAATGGAAAAGGAAAAATTGTCATCCGAGTGAGTGCATTGCTCGGACTTCGATTTTGACGATAACACTAAGACTTGATCGTGAGACAGATATCGCAGAAGACACATGTTCTCCCACATGATTGATGACATTTGTGAAACACTTGGGAGCAAACACAAGTCAGAAAACTCTCTCATTGATCGAACCGTAATCTCAACGGTCACTAAGCACCATAAACCTCATACAATAAGCAAAACAAAAGAAAGTCGTTAATCGTTGATCTCATGCACTCACACATTCAAACATTCCCGCACTCACCTGCTTAGCTCGCTTTGACCCTCCTCCCGAACAATCGCTTCCAGCATCCGACTTTCACCTTCCTGTCATCATCTTCACCCACAATACCACCAACATGGACCGGCCAACCACTAGCCAAAGCTTTCTGGTTTGCCTCTTCGGCAGCCTCGTAGTCCCACGGCTCCGCCCATTTGTGCATCGGGATCTCGCCGAGCTTGGTGCTTCCTGTGCGAGCTGAAGCGATGGAGTAGAAAGTCTCGGGGCGGAGACGCTTGTCACCGAGGTTGGTGGGTGGTGTCGATTTTGCTGTATGGGTGACGGGAGGAAGCTCGTCGGTTCTTGGTGGAGAGGGCAGCGGGGTTGAAGGCTTATGCTTGAATTGGATGCGTGGCTTATCGAGCGAGACTTTAGAGCGGTGGTGACGAGGTTGCTTGATCGGGTGGTGGTTTTTTAGCGGCAGAGGGTCAGATGGGAAGTAGGGCGGCGGTGGTGGCGGTGATGTTGAGAGATTGGGCACAGATGCCGCGGGTGACGGTCTGAGATGCAGTTGAGGAGGCTCGCTGGAGGATCGTGATCGTGATTTCGGCCGACGTTTCCTGGGGTTCTCAGAGGGTCGGACAAGGGCGATTTGAGAGGGAACTGAGGAGTTCTCGATCAGCACACGAGCTAGAGTCGGGTGGCGGATCTTGATGTGCTTCGGTGGGGCGTGGTGGTCGGTCTTCTTTGCAGTTGGCTTCTCCTGACCACTGAGAGCCAATGGTAGAGCCTGTGATACTTGCTTCGAGAGAAGTCGCTGGTAGAGCTGGCGCAGGACACCGATGGTCTGGACACGAGACACCTCGGACAAGTCTGTCAGAGACTTGTAGTCCAGATCAAGCCCATGTTTGCTTTCGCAATGGAGGAACGAAGCGATAATGCTGACTAGACCAGCGTTTAGTCTGAGTAGTATCTCTGCCAGTGAGTTCTGTGCAGTAGCTGTCGTTACTCGGTCAGCTAATGAAGTTGTGTGTCTCGAGTAGACCTACCATCTCCCATTGCATATCGCTCGCGGTCACAACGCATACTGCCAGCCTGGTACTCGCGTCCGATCTCTTCAGGTCCATGGCGGAGGCTACGCGACAACCGCAGGGCATCGTCGTCGTTTCGCTTCGCTGCTTTGGCATGCTTGAGACCGTGCTTCTTCGACTGCCTGAGTTTCTTGAGCACGTCCAAGCCGTTGGAAAAAGATGCGATGATGGTTAAAACGCCATTAGACACGTTTGCATGAGCCATCGCTGGGATCCGAGGGTTAAGTCTCCGAAAAGGACTTCGCTAGGTACACAGCGCACCGAACCGAACAGCTCCCAAACAACACAGCTCAAGAGACGAGAGATGAGGCGAGAGACACCAGCTGAAAAGTGACAATCAGTAGACTAGTCAGATCACACTACCTCAAGCCCCGTCGTCCCACTGAACTCACCAGCACGACCTCCGAGCAATCAAGGCGCCGTCCTACCGGCGCCCCAAGGCAAGCCTCGCTTATAGCAAAGGCAGAGGTAGGCACGCAGGTCTGTATCAATATTGATATCTGCCCCGGCGTCCGCAGGACTAGAACACAAGTCTATGCAGGTCCATCAAATGGCACCTGCTGAGGTGCCGCAGACTGCGGAGTCCATCACAGCACGAGGTCTTCTGATTGGACGGAAAGTTGCATCCGATTTGTGAGTTGGCATTGCAGGGCGGTAACCGAGGCGGTTACGGATATTCCAGGAATGGTTCGCATCATCACGTGCAAAGTGGTTTTTGTTAGCCAGGTGGGTGGTTTTTTTGGGAATGACATGGATGCTTGTTTTGTGCGTGTGAACATTCGGATCTTGAGATCGGACTTGAGCTTGGAGAGCCACGAATTTGCTTGACTTTTCAGGACCGGAAGAAGACTGCGATCTGGCCGAGAACCTACTACCATGCCAGGCGCAGGAATCTAATGGCAGTCAACGTTCATATCAAAAGACAACAAGAGGCAGCTACCAAGAGTGTGTAGAACATGGAAATTATTTCATGATGATACGGAGCTCGGCCATTGACAACCCCAACCCTAACCCTCGTTCCTCACACCATCAACCAATCTAACCGTCTAGAAAGTGAAAGTAGTGTACTTGACGTTGTCGTAAAGCACACTGGTAGCAGCACCAAGAAGACCAGTCTGCTGGAAGTCAACTTCGTCAACGTTGGACCAGGCGCCGGCAAACTCCTGCTTCTTCATGGGGGAAACGAGGAGGCCAGCGAGACCGGAAGGAGCGAAGCTGATTTTCTGTGTGACGACGACCTTGCCGTTGCGCTTGCCGGTGAGGGTCAAGGTGCAGGGAATGGCGGCGCCGGCCGCGGTCTCTTGCGAAGATGGGACGCAACCGAAGTAGAACGATTGCAGGCTGAAGTACTTCGTCTTGGAGCTGGCCGGCTTGAGGGTGGCGGTGTCGCCCAGGCCGCCGCTAAGGATGTACTGGACCGCAACGTTGGGCTTCGACTGCGCGGCGACGCCTGTCAACGCGTTGCCCACGTTGATGACGTTGAATCGGTCCCAGACGAGGTCCTGGTAGGTGCCGATGGGCTGGAGGGAGAGAGGAGCGTCGGCAACGTAGATGTCATCGAACTGTGAGGGCACTGTCAGATACGTGTCGATGAATGTTTAGGGGTGGTTTGAGGAACTCACGTTGGCGGTCTGGCGGGCAAGACCAACGCTGGCAGCGTTGGTGAGAAGAGCCGGAATGGCAATGACGGCGGAGAAAAGTCCCATCATGATGATGGTTGAGATCGAGGTTGGACGAGATTGGTGGGAGTGGGTTGGATGTTTGCTGGGATGTCGTGAGATTGAGATGGTGTGGTAGTGATTGTGTGTTCGGGGGAAGAAGAGAGACTATATACCTATCGACACGGCGAGGCAATGGGATTCCAAATGCCCAGGACGGAGTAGTGCCATTGAGGTCCAATGTTTTCAGCTGTCCAAGCCGCCAGAGAAGGATGTTGAGTGACGTCGACAAACGAATGCAGATATTCCAGTAACCGAATGTAGAGATTCCAGTGTCCTGAAAACCCACGCAACAAAGCTTAGAACCTCCAAAGGCAAGTTACAAAGCTTGGAAACCTTTGGGAAACCTTTGACCCATCCAATGAAAGAGGTCGGCAACATAAGTGGCTGGAGATTCTCGGCCTATGAGCTTCTGTGCCTATATGCATATCTCCAACTAGGGAATTGGAGCTAAACTAGGTCAAAGTCAGCAAAGAAGATTCGAAGCAACCTCACAACATCAACGCCACTGATGATGCGACTACTCAATATGATGTCCAGTGTTATGTGCGGCCAGACTGATCTGATAATAGAATCGTCGATGGTACCACGATTGAAGACTGCTTCAAGGTAACTGTAGTAGTATTCCGCGATTGACTTGTAGCCTCCATCGACAAGCTCTGGTTCAAGCCGCGACGCATGGCGAAGGGGAATAAATGTCGGGTGTAATCTCCGCGGTAGAGTTTCTCTCCAAGAAGGGGTAGTTGCTTCGGAAATCCGATGTTATAGAGTGATTTCCATAAGTGGCGAGACAGAGTGACGCTGCAAGCCGAGGGCGGCATACTGTGGTCTACTACTGCTGAGAGCTCTGTCCCCTGTCCTTGAGAGTATCGAGGCCTCACATAGCGGCAAGTCGCCATTCCGACTATGTGGAGTAGTAAGAAGTGTCGCATCAGCCAGAGGACCGCTCCCCAGGTGCGAGTTGGCGACCTTGAGGTAAGATGTCGGTACACTACCCGGAGGCAACAATCCCAAACCTTCAGATGGCCTGCTAATCCGTATCTAGCCATCGCACATGGGACTCACGGTTGCTTACTAGGCCTAACTCATGGAGATGGTTGAGCCTCTCCGCAGCCTCGAAAGCTAAATCTCGTGCGGCTCGCCTGATCGTAATCCGACTTGCATCATCCTGCTAGTTCGGAGAGTAGGGTTTTGTAGATCGATCCGTCTCTCCCGATCACGTCGGCACGAATGATTCTCACATAGCGGAGAGCCGCAGCTCCGCAGTCTTGTCGTCTTGTCGTCTCGTCGTGCCGGGCGGAGATCGGACATGTGGAGGTTCGGAGATGGTTTGCGGCTGGCTGGATTCAGAGGTGACGTTGTAAATAGAGTAACGCGTCCGTAACCCCAACCCTGACCCTAGCTGCAAATGATCTGGGAGACCAACACTCTACCAGAACATAGCATCAATAATTGAGACAAACTGAGATAACCTTCGCACTGTACCTGAGCTGTACTAATCGTTATGTTCTCCTCGGGGCCTAGATACCGCAACCGAGGTGCGCGCACTTAAAAATACGATGGTGATCCGTGGATCGCGTCAATTCGACAAGCTTCACCTAAGCATGCGCATGAAGAGATCCATGCTCTAGCCTTGGGCCATCGAGTCGGTGTACCATGCCATTTGAAAGGAAACATCCTTTGTACTGCTTACTATCTAACTATGCTTCCTTCCCTTGCTTTGCTTCTGGTATCGTCGTGAATTCCTGTTTTTTTGGTGTCTGATTGTTATGCGTCGTAACCCGTTAAGCGTTCCGCTGGAACATCGTCGGAGAAATGTCGATCAAGGGCGCCAATCTGCCTGCAGTGCCTTTCCCTACACGTCCATCTTCCATCTTCCATCTTCCATCTTCCATCTTTCATCCTCACTTCTCAAATCCGAACTTCCCCAGGTCGTTCTTCTGCCCGCTACCTCCCAGCATGCGGTCGTTGCTAGTGGTGTCCATGTTGTCCCTCATGATACGCTCAGCCTGCTCTGCAGCAGTGCTGCCAGTGTTGCCCGTGCTGGGACGGATGTCGCTGGCGTCGCGGTTGTAGGCCGACCCATCGTTCATCCTCATGTCACGCGCAGTCGGCGTCCCGCTCTTACCTCCGGGGTTACTGATCACGCTCTGACGGGCAGGTGTACGAGTGCCCGACTCGCCGAAGCCAACAAGACTGCCTGTGCCTTCCTCTGACATACCACCTACCGATGAGGTGTCCATGTCCATGTCTTGACTCTCGCTCATCTTGTCCGCGTCACCAGCTTCGCTATCAGCCCAAGTTGTGCGACCACCGACACTGCCGGTAGCGGAAGCGCTGCCGACGGTGCTGCGCTCGCGACCCATGACAGGGTTGCCTTGGGCATCAAAGTAACCCTGTGGCGGCTGCGCAGGCACTGCAGCGCCTGGAGTCAGTTGTCCGATCGGTGTAGGGTTACGAGCAGTAGTGACGCGCTCGAGGCCAGCAAGACGGGAAATGCGATCTGCGCGCTCGGCGTCTAGCTGGTTGCTGAGGCCCGAGGGCGCTTGGGTGTGTTGATGGGGCAGGTGACCGCGGTGGCCATCCTTGATTGCCACGGTGGACAACTCTGACATGGAGGTGATGGCAGAGTTCGGAGTTCCGCTTCGCGATCTGCACTGGTTAGCTGAGATCGAGCGAAGCTGTCGGCGCGTCGAGGGGCTTACGGGATGTCAGACGGGGTCACGGGGTCAGACGGCGGCGGCGGGAGATTGAACAGTGTTGGTGCGTTGGACATGGCGGCGGTAGAGGTGGTCTTGCGACACGAGGTGTACGTTTTGCAGCGTCTTCGGAGCTCGTTGTGTGAGTCCGTTGCAGTAGGCGGGAGTTGATCGCGGTTGCCAAGTCACAAGCTGTCGCAAAAGAGTGTTGAATGCAATTGTTGACTGAGTGGGGATGCGGTATGAGGGTGTTACAGTGGTGATCAAGGAGGGCTTGAGCGGCGAGTTTGATGTCAATGTCGGTGTTTTGGAAGTTGGAACAGATGCGCATTTCTTCAGGAGGATGCATGGGGTCTTAGGCAAACTACCAACCGACCCGCGATGACGTGTGATTCGTCAAGAGGCTGGACCCTGCAGCTCCAATCACTAACGGGCTGGGGTTTCGTGATTGTCCATTCCGTCTGATGGGAATGATAAGATGCAATTCATTAATTCACCCAAGCAACACTGATACATTGTACAGTGTACCTGCGTGGCTCTTTTCTCATAATTTCGGGATTCTATCTGCGTCTACTCACACGTATGCAAGGCACACTTCGACTCTTTTCCACCATGCATAACATAGCACAGCACAGCTCAAGCCTTGCGCAGATCGACAGTCTGAAACTTGAGGCCTGGTCCCTCAACAACGTGCCCTGGCTTCAGCGCGTCCGTGTAGAGATTGTTCTCGCTGTGGGGATGGAAGAGGCCCTTTTGCTGACAGTTCAGCACCGCCGGCAGACCCGGTGGATCGGTCAGCCTGAAGATGCCCCAATCCGGATTCTGCCTCGGTGAACAAACAATGGCGATCGCTTCGGGCAACATCACCTGGTAACCAGAGCTCGTGTGTAGATCGCGTGAAGAGAGGAAGCACGTCTGGGACGGATGCGTGTGGATCCAGCCGCAGACTAGGAGGTCATTACCATCGCAGTAATCGAAGAGTTCGTTGTCTCCCTCTTCCGTGGTGTCGCACGTATCGCTCGTACTTGTCTGGTCCGGGATCACCAGGTGACTGATGAATAGAGCGTTCGAGATGACTGTTCCGCATAAGATGCCACATGTCTCCAGGTTCCGAGCTGTGTTCGCATGTGCGTGGTTCAGGAATGTAGTGCGTAAAGTCGGTGGGAGGAAAACTGTTCGAAGTGGAACTCCTCCCTCGGTGAAGGCATTAGGTTTGAACGTGACCTGTGATGCAGTCTTTTCAGGCACCGTAGCTGTGCTTGCTCGATCGCTGTGTTTTCCGGGGACAGGAGGTGCATGGTCATGAGGTCCGTCCTTGGCGGGAATCGCAGGTGGCTGATCGTGGTATGAATGCGAGTCTCGAGGTTGCAACGGCGCGCTATTCCACTGCATTGTGCCTTCTCTGGCCGGTACTGTTGGATACTGGTAACGCTGCTGGCCGGGTGCGTCAAGGACCCGGGCGTCGCGGCTTTCCTGCCCACGCCGGTGAAGAAGGCTACCAGCTTCTCTGATGCCCTCGTAGACCCGGTCAGTCTCACTCCTTCGCTCGTCATGCAGCTCATATGGATCCTCCACATCCATGACGAGCCCTTGTCTTCGCGAAGCAACTGTACCGGGCGAGACTCCAGCCTGCCTCGTTGTCTGTCTGTTAATATCGCGCCTCCTGAGCTCGTTCTGGGCAAGGTTGACGGCGAGATGACTATTCTCACGGGCATCCAAAGATTCTGCGAGACCATGATACGCTTCCTCATCGGTAGTAGACCCTGGTGACAGACTGTGCAACGAGCCTCCCAAGTCATGCTGCCATTCCTCATTGCGATGTTCGTCGACGATCCGCTGCTTCTCAGCATTACGCCGTTCCATTGCCTTGGCGTACCTCTGATGCTGTTGGATGATTCTGGGCTTCCATTGCTCCAATTTGACCAGGTTCTTCTTCACAGCCTTCATAGCCTGGGTCAAGTCTGCTTTGAACTTCGGGTTCTTAGCATCGGGATGAGTAGGGATCTTGCCGATGACAAGCTCAGCGTGTCGGTAAAGGTAGAGATAGGCCATCTGCAAGTTTCCCTCTTGCTCGCTGATGGCCGCCTCAGTCAACAGCATCCGGGCTGAGCGAAGCCATTGTCGTAAATCGCGTGACGTCGAGAAGTCAAATTCCTGAGCTTGAGCCACGATTTCCTGTACATTCATTGGTCTGGTGATGGAGGCATGATGCCTTGACAGTGCCATGTTTGGCACACGGATCGCATTAACGTGAAAGTGAGTCTCTAGCAGTGCCTGGGACAGTAATGATCGTTACGGTCTCAAACTCTCCGCTTCAAACTCTCGTGTCTGGGAGGAGACGCTTTGATTCTCGTAAGTTCTTAACGTGAGTCGTGTATCAAACGCGAAGAGGAAGTTGAGGCATGCCAATTTACCTATCGATGAAAAGTGAGGGTGGTGAGTTGTTGTTGGTGGTTGCCTGCAGGTGTAGACTAGGCGTTTTCGGGCGGGCGAGCTGCGGCTACGGCAAGCCCAATCGGACCCCTGCCTGCCACGAGCAAGGGTGACTTTGCGACTTTCTTCAATCACATGGAATCCATCGGACCGTCTGATTTACTTCATTCTACATCAATCTATTATTGCCATTCTTTGCATTCTTTCTGTTGCATCATACCACTATTGTCTTACTGTTGACATTGGCTTTGTATCTCCTCCTTCCCGATGAGAGCGTCCTTGCGAAGATGTGCTCCTAGACCAGATCGGGTTACGACAAAACACTACAAAGATCTACGGTATCCCGTAACAGGAAAACTTGTGGATGTCTTTGGCGGATTTCAATATGCCCACTCAGAACGTCGGGTCAAACCTCAGAAAAGTCATGATCGCTTGCCAGGCAAGCGTGCGGAGATAGTGAGCGAGCAATTGTGCGGTAGGTTACTCTCAGACCCAATTATCCTGCAATCTCTAATATATCCTACAGATGACATACTAGGCTATCTTGCACCAAGCCTAGAGGCTTACAAAGGATGCACAGTCATCGACGTTCACCCGGGTGCATGCCTGTGGTCATCAAAACTGCACGACTTTTTGAAGCCCAAACGCCACATTTTGATGGAGCCGGAGTTGAGATACTACGACCGATTCATCCATCCTCTCCTGGACAAGCCTGGCTCGACATATCGCCACTCATTGCTATGTGGTGCTCACGCACGATCATACTGGGATAACTACAAACAATTACTCGACGACGAGACCATGATCTCAGACCGACCAAAATTAGAGGCCGACGACCCGAAACTACGTGAGCTGGACACAAGTATCCTCTTTACGGGCAATCTATGGAGGAAGTACCCGATCCAGCATTTGACGAGATACGTCGACCACAGCACTTTGATCCTGCAACATATGACCTACGCCGCTCTTACGAACGACATCTTCCAACGAAGCGGCTTGGTACGCATGTTGTGGTGGGCTCCAGATTCCACTAAAACGGCAGTTTTCCCGTCCAACATTCGAGGCAAAAGGAGCTACGACATGAACCTACAGATGGGTGCGTCCATAACGGAAGTAGCAGGCGTCTCGCGCCTAGAGACATCCCTGCGCAATGCCAGAATGGACTCTCCGCGTACGCCCGAAATGGATGCCTTTGTAACGGGTCGTGTGAAACGCGAAATGGCGGAGAGAGGCCAGGTAATCCCCAAGGGCCGTGAGCAGCCCATGGCTCTCAAGCCTACTACCGAGAAAGACGACGTACATGCCCACGACAGCTTTCTCAAGACAACGTGCACCACAACCGATGACCTCGTGCTAGCTGTCGGAGAGTACAGAGAGCACCTCGCGGCGACGCAAGCCCTGATGACCAGCATAAAGACCAAAAAGGCAGGGTACAAAGTGGCCGACTTGACCCCAACTGGCGTCAAGGATCTCTACGATCGCTACGTCCGCTACCAGCAAAGCCAAGACGCCATCAGAAGCCGACCGAGGGAGCCTACCTTTATCAGCAGCGTAGGCGCTCACTTCCGCTGCATCGTCGTCATGGACACTATCCTGCGCCTCCTCAGCCTCGAAGCCAACTACGCCGCCGTCAGCGAAACCAATCCCGACCCAAAGACCCTCTCCGGCCTGCGCGAGGAAATCCTAGCCCTCAACAAGACCTGCGACGCTTGGATAGAAAAAAACTCCAGCGCCACCATGTTGAAACCAATCAACTTCCTACTTGAAGACCTCATATCCCTCGAAGCCCAACCCCCGACCCTCCCCCGCGACCGTCGCCCCTACGAACCCCTGCAGGCCCATTCCCACGAATTCTGGCCCCAATACGACCTCACCCTCCTCGACGTTACCCCTCGATTAGCGGACCTATCAGTTCCAGAGACCGCCGAAAAAGTCGAGAGCGCCAAGATCTGCCAGGAAATGCTCAAGATCATGTACAGCTCGCCTGCAATTCCGCTGACGATGGCGTTGGAGCGCGTGGCTCCCAACGCGGCCAGTGATTTGCTGCCGCTGGTTCCGGAGATCTTGGATGCGAGGAAGGGCGGCAGGATGGATCCCAGCCGGATGTCGGTGCGCATGCTAAGTCAGGAGATGATGGATGGGTTGATCAGGGCGTTTTTAGAGTGGCCGTTCCGGCCTTCGAGTGTGGATCTGGCGCTTGCGCAGGGCGAGGGGCAGATTTTGGGCGATGAGGAGGATGGGGACGTTGAGCCTGTAGAGTAGTAGATATTTGTGTAATATTACCCTGTATGATTATGACGAAATGCATGTTGTTCATAAATGTTTGGGACTTTTCATTCGTGTTGTGAGACGGTGATGAGGAGCTCGAGGCAGCATTCAATATTGGAGTGGATTCAACATGAACTTCCCCGATCATCCTAGCCTCCAGATTCCAGACACCATCATTGACATCGTAAAGACCATTCAATATGCATGCAGCAGGGTTGATGTGCCAAAGGGCAGCGCAAGCGTGGCGTAAACAAAACCCGACTTTCAAGGTGTTCTGGATTCGAGCTATCTGCAGCTACTACCGAGCGCTTCAGACGGCCAGCACGGGGTTTTATCCTCCGCTGCAAACACGTTCCCCGTACCCTCTTCTCAATCAAGAGACAGACGCTCCCATAATTTCCTCAATTGCCGTGATGCATGAAATCGAACTTCGTCTTTGGGTTATATTCGTTCATGCGAAGCGCTTAAGAGGCGGCACCAGCGACCTTGCCGGTCTGAAGGGGGTTGATCTTCTTGCCGTCCTTGTTGAAGCGCACGCGAGGCGGGGGAGCGCGGTTACGGCGACCCTCGCGGGAACGGACACTTTGTGATGTGTTAGTACAAGCCTCTGCGAATGCGCAAGCAGCGGAATGCGATCGCGCTTGGTGATTTCGAAACGTACCGAACGATCTTGCCGTGGATGGCGCAAGAGACGCAGTACTGGAGCTTGAGGTACATCTTGGGCACCGAGTACTCGGCGAAGACGGAGGCGTCAGAGATGTCACCTGTGTGGATGTCCTGTCAGTCTACTGTGTTTTGCTCCTCCACTCGCATGTCCTCCTTGTGGTTCTCCGTGCATCCTGGGTCCGCATTTCGAGGGTGGGTTGGATCGGATCGACGTACGGATAGCGGCGGACTCAACCATGTTGCGGATGGTGAATCTCTTGATGGCCTTGTCCTTGGGGGTGCATCGCGAGCAGTTGGAGCAACGGACAGGCTTGACGTGGCCCCTGCCGTTCTTGTTGCGGCCGCTGCAAACCAGATGTTAGCCATGGTCCTTGCGGCTCCGTCCCGAGTGTGTGTTGTCGCGGCATGGGATATGTATGCGCGTGGGGTGGCCGTACTTGGACGCTCTCTTCTTGACCATCTTTGCGACTTGCGACGAGTGGGATCAGCGGGCGGATAACCTGCTGAACTGCTCGAGTGCTGTGTAGTTAGTATTTGGCGGTGGTGGTGGAGTGTTCGTCGACGCACTTGCACTAGCCCGTCGTGAATTCCGACTCGAATGCCAAGAGTGCGAAAGTTCTGCCTTAGGCTTTGAGTCGAGAGTTCGCGCTTCGCTCTGGCTGAGGAAGGTCTAGCGAGTATCCGGGGTAAGGAAAGCCTGATGCTCGATGGGGATGTTTACTTGGACAGGGAGGAGCGACCAAAGCTTGAGACACACCCTGGAATCACAACCGTCACTACTGTCCTTCCCTGAATACCGCCCACCGCCCGGTGACACTCCCAAACCTGCTGGACATCACCGGCCATGTCGTCTACCGGCACTTTCAGAGGCACTCCCAAGGGCGGCCGCCCCCAGAGCGTCTACTCCGAGAGTCCCTCGGTCGCGACTTCAAACATCCCGAGACCGAAGCTCGAATCCATCCAAAGCGAAGCGAGCACTGCAAGCCACAGCACTGCGAGGGGCAAGCAGTCGAAAAGAGATGAGGTATTTTCGTTCTTCAATAACAGATTCAATCACTTTACGCCCAGCGATTGACACCGCCTCGTCTAGGCTCTCCGTACCAAACTCGAAAAGGACCTCAGCAAGAAGCGCGCTGGCGGTAACCGGGCTCGTCAGAGTCGCAAGGTGCCGCCAGGAACTGTGCTTGCGCTGAGGCCCAACCAGGCTCTCCAAATCAAACCCAACATGAGCGTGACCGAGGCCAGTCAGTTGATGGCCGCGAAGCGCGAGGACTGCGTTCTTGTCACCGACGACGACGATAGGATCGCTGGTATTTTCACAGCAAAGGACTTGGCGTTCAGAGTGGTGGGTGCTGGTCTCAAGGCGAACAACGTCACCATCGCAGAAATCATGACCAAGAACCCCCTATGCGCAAAGACGGACACCAGCGCTACCGATGCCCTGGATTTGATGGTCCGCAAGGGCTTCAGACATTTGCCCGTCATGGACGAGAACCACGACATTTCCGGTATTCTGGACATCACCAAATGCTTCTACGATGCTATGGAAAAGCTCGAGCGGGCCTACGCGTCGTCCAAGAAGTTGTACGATGCCCTGGAGGGTGTCCAAGCCGAGCTTGGTTCAAGCCAGCCGCAGCAAATCATTCAATATGTGGAGGCTGTCAGGTCTAGGATGTCTGGACCAACGCTCGAGTCTGTTCTGGATGGAAAGCCACCTGTCACTGTATCTGTGAGGACCAGCGTCAAGGAGGCGGCCCAGGCGATGAAGGAGAACCACACGACTGCGGTCTTGGTGCAGGACAACGGTCAGATCACCGGTATCTTCACGTCAAAGGATGTTGTCCTCCGTGTGATTGCAGCTGGTCTCGACCCTGCCAACTGTAGTGTCATTCGCGTTATGACGCCCCACCCCGACTTTGCGCCTGCAGACATGAGCATTCAACAGGCCTTGAGAAAGATGCACGATGGTCATTATCTTAACCTCCCCGTTATGAACAAGGAGAGCGATGAGATCGTTGGCATGGTTGACGTCCTGAAGTTGACATACGCTACTCTCGACCAGGTAGGTCGATCGCGTCTATTTACTGTTAATTCACACAGTACTAACAGCTCGATAGATCAACAGCATGTCGACCGGCGACGGCGAAGGACCCGCATGGAACAAGTTCTGGATGTCGATGGGAGACGATGAAACTGGATCGATGATGTCTGGAGAGGGAAGCAGCCACCACCCATACACACCCGACGCGCGATCATTGATGTCTCCGGACCACGGCCGCCCGGGTATGATGGATCGCCTCGATAGCGTCCTGCCGAATGATTCTGCATCACACGCTGGCGTTCCCGATTCACCCGATCACTCGACCTTCGCTGGCGCCTCAGAAGACACACCTTTCACGTTCAAGTTCAAGGCCCCCGGTGGCAGAGTCCACAGGTTGCAGGTGGTTGCATCTGCTGGAATGTCTGAGCTGGTGTCTGTTGTGTCCGAAAAGCTCGGTGGAGAGGCTGATGGTCTTGGTGGCGTACCCACATTCGAAGAAGGCAAGCTCAGCAAGGCTGGTTTCGCCCTTGCCTACATGGACAACGAGGGCGACATTGTCAGCATCACAACCGATGGTGATCTGCTTGAGGCTATCACTATCGCCAGGCAGTCCCACCGGGACAAGGTTGATCTGTTTGTTCACCATCCCGAGAAGGCCGCCGTCCCTCCCACCACAGAACCGCAGCCCCCGGCGTCTCGACCTCTGACGCCCCCTGAAAGCCACATCAGGCGCAGAAGGTTCGAGGAAGATGAAGAAGATGACGATTCACCCAGCGTCCGTTCAAAGGATCGCAAGGCCAACGCGGCGGCGAAGAATCAAGAGCAGCCACAGGTCATTCCTGGTGTTCCCAACGAGCTGTTGCTGCCTGGTGCTATTGCTGTCCTTGCCGGTGTGATCGTCATCACTTTTGCCGTTGGTCGCGCATCGAGCCGATGAGTTGCTCTTGAGCTCGTGCCTTCCTTATGATGGTTTTTCTATTTTCGCCGGCAATGCTGCAAAGCACCGAATTCCCCTCTTGTCGCGACCACGTGCGTTTGTAGCAGTAGTAGCAGAATACCACATTTCATTTAGTTCAATACGTAGCCACATAATGCATAAGCTTACTCAAGACTCGTGTATGTGAAAGGATGCGTATACGTACCTAGGGTGCATGTGCGTACTCTATTGTACAATAATAATAGCACAGATGACTTCAGTTGTTTACATTTCAGCACGGGCCAGATGACCCTCGCCGAAAAATGTCGGGCCCGCCGCCAGAACTGACTGTTAAACTAAACCAGACCTGCCACCTTTGACTACGGAAACAACATCTCTTACCACCACCACTTTACTTACTCCGGTACCGATACACCACCACAATCGGACCATTACACTCGGCACACTTTTATTGCACACGGCAAAAACATTTCACAGTCAGACACTCGGCGCATGGGATCCGGCCTGACAGTTTCCCCACACAAACAACACTTCAATCTATTTGGCGCCCGCCTTTTGTGAACATGTCTGTCCTTCCGGCAGAGGTGCACGGCGCCCTGGACCAGGTCCTGCAGGCCCTTCAGAACACCGACAACACCATCCGATCGCAGGCGGAGAAGACGCTCAACGATGACTGGATCAACCAGCGGCCGGACATGCTGCTCATGGGCTTGGCCGAGCAGATGCAGGGTTCCCAGGACGAGGGTGTGAGTCGCAATTTCACAAGGCAGACGTGAGGTGATGCAGGAGCGCTGACAATTTTCCGTAGACCAGGGCCTTTTCTGCTGTGCTCTTCAGACGCATGTCGGCGCGCACGCTGAAGGAGGCTACTTCAGGAGAGTCCAAGGAAATTTTCCTGCACTTGAGCCCCGAGGCACGAGCAGGCATTCGCACCAAGCTGTTGCAGGCTCACGCACAAGAGACGAAAGGAAGTGTCAGGAACAAAATCGGTGATGCCGTGGCGGAGCTTGCAAGGCAGTACACTGACGAGGAGGTCATGAACCCGGATGGAACCAGGGACACATGGCCAGAGCTGCTGGGTGCGCTGTTCCAGGCGAGCAACTCGCCAGAGACCGGCATGAGGGAGAGCGCATTCAAGATCTTCGAGAGCACACCTGGCATAATCGAGAAGCAGCATGAGACTGCTGTTCTGGAGGTCTTCAACCGAGGAATTAGAGATCCCGAAGCGGACGTGCGGTTGGCGACCATGTCGGCCTTTGCCGCATTCTTCGTCAGCTTGACCAAGAAGAGCCAGCAGAAGTACTATGCTTTGATTCCCGAGATTCTGAACACTCTTGTTCCGTTGAAGGAGGCGAATGATTCGGACCAGCTCACCAAGGCGCTGGTCACTATCATTGACTTGGCCGAGGCCTCGCCCAAGATGTTCAAGGGTGTCTTCACGCAACTCGTGCAACTGGCCATCAGCATGATCTCGGACAAGGACCTCGAGGACCAGACGAGGCAGAACGCGCTGGAGCTCATGGCCACTTTTGCGGATTGCAACCCCGCCATGTGCAAAAAGGAGCCGGCCTACATCGAGAACATGGTCACCCAGTGCCTGTCACTCATGACCGATGTTGGTCTCGACGACGAGAGCGCAGAGGAGTGGAACGCACAGGAGGACTTGGATCTCGACGAGAGCGACTCCAACCACGTTGCCGGTGAGCAGTGCATGGACCGTTTGGCAAACCGCCTTGGAGGCCAAATTGTTCTTCCACCCACATTCACATGGCTACCCAGAATGATCACCTCTACGAACTGGAGGGACAGGCATGCTGCGCTCATGGCTATCTCCGCCATCAGCGAAGGTTGCCACGAGCTTATGGAGGGCGAGCTTGACAGAGTCCTCGAACTCGTTGTGCCTGCTCTCAACGACCCCCACTCTCGTGTGCGGTGGGCAGGTTGCAACGCTCTTGGTCAGATGAGCACCGACTTCAAGGGCACTATGCAGACCAAGTACCACGCAGCAGTTCTTCAGGCGCTCATGCCTGTTCTTGGCGCGCCCGAGCCCCGAGTTCAGTCGCACGCCGCTGCCGCGCTGGTCAACTTCTGCGAAGAGGCCGAGAAGGACATTCTCGAGCCCTACCTTGACAGTCTTCTTGAGCATCTCATGGCACTCTTGCAGAACCCCAAGCGCTTTGTGCAAGAACAAGCTCTTTCGACGATTGCGACTGTCGCCGATTCCGCCGAGTCTGCGTTCGGAAAGTGGTATGACCGCCTCATGCCACTTCTCATCAGTGTCCTTCAGCAGCCTAATGAACGCGACTTGCGACTTCTCAGAGCCAAGGCTATGGAGTGCGCCACTCTCATTGCGCTCGCTGTTGGCAAGGAGCGCATGGGTCAGGACGCTGTCAACCTTGTGCAGATCCTTGGCAACGTCCAATCCAGCCTTATCGACGACGACGACCCCCAAGAGCAGTACCTCCTCCACTGCTGGGGCCGCATGTGCCGTGTTCTCGGCCAGGACTTCGTCCCCTACCTGGACGCCGTTATGCCGCCGCTCACAAAGCTCGCAACCGCAAAGGCCGACATTCAATTGCTGGACGACGAGGAGAACGTGGCCCAGATCGAACAGGAAGAGGGCTGGGAGCTTGTTCCTCTGAAGGGCAAGTACATCGGCATCAAGACCAGCACTCTCGACGACAAGTTCATGGCCATTGAGCTCATCACTATCTACGCGCAAAACCTGGAGGCTGGATTTGCAAGATTCGCCGCCGATATCCTTGAGAAGGTCGCATTCCCCGGTCTCGCTTTCTTCTTCCACGACCCGGTTCGCGTCGCTTCGGCAAAGGCCGTGCCCCAATTGCTCAACTCCTTCAAGGCTGCCCACGGTGTCTCATCGCCTGAGTACCTCGCCATGTGGAGCAAGACTTTGGAGAAGGTGCTTGAGGTCCTCGAGACCGAACCCGCCATCGAGACCCTCGCCGAAATGTACCAGTGCTTCTACGAGTCTGTTGAGGTCTCTGGAAAAGACAGCCTTTCCAACCAGCACATGATCACCTTCATCACATCCGCCGAGACCGTTCTCAAGGACTACCAGGAGCGCGTGAAGCAGCGCCTTGAAGATGCTGCGGACCGTGAAGAGGGCGACGAGCTGGACGACGAGCTCACGTTCGCCATTGAGGATGATCAGACCTTGCTCTCCGACATGAACAAGGCATTCCACACCATCTTCAAGAATCAAGGCCAGTCATTCCTTCCTCACTGGGAACGTCTGCTCAACTACTACGACCTCTTCGTCACTTCCAGCGACCCTACACAGCGCCAATGGGCTCTGTGCATTCTGGACGATGTGCTCGAATTCTCTGGTCCCGCTTCTTGGAACTACCACACACACATTGTGCAGCCGCTGATTGACGGTATGCGTGATGAGGCTCCGGCCAACAGGCAAGCCGCCTGCTACGGAGCCGGTGTGGCCGCGCAAAAGGGTGGTGAAGCCTGGTCTGAGTTCGCTGCTGGTAGCCTGCCCATCCTGTTTCAAGTCACTCAGCGCCCCAACGCTCGCAGCGACGACGACGCTTTCGCGACCGAGAACGCGTGCGCTAGTATCGCCAAGATTCTTCACTTCAATAGCTCGAAGGTGCCCAATGTACCCGAGGTTGTCAACGCATGGGTCGACACTTTGCCCGTCATCAACGATGAGGAGGCCGCACCTTACGCCTACTCTTTCCTCACCGAGTTGATCGAGCAGTAAGTTCTTTTTGTCACTCATACGTTTCACAGCTTCTTGAAATCTAACACACGCACAGATCTAACCCCGCCGTCCTCGCCAAGGGAGCTCAATGCTTCACTTACATCGCCCAGGCTCTCGAAGCCGAGACACTACAAGGCAACATGGCCCAGCGCATCGTTGATGCCGCGCGAAAACTCGTGCAGACCGCCGGTCTGGACGCAAACCAGCTGCTTAACACACTGGCGCCTGACACCCAGGCTACAGTTCGCGCTTTCTTCGGCTAATTTCCCTCACTCCTGGTTTCAAGAGCGTAAGGCGAGTGATCCAATTTACTCGATTTCTCACGAGTTGCCTTTTCCCGAAAGACTTGATTTGTCGATGAGGACACGGGTGGGACCCGATTTGATTGATTGAACGAAAACGAAATAGACGAATAGGCAGGCTTGCCTACCCACTACGGCTTTCCGATTGATGCGATGGAAAATGGAACGTAGAAAGGAAGGAAATCATGGCTGGAGGGTTTGTGGTTTGTGGAGGAGCCACGGAAGAGCGAATTCTTCTTTTGTCACTCTCTCTTTCTTTCATTCCGAGGTGTTGGGTTTGAAGGGAGAGCGCGAGAGCATTAGCATACGATATCCTTCTAAGAAAACTCACAAAGAATTGATGCTGTTTTTTTGCCTACTTCATGTTCAATCATTGGGTGCGTACATATGTGTATTTGACAGACCCTTAGTAACAGCCGACCGTTCTGTGACAGTCCGCCGGCGCTTGTTTCATCATGTGTGGAGCAATTTAGCTCGAGGTCGACTGGGCGCAGGGCATCGTCATTATTGGGCGCCGAGGTGTTGGTCGCGGCGTTAACTCAAGTCAACATCTTCCATTTTTGCCCAACGACTCGACTCACTCTACCGCCCTTTGCGCCACTAACGAGACGGAAGACCGCATTCAAGCCGTACTGTGCAACCGGTCACTTGGACGACCGCTCGATCGATCACTTGGACCGCCTCAATCAAACCGCCGAAAAAGAATCATCAGGCGCATAGCAATTAGCCTGCGCTGCCCTGCATACAAAACCATAAAGATTCCTTTGAAAAGAATTGGCCTTGTTTCGCCTTGTCACTCCGGGTCGGAGCAAGCTTTGATACAACTATATATCGCCAGATTTGCACGCGACCGCAAGACATCTGCAGGCATCCGTCACACACACGCAGTCTCCACCATGGAAACACCTAGCCTCCCGCATTTCCTCAGGCAATCAAAAGCAGGCGGGTACATCAACAGAGACAGCGTCGCTGGAGCCTTCGCTGACCGCTTTCGCAGACATCTACGCCAAATTCATCGATCTTGAATGGCAGCAACGGAACCGGCTGCTCGCCGGAGCCCAGTCGGCAATGAAGACTGGCCAGCCTTCGCAGTGGTCTCGCCTTACTGGAGAAACCGTCGCAGCGCGCAATCGCTACATGAATGTTGAGCCATTTGCTGGAAACAGAGTAAAATTGGACGTGGGAGAGGGTGTCAGTGACTACATCAACGCTTCGCCGATACAACTTGGAAAGAGACGGTACATCGCGACACAGGGTCCGAAGAACACCAATTTGAACCACTTCTACCGGATGCTCAATGCCGAAGTCCGTGGGAGCGCTGTGGTGGTGATGCTCACACAGACTCATGAGTCCGGCAGAGAGAAGTGCTTTCAGTACTACCCTCTATCGCCAGAAGAGTCACCGCTGCAAATCCCAATCGATCTCGAATCTGGTGACGGGTTTCACGGCGTAGTGGAGCTACTCAACACCGAGGACGATCACGCGACACGTACCCAGATCCGTCACTTGCGCTTGCGGACAGAGGCCGAAGAGGAGACCGAACATTCCACCCAGTCGCCTCAAGAAAAAGACATCTACCACCTTCTCTTTTCCGGCTGGCCTGACTTTCTCGTCCCCGAAGGTGAAGACCGCGCCGCTCTCACCCGCCTGATCCAACTTTCCGCCAAGCTCAACTCGGCTCCATCTAGCACATCTACAGCAGCAAGCGCAGAACGAAACGGCTTTTCTACATCGGGCTTTGCCAACTCGGACCAAGACAACCCTCGCATCATACACTGTTCGGCAGGCGTCGGCAGGAGTGGCACTTTCATCGCGCTAGACTATCTGCTCTCGCTGCTGTACTCAGGGCAGCTTGACAACATCCCTGCGGACAAAGACCCCATCATGGACACAGTCGACCTTCTTAGACAGCAACGGATGATGATGGTGCAAAGCGAAGCGCAGTACTACTTCGTGTACGAGGCCTTGAAGGAAGCATTCCTCGCAAGAGCAAACTCCAGCAACGGAGACACGATTAGCGGGGCTGAAAAAAGTTCATGATACCTTATGGGATAGGAAGGGGTGAAGATACACATGTGAGATGAGTTTCTAATGTTCTGATTTCCTTTTGCGTGTTGATACCTCCGTATTGTGAATATTTTCAAGATGGGAGTCAGTGGCTGGGGGGTTTCTTCATCGATGGTACGGCGTGCTCACTTTAGCCGGGCGATGATTTTCTTGATACGCATTCGCAGGCGCAGGGCCATTTCCGTCGCATATGCTTTTCTTCACTCTGCACTTCGAAGACTGTTTTACACGAAGTCTTGGTTACGAGGCATGCCCGCTTAGCACGACGTCTGCCAACCTAATTAGGAAGACAAAGTTGTTGACACCTTTGAAATTCTAGTTTGATCCTGCAGGATGCGAAGTCGTCTCAGCCGGCAGGACGGTCCGTGGGCATGCCGGAAGGACTTCGCTGTGTTCTAATTTAAGCCCAGAACAAACGAAAGGGGCCCTTGGGCGGCAACTCGTTATCATGGACTAATAATACAAGCAAGACTTACTTGGGTGCCAGCAAAATTCTTGGCTGTCATTGAAAGTCAAGTAGTTAGTCTAGCTTGAGACTAATATTTGAGATCGCATAGCATCTCGAGATACGTGTAAGTTCATAACTCCTTCTGTTCGTAGCTCTTACTAGGTCTGCCATAAGAGAGGTATAAGCTTCATTGTTCCATACCGCTGAACCACACGGAGACCACAGAAACCATACCAGCATGACATCCAAAGATGTTCACGAGCCTCTTTCCGCGAATCTGTTCGCGGTGTCTTTTGACTGGTGAGTGTCCACTGCAAACTACTGATCACCGCATATCCAGACTTACACGCAGCCAGTTTCTTAATAATCGCCATCGTCGCTGCCTATTTACCACAATTGCGCCGCCTGCGCCAGTCGACAACCGGCGAACACCCATCAATCGATGGGCTTTCGCCTTACTACATCTTCGCCCATGCAATCTTCTGCAGTTCCCAGCTCTCATACGCTTTTTTGGTGATGTGGGAGTATGACCGCGATCAACTCACTCGTTTCGGAGCCTTTGGTTGGTCGCTGGGAGTCGTTCAAGTATTCGTACAATGGCTGTGTGCTTTGTCGATGTAAGTCGGACTTCGTGAAAATGGAAGATCCACTAGGCAATAATGAGCTGACTCTCATGCCTCCCAGTGTCGCAATCTACGTGATCGGCCGCTCTAAAGGACTCAGAGGCAAGCTCTGCACTACAGTGCTTGTTCTAATCCACGCCTTCTTCTCGGCCTTAGTGGCCTCTCTCATCACCGACGCTCGACACAACTCGCTGATGGGAGCACTCGTTGAGGGGATCGTTATGATGATGCACTATATCATCAGCCCTCTGGCACTGACCATGCAGATCATGTCGCAATACCGCGAACTGCAGAGGAAAGACAATCTGGGCGCTCTCAGCCTGCGGTCGTTTGCGTTGCAAGCGGCTGTCATGTTCGTGTTGGCTCTTCGCTTGATTTTCAAGCTCGGAGGGTGGCCTTCTCTTGATCACTCGAAGCATAATAATTCCACGTATGTCTGGGAAGACGCTGCTATGTGGAAGTTCGTCTTGGGTTACGCCCTTGCGATGTGGCAGATGGACCATGTTTCTTGGAATTATATCTGTTGGGTCGGAGGAGCCGTGTTTGTTTGGTACAAAACGGTGTATCCGCGGGATCTCAAGGGGAGGGGTGTGGAGTTGGAGGGCCTGTTGGAATGAGTGGACTGAAGGTATTGGAAATCGAAAACAACGCCACTTGCCCACTCTCGCCACTATGTCCGCAAAAGACTGTCTGTCCACCACCTGATGGAAGATTGAACCGCCCCCCATTTCTGCAGCACAACATCGTTGATACTGACTATGCAAACAAACACCGTCTCCAGAGGCACAAAATTCAAAGCCATCCGCATGACAGCGTTCCAGCGCCCTGTTGCCGCATTGTCAGGACGACTTGCTATCGCAGCTGACCTTGGACATGTCATCGTCTTCGATGAGCAATTCCCCATAGGTTGGCAGACCCTCGCCCGCCTTCTCGATCTCAGCAACACTGCTCCCGCGCCTCTCAAGCTCGGCTTCCATGAGCCGGATCTTCTGCTTCGAAACCACCACGCGCCGCTTGCCGGCCTGCGAGATGCCGCCACAGATCACCGAGGTGTACTGTGAGTAGTAACCCAGGACCGAGGTGGTCACCGTAGAGGTGACGGTCGCCGACGATCCGATGACGGTGCCGACTTTGACTTGCATGTTCTTGACTTTGAGCTGGTTGTGGAGCTTCTCGGTGGAATAGTCCTTGATGCGGAGGCCGTACTCTTCGTCGGAGAGGCTGAAAAGGTCGGACAGCACCATGTCGGCTTATTGGATGGACTCTTCGTCGTGGGATTTCTGGAATGTGTTCTGTGAGATCTTGCCCCAATGGATGAGCGGTGCCAATTGATCTGATTATATATAGGCAAGTCTGCGATCCGACACCCGTGCCTAGCAGTATTTCCTTTTTCTTAGCTATGCTACCAAGACAGATGATACACATCATGACAAGGTTTCTGAGGCTTCTACAGTGTAGCGACATGGCTGATCCAGGCTTTCAGCTGGGCCTCCAATGCCATGCGAGGTGGTATGGTTGTACAACTGGACTTGCCTCTCGTGGTCGTCGTCGGACGCCACACAAGACGCAAATATTGGGAACATACATGTGCCTGCCTGCTCCTCCAAGACGACACGGGATGTTGTGGCGGCTGTTCGACTGCCAAAGTTCTACCCGAGCTGAATTGGTAAGTAAGATGTGAATGTGACAAGAGATGCACATCCTTGGTTTACATTGTACCTCACACGGGACATACCTAGACAGATTCTGATCACGCCCAAACTGTTGTCAAGTACTGTAACCCCCAAACTTGACAGTAGCACCAAGTCGTCAAACTTGGAGCTGCGATATAGACTTTCGAGAATCAGCCGCTGGGACGCCTCCAACCGCATTGGGCAGGGTGGGCCATGTTGTCGGATGGTTCCATGCGGGATGATCGTCTGATCACGTTCGGAGTGGAAGTCCGCAAGCCGCCTTTCTCAGCCTCAACCTTGCTTCTTCCTTCTTCTTACCCCACCACCATCTTTGCAAACCACATGTTGGGAACATTCGAGAGCTGCTCTGTTATCTGAAGTCGCTATCGAGCGCAACATATGCCTGATGCGGCCGACTCGGCACGCTGATGCATGCAGAGATTGCGGCTAAAAGCCCATGATATCGGTAGGCATCACTGTATCATAGTCACGGTATACCCTGACAGTACACGCCCGAGACCTCGTGTGCTTGCTCTCGCATAGAGCTGTTCAAGTAACTCGAAGGCTGCATGTAGCCACTCCAAACTTTCCGGCTGCTCTTCGCTTGTTGGTTCTCGTCACCTCGTGGCTGCAGAGCGCTTCAATCCGAACGAACCCTTCGAGCAGCCCAAGACTGCCACAGTGCACCTTCTGGGACGATGGCTTGCAGAGCGCCCTCGATACGAAGTGTTACGAGCTCTTTGGATATTCCAGACTGCGCCTCTAGCCTTGGAGACCAGAATATATGTTCATGGTATTTCCGATGGCGAGCATGTAGCAGTCCAGTTTCCGCAGTGCTCAAGTCTGCCAGCCTCTCCGAGGAAACGTCTAGCTATCGGCACTAACGGTATGGATTGACAAAGCAGCATCTTGTCTGTGAATTTAAGCTGACACGGGCAGGTCCATCTCCAAAGAAATATCTTTCGCTCCGCTTTATTACCACATCCACCATGGGGAATGAGCAGTCTCTAGAGAGTGATCAGTCCGTCCGCATCGCCAATCTTACAGAAATTCCCCTGGTCTATGTGATCTCGCAAGTCGGACCGCTCTATTGGGGCGTCATCCAGCCCGGCGAGAGAGTCTCTCGCCATACTGGTCGAGTCTGGTTCACGGTCGACTGCTTCCCGTACGACGGCCACAATGAGCCCCATACCAAAGATGCTGTCATCGCGACACTGGTTCCAACGATCCTTGGCCTCGGCGTCGTTGCTGTTGGTGGATGGGCCTTCATGGGAGCGGCCGCAGCTGCAACACCGATAGCAGGCACTGCGCAAGCCATTCTTGCCGAGCTCTTGCCATTGAGTGCAGCACCGGAAGTCGCAGGTGCGATTGCTGGCGGCAGCGCTGCCTTTACAGCATTCGGGGCAAGCGAGAAAATTCACGGGTGGGTGGTGACTAAAAAGCAGGTGCAAGATAGCATGATGTCTGTCCGGAAGACTGGACACTATGCGAATGGAGATTGGTTGCACGTTCGCGGTGGCCCAAGGAAGAGAGTCAACCCTGAGGAGTGGGCGCGTCTCCATTTCGTGTCGTAGAGATGCTTTGGAATAAAGTCCGCGATCTTTTTGAGACATCAGGGTTGCGGTCGCTCGTCTCACTCAAACCGCACATTCTAGTCATCGGTTCGATCAGTGTTCAGTGTATGCCGTCGATAGGGTAAAAAACTGGTTACTTGGTTTAGATGTAGCTGATGTTCAAAACGACAAAAACATACAACAGGCGGGATTCCCAGATGGTCACCCACTCTAGTACTAGTCGCCCGGTTCAGTGCTTATGTATGGCAGAGCGGACGGGATGCCCAGTTCTCACTGACCTATGGTCGTATGTATTATTTCTTGCCGTGTTGAATCTCATCATGACATTTATGTTTGGCATCGGCATCAAACAAATCTAACAGCGGCGGTGAGGCATGTCAGGGATGTGAAAGAAGAGCATGTCGTTTACACATGGTCTCAACTCCGCATTAGCTCCACCAATGTAGCGGGACAATTGGTAATAGAATAGCTGTTGAGAGTAAGGATTTTCGTCTGCAAACATTCCGTCGTCGTCCAAGGGTCGCGAGTCGGAGGGGAGGCGGAAGGAAACGCAGGTGCGAAGGTGTCATTTGCTTTCTGCTGTTGACGAGATAAATCAAGATGTCGATGCTCGAAGAGATCTCAAACCATCTCCCTGAGCCAGTTCATCAATGCCCAACTCATATCTGAATCCTCTCTCCAACAACCCCAAGCAAAGTCGCAGCGCCGAAACTATCTCTGGGGACAACCTTCAGAGTCCTGCTGGCTGCATCGTAGGTAGCACTATGAGTGTTCCTCTCATCGGTCTTGCTCACCGACGCACCCCAAATGCTGGTACCAAAGATACTGAACCCGGCGTTCACAGTAGTGGTCTGCTTGAAATGCGTGTCGAGGGTCGTCGCCAATGAAGCGCCGACGGTGATCTCATATCCGAGGCGAGTCGCGACAACAAGTCCTGATGGTCGAACAAGGTCCTTCAGGAAGGCCGGGGCGTCAGAGTGGAGCTTGAAGTCGCGGTAGTTGAAGTTCCTGAGCAGGCTTTTAGCGGCAGGTACTGATATTACGACTTGAAGAAGGATGGTCACTTACCATTTACCGGGAGATACAGCGATCTGCCGCATATCATCGTAGATGATCTTGATGCTTACCGAAGAAGCCGCATCATTGGTGCTAAATTGCGAAAGACTCTGTAGTATGTTGACCGCTGGCGCTGAAGAACGAGAACCATCCAGTGCCGCGGGCCTTCGCACCGATGCTGGTTTGACCGAATTTGTATTCGGAAGTGCTTTTGCTGGTGTCGACTTTGAAACTCACGGCATTCACCGGATCGTATGTTTTGTCGTCGGAGTGCGACTGCGCCTCTTGGACAAACGCTTTGTAGTCAGGCGCGTTGTACATTGGTAGGTAGTAATCGTTAGACGCGGGACAATCCATCGCTGCTTGTTCTGGCGTCTCTCTTGTACAAACTAACAGCTTTGTGAGGCTCGTACTCGATCCAGCTGCAGCGTTCATGTTGTACCTTATCGACGTCAGTTGCTTCTTTGATGTGCGAGAAATCATGAACTTACCCTGGGTTTGAGATGGCTGCTTTAGCAAGCGTAAGGCTCGCACGTACATCAGCGCGTGCACTGGCTTTGACACCAGAAATCTCGGCTTGTAGCGAATCAATCACACCGGATAATTGGTTTTCGCGGGCCACAGCAACTTGATAGACTGCAGCATGTCCTTTTGACTGCGCCAGCAATCGTGGAAAGTTCGTGTCTGGTGGTTCGAGAAGTTCGGCGTCTTCTCCTGGTGCGTAAGCCTCTAGGGCTTTTGGGAGCTCTCTGGCGATTTGATCTTGCACAGCTGCTTGTTCATTAATTGCGTTCAAGAGATCATTTTCCTGTTTGAGGCTTGGGTTCGCTTCCTACAACGCATTAATTAGAGGTTGGGGAACTACCCGGTGTATGCGATTTGGTTACCAAGTCAGTGTGGTCCAGATAACTACGATATGTCAGTAACATCCAAAGTCTTCCAAAGATAGTTGCCCACTTACTTGCTTAGTGCATCAATTTATGAGTTGCTAGCGGCGCCAGGTGTGTAGAAGATGCTAGTATCGTTTCGAAGACTGTTGGCGATGTCGTAAATACCCTGGTTAGTGTAGCTCTCTGGGATGTTGTCCCCGGCTGGCGGGCCCCTCAGGGCAGTGCTGCCGATGAAGAATGCGGAGTTGTCGTCCGGCATGATCGACGCTGCAGACCTGATGGCTTTGGCGAATTCCAGCCAGAAAAGATAGTCGACCTTGTCGCTTTGTGAGAGGCCACCAATTGCTGCCGCCGATCCCGGGCCTATGGACCCGAGTACAGGACCAAATCCGGTAGGAAGGAGCGATGCAGCTACGAGGGATGAACCGCTGCCGCTCGGATTGGCAGATTGTGTACTGTTGTAAACTGGTGCATTGGACACTGGTGAAGTGAAGACTGCTGAAGGGGAGCATCCTCGCCGCTCAGTGATGGTGATCAATTCCGCGGTAACGACCGATGAGAGCCACAAAGCTCGGAAGAAGAAACGCATCTTGAAGGAGTGTGGTAACCTACAGTTGTGAGAGCGCCAATTCGAACGCTCCTCGATCGGCAAATTCGACTTTTGAAGGGTCTCAGGTCTTGTTGGTACCACACGGAGATTGATGGAATGGGGAACCAACGTGGTGGCTGCTCAGGAAGCAGAGAATCTAGCCTGGACGGGTTTGTGGCGGCGTTTGTTGGCGCCTATTCGTCAAGGGTTCGGTCAGGCCACCATATTGCAACATTCCACGTGCGGTTTACGGCATGCCGAAGCAAGCCTAGACGGGAGGAAGTGCTTCTAGATGCTCTGCATCCAATTTGTTACAGTGTCGTGGACAGATGCGATGTAGGGCCCTGTTTAATGTTCTTTTTTTGTTGCCTGGATAGATTGCGAGGAAGTGCGAGGGAAGTCGGCTTCTCGCGTTGTCTTCGAATCGGTTTCTGCAATCAGTTCGCTTACTATTACAACGAACTGGGTTGCCCCCTTCTTCACAAATAATGTTGTCGATGGGTTCGAGTCAGGGTGGCCAACGTGAGAGCCGGCCTGCGACAAAGGGAGGACGAAGCCAACTTACCTCGACTGGGATCTCGGCCATCATGAACTAGATCAACCTATCCGAGTCTTTCTCAATCAGATGCTCTCCATCTGGCAAGGTATTCCGAAACTTCTTGGAAAGTGTGCCCTCGTCTTTGGAGGTCTTGAGCAAGGTGTCGGAGGTTTGATCCAGCCAATGGACTTTATGGCGAATTCATAGTCAGATTGGCGATCACGTAGAGGAATTACCAGATTCCCGTGGACTCGAAGTCACATATGGCACAAGGATGCCTCAAAACTCTGCCTGGTATTTCCCGGTAGTCGGCGGAACTTCCGCAGTGTCCTAAATTCGGTGGCTGTTGCTGCATCTTATGCGAGGCAGAGCAGCCATGAGGTATGTTGGGGCCTTGGAGAGCACAGCGCACTAATAGATGCCGCAGAAGACCGGAGCATGTCTGCGCATATCGTCCACGCTTGGTATCGATCCCGAGTTCGCTTTCAAAGACGGAGTGGGTCAGATGATGATGGAATTTGGGGGTGTATGTAGTTCGTCCAAGGTTGTCGTCCTACTGTACACAAGCTTGAGAGAAATGGCGACACGCTAGCCGTTTTGGGAGAGGATGCCCCTGTTTCGCGTTTTGCGGAAGAGTTCAAGCATGTCCACATCAACATACAAGTCTTAAAGACGCCGTAGTCTCTGTCACCCATCTGCAGAGTCCTCCAGACACGATGGATCTCGTTGATCGCAGCTATCTTGACTGTGATCCATTCGGCGTCATCCCCATCAATGACACCACCCCTCCGTTCATCTGCGCTCTCTTCGGCAACGACGCTCAGGCAACCGCAGGCTTTACAAACGACATCGATGCATGCTGTTCACCATACTATCAAGCCCAATACACCACTGGCTATGGCTGTGATCATCACTGGTGCGGCGTCCCGGCGTATCATGCTACCGGCACCGACACTTCAACTTCGATAAACGTGCCATATCCCACCGAGGGCACTGTGCGCTCCACCACCATCACCTATACGACGACGCAGACCTACGGTGCTATCGTGGCGTATCCAAAGGTCAGCTCTTGCCTGTCGAGCGTGGCGCTCTGGAACGCTTATGCGTTCGCTTGCCAGGTGGGAGGCGACCTTGGTGAAGTCAGTATGACAGGGCCTGATCCGATGAGCACTACACCAACTGCCACTGTCATGCCATCGACTACCACTTCTGGATCGAGGAGTCCGGCTGCAACGGGTGTGAAAAGCGGTGCTGCACCTACGAACGGTTATCTCGTTTGGCTCTTGCTGGGAGCCTCCCTGCTCTCTGCCTGCCAATGAGGACTGTATGCACCCAGGGAGTGGAGCGCGATCGTTTAACCTGCCAGATTATCTCACGCCTCCTATCATAGAAGATGGTGTTTATTGAATGACACCGCACACCAATGCGGGGTGCGGCGAGGGGGCAATAACAGGCAACAGCTTGTGTGGGGAGCATTTCACCTCTACGTCCTCCGTAGAGAACACCCCATCAGCCCTAGTCCACAGTTCCACACCCGCATTTGTTCTGCGCAACGCCAACTTCGACAACGGCACATAATTGAATGCCACTCGCGACCCTCTTCATCTGCGAAACCGACAATTTTCATAACGGCACACCATTCAACCCCAATGACGTCCGCCTGCAAACCCAGTGTTCCATAACGGCGATCACAACTATGAGCACGCCACTCCAGCCAGAGCGAAACGACCCTGCCGAAGTCACAAACACTGAACGCGGCGGCATCCACGTCCCTTCGCTACCTCTCGAAGTATGGGCCCTCGCATTCCTACAGAACACCGATCCGAAACACCTATGGATCGTTGGTCGTCAAGTCTGTACAAGCTGGCGGTCTGAGATCCCCAAGATCATCGCGAAAAAGTATCTCGAAGACAGGAACATGACGAAGATCGAGTCCAATTGTTGGAAAAACTTCAGGACTGCAGCCTGTTTAATGGGCCACAAGCTGGGGTTCAGTCATTACAGAGGCCGCGACAGAATGGTCTTTGCAACGATCGAGAAGAGAATAGAAAGTGAAGACGATGATGGAGCTGGAGCTGGAGATCATCGTACAGAATGCAATGAGCGATGGGCGAGCGCGATTGAGGCGCGATCGCTCAACATCAATGATTTCAATTCGGGCAAAACGTGTCATGAATGCTTCGATAAGCCAGGCGGTCGTCGCTGCGATCTTCCGTTTTACTGGATTAACATCAAGTGGGATTCCATCGACACAGAGCTATCTGGCCTGGAAGTTGATTTCGTGAGGGGAGAGATCAGTTTCGAGTGGGAAGCGATGTTGGGTTCGTTCTATCGCGAGGCGGCGGTGCTAGACCGACGAGAGAACGAACTCGCGATCGAAGCTGTGCGTTGGTTCGAAGGAAGCAAACACTTGGTTGCGAGTGTGTTGCTACGGGGACTAGAGAATGAACGGGCCTTGTGGGATCACAGAGACAAGGTACGCCGCGCCCGGGTCAAGGGTTGGCACCATCTTGAGGGCAGTCGCCCCGATTTCGAGCACAAGAACTTGCGACAACTCGTCTGCGATTGGGAGGACCGATCCAGAGCCGAGGACAGAATCGAAAAGCAGACCTGGGAACGCCAGTTTAATTTGAACCGTCAAATGGAATGTGAGCTCGGATTGAAGCAACTCATGTCTCACGAGAGAGACATGTCCGACGACTCATGGCTTCGAGACTCTTTGTTCGATCGCTACGGTCCAGCCTGGTGGAGATTGACACCCGATGAGAAACAGGAGTTTGAGACACGTTGTATACTGCAATGGTTGGGAAGGGGCAGGGTACAGAACATGAAGACTGAACACCATTGATCTGTTGTGTCACTACCGTACGTTGTATCGTGTAGCCCGAACCAAAGCTTTACCGATCCACTCGAGCAGTATACTTTGTTGCCCATACGGACTTGGTTGATCTACCACTTTCGTGCCACTGTAAAGCATCTTAGACGGCCAGACGGAAGACGACCAATGGCATTGAAACACGCTCTTAGATCGCGTATGGCGCGGAGGTCATGAAGCCAGTTGTCGTCATTTGCTTTTGATCATTGGGGTGCTGCAAAGAGCTGCCTGCGGAGGCTGTGAATCATGCTCTCACCCCTCTCGTTCTTAAATAGGAACTGTAGCTTGCAATCATTCGTCGTCGACCGTCGTCAGGCTATATGAGGAACATATGCCGACCAAGTTGGTACCTGCAAAGCCTGGTCTGGGATATGCGCGAGCATGATGAAGCTCTCGACAATTATAAACACACGGCAGAACATATACCATGGGATTGAAGCACAGAAGAGCGTTTCTGCAAACACGACCATGGTCTGTGAGAAGCAGGCCGAGTTGCCAATCGCATTGCAGACAGCAATGAGAACGCAGAACGGCCCGGCTACCATTATGCTTACGCTAGAGGCACGCCATAGAAGAGACTCTGTGTGGGAGGCAAATGTAGTCGTCCATGCGACTAGATGTAGGCCTCCATAGCACGATCCAGCAAACGTCATGCCGGCAACAAGCCAGGCGAAACGGGAGCAGTCTGCCGTCAATTCCCAATACATGCGGGAAGTCAACATGAATTCGAAGTTCGTGGCGAAGTCCAGGCTCCAATTTGTTGTCCGGACAATGCCGTCCACAAGCGGCAAGTTGTTGAGAAGATGGAATTTCGGGGCCTTCTCTCGCTGTACAAATTTCGAAACTCTTTGCAATCGCCTGACATCTTGGGCATCAAGAGCGCCGCTGACTTTGAAGGAGGGCCCGATGTTCAAGGCTTTGTCTTGGTGCCGTCGGTTTGAATGACCCTGGTCTCGTAACTTTAAGACCCAGTAAGTTCCTGATACCTTCAGAAGATGGTCGATGATGTGGCCATCTCGATCAAAGTTGTACACCAGTTCTGTAGGACCGACGATCTCAAGAGCGGCACCTGGGTGTTGATGCGGATCCGTGATGATACTAAAGCGGCTAAAGTATTCTCGGTTGCCGTCAAAAACGTGAAGACATAGTGACGCACAGATGTCCATTGCCTCCTCACCAACTATCAAAATTGGTTCGCAGATATCGCGTGGCTTGTTTGACCAGATCGCGTAAAGAGCCAGCGCACACAAGGCATGCGCAAAAACATTGAGTTCCAGCAAAGTGACGGAAAACTGCTGCGGCAAACGAGAGGCGCATTGGACGCAAAAGTACACGGCTTGCCAACAAGTCAGCATCTTAGCAAGCCTGTCGGATTTTCTTTTGTCCTCTATCATCTCGCGCGGGATATCGGGGATGAGATGATCCTGCAGCTCGGAGAGCAATTTGAAGACTGGTATCGTAATGTAGATGCGATGACGCTTCTCTGGCATGAATTGCTGGTCTTCTTCCGCAGAATCCTCGAATGACAAGCCGCCCATAACGACAAGCCAGCTGTGTACGTCAGTCCAAGGATGAATACGGCCGTTGTATCGCCTGTGAGGTGTAGGTTTTGCTGGTTCCGGTAGATCTTCTGCTCTGAGGAGCAGACAAGTCAAAGTCCATCGCCACACCTTCACAACCCCTTTACGAACACGTTCCCATAGTGTGAGTTTCTTGGGCATGAAGCCCTTCTCTTGCATCAGCTTGCTGACCTTTTTCCATCTCCTTGCGTTGCTCCCACGCATTCCAGACCACCATCTCCGGAGCGATCAATCCCAGTATCATCCAGCCCAGCTTGCGGTATTTCTGTAAGTGTTCTTTCTTGTGCTCCGGCAAATTGAGATGTAGTGACGTCCAGATGCAGAGCGACATCGTGATCAGGCAGCTGGATAGGATGCTGATGGTGCCTCGAGTCCGCGGTTCCGGGTGCCATTCAGTCGCTGGGAGGACGGTCAAGTTGCCCGAGGGTTGGAACATCGTGTCGGAGCGCCGTGGTCGAGCGAGATTTGTCTTGCCACGAGGGGAGTCGCGACCTGATCGCTTCAAGGGATACCGCGCTGTGTTCTGGTCATGTTACCATGTTGCTCAGCCTCGTCTAAGAATACCGAATCGTGGCGCAGAGTTCAGGAGTTCAGACAAGCCTTTTACGTCACAGTACGTGTACGCGTAGATACATGTACATGCTGGCCTATGTTTGTATGTGATTTGGTCAGCTACGATAGCAATACATCGCCAGGGTTTGCAATGTGGTTGCAATAACATCATGCCTCAGCTCTAAGCCTTTCCATCTTCCGATCGAGCGCGTCGACAAACTCCAAAGCATTCTTCGCCCACGTCTCTAGCGAGATGCCCCTGTATAAGCTTAACTTTTTCTTCTCGCTGTCGGATATCCAAGCCCGGTAGTCTTGCAGATCGAGCTTTTGTGCAGGCTCAACTCGAAGGTCAACGCCGATAGATATTGAAGAACGAGACTTGGGAATTTTGGGACGCTTGGGTCCACGGACGGGGGGTTTCCTGATCCTAGCGGCCTTTTCGTTTTCGTGCCGTGCTTGTGATCTACGCTCGAGGAGTGTGTAGAAGTGGGCAAGCTGATTGATAAGATGGGCTTTCGCGCTGGTGGTTTCCCCAACAATCGCGTATGTCCCACGGCAAACTTTGATCGCCGACTTATTGTCTGTGATTTGCGCTCCTTCGGAGCCCGAAGTCCAATACCATGGCCGCACGCTTGAGAGTGCGCAACAGGAGTGTCTCTCCCCACTTTGAACGAAAGCAGAGAATGCCGTGATGGTGTCAGCCAATGTCCGTAGCTTCTCATCGCCACAGGTAAGCACTCCAATGGCCAGGTCTACCGGGAGCACATCGAGCAGTTCGCGATATGATGTGGGACGGGTGACCTCGAGCGCATGATGAAGCGCAATGCTCATGGCAGAACAACCACCAGGTGAGCACGGGCATTTGCAAGCGTCAGCGAGAATCACTTCTGCACCCTCACGTAAGAGATGATTCAGGCACCGAGTTGCGTCCGTTTTGCGCTGGAATCGAACTTCGATAGTATCCCAAGATTCAGAGTATCTGTGTCGTGAGTGCTTAATCAGATGAAGCAAGGAAGTCCAGTGATATGCATCCCGTTGATCGATCAAGACGCCCGCAGACAATTGCAGACGGAGCACTGATTTTGTCAAGGCGGGATCAACGAAACTCACGACGTGCATGAGAGCTGTCTGCCCATCCTTATTCTGAATGGCAGCAGCAGTGAACTCATGCTCTATCAGCACTCTCCCGTATTTTGATCTGTCTATAAGGTGCATGAGAGTGTTGTTGCCGCTGCACGTTATGTCTGGATCCGCGTTCAGCTCCAGCAAACTTTTGAGGATGGGGATGCCCATATCCATCGTGGCTGACGCATTGACGACGTGATAGAGAAGACAACGGTGAAGAATATCCAGCGCAATCACTGCGAATCCCTCATCTCGTAGCAATCTCACGAGTCCCTTCACCAAATGTATGTGTCCATAACAGATGGCATAGCCCTCGAAGAAACGGTTATTCAGTCGATCTCGGAGGTCAATCTGAGCGGCATGTCGCATCAGCAGAATGACGGAGTCTAAACGACCGTATGCTGCAGCATACATCATCGGTGTAGTACCATCGCCATCCTGGATATCAGGGTCCATGCCTGACTGGAGAAGGCGTTTGAGTCGTGACGGAGAAAGAATCGCCAAGTGAACGGCTGACTGGCCCAGGATGTTGAATGGATTTTTCTCTTTGTCTTTGCTCGCCGTCCACACTTGCAGCGCTTTGTCGAATTCCTGGTCAGAACCAGTGAGCAAGTTAGTGATAAGCAAGTCGCAATCTGCAAAACCTGCTAAAAATCAGCGGAGGTCATGGCTAATACCAGAGGGATTACAGTACCAGGATGTATCTCTAGGCATTGGCGAAGAAAGTCAACGCCAAAAGGGTCCGGGGTGTGAGCCTCTGATAGCCAGTTTGGGTCGGAAAACCTCGGCCACTTGTGAAAGAACGTAGGATTCATGGCTCCAGGATCGAGACCAAGCCTGAGCAGGTCAGACAGCACATCCATGTGGGGACCTTCGCCAATCCAACGGGAGATCTGTGAAAGCAATCTGCGATACAGCACGAGTTGTTAGTATTCTGTTTGTGTCCCAACATGGGCTTGTTCTAACCGCGGATTGCTCTGAATGTCTCTTCTGCAGCTCCGACCCAGAAATTCGAGAAGTTCAAATTGCGCTGACCTCAGAGCTATGGGCCAAGGATATCGAAGGAGTTTCTGCTGGCCATTAGCGCTATCCGGATTGAGAAGATCGTCTGGAACGATACCTCTAACCATGTGTTCCCATCAGGATCGACATCCAGCGGAGTTGCCTCGCCAGTCGCAAACAATCGCTTCAACTCGAGTACTTTACGTTCTTTTGCAATGTCCCACAAGCGGGTCGCTTCTTCTTCATCGAGGCTGTGATCTATGTCAAACGAGCTGGCGGTAATCTCTTCCAACACCTTGAACCCAGGACTGGCGAAATCACAGACTCGTTGGATGTCGATCGTGGGATACAGGACGGGGAAGAACCCACCCAAGATCTTCAGCTCTGTGGTGATTCGTACCGCTAAGGGGACCCCAAGATGACTCAGAGCGAACCTGGTGTAGACCGCGTAATGACGAGTGCAATCAGTTCGATTGCAATCGATACCAAGCGAAGCAAACCCGACTGCTCCGAGCAGGGTTGAGTGCCAGGTTCGCTCATGGCTGACATGACAATGACAAAAGCACCCCTTGGGACGCTGCCAACAAGCTTGAGCGGCAGCGTGAATGACTTGCGTATCGTTGATGATCTGGTTGTTTGCCAGTGCTGTAGCTTCCCGAGCATCGGTGGTTTGGTCAAGTAGTTGTTGGCGTGTAGAAGAAATCTGGAGACTGTTCTAAATTAGTCGCTGTACATCTGTAGCAGTTAATCATCTGTACCTCATCTGTGGCACTAGAGCGAGTGAACACATGGTAAGGGCAGCTGCGAGATTACTCTGCAGGCTCTCCACTTTGCGGTCAATCTCTTGGTCGTAGACCCAGCGGGCCTGTTGTGCGTGTTTCGTTGAACCTCGAGTATTGGGAGAATGAGGAAAGTGTGCTTCAAAACGACTCAGATAGGAGTCCAGTTCATCGTAGGCCTTTCCGGTGCTGTCAAGGCATGGTAAGAGCCCACCGCCTGCCGCGCCCAGAGCATTGCATGCATCACGGAATGCGCGTAAGGAGACTTGCACGCAATCCGCGTACTCTCTGGCTTTGTGGTAGCGGTCTCGAGCGCTTTTGTTCTCTTGCCAAATCCGGTATACAAATTTTGATGCTGCGAAGATTTCACCTGGCGATGTGCTCATGAAAGACATGATGTCAGAGTCGACCTAGTATTGAGAAGTTGTCGGATAGTGATGGAATTACCTGAGGAGAATACAGCAGGTCAACTGGCAATTTAACGTATCTCTTCTGACCGGTGAGGGTAGAACGAGCCGCCGCAAGGCTGTGCATGGGCAGTACACGATTCCAACACGGCGCCTCAGCCACGGCGCTTGCCAGTAGTGGATAACAGTGCAGATGCGAGAAGATTACAGTTGGTGGGCGCCCACGGGCTGTGGCAAGTCCCTCCTTGGAATTCGAGAGGTCGAGAGGCAGTGCATATCTGCTCGCAAGCGATCAAATCAGCAAGAAGGCGACATCTGGGTCTAAGCGATTGGATGCAAGCGATCCAAGTCCAGAAGTCATAAGTCTTACCTCTCCTACGTGAGCTGAAACCACTTTTCTCGGCAGAGCATTGTTGAGTACATGAGGCGGTCATACGTGAAGGACTGGATAACCGTGCCTTTGTGAGAGAAGGTGTGCCTGTGCCATCAGTTCCATGCATGTAGACAGTGTGGACTCATTGGCGCATTCACGTCGTCAAGTGGTAGTGCTGGCCATCGCGATGTGGTCACATGGTAGAGAAAAAACCGATGGCTCGCTCAGAAGAAATCATATGACGAGTATGTCATGATACATGTATCGTTGTTGGCTGTAAGGACTTGAGAGTGAGTGACGCGTTCGCGTCGACTGGCCAGGAAGAAAAGCGCCAAGGAGACTGTGCACTTGACGAAAGTCAACCTTTTCCGTTTCCAAAAGAATCCAAGTCCTTGCACCATCTTTCTCTGAACGACTTAAACAGGCTCGAGGCGAGAAAGAGGCATCGAAAGGCATCTCATTCCATCGAGGTGAGTTCCAGCCAGGGAACTGCATAGAGCAGGAGCAGGCATTGCAATAAATAACGGTAACTCGCATCGGCCGGACTTCGAAGCCCGTTTCTTTGCTCTTTACTCATCTACCCTTTATCTTTATCTCTCTTGACAGCTCTTTAGGGTTGTTAGACTCAGCCGGGAAGCTCAATGAACGACACATCATGTCCTCTCCAACTACCGCCTATGCCTCACTCTAGGTTCTCCTGCTCGACGTTCTCGCGTACCGACCGTTTCGTCTTGGTTTTAATTTGTGCAACCGGGCAATCCGAGCGATGGCGCAGTTCTGCACGTATGCAGTACTACCATGCGGGCGGTACCCAACAACGATACAGTGCTATCAGATGTTTGATTCCGATCGACTAGGCGGCTGACCGCATACAGTGACCAGCAAAGTATCGACTTCCACGTTGCACTGTTCGCAGAGTCAAGCAATGAGCTCTATGCAAAGAGCTTATTCAGGCTTTGTAGCACATGCAATAGCTGATCCTGATCCTGATCCTTCAGCATTTGCGGAACATACAAAGAGCACCACGTATCCCAAGTGCCCAGAGCCCAACTACACTTCCACACTCACCGACCCAACACATTGGCAACAATCTTTACACCAACATGTCAACCCCAGGAAAAATCGATGTCCACCACCACGTCTACCCACCAGTCTACACCGAAGCCCTGAACCGCAACGGCGGTGATCCTTCAGGCTGGTTCATCCCCAGCTGGACCCCATCTCTAGACGACGAAATGTGCACCGCAACCGGCATCTCAACAGCAATCCTCTCCTGCACCGCCCCCGGGCCCAGCATCGAGAAGGATCCTCAAGGCTCCGCCACCCTAGCCCGAGCCTGCAACGACTTCCTCTCAAACCTCCGCACCACCCAACCCACCCGCTACGGCTTCTTCGCCAGCGTCCCGGACCTCGTCACCGCCCCCACCGCCACCGTCCTAACCGAGATCGAACATGCACTCACCACGCTGCACGCCGACGGGATCATCCTCTTCACCTCCTACGGCTCTCCCACCCCTCTATACCTCGGAAACCCAGCTTTCGCTCCAATCTGGAAAGCCCTCTCCGCGCTCAAAGCCGTGGTATTCATCCACCCAACCCACGCGACAGGTTCCACAAACATCTCCCCTTTCCTGCCGCAGCCCGCTTTCGATTATCCGCACGAAACAGGACGGACGGCGATCGATTTGATAACTTCCGGTCGACTGCGCGAGGAAGCTTCGGACTGTAAGATCATCCTCTCGCATGGAGGCGGGACTCTGCCGGTTTTGATCGATCGTGTGGCGGGGTTGATGCCATTCGCTCCACCGGGGATGGATTCGGGCTTATCGAAGGAGGAGATTCTGGGGTTGGCTAGAAAGTTCTATTATGATACTGCACTGTCGAGTAGCACAATGGTTTTGAAGGGCTTGGTGGCGCTTCTGGGAGAGGAGGGAAGGGGGAGGGTGTTGTTTGGGAGTGATTTCCCGAATGCGCCCGAGGGAAGTATAAGTTATTTCACGCGGCAGTTAGAGGAGAGCGGGGAGGTGGATGTGAGGGAGTTGAGAGCGAATGCGTTAGAATTGTTTCCAAGGTTGAGGGGTTGAAGGGCGGGCTGAAAGGGGGGGGGGATTGTGGTTTCTCTGTTGTCTACATTGCTTAGGTGATGGTTTGAGTTCGAGATGCTCAAATCGCTTCGCGAAGACGCGGCGGTGTCTCCTACTTGTATGAAGGTTCAATGCGAGCTTCGATCGACTACTTTGGATTCGACTACTTTGGATTCATTGAAAGTGATCGCTAGTTCTCCGTTCACCGGATGATAGTATCCTTTTGACGCCACGTGCAGCTACGTGACGAGTATGAGGACTGTGGGGCAAATGAACAAAAACAAAGACACTGTGTAGGTACAAACTAGGCCAAGCCACTCAAGTAGCCAGCCATGCAATCCAGAAAACTCCACATCATGTGCCAGCATCATCGGAGTTCGTCACCGTACCCATACCCCTTTCGAAACCCTTTCCAACCATGACGACGTTCAAGGAAACCTTCAACCAACCACCAGGTACAGTACACGCTACTGGCCGAATCTCTGATCACCGTCAAGCCAGTTCAGGGCACATCCAAGCCAGCAAAGCCCAGTCGATTGATCGATCAAGTTTCTTCAAGACTTCGCTCATTCCTCCTCGTCGCTCCCGCCGTTCTCGTCGTCATCACCGGCCTCGCCCTCGACCTGGGGGAAAGGGACCGTTTTTGAGGATTGTTGTAGATGTTCTCGTACGGTTGATTGAAGTTGAACGTGTTGTTTTGTTGATGTGATGCTGGTCGTGTTTGAGGAACAGCTGGGAGAGGCGGGTAAGGACGCTGCTGCTGCTGCCCTTCATACTGAGTAAAGGTGTTGCTGTGAGGGCCGTTGAGTGGACCATTGATTGTGGTGTTGTGGGTGATATTGTTGAAGACCGGGTTGTGTCCGGAGACGTGGTAGATGCAGGGATCGATGGAAGGATCGTATGGGTCTTCCGGAGACAACGCATGCGGGTACTTCTTATCCTGGTCGAAATATGGCATCGAGGCCTGGCCATACACACCAGACGCGTCTGTATCGGGTCTTGAGATCTTTTGCTCCTCCGGCGACACGTTCGAGTAGTCTCCATGAAGAGCGGCAGGGACCCATGTGTCCGAAGGTAAGAGATACGGGGCCCCATCGTACGTGTCGAAATCCATTTCCTCTAGGATCTGTTGCTGCTGTGGCGAAGTATCTCGCTGGAAAGCTGCGGCGCCGGATGGATCCGAAGAAGATGGCAGCGGAAGCTGACCGTAAGAGCCTCCACTTGGCGGATACCGGCCGTGCAATGTAGGCGCGTCGAAACCAAGTCCGGAGATCTGTCGCGGTTACGATGGTGGAACTTCCGAGCCATCTCTCAGGGCTCGGTGGTGTTGCTTGAAAGCGGCAAGGGCGACCGAATCGTAAGGAGATGGGAGCAGATTGATATGCTGAACGTCATAGGTGCCGTGATGGCTGTAGACTCCCGGCGCATCCATAGCGGGCTGGAGATCATGCTGCTGCGTTTGGTGCTGGTGCCTCGAGCCCGCGTACTGCGGATCCTGGCCCTCGACGTCGTACAAGCTGTGGTAAAAGTCGAACTGCGCACGACTGACGGGAATGCCCGACTGCATGGCCATCATCGTCTCTGGCGCGTACGAGACGTAGACTGGGATTTCGGATGCTGGGGTGCCATGCGTCGCACGGTTTGGCGACTGGCCGTACGGGGCAAGGCGCCGATCGTTCCAGAGGTACATTTTGGTGTTGGATTGTAGAGTCGAGTCGAAGACTCAAAGGCCTGCGCGCATTCGAGGGACGCGACCTGTTGCAGGTTGTAGCTTTTGGTTGTAGGACGAAAGGAGAGGTTGTACGAGTCGAGTGGAGTAGTCGCTTGTATTAAACGCGTCCGCTTTTGTTGCGTCGAGTGCAAGAGACGAGAGCGTGAAAGAAGGACGGGAGTTGCTGCTTTTCCTGGAAGCGAGTGGTGGTGTCTGTATGAGAGTCGGGTGGCAGAGCGCGACTTTGGTGTCGACAAAGGGAAAGATTACAGACGTCACGGGCCTGCGAGGTCATCGGACGCTTCACTAACTTTCCGGAGTGCAGTGAAGGAAGTTGTGGAGCTCACTACTTCACTGAGGTTGACCTTAGGTTCTGCGGTGGAAGTAGAGTGAGGCGTGGAGGGTGTGAATGTTGGTGCGATTGTCGATGCGAATGTCGACCCCCTTCACAGTCGAGGTACTTGAATTTCGAACCCTGCTCTGTCAGGGGACAATGTCAATGGCTCATAGGTCCATGATCGGAGTCGAAGAGGTGGTGCGCTGGGTGTTCCTCTGGTTCTTAGTGCGAGCCATTGTCGAGGTTGCGTATAGTAGTGGCTTTTGTGTGTTGCTTTGATATTTACTCTTACTGTATGGCAGAGAGATTTGGCGACTACGTGATCGGCGTGTTTATGTAGCTGCGTGCGTGCTTTGTACAGTACTGTTTGTGGGTCGGTATCTGAGTTCGTGCTGTGTGTAAAGGGGTTTGCTTGTTATGCTTTGATGTAAAGATTAAGACAGTTGGTGACAAGTAAGAAAAGTGTGTGGTGAGATCAGGTTTGCAAAGGTGCAGCGCGACTCTTCTACTTTTCTGCTTTGGCCTCGTGCTCAGTGAAAGTAACAATTAAGAGGAAGCAAGTTCCTAGGAGATCACGACGGTCAAAGGCCACCAGGTGGTGCAGAAGGTACAGGGTGGGAAGAAGCTATGCCATTATCTATAGAAGTTTAGCTTTGAGGCGTGAAGGACGACAAAATGATACCGCGTGCGTGATCGTGACCGTGACCGTAAATCATGACAAGAGTGCCCAGGAAATGGAAGAACTACCAACCAGTCTTCCTCAATCAACAACCATCTAGCCCTGGCTACCAGGCTGCTGCGGCTTGCTCATATTCTTCGCCCTCAAAAACTCCTCGACCTTTCTCTCATCCATGCTGTCAACAGCAGGATCCTCCTTCTTGACTTCTTTCGTCGGTTCTTCTTGCTTCTGCTCTCCGCCCATACCAACAGCCGACAGAACGCTTTGAGGCAAGTAGCTAGCTGCGGTGCTAGCGGCGTTGCCAGCCACGCTCTTCGCTTGGTCGAGAACAGAAGGTGCGGGCTCTTCGGGTGTCGGGACAGGGAATTCTTTAGGCGACTGGCCGATGGTGCTAGGCTCCATGATCTGGACCTTGTCGCCGTGGCCGAGGTGACGGACGTCGGGCGTGCCTTCGGAGAGTCGTTCGGCGGCGTGGGTTGAGCCTTGTTGCTCGAAGCGGCTCTCGGAGGTGCCTGTTCGGACTTCAGGAGAGCGAGTGCGCTCGCCATGAGGATCTTGGAATGCTGGGTTGTGAGGTTGAGGCTGTTGATATGGTGGAGGCGGCTGAGAGGGTTGGGAGGGTTGGTTGGTGGTGTCTCTGATGGGAAGCGTGGATGTGGTGCCTTCGGTTGTGGTGAGGTTGCTGTAGTTCAGGTAGGTGTTGCCATCGCCTGTGTTTCGAGTAGCGTTGGGGATGACGCTGTCGTCAACTTTGCCTGCGCCTGGGCTGTTGCTAACATCATCCTCATCCGCGTAAGGGTTAGCTTGTTCACTTCCTGCTGGAGGCGAGGGAGGGTGAGTTGAGACACCTGTGGTCGTGCGAATGAGACCTTCTCTCTGTGCGGAGCCAGGGGCCAGAGATGACTGAGCATTGTTTGCAGCTGAAACAATCTCCGCAATGGGAAGATTACGCTTTGTACCATTGTTAGAGCCCACTGCGACAGCTTGCATCTTGCCGTCCGCGCCCCTCTGCCACTTGATCGGTCCAGTAGGCAAGGAGCGGAAGCCTCCTTTACGTGTCTCGTCATGCCACTCCAGACTGTCGGCGATTGCGGGCTCGAGCATCGGCATGTCGCCGAACTTGAAGTCTAGCTTACCGCCGTACTTTTTGGGGATGCTATCTTCGTCCATGTATTGGAGTAGGGTCGGCTTGACCTCAGCGGCTGAGAGGATGAAGATCTTGGAAACCGTGATTGGGTCGAACCAGCGCTTGACCCAGCCCCAAACAGTGGGGAAGAATGAAGGTGCTCCAATCAGGAAGATTCTGTCCAGCGTCTCGGGGTAGTGCGCGGTTGCAAGCAGCGAGGCATCTTGCATGTGTGCTTTGAGGTTCCCTTTTGCAGTGTTAGTAGAGCATTGTTACTTGAGTCTAGAGACCACTCACAAAATTGCCTCAGACCAACATTCGAGATGTCGACGATGTTGTTACTTTGACTGATAGGAGTTTCGGGGTAGGCGCGGTCTGTGACGGTTGAGCACAAGGGCAAAACGAAGCGACACATGTTTTCGTAGAGAGCGAAGAGGCGCATCATCTTAGGCGGCTCCTTGGTTGCAGGTAGTGAGCTCTGGCCTTTTTTGGTGGCAGCGTTGGCTGACACGGCCTTCATGTCGATCTGAGCGACCTCAAAGAGATAGACGGGGATGCCTCGCTTGTCGCGGCGGCCAAGCCACTGAGGGTACAGTCTCCTGGTGGCATCGTACTCTTCGATGTCAATGGTGTCGTACAGGGTGTCAAGCTGATTCTCCTTGCGCCAGTCTTCGGTGTCCTTGAATTGGTTGAAAGCTTCCTGGGGGAGAAACTTGCGGGCTCTCAGGTAGCGGAGCAGGGTCTCGTCATCGTGGCTCGCGGGTGTAGAGGCAGTTGCCGGAGTGTAGTATTTCTTAGATTGACAAAGGTCCTTGAACTTCTGCAGAGTGTCGAGCTGGTTCTGGGTGAGGTGTCCTACATGGCCGGATGGGTACTGGTGGGTCAATTAGAGGTGTGATCTGCGTTGGTGGAGGGGCACTGCGGGCGTACCTACTTGATAAGATTCGACCCTTTCAAGCTGACCGCCGTCTGGAGGAGGCGCCATATTGGAGGATAATGTGGAGTGGAGTGGAGGAGGACGAAGGAAGGGCGCAAGCGAGTTGTAGCTAATTCACAGGAAGGAGCAGGATGATGTAAGTGAATGGGGAGAAACAGCAGTATAAGTTGTAGGGCTGTGGTTGATAATATAATAATTAGGGTTTCAGCTGGACTATGATGACACGCTCCTGACCCGCGCCCTTGCTGGGCGCTTGCTGCTGTGCTGCTTCCGATCGATCCGATGAATCCGATTGGAGCCTAGTCTCCTTGGTAAACATTGACCGGCGGCACAAAGGAGCATCCGAGAGGCCGATGACAGGCTTATGTCAGTCTTGGTCGGTGTTTTTGTCCCGGCCTGGAAATTGTTAAGTTACAGTCTGTGAGCACGGTGTGACCTCGCTACTCTTTTAGTGTGAGAAGACATGACATCGCCATCATCAAAATGCTCGTACCTCCGCCTATGCTAAAGTTTGTCGAAATGGACAATCTCACTGGCACTAGCATGTTTACTGCGTATTAGGCCTAATGATACTGCCGCCTACGAGAGCCTGATCGGAGGCTACTCTCTCACTAATATGAGGGTGACTAGGGCATGAGGAAGTTGATGATACCACCATGTTAACACACCAACTTGAGCATGAAACCAGGTATGCAGAGTTGGACCAGCGATTGTCATTGAAAAGCTGATATTGTAGTATACAACATTACCTCAAAGCTGCTCGTCATCTACGCATGTGTTCGAGCACATTAGTCAACAGCTCGGTCGTACAGTTGATCAGCATACTCAGATGCGTCTCGTCCCTCACATGGAGCTCCACATCATCACCATGCAACCGCTTCTTCAACTCCTCTCCCACATGCCAGGAGACACTCTTATCATACTTGCCATACCACAGTTGAATCGGCAATTCACATCTGATATCCTCAAGCTCGAACCCAAGATTTTCGGTCGTCATGACCCGCCAGTCCTCCACCATGCCATCCACGCCATCAGCCCGCTTACAGTTCTCCTGGAGCAAGTCATACGAGTATTCGAACAACGCATCGTCCCTGAAGATTGCAAGGTCCTTTTCGTGCGGACGTGAAAGCAGTCGTACCCACCAGCTGGTCATCTGCTTCCTGTTCGTGTTTACGTAGTCCTCACGGCTCATATTGCTATACTTCGTCATTGCTTTCCTGGCTCCCCAACGCCGCAGCACAACACTGTTGTTGATGACTGTCCAGAACAGCCAGGGAAACCATTTGGCGTGCCGCATAACCGTTGACTTCCATGGCCCAGCGGCGACGAGCATGGTCACGCTCTTCAGCTGGTCTTCGGGAAGAACATGAGCACAAGCAAGCGTGAAGGGACCGCCGCCTGATGCACCAACGAGACCATAGTGTTGAGTGTTCAGTTCGCTCATCAAGCACTTGACGTCCTGTGCAAAATCCAGCACCGTACCACCCATGCGCGAGGAACTGAGCCCACACCCAGGCCGATCGACGCTGATGATACGCATGTCAAGATCCTCGGCAGCCTTGTGGAAGAAACCTCCAGACAGGCGGTTGTCACCTCCGCCATGGATAAAGAGGATGGTCGGCGCGTTTGGTAAGGCACTGCCGTAGAATGCGTAGCCAAGCTTGCGACCGTCTGGGAGGTCGAGAGTATGACGGCTACTTTCGTCTTGGTTCCTGAGACGAGCGCGGTGTAGGCTTTCGTGTACCTCCTTGTTGACGACAGGGGGTCGTTCGCTGGTGATGTCTACACCGGTTGACTGCTTGAAGTAATAGGCTGTAGCAGAAAGGATGCAGACAGCCGCAAAGAGGTATGGGACAGGAACTGTAGCCATGTCTGTAATGACGGCAGATAGCTGGCCTAATAGACCTCTGGATATGTGATGTTGCTATGAGTGTTGTGGTCTAAAGTCTGATGAGACTCATCGACAACAGGTATGTATGTATCCTATGGTAAAACGCACTTTAGTCTCCTTTTGTGGGCGGCATAAAGGAGCCAGGCAGCAGTCTTGGTCAATGTGTTTCATCCGCGACTGGGAAAGCTCGTGTGTGGTCCGAGCGTTGTGCAAGTGAGGGGCATTATTTGTTATCATCAATATCGATACATACACTGACGTCTACTATCGTCAACTGTACATGTAACTGTACCTTGACATCTTCGCCTGCCCGCCACCCACACTCACTATACATGTAGCCACACCCAAGACACCCAACCTCTTGGCAACTCTGCCTTGACAGACTACGCCAACACTTTGTCGCCTCTGCCACGACACCTCACGCCATCCACTCCTTGCCTACAGCACCGCCAATATGGATTCCTCGGCAATGCGCCTTCTCCCCAATGAGCTCCTCGAGGCCATTGTCTATTGGATGTCGCCCGCCGACGCACTCTCCTTCGGCGCCACATGCAAGCAATGCAACAAAATCACATACGAGCCACTGCTCTGGCGGCGGCACTGTATCGAGACCTGGCGTTACTGGGACAATCACCATGAGATCAAAGAGAAGATGGCCTCTCCACCGGCCCAGATCAGGTGGCGGGAACTATACAACGAGCGCAGTTTAAAAGACAAGAATGCGACCATGATATTCAACTCATTACTCCTCACACAACAATACCGCATGCAGCGCATGGAGAAGATTGCAGGCATGGGATACGACATCAAGGATCTGATGCTGCGAATGTATAATGACACACCGGACGATGCGGAAGATGTGCTGGCGAGGAGGTATCATGCGAAAGCAATTCTCGGTCAGCTGCATCGTGAGACCGCATTGGAAAAGTGGACAAGACTGGTCAAGCAGCAGATGGTGTCACTGGAAGAGGTGCTCGGAGCTTACGATTTGTTCGTTTTGACAGGAAGACGTGGAGATCTATCAGACATTTCTCGGGAGTTCGACAGGATTGCTGAATGCGTTCGTATGGAAGACCCGGAATGGGAAGATCGGAGCGTGCGTGAAAAGGCCCATCACGTTGCAAGATGGCTGCGCGCACGTGAGCTTGTCGGCAACCCAAGCGAGCAAGACTACCACGCACTACGCAACAACTTCATCAGCATCGCATTATTCGACGACGTCCACACCTCCCTGCCACTCCAATCTGTCGCTATATATTGTGCAGTCGCCCGCAGACTTGGCATCAACGCCAGACCCTCCAACTATCCAGCCCATGTGCACGCTGTGATCGCAGCGCCACCTGACAAGACACTTGACGGCAAGACCAGAACCCCGCAGTCCGACGAACAACCAGAAACTATGCACATGGATCCGTGGCGTTCTGCTGTGGAAGTGCCTCGTGAACCACTTGCCACTCGTCTGACCCAGCTAGGCGCGCCAATCGATCAGCACGATCACTTCCTCGGACCGACGTCTACTCTCGAAGTCACTCTGCGCACTGGCCGCAACATCATGAACAGTGTACAAGAGGCACGCGACCGTCAGCGCGGCATAAGCCAATCTTCTCTCGTACCGGATGTCGAAGCCGCCTGGTATAGCATGCTCTGGTCGATGATGATCCTCGGCGACGGACACAACCCCGCTACGGCAGTACAAAGACGCAAACAATGCCTACCGTATCTGATTGAGCACCACCAGTCGCATTTCCCGGAAGATCTTGGCTTGATTGAAAAGGTAGTGTTGCCCATGTTTGAAGGCGAGCGGGAGCATCACATCATCATGCATCTCATCACGACGGCAAGAAAGGCCGACGATAACAAAAAGGCGCCAAGCCCTCGCGATACTCTCACATCCAACGTGAAATACAGGATTGGTCAGCAATTCACACATCAACGATATGGGTACAAGGGTTTCATCATCGGCTGGGACATGCAATGTACCGCGGAAGACAGGTGGATCCATCAAATGAGAGTGGATGATTTGCCCAAAGGGAGGCAGCAACCATTTTACAATGTCGTGTAAGTTTTGAAAGACTGATTCTCTCACAACACAAGACTCGGACTAATGGAAATTGCAGTGCCGAAGACAAAAGCGTCCGTTACGTTGCTCAAGAAAACATCGTGATGCTGCCGGAAGCGCCTGCTAGGGAACTCACAGAACTAGCAGGCCGGTACTTCAAGCGTTGGGATGACGAAGAGCAGGTTTTTGTCAGCAACATTCGCGAAGAATACCCTCACGATTGAGACGGGCATGTGACGAGCTCGTCAAGGATCACATAGGCAACAATGTCTATGATCAACTGGGCACCGAAAGGATGTCAATCACTTCTTCTCAGCCTTCTCAGCCTCCTCAATGACCTCCCTCAACGACTTCGCCGACTTCGCCAACGCTTCCTTCTCCCCATCATTGAGCGGCAACTCCAACACCTGTTCCACTCCCTTCCTTCCAAGAACCACAGGTTTGCTCAAGCAAACCTTCGATTCCTCGTCGAAAATGCTCACGGCCCGCACGTTGCGCTGGTCGAACAGAATCGATTTGCAAATGCTCATCGTCACGCTCGCAATTCCAAACTCCGTCGATCCTTTGCTCTCGATCAGCGCAGAGGCTTTTTGACGTGTCTCGGCGGCGATCGCTTCGCGATCCAGAGATTTGGCTGACGGGTAGAGATCCAGTGGGATGCCTGCAATCGAAGCATTGGACCAGGCGACCTGCAGACAGAAAAATATTGTTAGAAAATGGACCGCGACACGGGCAGCAATTTTCCAATGGCAAAAAACTCACAATCTGACTCTCGCCATGCTCCCCCAACACCCAAGCATCAATCGAGCTGGCCGCCACGCCGACTTGCCCCGAAAGTTTCCCGCGCAGTCTCGCGGAGTCCAAGAACGTGCCGCTGCCGATGACTTGCGTCGCCGGCAGGCCGGAGTACGAGTGCGCGAAATACGTCAGGACGTCGACTGGGTTGGCGACGAGCAGGAGGATGGCGGTTTTCTTGATCGGCTTCATGTCCCCGATCACGCTGGAGAGGATGGCTTGGTTGCGGCCGATGAGGTCGGTGCGGGACTCTCCTGTTTTGTGCAAGAAGCGTCAGTAAATCACAAACGCAATCGGTACATGCGTGACACAACCCAGTAGTCACTTAAATAAACAGGAATTCCTCCGAGTTCGGCTTTTTCGAAAAAAAAAACAGCAGTTAAATTGAAACAATCATTTGGATATGAAAATGTAGAATCTGTCAAGACGTTTTGAGAAAGAAAAAAAACTCACCTTCCTTCTGCGCCGCCCCAGCCGTAACAACAATGACATCGCACTGCCCGGCTTCCTTGTGCTCGGCGGCTCGCACGCGCGTCGTCGTGTTGCCGTGGTAGGTTGCGTCGCTGAGGTCTTGGACCTGGGCGTCGCGGATCTCGGTCTTGGGGTCGACGAGCAGGATCTCGCTGGCGATTTGGTTGTTCTGGTTTGCTTTCCGTTAGAGAGATGAGGGAGGGGAATGTGACAGCGCAGGGGGATAGATGACGAGGTTTGGAGATGGGGATTGGATGCGGTTTTCTTACGATCAGGGAGAAGGCGATGGTGGCTCCGACTGTGCCTGCTCCGACGATTGCTACGCTTGCGGTGGGGGGGTTGGGCATGTTTGTTGTTTACGGGTTTCCGATTCTGTTTTTCTCCAAGGTTTGGGTATGAAGAAGATGAAGATGGGGATTCGGATTCGCAGTCGAGTCTTTCCACTTGAAATGGCGATTGTGTTGGGAATCCCTCGCTAGGTAATCTTGGATCCTTCGATCTGTATGGTTGTAGATCCTGAAAGTCTACATCTCACGAAGTGATGGAAGGGCAAACAGTTGAAGGTCTAGAGTGTGACGTAATGATGCACCAAAGGGCTGGGTCCCATTTTTATTTTTGTGGGCATCATCATTGATCGAATGTCTGGACTCCTTTCTATTCCTTTCATCTCTCGCTGGACTTTTGTCGTTTTTATAAGGGAGGTTCGCTGATACCAGCGCTGACAACGATTCGTACCGGTGAGATGGCAGGATGCTGAGAGTGCTCTCTCAATGGCACGCATATGGATTTGATAGTTGATGATCGCTGATATTACCACTGAACAAAACCTGTACCGCTGAGGTAGTGGGGTTTCGGAAGAGCTCTCTCACTGGCACATGTGTCTAGATGGGATGAACGACTGTATTGTATAGCAGCGACGACATCATCGAACCCGCAAGTCATGAGAATTAATTACAAACACAAAATAGTAACAAAAACGAAGGAGCAACATCCCCCACGAGGAGACATCAAAGCAGACTAAACTGTCTGCTCGTGAACCTTGTGGCCCTTCTCCTCGTCCGCAGAGTCGTGAATGCTAGACATACGGCCTGCAAGTCTGGGGTCGTACTCAGGCGTGCCGGGCACCTCGCCGGCCAGTTGCTCGAGAGTCTTGCGCTTGGTCTCAGGGATGAGAAGGGTGGTGAAGACACCGCACAGCATGAACAGGGCGTAGATCTCCATGACGTGGTTGAGCCAGGGGCTCTTGTTGGCGGCAGTTGCGCCACGGGTGCGGAGGGGGCCGATCAGGACTTGGGCGATGATTGAACCGACTTTACCGGAGGCAGCCGAGATTCCGTGGGAGGTGGAACGGTAGCGGGTTGGGAAGCCTGAGATCGTTAGTATCCGGTCGTAGGTAACTGTGCTGACTGTAGGGGGACTTACATTCTCCGGGAACGATGAAGGTTGTTGAGTTTGGGCCGAAGTTGAAGAAGAATTGAGCGATGACATAACATGCTAGCAGACCGTTGTGGCCGATCTGGTGGTATCCTGTGGACTTGTTAGCGTTGTTTTGATTGAGTGTTGGTAATCGTCTTCACTTACCGAAGCCCATGATGCAGAACATGACGGTCAAAATGATGAAACCCATCAATTGAATTGGCTTGCGACCGATCGTGTCAACTGTCGCAACTGTGACCCAGTAACCGGGAATTGCACCAGCACAGACGAGGATGAGGTTGCCAACGGAGATGTTGTAGAAGATCTCATAAACGCTGTTGCCCTTGGCGTAACCGATGGCCGTCAAAATGGTAGCGTTGTTGAGACCAACACCGTAGAAAGCAACGTCGAGGAAGAACCAGGATCCAGCGGTTCCGAGAAGGACCTTTCCGTATTTCCATTGTCCGTAGTGGCTGCAGAAGTCGCTCCACGATGCCTTGGGGATCTCCATGCGAGGTGCGGCGTCTTGCATGGCGTTGACGCGAGTGATCTCGTCGGGGTGGCCCTCGGGCTCAGAAGAAAGGTAGGCCTTGACATCGGAGCCAGCCTTGACAACATCGCGAGACACATCGAAAGTGTAGCGGGGAGTCTCGGGGATAGTCAGACGGTAGTAGAGAGCAATGCAACCGGGCACGGCACCGAAGCCGATGATCACACGCCACATCTTGTCAACAGCGATGCCACAGACACCACTGCACTCGTTGACGGCATCGGCAGTGAGTAATGACTCCTTGAAGCCGGATGTAACGATAAGTGACATGATACCAGCAGCAAACTGGCCGATACCTTGCATGGCGAAGACAGAGCCCATCATGGCACCACGCCACTTGGTGGTTGCGAACTCGGATGTGATGATGGAGCTGAGAGGGTAGTCACCTCCAATACCAACTGTCGAATTGTCAGCGCTGTTATCAACATGATCCTACGCATGTGCTACTCACTGCCCATGAGAACACGCCAGAAGATAATGGTTCCAACGATCGACATTCCAGGAGAGTCGGAAGAAAGCGCCTGAGCCACGGTCGCGAAGATGATCAATATGAGTTCAAGACCGTACATCTTCTTGCGGCCAACGACATCTGCGAGGTAGCCAAAGCCGAGTTGTCCAATGACCGTGCCTCCGGAAGTCGCGACCTTGATCGCGGTGTCCGAAGAGGGCGGGATAACACCACGAACTCCGGCTGCGAGGCTGGAATCTTGCCAGTACACCACACCGAGCATTGCTGTTACGATGCCGATAGCGAAGATATCGTAAGCGTCTAGATCCCACCGTCGTCAGCATTCCCATCATTTTAATTATCATGATTAATGAAAAAATGGAAAAAGTTGCATACCAGTGAAAAAACCGATACCGGCGACGAGAATGGCGCGAACATGGTACCAGCCGAATGGCGCCTTGTCGATCTCGGCGAGAGCAAGACGACGACGCTCGTTAGGGTCGGCGATATGGGCGTAGTCGTTGTTGAAGTTGTGAAAGGCAGCATTGCCTCCTTCGGTTCTGGCCGCCATTTCGAAAACTTTGACTCGGTAGAGTGCTCCTTGTCTGTGGTGAGTGTCAAGGAAAGGGAAAGAAGGAACGCCAGTACAAGGCTGACACTTGGCAAAGGCTTGGGCAAAGAAACGAAGAACCAAGCTCACGGCGTGTGGCAGGTCTTTAATATAGATAGCAACACAAGAGAGACGGGCGATGCTTCTACGACCGCTCTCGACCGTGGCTAGCTTAGGCGAGGAAGGCAAACCTGGGTCCAATAGCGCTCCAATGCGGCAAACGGAGCGAGCGGACGAAAGCCTAAGCTTTCAGATACGCCCAGCTCGCTTGACGCTTGACCTATATAAGCACACGTGCGCCGGCATCTTCAGCTAAAGTCAGCCAATGGGAAACGCCGTTTCACGCATGCCTAGATGTGACAAGACTTCATGCGGCTTGACTGCACCAAGTCTGCCCCAAGCTTGACGCGAACAAGCAATACAACGAAATGATCACCAGATGGCATCGGCCTAGCAGGACAATGTCGGCAACCTCCATCGCGAATTGCAGTTGTTATGGGCCAATCGCGTGGTATGCTTGGACAGCCTCAAGGCGAATCATTTAGTACAGAAGCCTTCTGGATGCCCAGAGCCTGGACACCAACCAGGGACAAATCGGGGCTGATGGCCCATGGAACGTTGCACAAACGTCTCCACGTGCTTTCGATTGGTGGATCGTAACTATTCCTGGGGTACGCAGGTTGGAGTCTGTCAGCCGTTGGTGCAGCCTCAGTGCCTTGTGCTATCGTCTGCCACATGTACAGTATGTTGATGGCACCGACCAGGCGTGATACACAGCCGGCTTCGTACATGCTCGGATGGGCAGCGGATGGATGAGCGACGAGGCCAAGCCTTGTGATTCCAGTAGCTTGGACGCCACATTCGAGCGATGGAAGCTCAACGCAGTCGGATGTGTGAGGTTGATCAAGCCTCGGAGAGGGCGAGGTGATGTTGCTTGAAGCCGTCTCCACCAATGGCCGGCTCCAACGAGAAAACGTGGAGGCCCCTCAAGCTTTTGCCATGCGCCAAGCTTGAGTGCCGCAGGATTGCGCCTTGCCGCATGTCTCATACTATGTAATCTTAGAGAGACGAGAAAAAAAGAATGTCACTGCCTCTGCATCTCACGGCCTCGGCATTCAAGTTTACTTTCACGTGCATTCGTGCAGAAAAGAAATGATCTAAACTACAATTTTTGGTGGTGTTGTAAGTCTGGTTGTGTCTTGGCTGGTTCTCTTTGGTGTAGACAGCAAATGTACGTGTAGTGTCCGTTCGAACGCAAAGCACATCTTGCTTGAGCAGCCGGCTATATCTGATGAATGTCGGATCCAATATGGTCTCTACTCAACAATCATTTTACCCATGAGATCAAACAACACTCTGGTACTAAAGCAAACGATACAATCGTGCATCTAGTCAAAAACATAACCCCAACCCCAACCCTGGTGGCATGAGACGATATGGGCACCATCGTTACATACGATGATCAACACGGGACCGTCAAGCAGAAGCGATACATGCCAGCTATTCGTCAAAGGCTTGAGCATTGACATCGTTCTTCCTCATGCCTATGGTCGAATTCACCCATAAAACAAGTTGGAGCCCTCAGAAGCAATCCAGAGTGCCATGTGGGTCTCGTGCTTTCCAGCTGGATGATCGATGGTTCGTCGAGTTCAGGGAATCATGCAATACGTCCGATGTTGCTCATCTACGTTCCTACCGACTATTGCTCTTCTCAAGCTGGAGACGATAAACTCTTGATCCTTTCAAAGGTTCGATTGTCTTCG
>Ga0265780_10000174_pt1 | contig 104699 bp, 102 predicted proteins | sample P1T30metagenome_FD_192432 | JGI IMG/M metagenome (GOLD analysis project Ga0265780, IMG submission 192432) | Plant litter microbial communities from East Loma Ridge, Irvine, California - P1 T30 | ecosystem: Environmental > Terrestrial > Plant litter > Unclassified | place: USA: California...
TAGCATCAAGAGTAGCCGACCGTCTGCTTGCGGTCCACTGGTCGACCACAACTTCGCATATTGGCGGACCTAGGCCTTTGGGTAGTGGGTTTGGTACACCATTGCTCGGTGTAGCCATTGATCAGCATCCAGACACAGATGAACCTAGTCTGGCACCAAGCGTAGACGATCGCTTGCCTGTGGTCCATAGGTCGATGACGACCTCGCACGGTGGAGGACCTGTACCTTTGGGTAGTGGGGCTGACACACCATCGCTTGGTGGAGCGGCTACATTCTCCGAGGGTGGACTCGATAGGCCTTTGCTCAAAGGAGCGGGTACATTATCAGGCACTGGACCCAACACACCTTCGCCTCTGTCTGACAATACTCCTTTGCGCGGTGTCACTCTCATGCGTTCGCCCTCGCCGTCTATCGACGAAACCCGCTCGCATACGCCTACGAAGACACCTTCGGTAGATCCGACCGAAACCAATGGGAAGCGAGCTGCACCTGGCGAGTACAAAGGTCGTTCAGGCCAATCACCGCCAGCGAAGAATTAGAAGCCGAAGCCGAAGCCTGCCGGCAAAGCCAAAAGCGCTGAGGTGCGTGAGGCTATGGGTTCGTACATCACCCGTGGATTCGGTGGGATCATCCCACCTCGATCCTTTCAAAGCACGAAGTCCACGGTATCCGGCGTGTCCGATACCACACTCTCACTGGTTGGTGAGACCTCCCTTGGTGATGGAGCCTTCCTCGACGATGAAGCCCCGTACAACGACCGAGCATCCGATGACGATGCAGCCTCTTATGATGGTGGAGCCCCGTCAGAAGACGAAAACTCGATGGGTTACACCCGTAAACAACCGAAGCGCACGCGTCGCTGACCCGGTCAATACAAACTACGGATCCCGATTCGTCAGACAGCGAGATGTTACTGGATAATGCTGGAGACGATCCTGTTGACAAGGGCACAGAGTCTATCATACAGACCACGGGCGCCACGGCTACGATTGATGACGAAGATGACGATGACGCGACGGTGGTCGTGTTGGATACAGAGACGCAAGCACGCCAACATTGCGCTCTTCCATCTTGCCAAGTGTGACCCCACGAATCCTCGGTTCGCTGTTTTACAACTTTCGGTGGGTGAATCTTTTATATGCGGAGCTACTGCACAGTGGTACAACTGCGGTTCTGATTCGATATATGTAGTGATGTAAGCAGACTGATTGGACGCGAAGCAATTTTAGCTATGGCTGGATAGCTTCGCATATCAAATATTCACCCACCGTACGTTGTAACGGCCCATGTCCGATCCCTCTTCGAATCGGTGGGAGATCACAGACCAGCCTCGTTGCCTGTCATTCCAGGCTGTCCCACATCATGGCTCGAGAGTTCTTGTGCGCCAAAGGAACTCCACATCAGATGCTCGATTTATTTGACACCAGACGAGCCGACAAAAAGGTCAGAGTTACTGAAACGTACCTGCGTGTTCATACGACCAAGCGACTGCATGTCCTTTGTGTTCGGTCACCATTCCATCCGTTTGGATCTCAAGTCTGAACCAGCTATCTACCTGAACTCGTTCGAGAGACTGCATTTTAATACGTATGACAGAGGTGGAAGCATCCAGAGAATTAAGCTCGAACGCGACATCAGCGACTTCGTCTCTGGCCATTTCGCTGATGTAGGCTCTACTGTTCATAAGGCGATACACCTTCGCGATGCGAAACGCTGGGCAAAGGGAGAAGTTACAGAGCAGATGATGAATCATGTACTGGAACTGGCCGATCCTCAATCATCGGAACGGAAGACCTTATCAGAACTCCGTTGCTGCAACAACCGCCGCCGCTGCAAATTTGTCGAATTGGTGCGAGAGAAAGAAAACCAGAAGATCGAGTTCAAAGATCGCAGTCATTTTGCGTTTCGCTGCAAGTCAATCCGCCATGACGAGAGCAAGAACACCGGTCGCAGGTCAATCCTTTTCTGTGCGCATTGCAAAATCGCATACTTTCCCACCGCGTCATATCCATTCGGAATCAATCCCCAGTGCAGACAATTGTCTGGCAGTTTAGCCTCTTAGCCTGAGACGAATAAAACGGATGACCTCAAGCGCATTTGGGCAGAGCTTGGTCCGTCGTCGCAGATCAAAGTCTGGCAAAAGCTAGGGTAAGCTTCACTCAAATGGCAGCGACATGTCTGTTATGCTAATTATACGTAGCCGTTTCTCTTCCTGATGCAGAGAGATGGGCAAATGCCAATGGCATGAGTCGATTGATGATCCACATTGCAAAGCTCTTGGATCCCACCAGCGCAGAAAGGGCCACCATGAGTCTACCCTTGGAGTGCGATTGTGGTTACCATAAGATGATTCTCAGTGGGACCAAGGCAGAAGTTACCACTGCTCTACAACACAAATGCGCCGGTAATACTACAAGCAACGTATGGTCCACTTGCTACGAACACGCCAGGGTGTTTCACAGCGCTGCCAACTATAACGACCATCAGCAGCACATTCACAGCGGTCATGGACAGATATCGCTCCTGGACTGACACTAATCCCAGCGGTGCCTGCGCTGCAATCATTGTAAATGTCCCTAATCAGCCACGCCTCTGAGTAACGAGCTGACCGTTTCCAGTCGCATATTGTCTATCCGTCGTCATGGGTTATGTTGGTAGCTGCAGTGTGAATATATGAGGATGGCAGACATGGAGGGGGTATCATGGCAGCGTTTTAGTATAGGTCGAGTTGTGCATGGCTAAGGAGTCAGCATTTACAGTTGATGGTAGCTCGTATTTGCAATCAGTTTTCATGTTTACGTCCTTTTTACATTCGAGGAGGCTCATGTGATGAAGTAACATTGTTTAATTCCATCAACCAGCTCGTCGGATTCACGATGATTGGGAACAATCGTCTGGCCTCGGGATCTGAGTCTAAATCCCGGCCCTACCCAAACCGACCAAGAGAAGTGTAGTAGAGTGTCGTTGTATTATTGGTGTCTCTGCTCTCCTGCTAGACGCTCTTGGCGTTGACAGCTAAAGTTAGGTGAAGGTATGTCTAATCTCAACCTTGACACCTCGCCTTTTGCAACGCCGTCTGCCGTCTCGCACTCTATTGACATCTTGTGGCCTGCGCTAGTCTTCATATTACGTTCCTCATTTCTAGATCCATCGCGTCGCCGACCTGTATATATATATAGCGATGACTCCGCCGACAGCTGCCGCGTGCATGGGCGCTTCGGTACGACTCACTCTTAACATGTTTATTCTAATAGGAGACAGCAACCCTGATGAGCAACTCCCACCAGCATGTCCGTCCCATGCAGATAGACCACATTCAAGGAACTGGCAAATGTCTCGCGCGACAAGCGAGTATCTTAGATGATATACGAAGACAGGAACAGAAGATCTGTTGGCCATCTGAGGGATCGAACAATCTATCGTATTGTACAGGGATGTTTCAATAATGAGTTAAAAAAGCCTCCTTGGTACAAGTCTAGTATATTATCGATACATGCACACGTATCATGCCCGTCCAGCGACTAGCATAAACTCACTCCCGTCCAAACCAGCGAAGTCTAAACCTCCTTGACAGCATTCATTCTGACCGGCCGATTTGCGTAAGGCCCCTGATCTCTTATGCTCTCATATCCACTTCTACTGGTCCTTCGCTTTCCGCTCGCACTGCTCACTTCTTCGAATTGCTGCTCAAGCGGGCCCACCGCGAAAACGACTGCCCGGCACTCGACCACTGCATCAGTGGGCATGTTCTGGTACGAATGATTACCTGGTGTTCTTTCTTCGCTATGCCCAGACGTTCGCTTACCGCTCTCAGGGATCCCTACGCCTTCCACTGGCTTTGGCGATGCGCTACGTGATAGGTCTGGTGAGCCGAAGTCTTGCTGACGAGGAGTGTCATAAGGTGTATATGCTGTCTGTACCTGACTGAGCGGCGCAGATGGCGGCCCTGAGCTCGGGAACTTTAATATTAGACCAGCGGTGTCATTGTCGCCTGTGATGGTTGAGCCACCCAACGGAATGTCGCGTCGATGCTGGCGTCGCGTCGTGTAGTGCGATATGGCAAGGAGCAAGTTGTCCATGAGAAGGACTGCGACAAAACACAAGACCACAATCGGTATGATCCACTCACTCGCAGCAAATTTAAAGCCGCCTGTAGACTTGTCTCCACTGACGGCCGCAACGCCTACGATCATGACGCCAAAACCAACGATCAGCCGATTGATCATCTCGCCGAACTCATACTTGCTCTTATGCAGCTTGTTGAACCAGTACATGATCGAAAGTATCAATAGCATCGCGCCTGCGCCAACATAGAACTGCAAGACTGTGGTATTGAACACGTCGAAAACGCGTTCGAGACGCTCTATTGGATCAGTCGCTGGTGCGGAAACAGCATTGAGCTTTCCAACGGTATCGGCGTGCGATTGGAAGACAAACACCTGAGCGCTGTCGAACATGTACCGGACGAGATTGCCAGTCCGATAATTCCACTCGTCTGAGCGGAAGCCGTATGTCGCAGTGTAATTTTCGATGGCCGTGAAGTTGCTCTGCCATATGTACGCCAAATGCCAGTTCTTGCTGGTGAAGCGTGCATCGATGGCCCACATGCTCTGATTGAGATAGCGGAGAAGATCTTCGGTATCATAGAAGCTGTCTCCTGGATGGGAATAGTCGTTGGGAGCGAGACTCCATATCCACTGTAGGGCCTGAACGACGGAGTTCCAGACAATGAGCGAAGTGTTGCCCTCAACACAGAGTAGGACAGCCATGTGTAATGGGTAGTGAAGCAGACTCCATAGTTGTTGGCGAACAGATCCGAAGCGATCGTGAGAGAGTTGATCGAAGTATAGCATCCACAGTAGGTACTGGTAGCGCTAGTCAGCGGGAATGTTCCGACAGGTCGTTCAGATCTTCTCACCAGAATGATGACGGCTGCAACCACCGTGCCGATTTCTGTATGATTGTTCTTTGATTGTCCTTTTGTGATGCACGCCACACTTTTGACCATACCGATTATTCCTTCGCCAATGATGATGAGTGTCAGGAGTTGTAGTCGTTCGACCAGATGCGTGTACTTGAAGCTAACTATGCGCCATATGATAGCGATGAGGAAGATGAAGAGACCTTCACCTATGGCGATTACCACCCTGGGGTGAATGTCAGTAGTTGCTTCAAGGCCACATAATGTTTGGTGGGACATACCAAGTGATCTGCTCCTCCAAGCCAACCACACCGACCGGGAATATTGCGGCCGTGATACCATATCCCACAGCGGCAAGGATATGTACCAGCGTACTCAGCCCTAGAGGAACTAGCGTTTGTCGGAACATGCGACCTTGCCACATGACCAAAGCATACTGAACAGCAATTGCCGCCCGACTGATGGCCAGCGCGATCGCAAAGTTTTTATAGGACATGAAATCGTGGCCATTACTGTACTTGTCGAAGACAGGGCCAGCGAAAACAAAGCTCGTCAATGTACCGAATTGAATGGCTTTGTGCAAGCGATTCCAGACGCAGTCGATGCTGAAGCGGACATCGAACAGTGTGGTGCTAAGCCATGTAAACCAGATGAGGGTGAATAGCTTGAGGTAGTTGATCAGCGCTGGAGTGTGTTAGCAACCCGAGGGTACTTGATAAATTGGGGCGACGAACATTGTGCGTCGGTGTGTTGGTGCATGGCTGTGAAGTATGCTGATAATTATCAGTAACGTGTCTCCAAAGCAAAGATCTCAAGTGGTACCTAGATTTGCGATGAAGAACAAGTCATAAAACAGCTCGATCGTGCTAGCCTCGTGATGTCGCTTGTATATAATCACATTGCCTCGACTCGTCCTACCATTGCCGGCGAACGTGGTTGTTTCGGACGAGCCCCTCGTGCTAGCCTTCTCGAGGTCCGACAAACTGCTCGACAAGACCTGGCGGACATTGTCGTTGATGGGGTTTGCGAGTAGAGGAAGATAACGCTTCTTGTTTACCGTTGATCTGGTAGAGTCGACAGAGTTGCTGTGATGCAGATGTGGCGGCTCTTTTTGCGTAGAGCTTAGATATCTTGACAGGTCCATGATAAATTGTTGAGATTGCGCAGATGAAAGTGTGAAGACGCGGCGAGCTTGAGCTGCATACTTTCCTCATGAAATAGCCAAGGACGATATATACTGGCTCTGATGGCTCGAAATAGACACCATCAGCAAGGTGAGGTACGCCAAGTCAAGAGAGGATATAAGTACTACCGTCATGAAATCAAACAATCGCCAGTGAGAACGCGCCCCGAAACGAGACGAGAAAAGAAAGTTTCTAGAGCTGGGGTTAACATGCCTTCCAGGTCTGCGACTAGCACATAGATGTATCAAAAAACTTCAGGATGATTGGATCTTTTTAACTGACATTGCTGGACCGCAGCCAGTCGTGAGAGTGCAAGTGCCCAGCACGACTTGTCTAGATGCAAGAATAGGCGACATATGTCGCATATCGTAGCTTCATCAGTGGAAAACGAATGCTATTCTTGGCGTTAGCGTTCACAGCTTTGCGTGTGGTTGGTTGAAACGTTAATCTGTGGTCAGGCTTACATTGTAGCTTACAGTCGGGCGTTCTTCAGACTGGTTCTCATTTGTGTAACAATAAGGCGAGCTGCGGGGCGAAAGATAAACTGCACCTTATGTTGATCTTGCGAGATGACTTTCCCCTGATAACGAATTAGCCTTCACTGCCAAGGCCGTAGTCAGGCTTGGATTACACAAGCCGCCTTGGTTGCTCATGGCCTGCATCCCAAAATTAGGCCGGCCATGCAGAATTGCCACGTGTTTTCAAGCTAACAGACATGAGGATCAGCAAGTGTGGTATCGCGAGAAGCTTGCACGCTGACAAGGGCCAAGATTTTGTGGGACAGCAGTCTGGACAATAGTTCGATGCCTGCGTTCTCGATTTATCTTCGCGGTGTTTCAACGAACTCGCTGGCTTCCTCGTCTTCGTCTTCGTCGCTCTCGGACGAGAGCATGTCCTCATCATCGTCCTGCTCCTCGTAGTCATCATCAGCCTCATCATCTTCATCGTCCACACTCGGTGCAGCCACAGCCACAGGTTGTTGCCTCGCACGAAGCCTACGCTCCCTATCCGTCAAGACTTCTTCCACCTTCTTTACCTTGGCCCGCACGCGTCCCTGCCGCCCCTCACCATTGAAGTCCAGCGTCCACGTAAGCTCGAGGTCGGATTTTCTGGCACCGCCATTGTTGCTGACCCAGACGTGTGACTCCTGTAGTACGATCGTGGCTTCGAGTGTAAAGGTGCCCCAGCCAAGACGATTGACCTCAAACGGTGGGCGTCGAATAGTGACCTGTGATGGCCGGAACGTAGGGTGCTATGGTATTGTCAGCATTTGCCGGTATGGCGCAAAAGAGACCGCTCACCAAGTCGAGGCGCACTTCCTTGACAATGTCAGGGCGTGATGTGCGCACGAAGAAAGTCCAATCGTGTTCGTTCGCGTCTTCAGACTCCGAAATGAGCTTGTGCTTGTTGCCTATCAAGATCAAGAAGCCCTCAATGCCATTCTGGCCCACGCGCGAGCCTCTCTCGATCTCCTCCTCCACCCTCCTCTCTGTGTATGTGGTAGGGTATTTTGTCTCCAGCTGCTTAGCCAACTCAGTGTCTGGTGAAGCAGTCGTATGACTCCTGCACATTGGGCAATTTGCTTCGAGGTCGTACGTCGGATCGTAGTTGGGATCGAAGTTCGCAAGGTCGACATCCGCGCTCGAATGCTCGATCTCGGTGACCTTGTTGCTGGACGACGCCTCTGCCCATTGCGCCATACAGGACGCGCATAGGAGGTGGTTGCATTGCGTTTTCACAGGCGTGAACAGCAGCAATTGGCAGATCTGGTGAGTTAGACATTTTCACTCCTACGACCATGACTATCGCTTACGGGGCAAAGGTCGTCGTGTGCCACATTCTCGGGTCTTGATGCTGACGCTGGTACTGCTTCCGCCATGATATGCGTCGCTGAGCGTGCGATGAGAGGACTGAACTAGAGAGACTTCAGGTGACGAGAGCCGGAGGGAAACATGTAGCTTCCGCCCCACCAAGCCGCAAAGTCATGATCTCTGTTGTTATTCTGAAAAATAAATATTGGCATTGGTGTTGGCTTTAGGCATCCATCGAGCGCTCGAACCACTGCGGGGAAGTAAGCACGGGACCACGCGTTTTTGGCGGTCGTGAAAACGCGTTGTACGAGCCTTCGACGGTACGCGTTTGGGTCATGACTTACCTTCAGTACAATGATATGGTCGCCTAGCTTCTAGGACTTCGTCATCACCAATGATGGTCCGGTTGGAGACCGAACGCGATGTAAAATTTCTGCTTCCACCCACTTGCGTAAGTCCTTCAAATCCGCTGGTAAAATTCCTGGGTGCAAGTCCCCTCGAGGTGCAGTGATTAATAGGATAAATTCTGGGTCATCACATAGCAGTGCAACTAGGTTAGCTCTTAGTTAAATAGGGAAGTAGACTGTAGAATGCATAAGTTAGTTGTAGACCTCTGTAATTTTAATATTCTTTAATAACTTCCTACTTACGTAAGCTAGAGCTTAGTAACTCTAGAATAATAATGCCTAACTATATAGATGCAGCATTGTGATTTAATTTTCAGAAAATTCTATTAGGGGGTCCTTGAGATAGCAGTGCCAAGAAAGGGCCTTTTTTGTTGTGAAAATCAGTGGCCGGCTCACTGGGTTGGCCGGCTCACTGGTGGAATACGTTAGTCTAAATACTAAAAGGAGAGTATAGGCTAGAGGCCTGTGCATAAGTAAGGGAGCTAGTACTATCTAGGGATAAGGGCACGTGATAAGGGTTCTAGTAACCAACACTCTTCGCAAAACTATCCTCGTAAGAGCTCCGCCACCAAGCTTTGAGCTACTTGCGCTAGACGATCAGCCCAAGGCTTAGCCATACTTTCCGGTCTACGCACGCAGTTCCAATCGCTCATGTTGGAATTGCCTCGTATCGATGAGGCAATGTTGCATCTTGCCAGGTCCAAAAGTAGCTGAAGATTCAAGGTTGCGCAGATTGAGCGATGTGTGTGGCCAAGTCAGGATCAGTAAGTCTCCGAAACCCAACTTCCCATGGATGATGCAGCTAGAGATTGCGCAATTCTCTGGACATCCGGTGTATTTTTAACTCTCCTTGCCGCTGGTGCCCGTTTCTTGTGGGGACGAGATATGCTACACATCTTCCAGCGCATGAGGATGAGCAGGCAACGTGGCGCGATCAAAGAACATGGTGACCCATGGTCCGATGAAAGCTTGTAGGATGACTGTGACCTTTGTGTGCTGTACTGCCAGCTACTCCAACGCTGCGATGCCTAGTATTGGGCACTATCCTAAAGGGCTGGCGCCGAGATAGCAACGGTGATGCGCGTCAAACAAGGGTGCAACCCACAATGAAGGAACGATGATCGACGCGTTAGACCGCGTTTGGAAATCCGATTGCAAGCGCTGAATTTCGGCGCCATCGTGTCAGCTAGAGTAACTGCCCTTGTGGCGCGATTGGCTCAGCATTCAATAAGGGCCGGTGTGGCTATGCGTTTCAGCGCGAACTTCGAGACGTCTCCACCCAACCTATTTGGCGACGTCGCGTCCACCTTCAACGCTCCTTCTGCCCACCCTCAACACCTGCAAAGCCCAGAACCGGCCGCAAACTCCGATTCACTATCACAACATGCGCGTACCGCAATTAAAAGCCTTGATAGGGTCCAAACAACAGGGAGGCGACGCCGAAGCGCAGGCGCTGACACCAAAGGGTCCCAAGCCCCGATCGACAATCCCAGACGACACCGAATACAGGCCTGTGAACTGGAAAAAGATCTTCCTATCGCCAAAATACATACCGTGGCATATAGTAGGCATCCTGACCATCGTGGCGACAGCCCTCATCACCATCAAACACGATGAAGTCGTTGCAGTAAGTCACATCTGGTCTTAGCACTCGATGCAATCGCTCAATAAGTTTTACAGAAATTACGACCATTCTCCGAAAAAGTTCGCGATCTGCCAGCAGGCTGGCTGATCCCTATTGCCATCCTCTTTGTTATCTCATTTCCTCCGCTTTTCGGTCACGAGGTCATCGCATTACTATGTGGTATTGTGTACGGCCTCTGGATAGGCTTTGCGATCGTAGCTGCTGGCACATTCACGGGCGAAAGTAGGTGGTTCATTTCACCCCTGATTCGCGCTGACTAACGAGGATCAGTCGGTACTTGGTTTGCCTTTAAACACCTGTTTCGACGCAAGGCAATTGAACTCGAACGCAAAAATCTCAACTACGGAGCCCTCGCACGTTTGACACGCGACGGCGGCTTCTGGATTGTGCTCGTCATTCGTTTGTCCGCGGTGCCATCGCATTTCTCAACCGCCGTCTTCTCGACATGCGACGTCAAATTCTGGCACTTCTTTGTGTCAACATTCCTTTCTCTTCCGAAACAGATCGTGCTTGTCTACCTAGGCGTACTCCTAATTCAACAAGACGAGAACAAGACTTCGGACAGCCACATCAAGACAATCATGTTCGTCATTGTGGGTCTCATCACGGTCGTCCTAGCAGTGTGGATCTACATCAAGATGAGGAAGATCAAGAAGATGTTGCTTGAAGAGCAGGAGCAGAGGAGGGTGAAGAGGGCAGAGGGCGTGGAGATGGTGCCGAATGTCAAGAGCGCGTTCGACAGGCGATATGAAGAAGAGCCGCTTGAGTGGACAATGCAGCCGCAGCAACCAACGAAGATAGTATGAATGTTCTGCATTGGTTTTGGCATAGGAGAGCGATCCATTTCTGTTAATGTGCTAATGATACAATGATCTTCAGACTTTTTGTACACTTTTGATTGGCGGTCTTTGAACGAGCTGTGGATGCTTACTCTACAGTCCACGGCCATCTTGGGTGTGATCGGACACAAGACACGATCCGAGAGACTACTCACATAAACTTCCAGTAAGCTGACAGAGCAGACTTTATCTGGCATCCAAGGACTTTGGCGCAAAAGCCTTTGGTATCACACGGAAGCCACCGTCTCGGAGCTGCTGCTGATCACGGGCCAAGCTTTGACTTCGGCTTCGGAGAATGGCACCGGACGCCTGAATGCTCTTGTTCATTGGCGCGTGTTGAGTGCTTCACTTCGAATGCAGAATGCGCCATACTTCGAAGACGACATGAAAGGCACACATAGCGCAGTCATGCACCCATGACTATGAGAGGTCCAATCTGTCTAATGGAAACGGGTTCTGGTCACAGACTATTCGCGACACTGGAACCATGCTGTATCATCAGCGGCTTCGCCATGGGTGGATCATCTCGATGTGCCATGCCCGAGCCCCACAATCAGCCGGCGCTTACCCCACACACCACGAAAGTTAAACTCTTCATCAGCACTTTCCAAAAGTATCACAACGACTTTCCAAATACAGCTCGACCTCACAGCCTTCAAAGTAGACTCTCCCGTGCTATACACCGTCAAGAAGTCGATGCGTTCCGGTCCCATACTGGCTGTGCATGTCAGCGCCACATGCACAAGCTCCGTTGCTTGACCACTCAAGCATTAGCGCATACGACGTCTTATCAAGACATCACCAACCAGATTAGGACAATACCTAGAACCCCTGGCTGACCGGTTAATCAAAATGTGCCTGTCGGCGAGTAGTCTACCATACAGCTCGTGGGCAGCGTAACACAACATGTTCAGCCTCGGAGCACGTAGTCGAAAAGAGCAAAGCGCCACTGATATGTACCACGTTGTCGGGTAGATATGTCAGATCCCAAGCATTTATAGAAAGTCTGGATTGAATGTGTGGTGACACGCTGACTGGCGATCCTTGCTGTGAGACGTGAGGCCTAGAATGCGCTTACTTGGAGGGTACTTTATCTAGGTCCCGAGTACTACTCCAGGTTTCCAGAAACACCTACATTTCTGCCAGATAACATTATGATTGAGAAGAAAACTACTAACGAAGCGGTCGTTGACGTGTCGTCTGGTGAGGTCGAGTCACAGGGCTATGATGAGCATGCTACAAAGAAGCTGCTCCGAAAGCTGGACTGGCATCTCATTCCGTTCATGTCGTTGATTTACCTGTAAGAACACACCTTTTACAAGCCCAGCAGTATGACAGAAATATGCTGACGTCCGTAACAGTCTTTGCTTCCTCGACCGCACGAACATCGGTATGTAGTCCTCCCCGCATGAAATCCATATGAAAAACGGGCACTAACTTCATACACCCACCAGGTAACGCCAGACTCGACCATCTCGAACAAGACCTCAAACTCCACGGCCTACAATACAACGACTGCCTCGCCGTTCTCTTCCCCTTCTACATCGCAGCCGAGATCCCATCGAACATGATGATGAAGCGCACGCGGCCTTCCATCTGGCTCACGTTCATCATGTTCTTTTGGTCACTGGCTATGATCTTACAGGGCTTCGTCAAGAACTACTCGGGCTTGATGGCAACGCGTGCTTTCTTGGGAGTGTTTGAAGGGGGCCTGTTCCCCGGAGTCAATTACTACATCAGTCAGTGGTATGTTAGGGACGAATGTGGCTTCCGCATGGCTTTGTTTTTCAGTGCTGCTACACTCGCTGGAGCTTTTGGTGGTATACTGGCAAGAGGCATCGCGGAGATGAGTGGCGTCGGGGGTAAGGCCGCATGGGCGTGGATCTTCATTCTCGAAGGACTCGCGAGTATACTCGTCTCTATGATCGCCTACTGGTGCATCTACGACAATTACCAAACGTACGTCTCTGACTAAATCTCCAATCCATTCGTGCACTAACAATTCCTAGCGCCCGCTTCCTCACCCCAAAAGAAAAGGTCGAAGTCGAGCGCCGCCTCCAAGCAGACCAAGGCCACTTGTCGAACGACTTCAACATGAAGTACGTCTGGCAAGCCCTTAAAGACTGGAAGATATACATCTTCATGCTTATTTGCATGGCCGGCTTCTGCCCCATCTATTCCTTCGCCCTCTTCCTCCCAACCATCATCAAAAACATGGTAAGACCCACACGTACCAACGCCCTATGAGATGAAATACTAACCTAGTATCTCCATCTCCATAGGGCTACACCGCAAACGACGCCCAACTAATGTCCGTCCCCCCCTACGTCTGCGCCTGCATCTTCACCATCGCCGCCAGCTACTACGCCGACAAACTCCGCAAGCGCGGCATATTCATGATGGCCTTCCAGCTCATCGGCATCGCAGGCTTCTCCATGCTCGTCGCAACCAAGAAACCCAGCGTACAATACGCAGGCACCATACTCGCCGCCATCGGCATATACCCCCAGATACCGCTGGGCATGGCGTGGAACAGCGGCAATATCGGGGGCAGTTTGAAGCGCGGTACGGGCATTGCGATGCAAGTTATGGGTGGGAATTGTGGGGGCATTATTGCGTCGTATGTGTATATTTCTCGGGACGGGCCGCGGTTCATCATCGGCCACAGTATTTTGATCGGTTTCGTGAGGTATGTGATGACGGGTTAGTCGTATTTTATCGACGGCTGACATCCCCGCAGCATGGCCTTCTTTCTCACGCTGTTCATGACGATGTGGTTTAAATGGGAAAACGCACGTCGCGACAAAATTGCACTTGAGACGGGCAGCCAGGAATTGACGGAAGAGCAGAAATTGCTGGAGAGGGAACTCGCGGACTACGTGCCATGGTTCAGGTATACTATTTGAGCGCAGGTTGAGCGTTCAAAACGTTTCAGTGATTGCGGGCCATGGAGACTGATCATGACATGCTCATACACAAGGCCAAGCCAGCGGTTTCGCCTCAGCCTTGCTGCAGGACACACTCTACGAATACATGAGCTTTCACGTCGCGCTCTCAGTGACGCGCGTCAGAAACGTGGTTCTAGTCATTATCCTTCAAGTCTCGCCTTACTCGTACATTTCAGCCACAATATCATTTTGCTCATGCGCAATCCCTTGGCGACATGGACAGTCATAATTCCTACGTGTATCAGCCCAAGCACGAGTATACAACTGACCTCGGTTCAGGCTAGCAACGTGTTTCGACGGCATGCGGACGAATACCAACACGTCGGAATATGTGGCATCGATTCATACTTCTGATGGAACCAATAGTCGTCTGCACTGTAGCCAACACAACTCGAGCAGATGGGAATGAATATACAAAGCAGAAGGATAACGAGGGCGACCACTGGAAGCTACATGCAATAAGGAACAGCCTGAGAAAAACCACATGTCCCAGGAATGCAAGCACAAGCAATCTCTCATCACAGTACACACATCACCACAGCACCTTCTCAATCCTCACTCACTAGCACTCCCCAAAACTCCAAAAATACACACACTCAACATCCATCTAAACTCATACTCACATCCATATCAATTGCTCATTAACCCATCCCCCATCAATCCATAACATCATTACAATGAAAGTAGCGAAGTAAACCAACCAAAACTCTTGCAGTCTAATGCTTCCGTGTCCCTCAACGCAAACTATGCCGGGGGTATAATGCCTCATTCACTCAATCTTCACCCTTGTTTTCCACCACCACCACGAAATATACAAAAAAACGCTCTTTCGCTCATATGCTCATTCATTCTCATGCCAAGTCTCCGCGTTCGGCCGTTCAGTTCTTCCCCTTCTTATTCTTCTTCTTCTTGTTCTTCGAAGACGTAGGCGTGGAGGGCGCGTCTTCCTCGGTAGGCGAAGGCTGCGCATCTTCAGCCGCTGCGTCTGTATCCGCTTCGACGGGCTTGGTCTCTTCAGCTACAGCGACAGGCTCAACAGCCTTGGGAGCCTCCTCCGTGACGGGTTCAGCTGCCTTAGGAGTCTCCTCGACGACAGCAACTGGAGCTCGAGCCACGCTCTTCGCCTCTTCAACGTCCTTTTTCGACGCATCGATATCAGCCGTCAACGCATCCAACTTCTCTTTGAGGGCCGCAGCGTCAGATACAGCCTTCTCGGACTTTGTCTCCGCCTCAGCCAGAGTCTTCTTCGCGACAGCGAGTTCGTCAGACAACTTGAGGTTCGACATCTCAAGTTGTTTCTGAGCATCGGACGCACTGGAAGCTTCAGCGAGCTTAGCCTCGAGTTCGGAGATCTTGGTGCTGAGCTCGGATTTCTCGGACGTAGTCTTCTCGGATGAGGCCTTGAGGTCTGCGATTTCGCTTTTAAGGGATGATGCTTCGTCGGCAGACTTCCGAGATTCTGAAAGCTTGGCTTGTGCGTCTGCGTCAGATTTCTTCGCGGTTTCAAGATCGGCGGTGACCTTCTCAAGCTTGGCCTCCAGGTCGGCGACCTTGCCACCGTCTTCCTTCGCAGCCGCGAGGTCCTTCTCTGCGGTTTCCTTCGCGGCCTTGAGGTCGTTGTGGTCAGCAGTAGCTTTGTCGAGCTTGGCTTGAAGATCGGCGACCTTGCCACCGTCTTCTTTCGCAGCCGCGAGGTCCTTCTCTGCGGTCTCCTTTGCAGTCTTCAGTTCCGCCTGCTCAGCAGTCGCCTTCTCAAGTTTGCTCTCAAGATCAGTCACCTTGCCAGCATCCTCCTTCGCAGCCGCGAGGTCCTTCTCAGCACTCTCCTTCGCAGCCTTAAGCTCATTTTGCTCAGCAGTCGCCTTCTCAACTTTGCTCTCAAGATCAGCAACCTTGTCAGCATCCTTCTTTGCAGCAGCGAGTTCTTTCTCCGCAGTGTCCTTGGCAGTCTCAGCAGTCGCAAGCTGCTCTTTGACGGCATCGTGCTCGCTCGACTTAGCAGCCAGATCCTTCTCCAGCGCCGCGATCTTCGAGTCAGCCTTGCTGCTCGATGACTTGGCAACGACAAGGGCCTCAGTATGCTCGGAGTCCTTGGCTTCCAGCTTGCTGTTGGCCTCCTTGAGTGATGCCTCGAGGTCAGTGACCTTTGCGGCGTTGGCCTTTGCGTCGGCAAGCTCTTTCTCGAGATCGGCAACCTTGCTGGCCTCAGCCTTCGCGTCAGCGACCTCCTTCTCGGCTGTTGCCGCCTTGCTCTCTGAGTCCTTTAGTGACGCCTCCAATGAGGCAATCTTCGCCTGCAACTCATCCGAGTTACCCTTCGCCGCCTCGCTGGACTTGGCAACCTCCGCGAGCTTTGAGTCCTTTGCCTTAAGCGACGACTCTAGCTCCGTGATCTTAGCCTGCAGAGTGTCGGTCTCGCCCTTCGCAGACTCAGTAGCCTTAGTAGACTCTGACTTCGCGGCAGTGGCTTCCTTCTGCGCCGCCTCCGCATCAGCTTTAGCGGCCTCGAGAGACTTCTCAAGCTCAGCAATCTTAGCCTGGAGGCCATCGGCGTCACCCTTGACAGACTCAACAGCCTTGCTTGACTCCTCCTTGGCGTCGGTAGCCTCTTTCTGCGCAGCAGCAAGCGAGTTCTCAAGCTTAGCGACGGTCTTGCGAAGACCTTCCGTCTCCTCCTTCGCGGAGCCAGTGGCATTCTCAGCACTCTCCTTCGCGGCAGCTAGGTTCTTCTCCAGCTCAGCAACCTTAGCAGATGACGATTCAGTCGCAGATGAAGCCTCGCTCTTGGCTGCGTCGATCTCTGCATCCTTAGCGGCAAGGTTGTCCTTCGCCTCCTTCAGCGAGGCCTCGAGCTCCGCGACCTTAGCAGTAGACTCTTCGGAGACCTTGCTGGTGTCCGCCTTCGCGGCTTCAAGTTCCTTCTCCTTTGCAGCGAGAGCATTCTCGAGTTCGGTAATTTTAGCGTTAGCTGAATCAATCTTAGCTTTTGCCTCGTCGACAGCCTTTGAAACGCCCTCTTTCTCGCTATTAAGCTCTGCGCTCTTAGCTTCGAGATCGGCTTGTGCATTCTTGAGCTGTTCCTGGGCATCCGCAAGCTGCGTCTGGAGCTCCGTGACTTTGCCTGAGGCGTCCTGCGAACCGGAAGACAGCTCGGTGATTTGGCTACGAAGACCCTCGGCCTCGTCGTTGTGAGACTTCTTGAGCTGGTCGATGACGGCAGTGTGCGAAGACTCAAGCTCGCTGAGCTTAGTTCCGCGAGCCTCATGTTCCTCAGACAACTTGCTGTGCTCTTGTGTCTTAGCGGCAAGCTCGTCTTCGTGCTTCGTCTGGAGATCCTCAAGCTGAGACTTGATGGAAGCGACTTCAGCAGTGAGCTCTTCGATCTTCTTGTCAGACACGTCCTTCTCGGACATCAAAACAGCGATCTTATCGTCCTTTGCGCCGAGGTCAGCACTGTTGCCTGTCTTGAGGGTGTCGAGCTCAGCATTGACGGCAGAAAGCTGCTCCTCCGTCTTTGCGTTGTTGGCCGTGAGTTTCTCAAGGTCGGTCTTTGCGGCGACAAGCTGCTCCTCGATGGTCTTCTTATCGGACGAGAGCTTCTCAAGATCAGCCTTGGCAGCCGACAGGTCCTCCTGCGCGCGGTTCGCGTCCGACTTGATGCTCTCCAGCTCAATCTTCGCCTGCGCAAGCGCCTCCTCAGAGCTCGCCTTGCCCTCTGAGAGCTCCTGGACCCTAGCCTCGACATGGGCCGACGACGAACCCTGGCTCTCCTCAAGGCTGGAAATCTTGCTCTGAAGTGTCTCAATCTCTGCCTTCAGCGCATCGACCTCAGACTGCAGCTCCGCGACACGACCCTCGTACTCCTCCTTGACGGCGCTGCGTTCGCTAGCCTTGGCCTCGCGGACCTGCTGAACCACAACGGCAACCATGTGCTCCTCCAAGTCCTTCTTGTCCTGCTGCAGCGTCGCCTCGCGGTCCTCGAAGCTCATCTCGCGCGCCTTGTGGTCCTCCTCAAGCGACTTGACATGCTCGTCCTGTGCGGTAGCGACGGTCTGAGCCTCAGACAGCTGCCTCTCGGTGTGGTCTAGCTTGCGCTTCAGCTTCGCAATCTGCGTCTCCAGGGTGTCGTCGGCGGACGGGGAGGGAGGCGCGGATTTGGGGTCTACGTAGCGCCGCGTTAGTAAGGCAGAGGCTGGTATATACTGCGGTGCTACGTGGAAGGACTGAGGTGACGCTGTGTAATCGTTATTGGGTAGGAGATGGGGCAGGAAAGCACAAGACGTACCGACGCGGTCTTTTCCGTCGGGCATCTGGGCGTCGCGGGGCGTCTCGGGCGGTGTGTCGATGCCATTCTCGCGTGGCTGCTCGGCTTTGCTGGGTGCAGTCGTGTCGGTGGTTGTGACGGGCGCGGTGGGCTCTGCTGGTAGTGGCTCTGGATGACCGGCTGCACCGCCAAAGAAATAGTTGTATGCGCGCTTCATGCTGCTCGTTCTCTTGGGCAGACCGGGGCGTTGTGAGTTTGTCGACTTTCGTCCTCGTCGCTCTTGCTGTTCGGCTGCTGACTCGCCTGCAAGTACCGTCACTGGTACGAGATTCTCGTTGTTTTGTCCTCTGTGCGTGGAAGGAGGTCTTGGTCTGGTGAGCCTGCGACCAAACTTCTGTGATCCGGACTGGATGTCCGCGAGGATCTGCTTCTGCTCTTTTGAAGAGACACTGGGAAGAGTGTTAGTGGGAGCTCAGACAGGTACGTCGTGATGTAAAGCTCAGATTGCTATGGTGACCAATGGGCACGATAACAAAAGCTTGAGCACCCAATAGAAAACATGCAGCAAACAAACACCCCAGCAAAGAAAAAGAATCTCACCCGTGCCCTCACTCACAGTATTCGTAAATCCTTACAAGCGTTGATGTCGAGCGCAAGTAAAAGTGCAGCGATCGCAAGAGCAAGAGCAAGAAAAGAGAGAAAAAAAGAAAAAGCGGAAAGGCACTCACTCATAGCTCTGCTTGCGCCCAAAACTAGGCATGATTCAGACAGCGGCAAACAAGCCAACACACACCTCTCTTCTCGAGTGCCCACTAGCGAATGAAGAAATTTCCCGTCCCAGTACGGTACCGCACGTTATCTGAGCACACACACACGAGGAAAGCGGTCAATCTTTATGTACAGGCACAACTTGGCGCTTGTCCAATTGGCGCGCTGCACGTCAGTCAGTCGCGTGTGGGTAGCGGAAGGTAGAACGAGGCAAAAAAGAGTTGGGAAGGTAGGATGGAGGGATGTATGTATGTTAATTGATGATGGGGTGGGATCTAGTTTGTGTTTTCTGTTTTGCTTTCATGCGACGCTCGTGTGTCGTGTCGTGCCAGCGTGCACAACATATTGCAGGGCTGGCATATTTCTTGGAGGAAGCATGGGATGAGACGGGTACAGCTTGAGCACGGATCTGAGGTACGACTACGCGCTGTGGCGGGTAGCTTGAAGTAGCGCACCTCGGCATAATATCGAGTATCAGCGAGGTGTTATCATTACTCTCATATCAATTGCTCTCCAGAACCTTGGATGTTCTTCAAGACAAGCGTTCGAGTGGGCAGGCATTACCTTCCTTGAGAACAAGGTCCAACACGCGAGACACGTCGCGCGCGAAAAGACTTTGATGGATGACAGATGCCGAACCAAAGTCATGCAGGGCCCATTGATGCGTTGTCGAACGGACCCACATGAGCGACCGACCGACCGCGGCGACTGGAAAAAGATTCAAGGTTGAACACGTCAAGCTACCAGCCAGTTATTCTTCAATTCCCATACTCCAAATCCAGTACACAATTATTGTATCCTCCAAAGCTTGTGATTCTCAAAACCAATGACTGATTCTCCTTCGCAACAGTAAAATCAATATCCTCACCGCCATGCACCCCAGAGCCCACCGCCCACCGCCCACTCGCCCCATCACAACGAAAAAAGGTAAGCCCATCCCTGCATGCATAACCGCACCCGTTAGCGGGCCCACTGCGAACGTACCAGGGTCACCGCCATCTCATGTCGGTCAGATCGAGCATGGTCACGATGTGTAGACGGAGATTTTTGACATGGTTACGGTGTTGGAGAGATCGCTTTTCGGTATTATTGTGAGAAGCCGCAGATGAAGTTTGTGAAGCAAGAATTATACTTGGACAATTTGATAATTGATCTGAGATGTGAACGCATGCAGGTACGGCAATGTACGCCATCCCGCAATGTTGAGGCAGGCATATCCTAGAGTCTGTCTCGCACAGGAGCATCATGAAGACCATGGATGTAAACTTGAAAGTAATAACAATATTCTCCTTCTACGCCCATCAAAATACCCGCTCCCTAACCCACAAACCAATCCCAAACGCCATACTAATGCTCAATCCCTCAAGCCAGAGGTCTAACGTTGGTATGCATCGCATCTGATCCCCTTCCAAACCAACGCCAAAACACCACGATCGCCCATCACCTCCACCATCAACATTCATCGCCGTCGGCGAACAGTGACCGGCCTCATGCGAATGAGAATCAACTCAGGCGGCCTCGCCTCAAAAGAACCCGAAAGTGACCTTCGATGCCGCATGTGTCTCGCTCGATCCCTCCCCCTACGCAGCCCTATCATATACACGAAAAGAATTAGCCTAGATCTCGCGACACACTTCAAGAGTACCATCATTGCGGAGGACCCCACAGACCCCTGCGTATCCGATCGCTAATGCCGCCGTTGCCGGCGTTCGCGTCGTCTGATGTGCTGGGTTGTGTAGCAGCAGGGTCATTCTGGTCAAATGCGCCGGGCATTCGTCGGTAGCCGGATGGCTGACTTTGCTGTGTAGCTGTTGAAGGGTCGTTCGAAGCACTGCCTTCTTGCTGCTTGGTGATACCCTTGCGGCAGTGCGGGCACGTGTCGTGCTCGAGCAACCACGCACTAACACACTGGTGGTGGAACCAGTGCTTGCATGGTAGCACAGTGACTTCCTCGCCGATGTTGACTTCGTCCATGCAGATGCTGCACTCGGCCTTGTGTTCCGTGCCGAGCATGTCTTCGTCGACCTTCTTTCGCGATAGGCTGTCGATGTCGTTTTGGGTTGCGGGTCCGGGCGCGTTGGATGTGGCGGTCTGCTCCATAAGCTGGGAGATGATGCGGTCGAGACCTTCCTGCGAGCTCACGAAGTCGCCCATGGATGTGTTGGGAGGGACCATGCCGATGGAGCGGAAGAGGTCGAAGAGGGGGTTCGAGGGCATGTCGTGATCATGATCGTGGACGTGGGGTGGGCCGCCACCGACGTGGACTTCGACGCGGGGACCGTGGTGGTGGTGATGACCTGGTTGGCCGGTCATGCCACCAGGAAGAGCGCCAAATGTTGCCATTAGGCCGGCCATGACGCTGAAGCAAATGTTAGAATGTATGCAGCAGCCCAGTGCTCGGAACACCTACTTCGTCATGTCATCGTGGTTTGGATTCATCTGAGCTCCGCTAGTGTACGTGAACCGCTGTACTCGAGGCTGCCCATCTGGTCCTTGATTCCGGGCCTCCTGAAATGCGCTCTGGTTCGGATTCTGATTTGACCCAGCAAACAGTCCCTCGCCCTGTCCTTGTGGTTGTTGTGCCTGCTGCTGTGCACCCCTCGTGACGCTGTTCAGCAGCGACATGAATCCACCTATGGGTCCTGCCGCCAATCCGCCACCTCCAGCACGGAACTCTTGCGGTGACATTGACCGTGTTATGGTTGCATTGACGCGGTATTGGCCGGGCGCTGTCTGTGTAAAGTGGACGTTGCTGATGTCTTCCTCGTCGGGGTCGTCGTTTGCCCATGGATTGTGGCGGGGATCTAGGTGTGTGTGTGCGTCCTCGAGGTCGGGCATGGAGTCGTTGTCGTCGTCGCCCTCGTCGGCAAACATGACGCTGTCTCGTGGGTCATTGCCTTCTTCGATCTGGAGGTGTTAGTTGCTGGATGACTTGGCAATTCGCACTCTGGACTTACGACTTCCGTGAAATCAGACCCGCACTCAGGACACGTCAAGCCGTGCTGGTCCCTATACCATTCATCCGCGCACTCGTGGCAAAACATCATGTCGCGGCGGGCCGGCGTTTGTGTCTGCGCCTGTGTAGGCTGGTTGTTTGGCTGGTCCATGGCTGTGGAGGAGTATGTAGTCAGAAGAGAGATTGTCGTATGTAGGGTCTAGGTTGTATGGTGGTGGCGGGAGTTTGAGAGATCGTCAGAGCCCGTCGCGTGGTTGCCGTTGTAAGGACTTTGTCATACAAGGAGGATGACGCCCGACAAAGGCGTTGTGGCTGACGGTAGCTGTGGTGTGCAGAACACGACTGGCACAAGTATGAGGTAAAAAAGTATTATCGCTGAAGCGCGAATGTCTTTCAAACCGAGGCCGGCGGCGAAGTTGCACACCTCGCTGAAGCTTGCTCCCGGAAATGCAGCGGTGACGTTATGCGGGCGGATCGTGTGGCACGAGTCAGGGTCCAGCTTCAATGTACGGTAGTCCCGCGTTTTGTAGGACGTTAGACTACTGATGCAGTCGCCGCTCAATATGTGAAAAGCGTAGAATAAGGTTCGAAAAGGGAAAGTGATTGGTGGCGGTCTTATGGCGAGAAACATTCGATTGTCTGCGTCTGACTCCGATCGTTCGTTCGACCAGTTGTCTTCCGCTTTCTCTTGACTTCTATTTGCTTCTTTGTGCATCTTCAAACACATCGCAGTACCATCAAAATGCTGCGTCTAATGTGGCACATTCTACCGGTAAATCATGAGCAGTCGGACGCACTTAGCATAGTCACAGCAGTTTGGACGCGCCATATTTACAATCTCGAAGGGGTGAACTTTCATGGTACATGAGAAAATCGCTCAGATGATGTCCATTTTGGTCCAAAGGTATTCGTCCATTAACGCCAATACATCTCATCGTGAAACCTCCAACACCATCGCACCCTCATCATCTCCCTATTCCTACCTCTTCCTCCCCCTCATCATCATACTCCCCACCACCCCCGCCGCAACAACCAACCCCCCCACAATCGCCGCGCCCACCAGCCCCTCCTTCGCAACCTTCTCATCAATCAGCCCCTTCAAGCTCCCCGCCTGCAAATTCGCCGGCTCCAGCTCCAACAACAGCTCATTGTATCTCCGCGCCTCGGCGTAGTTGCCGAGCTTGTAGTTGCCGAGCGCGAGGTAGTACAGGCATTCGCGCCGCCGTTCGCGCGAGTTGCGGAAGATTTCGGAGAGCAGGCGCACGCCTTCTTGTTGGTCGGGGCGCGAGTCGGATTTGATGAGGCCCTGTGGAGATGTAAGTATGAGGGTGGGGGAAGGGTTGGAATGGGGAGGTAAGTTACCCATGCGTAGTTGAATTTGGTCTGGAGACCGACGTATTCACCTTCTTTCTCGTACTGCGCGCGCAGGACCTGCAGTTCTTCTGGCTTCAGCGGCGACTCGACATCCGCGGCATCTATTGGTCGTTAGCAAGATCCTTCTTTCTCTTTTCCCAGCGCACGTACATGGTAATGAAGGCGACATGGCTGTATATGTGGTATAGACTCGATTAGAGGATTGTAGGAGAAAGTGTGGAGAAAGCAGTCGAGGCAAGTCGTGTGCTGGCCAAGGCTGTCTCGTGAAAACTGGCTGTGACGTACGCCTCGTGGCCGTGGCGTTTACAGGTGTGGCAAATTGCCGCGGCTTGCTGGTTGCCAGGTGCGCACGGGCAAAACAACAGAACGTCAACACCACGAACTTCGCATCGCGAACATCTTCATACGCCCGCACCACCACGAACACCAATCTCATTCAGCAACTCTCAGCCACACAAAAACATCCCACATCCACACGCGACACCAAACCATCATCCAAAATGCTCCTCGACGAAGATCCCGCCGCCGTACGTCCCTCGCATCCCACACACCACTCTCACCCACCACCCTTCCAAACACAATACTAACAACCCCTCCCAGCTAATCTCCCAATGCACATCCCACTTCAAAATAACCAACGACACCGCCTCTCTCACGCGGATCTCAGACTCCCTCTCCACCCTCTCCACCTTCCGACACCAGCACCTACACTCCCTCTCCCAACAACTCTCGACCCTAACCCGCACCCACCAAACCCTATCCGCAAACCACAACCACACAATCAGTCAACACAACGCCGTCGACCACGCGAGCGAGATCCTGCGCCTCGATACAGAGAAATTCAAAATCGCGAAGATGGCGAGTGATTTGGATATTGAAGGGGAGAGGCTGCAGAGTGAGTTACAGAGGTTGGGCGGGGTGGCGGGGGAGTTGGAGGAGGAGGGGGTTGAGGGGGGGAGTGTGGAGAGGGGGGGAGAGGATGCGACTGTGTGAGTAATGATGTTGTGTATCGGAGTGGAGGGGGTTTGCTAATGAATTTGATAGGTTGAAGCTCAAGTTGTATCGCACGCTGGGCATCGATGTCGAGGCGGACAAGACGACGGGAGAGTACAACAAGGCGGTCGTCAGGAACGCGGCAAAGGGAGATGTGCATGTCGTCAACATTGATCCAAAGTTCTCGAGGCACTTTTACACAAACTACTTCTGGCGGACGATGTAATGATCGTACAGGGGCGTGGGTTGGAACGGATTGTCACGAGATACCTTTGTTTTTGCAGGAGTCTGGAGTCGTATCGTACACTTGTCAATGGCCAAGAGATTTCACAAGCTTTGAGACAACTGCGTGTATTGCGTATGCTACTTCAAAGTTGCAGCGTGACGTTCGTAGTCATGCATACATGAGCCATCGCCACAGCGCATTGTTCTCGTCCCTGATCCTAACCCATCCAATTCATCCTCCTGTGTCATATCCCTCATCCTACCGCAACCTCTCCTTATCATGCAGATCCTCAAAGCGGTTCTAACGCTTGCTCTTCTTCTTCGCCGCAACGACCTTGAAGTTGCTGTTCTCAAGCGCGGCCGGTTGCTGCGTCTGCGTCGACGCCCCGCCCTTCTTCGCGACCTCAGACCAGCCGCTAGCCGACGACTTGTTCTCGGCTGGGGAGGACGTGTTGCGCTCGTCGAAGATGCCCTTGTCTGCCAGCTTACGGCGGCGCAGGAACTCTTCGGCAAAATGGCGGGAATCGAGCGTGTTGGAGGCAGAGTGCACAGACTCGGTGATGAGCTCAGCGTCCGTGGGGAAGCTCAGAAGCGAGGAGACGAAGTCTTCGGCTGTGATATATTAGTCATGTACTGTGTGGTGAGAGTTTCGGAACGTACCATTGATGCCCTTGTTAAGGTCGTGACGGAGCTCTTCGACGGCCCACTTGCGGAACTGCTCCTCAGCATTAACCTTGCCAGACTGGCCACCGAGCGTAGTGCTGCGGCTCATGGCAGGCTTCTTTATCGCAGACGGGACAATGTTAGTGCTCGTGGAACGCACAGGAGCAGCTGGTGCAGGGCTTCCGGCCGGAATCTTAGTCTTGCCGCTTGAACCGACTGTAGTCCAGGCACTGTTGACACCAGGAGCATTGGGCACAGCGAGGCCTACTTTGCTGGCGAGATCAGCATACCGCTTGCCAGCAGATGGAGCTGGGGCTGTGACACCGAGAGCACCGGCGGCAGTAGCAGCCTGGGCGACCGCGCGTTGTTTGCGAGCCTCTTCCTCCTTTTGGATCTGCTGAAGCGTCTTCTTCGACGCAGCTGTTGATGGCGTAGCAACCTTACCAACAACGGGCTTGGCGCCCCAGACAGATGGAGCGGCTCCACCAGGCGTGACGGGCGAAGCGCCACTTGCCCACGTAGAGCTGGACGGTAGACCCGGCTGCACTAGTGGAGACTGCATTTGTGCAAGCATCTCCTTCTCAAGAGCTTCACGGCGAGCGGCGGCAGCTACGGCCTCACGTTCGGCAGCCTTCTTAGCCTCTGCTTCTTGAATCTCACGGAGAGATGGACCTCGAGAGGCCTCGGCAGGCTCCTTGGCCCATGGAGCAATAGAGGCGCTGGGAGTATCAGCAGCGGGCGTGGCAGCACCGGAGCGAGACTCATTGGCCAGGTTCTCGGGAATGATTGGCTTCCTCTGAGCAGCTGGTGCGGGCAACGGTGATTGCGAAGGCGGAGGAGGGAACGGGAAGATCGCAGGCTCCACCTTGTTCCATGCTGACTGTGGCTGGGGGGAGTGTTTTGCGGACTGAGCCTTCTGAACCTGTTCCGTCAGAGAGAGTGGCTCTTGTCCGTACGACTGCACCTCTTGACTCTGATAGCGATGATCATCGATTTCGGGCGAGGTCGTCTCCGAATCAGCTTCTTGTCGTTGTGCAGTAGTAGCTGAAGGTTTTCCTATGATACCTTCGGGGGGTGGCGCAACCCTGGATCCCTGCTCTAAGTCTGTTTGAAGCCTCAAATCATTGAATTGTTGATAGCGATCAGCGAATGTCTGGGCATTTTGTTGCTCATGCTGACCGAATCGCTGCATACTGTCATGCTCAGCTTGCTCACGCTGTAAGCGCGCACGATCGTTGAGCATTGCAGCGACTTGCTGGGCATGTGTGCTTGACTCCGGCTGTTGCTGACCGAAGCTTGGCTGCTGGCCGCCGAAAGCTGGCTGACCGGTACGTCCAAGATTGAGACGCTCCATCATGGCAGGAACATCCTCTTGGCTGAGATTGCCCATCATGTCGCCAAGTCCAGAGACAGCTCCAGGTCCACTCCTGAACGCATTATCGATGAGTCCCGGCATGGAAGGTCCAGTTGAAGCGTTCTGTATGGGCGACTGTTGGTAACCACCTGGCGAGGTGATGCTGCTGTAGCTCGGCTGGCTTTGCAGACTGTGGGCGCTGGAGTGATGGTTGAGGTTTGGCAGTATACCTCCAATCTGGACTTGTCTAGCAAGCGCACTTTGCTGTGCAGCCAAATGCTCCTTTTGACGGGCCATCAGATATTGCTCCTCTTGCTTCCTACGCTCGAGTGCATTCTGTTGTTCTGCCGTCAAAGTGGTGCCAAAACTAGGGAAGCTGCCAGCGAAGGGAGGCTGAGCACCTGGAGTAGTGGCAGGATTCGCTGCACCAGCCCAGGCGTTGCCCGGCTGAGCTGTTGCAGGGCCGTGAGGGATGCCGATCTGGGGTACAAGGAAAGGTTCCCTAGAGTTTCCAATGCGCCTGATCAATTGAGCGAGGGGCTCGTAGTCGGGCTCCTCTTGCTTCTTGACAAGGAGCTCGGGCGAGAAGAAGCCAGCTTTGTACCAGTCGTGCATTTCCAACCCCGAGAAAGGACCTTGCGTGTTGCCCAACGGGTCGCGGTAGATCCACCTCATCCTGTCAGGCATGACCATAGTTCGCTGTTGTGGGGCGGGAGGCTGGCTGGATGCAGGGCTGCTGATGTTCGAAGTGGAAGGTTGAGCTGTGCGGGTCGAGTTCAGAGCGGCCATGGAGAGTGAAGTAGTTGCTGCGCTTGCGGGCTGTCCAAAAGCTGAACCGTGCTCATCACCTGACGCGCCGGAGAAATCCTCGAACAAGTTGCGGTTTGCACGGAACGGACTGTCGGTATCACGAGCAGGATTTGCACTGCTAGGGCCTTGACCACCGAATGCACCTCTTCCAAACGTGCCAGTCATGCTCTGTTGGCGGTCGCCGTGGGAAGAACCGTCGTCTGCGGGGGGCCTATTCTGTTCGTTACGCATCTGATCTTGCATGGCGATTGGAAAAAGTGAGCCCAGTCTGCTCGAGCGGCCCACAGTGCCATGGCCACTAAATAGGGAGCTGCTGCCGAGACCCGCCAGAGAAGGAGACTGTGCCTCTCCTGCGTTGCCAAATGTATTGTCGAAACCACCGAAGCCGCGCTCTCGGATTGGAGTTCCCAACGCCTGTGGGCCAGTCGACCAGGTAGCAGAACCTCCTAGACCTGGCAGACCCCCAAGACCAGGAAGGGTAGGGAAACCGCGTGCCGGTCCGACACTGGATGTTTGGCTCCTGTCACTAGCAGCGACCTCAAATGCTCCCGGTGCCCTGCCAAGTCCTCCAAAGGGCCCGAAAGCGTTGTGAATGCCATGGTTGCCAGATTGGTCGACCTGGAAAGTACCCATGCCGGGATACCGCACATTTTGTTCATCTTCGCCATCTGAGTCGTCGCCGTCGTCGCCATGTTGGTTGCGCGCATGCGCTGGGCTCTGATACGGGTTGGTATCCGTAGGACTCATTGGCTCATGACCACCAGGTCCGCGGTGCGGCGTCTGATGCGCGAAATTGTCCCGGCCATGGAACAAGTCGCGGCGACCTGTGTTCTCGGCGGTCATTCCGAACATGGAGAAGTCGTTGTTGTCGCGTGCGTCGGGCCGTTGAGGTGTGCCGAAAGCACCAGCACCGTGCTGCCGAGGCGGGCTGTCGTCGCCGCCACGTAACGCCGCGCTGCCCGTGGGCATTTCGTCTTCAGCGTACGGATCCGTGTTGTTGCTCGTGGGCCTGTTTGCGCGCGCCTCCATCCACGATTGGCCTGATCTGCTTGGTTCAGCCTCGCTCAGCTTCCCCAAGTTGCTAAGCGAGGCCTTTTCCTTCGGTCGCTTCTCAAAGTCCTCGGTGCTGGTTTTACCCATGAGACCCTTGAATCTGCTCTCGCCACGTAAGCTGCCGAATCCCGCCTTCTTCTCAGATTGCGGGTTGCCAAAGCTGCCAAATGCGCCAAAGGCACCGCCTGCAGACGCAGACCACGGTGACGTGGCGCCGCCTGGGCTGAAAGGTGCGGTGGTGGTACGCTTCAAGCTTCCAAAGGGTGCGGCATTCTCAGCCGGACCCTTCTCCCTCTCACGATCTTCGGCATTGCCACCGGGCGTGGGCTCCTTGTAGTCCGTTCGACGACGCACGAGGGCAGGCGGCGGGGTGACGGTGTTCGACTCATCGCGCGCGAATCGGGACGTTGCGGGCGACTGGGGGAAGGGATACGCTTCGCTCGTGTCGCGGCGACGACCACCGGGTCGAGCAGTGGTGGGTGAGGACAGACCATATGGCGTGCCCGGGCCCTGCGATATTGACGTTTTGCGCAGAGACAGGCCGTCCTTTGCGGTGCCGTCCTTGTTGGCATTCTGAGTGGGCGGCTTGAGAGGCGAGTTCACGGACGACAGGAAGACCTAAGCGAAGACGTCATGTTAGAGAAAGCATACAAGTAGAAGTGGCAACGGGCGGTGACATACATCTCGCTCCTCGTCAGTCAGATCCCGTAAGCTGAGCGGCTCTATGCTGCCTTCACGGTCCCAGCACTGCTCAACCGCGCTCTGGAGGTCCCTGCTGTGGTCGTTGTTGCGGCCCCATGAAGCGGCCGAGGCTCCGTTGGCGGCGTGCGGCTCAAATGCGCCCATAGACAGCCCAGCCAGGCCATCTGAAAGGTCATCAGAGTCGCGCTGCGCCCTGAACAGTTGCGTCAGTTGGTCCCGCGAAAAGCGGCCGTCCGATGCGCTGCCATTGCGGCCGGGCTGTGCGTGGGGTGGCACGTAGACGCCAGAATTTGAGGGTGCTTGGGCGACTGCAGACTCCCGCGGCGCTGACTGGGTGGTGGAGCCGGAGAGCGAGGTCGCGTGCGATGGTCTGCGAAATGTTTGCGTGGCACCATTTGTCCGCCGAGCCCTGTGTGATTGAAAGTGAGCGTCCAATATGCGGTCGTAGAATGTACTCATTTTTGAAGCGAGAGGGGAGCAAATGCAGAAAAAGAATTGTGAGCAGCTGATGTGACTCGGAAGAATACTCGAGAGCTGTGGCGCAAAAGTGGTGTGCATGCGAGAGGAAGAATATGCGGTGGTGGAACGTACCAGTCTGCGCTCGACTCTGCACGCGATGAAGTGGCATTATTTCCTGCCGCTGCAGAAGCAAATGAGGTAGGAGCCATTATGGTGGTGTTGTGGAGGAAGTTGCTGTGGGGCGGTTGGAGGCTGTCGAGGGCACGAATTCGAGATGCGAAGTGCGGGAACACGAAATGTGGTTGCGAGCACAAGTCGGGGAAAGCGGCGTCGTGCTTGGGGCGCTAAAAGCAGGCCGGAGTCGGAGTAGATGAGCAGTGGGGAGTCGTGGTACGGTCGGTTTTGTGTTTGCGGGCAGTCGTGATCGCGTTGGAACAGAAGAGGAGGCTGAACATTTGAGATTGTTCAGTACCTAGGTCCACTAGCCGAAGAAGCGTCACGTGCCATCCGATCTAGCATGAACCTGCAGCACGCCACCACAATCGCAACGCGAAAGTAACACGCAACCACCATCAACTGATATATCATGACGTAAGTTCTTCGCACAGTTATCTCACGGTGCCTGGTACCTTGTGCCTTGGGAGCACCTTCCACCCTGCAGAAACTGATTCTGCAGCGTTCATCGTGAGTGCCCCTTTCAATCTCGACTACAAATGCATCGCATCTTCATGCACGTGAGATAGGTATACAGGTAAACTGGCTTCCAAGGTTGTCTGATAGTTCACCCTCATTACTCACTATCACTCTTCCTCATCACCCAGACGTCTCCACTTCATTGATCGTCATTCTCACTCTCACGTCGCTCATCACCTTATTTTGTTTGCTGCCATCTGAAGCGAGCTCACACAAAAGCAAGTTCGCTCGATCTGCCAATGTGCACAGGTTTGCTGTTATCCTGGGTCGACTATGTTGTGCAATCGACAGACCAATCAACTATAGCCCAACGTCGAACATGCACCCTCTAGCAGACACTTCTGCTAGCGCATTGTGCTTCTCGGTTTGGATGCCGATAAGCCAGTCCGCTGGACTGCGCCCTAGTCGATATTGCTCCCGGTCTGGCGGCATCCGTGCTTTGGTATAAAGGCAAGTCCATGGTCGGTCCGTGCTCGCAATCTTTTGGCGACTGGATTGTCACGAATTCGGTGCTTTTGAACTGCGCCCAACTTATTACATTGTTCGACAAGTCGCCATCCGTCAAGGTGAACTTTCTCTTTCCGAAGAACACAACTTCCATACACTGAGCGGCACAGTACAAACTTCGCTTAGCAGCAGCACAACGCGCGAAAGCCCGGGACATCCGGCATGTCCACCTTCTGCGTGAATCGGCCCAAACCCTACGAAGAACCATGCTCAGCTGGCGGTGGCGAAGGCCTAGATCGAGAGCGAGAGCGAGAGCGAGATCGACAAAGAGTGTTTGAAGAGCTGCTCAAGCGAAGACAAGCGGCCATGTTCTCTGGCCAACATCCAGGACTGGAGGAAATGTTTAGTGGTCGTCAATCAGGAATGGGGGGTATGGGGGGCCATTATTCAGGAATGGGAGGCATGGGTGGACATTCGCCAATATTCATGGGAGGACACGGCATGCATCCGATGATGGGGGGCGGCTATCCAACACAGGGCTCTCGTTCGCCGATGGGGATGGGTCCAGGTGTGGGGGGAATGGGTATGGGTATGGGAACGCACCCAGCAATGGGAAGGATGGGAGGTATGGGTGGCATGGGTAGCATGAGAGGCATGGGTCACATGGGTCACATGGGCATGGGACACCAGTCATATTTCAGCCACTCACCCTTCGGAAGCCAACGACATCCACCCTTTGGCTACGGCGGCCCCGGACCACCACGATATCCCCAGTACCGGCACCCGCAATCACGACACAGCCCGTTTCCCCCAAGTGGGATGTTCGACGACTACAGCCACCACGACTATCACCGCATGCCCTCGGGACATGGACACGGCGGGCACATGAGAGGTGGCTTCAGACCACGGCATCCTGGGCGGAGAAGAGGCTTTCGACCAGGCATGTTTGACGACTCGGACGACGATTTTGACGAGTATGGTGGTTACGATGATGATTTTGAGGACGAGGATGGGTATGGGGGGTATGGGGCTAGGCGGTCATCTCAGATGCGGTGGCAGGGAGGAGGGTACTACTAAAACGCGTCCGGGGTGAGCATGACAGTACACCCAGAAACGCAACTGGTTCTCTCCAATGACGAATGTACCCTTACACAGCTCGCGACTACATTCTAATAGTATTTATTGTGTGTGCCTTTACAAAATCTTTAGCAAAGATTTCTGACAAATGTTAGCAAGATGACATGCTTTTCAAAAAGTAGGGCTCCAGTAGGATCTTGAGTAAACACATCAATGCTGGCGGAGTCGCTTCTTCGAGCAAATTTTGAATTCCTGCATTATACTTTTGATCATTTTTTTCTGATTTAAGTGGGAGGGAGCGCATGCGCCCTGCAGCAATCGACACCTACTCAACACTTACCAAATCCGGTATGCGCGTGTGGGGTAAGTAAATGCGCGTGCGCTTTTGATGGATGCTCGGTTCCACTTAGATTTGCGGCGAGAGTGAAAAGAACAAGCTTTCCGTGGTCATCGTCGCCTAGGTAGGGTTAAGGCTGCTTTGAACTTGCGGCGCCTATACTTTGGTGAGAGAACGGGTCAGATGAGTTGTAGTTCTGGCACATGGACTATGGGATATTGGAACTGTGTAGTGATTGGAAGCAGAAAGTACGTTGGAAGATCTGGTAGCGAGGTTGGAGTGGCTAGACACATACTACGCACAACCGATCGCATCTTCGGCCGCAACGCAACGCCCGCTTCGACCTTAGCTGATCTCAAACACCGGCAAAGCTAGAGCATCTTCAAGCAGAACGCAGATATCGAACATCACATCTTCTTCCACTTACTAAGCACTGTACTCGACATCGACAAATCAAATATTTGGCGAATTCGAAAAAGTTGTAAGATACATACACAACAACCAGCCTCACCTCACTTTCATCGCTACTCCTCGTCACACTTCAATCCAGATGTTACAGAAGCTCAAAGCAGAGAAAGGACAATGAAAGTAGAAAAAAGAGGTTGAACGTGAAGTGAAAAAGATCATCGATGGAGAACATACGCAAAATGAGAACCATAGATGACTAGAGGACGGAAGTGAGCATATCAGTCCACTCGAACGAGAAGAATTTCGGGAGCGGTTCCATTGACCGATTTGCGCGGTTCCAGGCTATGAAGGTCTGCTTCGAGCCCAACTACACACTCAGCATTGATCAAGTGTATATCAAGTCCGCAATAGCTGCGATACAATCGCTACTCGCCTTCAATGTCTTACACTATACAGAGGCATTCCGACGATTGTGCGACGAGAATACCGACAAACCGTTACCAACCTGGATACCTAATTGGCGATGCTTCTTACTGCACAAGCCGTTGATGCGAGCAACAACGTGCGGGGCCGCCATGCCCAATGGAATGGCGTTGAATCAAAGTGCATTGGACCGGCTATGCTGCCGGTGGCGATGGAACAACTTCTAGCATGGCCCTCAAAATCGATCGAGCCTTCATGTGACTGAGTGACGGTCGAAATGTTGCGGTGTCGATCGATGTGTGTCGGGCACGAAGTGTTATATTCTTGAGTTCGAGAACGCCGTTGGTTTCGAGACCGGTCAGGTAACAGGAGGATGGCTCCGTTGGTCACAAGTTCTAGGAGACTGCTATGTTGCAGACGATGAGATGATGTCGGGAAGCTTCGGTCTGAAGACATGGGGAGGCAGTTCGGCGGAGACTGGGGGTGCAGGGCGAGTGCTTGATTGTTGTGTTGAATTTGTTGTGTTGAATATTGTCTCCAGTAAAACTTACTTGTCCGCAAAGTGTACCTGGAGTGAGAATCAAGAGGTATTAGTCTCTTGATTAACCATACTGTGATATGCCATAACTACCACGTCCACACTTGGTGATTGATGCACGGTGCAGTGGGCATGGCTTCTCGCCCCCCTTTCCAAGCATCGCAGAACTCGATGCAATATCAAAGTACATATTGTGATGTCTTGGAATTCCGGCATTCAGATCGCAGGTCTTGTCTCTCACTCTTGCTGTCACTTCAAGACACCCTCTGGCGTTCTTCAAGCTCACATTCTTCAATGATGTCGCGAAACTTGCGCGACTTACCTCATGTCTAATTGTCGTAACTCTTCGATCGACGAGCGTCCTCGACGTCGTTCATGGCTTACGTAGGAAGGCTCACGTCTCGCAACGATCGCTGATGATCACGTGTCAGTGGCTTAAAAGATGTGTTGTACCGTGCGACATCGGCGTTGACCGGCAGTAAGGAGAAAACAAAGTAGATCCTGCAGCTGGCCGATACTCAACGTGCTCGACGGCGAAATACCAGTGCGCGTGCAACAGAACCGTTAACAGCGTCGCACGTCGGTCATTATGTCTCGTATCTGGTATGCGTTGAAAAGGCGCCCGTGATGCTCGATTGTGAAGGCCAAGGTCCGAGGCGTGTCACGTTCTGCATTCTCGGGCGCTCCGTACTGTCGATTGCTTTGTGGCTTTCAGGGACGTACGAGGATTGCGTTGGTGCATGCAGGTGTAGACTAGGGAAAGACCCCTTTCCCCACAACCGTGCGTGCGAGCAATGACCTGAACCCAGGTAGCTGGAACATGCTCCCTTGCGCGTCAAGCATTCGGCGCAGCGAGCTGCAGGAGACACCCAGCAACCCGGTTGCGAGGGGCTGGAGCCCTTCGTTGGCTGGAGAGGTTTCCGGTCCGACCGAGACGGGGAATGTGAAGCAGCCCTACCGCCGTGGAGACAAAGTCGGTACGGGCCGCGATTGGTAGAGATGAAGCTATATTTTGTGGCTATTGGGCGACCGATTGATGTAAAAGGAACTGCCTTGGGAGCCGGCATTCGGGTGGTGGGTCAGGGGCCTATGGTTCAATACTTTGCCTTCTGAATCTTCGCACTCAGCAAAAATCGTCTTCACGAGCAATGAAGCTATCGAGAGCTCTGCGGAAGAGACACAAGTTTCATCTGCGCAGGGAAGCCCAAGAAGCTTCCTTGTAGAAGACCTACGTATGTGTGCACCATTGGCAGAGCTGAAGCAGGTAGATACTGTTTTGGTGTAGTTGATGTAACAACGAAAAGGAACAGCGTTCGCCCTGTGCGACAAGAGGAGGACGCCAACGACACCTTGACGTCGTTTCGAGTATCGTCCGTTGATTAGGGTCGTACAGATTCTGATCGGTGGCAAGGTCTATAGAGAGGTCAAGAAACTCAGGATCGTGGGAATCGGGGACTTGTAGCCAGGCTTCAGTGTGGCCCTGTAATCGTCGGATGCGGCAGATTGGGAAGGCTACCAGCATGAAGACGGGGACCGACAGCGTGGCGTCTGTTGCTCGTGCGACGCTCATGCCTCTATTTGCTGGTTGCAAAGACAGCGCCCCAGGACCTCAAGGCGCGACTGGAATCTGTAACAGATAAGCAGCGCGACTCGCACTCGCGTGATGGCATTCTCGCGCGAGAATTGCGCCTGAATGTAATGTGCACCAAGAACCGCATCGGGAGGTCACGACAGCCGGCCGATCGCGGAGCATAATCAACCAGAGTCGGGTCCGCATAATGAAGCATCGCATGTTTGTCGAGTATGTCGTAGATAGAGAAAGCTCATGGAATGGCACTGTGTGAGATCGTGCTGATCAGACGATGTTAGCTGCCAAGTGTCGTTTGCGATACATGGATTCGCCCCGGATCTGCGGGCGTGGGTTGTCGTTGGGATATTATTGCCGACGGTGAGAAGGATTTGACCGGCTACCGTTCGCTGTTGGAAGGTGGGTAAGATTACAGTGTAGTTACAAACGCTCGCAGACGCTATTGGCTGACGGAGATGAATGTTGCGTCTTTCGCACGGTATGGCCGCCTTCCCGAGGCGTGAAACAGATGGTACCCGAAGGAATGCATACACTCATGGTTCCTGCGTTCGCCTTTGCTTCGAGAACGCAGGGTTTGTGCCATGCGACGTCATCGTAATCGTCCTCAATTCTGGCCAGAAGCGGTAAATTTTGGGCGAATGCCCCGGCTTGCTGAGATGCTAATTGCCTGGTTGTGGTGATTGGGGCCACCCAAGCTGACGTTTGAGGAGATTTACACAGCCGCAGGCAAACCGCCCATGCGACCCATTTGGGTCAAGAGCGCTGAGTGATACGGCATCAGCTTGCTAAGAATACGTATAACGTCCACACTGACCACCAGCTGCTGAGAGGGTCCCGCTTGGTGCGTAAGGGCGCGAGATGGAGCTGTTGGACGCCTGAACACTGAAGATGCTCAGCAGCTCAGCAGCTCAGCGATTGGGCGGACCAAGATCCCCGCCATGGAGAAGGTAATATGCCCTCAGGTGGCACATAGGTCGACGTCGTTCCGGATGAGGCCCGCGTGAAGGACATGGCTCTGTCGCCTCATCCCGGGACCTGGCAGCATTCATCTCGCGCCGGCAACGTCTTGTTGCTTCTTTCCCGGTACGGCGGTGCGCATACAAACAGAGCAGTCGCGACTTGCGACCGAGCCAGGAGCAATCGGCTCACACGAAGAAGGAGCGGCCGACGGGACTGGCAGGAGCGTTGGAGGGTTGCGTGCCATGCCACGCCCTCGTCGACGTCGAGCAGCACACAAGAACGCCAGCGTGGGACAGAGACGCTCCCTTTGCTGGACCAGCGCCGCCGTCCCCAGCAGCGACCACAGTGAATGTCGCTGGCAGCGTTGCGTGCCTGAGAGAGAGGCCACTTAATGGGATGGCTTTTTGGCGATGCGCAGAAGGATGCAGGGATTACTGCAAGCCACACTAGGAATAGCTGCACCATTGCTCGCTTGACCACTGGTGCCCAGTGCTTCCATCTTACCACACTCCTACAGAAGCCTCCCTTCCTGCGCCGGCTCCATCACCACGGCGCTCAGACGGGGCCATGCGTAGCAGTGCCGTGCATCGGCGGCCATGGCGAGCTCTCTGCCGTCATCGCGGCCAGTCATGGCGCGCAGACCCTGTGGGCATCTTCTGAGGCGGAGGCTCATGGGCCGCCCTAACAGACATCTGCATGAATGGCCAAACAGCTGCTGCTGATGCTCACGGCCATGCTGGGTCACATGTATACATATCATCGGCCATGTCACCGTCGCGCCGGGAGCCCTCCAGACTCTACGCCTGGCCCATGCATCCAACGGTGCACATCATCCAACACCACCAGTTGTAACATCGTTCCCCTGCCCTCGCTCTCTTGCTTCGTCTTCTGTTGCTACGCTTGCTCGTTTGCATTTCTGCACAATTACGATAACACAACTTCAACGCCTCACAGATTGTGTTTCGACGCTTTGGCCTTGGCCCTCCGCATCCGCGCTTCCTACCATTGCAGAGGTCTTAGAGCCCCACTCCACATCTGAGGTCCTGGCCACAGCAATCGCCTCCCGGATCTACAGCTCGTTGCTTTTGGATTTCGCAATCTGGAGGTGTCTCGTCAGACCACTGCTCCCAGCCACAGCCTGTCCGGACTTATCGACCACTCACACGCGACCCTACGGCTCAGCTTACGGCCTGGTCGTCAGAACTGCGCCATCGTTGGCCACCTTCCACCTTTCAAGAGCCTCAACGCGCAGGTGCTTCAGCCTCTCGCTAGCCTCTACGGCCTGTGTCTCTATTTACAATCGCAAAGCTGGCAGGCTTTGCGCGACGTAGTGCCCAACGGCGAGCACACTAACCGTTTGAGGGCGTGCTCCAGCACTCACTGGCTTACTAGGTTACCAGGTTGATGGGCCCGGTAATCACCAAGAGTCATCCGAACCCCCCAGAGCTCGCTGTGCTCACCCTGCCTTGCATTTACGCCTATCCTTTACTATCAGCACTGGCCAATCAACTCACCCCTTCCCACTGCCCTGGGACGCCGATTTGTTTCCAATGATCACCTACAATACACGGTATTAACTGTCATCTATCTCCACAGTCATAGCTTCACAGTCCCGCCATTTCATTCCCTTCCGCACGACAAGGCTGCCCAGTCTCGTTGATATTGGCCAGCCCTGAATCTATGTCTCTGCTCCTTTGTCTGCTATGTAAGTCAATACGTCTATCACATCAAAATGCGGGTCGCGGTATGCGAAGTTATGCATCAAAGTACTCACTGTCATTTCCAGGACCTGGCATCTGCTCTGAATCAGTTTTGCTTGCAGCTCAAGCACCGCTTGTTCTACCCTGTTTCGTCGAGATCGAGCTGTTATTGTCTGAGCTACCGACGGCTACGAGCAGGACTCACCGTGTGGGACACCGACACTCAAAGTCCCTCTGATTCCCGGATGAATCGAACTTCCAAACACCCTGATCGTCTGTCTCTGGGTAGGCTACTTTTGTCGTCTTCGCTGGTCACAAGGCCCACCCAAATTGTTCCCAATTCTGCGTCTTCGCACATCTCAAATTGTCCATACGGCACTCTTGTTGCAATATTTGCATGCGACAAGGGCCTATTATCCGTCACCTCGTACAAGCGACTCACTTCGAACCTGGATCACTTAGAGGGAAGAACACTACCTAAATCTTTGGGCACGACGATACTGTACTAGCCTAGTATTATCGTAAAACCGCCAAACTGGCCTGCACCATCGAGGCAAGCTATCAGGTACGTCACTACTCCCACTCTTGCGCGGGTTCGCGAGGGCAACAAGGGCTCAGCCTGTGCCCTTCGCCGCTGCCTACGGTGCGCAACCCCAAGCACTTTCACCTGCTAACAATGTCGCGAGGATCAGTCTGATAGCTACCAAAGTTCCTTCGCCTTTGGCAGCGACCTGGACACTTCTGAACTGCTGCTAGCACAGAGTGGTCAAGGTCTCTGTAGTAGGCCTCAGACCACGCACGTCGCAAGAGGTGCAAACTTGTCGTCCATGTCGGGCTACAGCAAAAGCCAGCAGTATGCGTATGGTAAGTTCAATGCGGCTCATCTGACGCGCCTACAAGGGCACATGCCACATTTTCGTCGGATGAACCCGGTCGCGTCCACGTGAGGAATTTAGCAACCTTAACTGACCACCTACCCCACAGACGCTGAAGCCACAAGATCCAGTCAGCTCCCAGGCTATCCAGGCATTGCACAGCCTTCATTTGCCTCGCAATACACAGATGCACCTGCACGCTTGACCCATGAGTCTTCCAATGCAGACCTGCCCTATATTCCAAGTTCGACGTACGAGTCACGCGCTGCAGGAGAGCACCAACCCGAATATTCATTTATTGATGCAAGGTCGCGTCATTCCGTCTCTCACACAGCTGCGGAAGCGGTAATTTCCGAATACGTTACGCCCACTCAAGGCATTGCTGGATCCAGAGTCTCTTTGCATCTCCGGACGAATTACGACCTAGTCGAGAGTCAAGATACGCTCATGCTCATGTTCGGAACCAAGAAGTGCGATGCACAACTGCAAAAGGTGGAATATGAGGACGAGTGGTACAACTATCTTATCAACGTGGAAGTGCCACCCTTTCCTTTGACAAATGCATTGAACCCTACCATGTTGTTGAAACTGCAGGTCGAAGGCAAGAACGGGGAGATGCGCTCATCGAGCGATGCTGGGAAGTTTACTTTCACTGACATGTCACCAAACCTCACCTACCAGTCGCCCCCAGACTTTTCGAGGAAACGCAAATACTCAGTGGAGTATGGAGACGCGCAAGACTACACGGATAACACCGCTTCCAAAAGGATTCAGTCGATGCGGTTCCAAGTCAAGCCTCGCGCGATGTCAGGAGCATACTCAGCAACACAAGTTTCGCCGCTTCCCATACAGCCTTCGCTCTCTGGAACATATGGTGGCGGATATGACATGACAAAGTCGGCCAGCTACTCATCGGGAATCTCGCAAAAAGGCCTGTATGCTGTTCCCTCAGGCATGGGTTTCTCGCAGTCAGACTTCAAGCTCCCGCAGATGTCGCCTAGCCTTCAGTCTTATGGCCATTACAACCCCATGGCAAACACTGGGCGCGGATCTACGTCGATTGCTGTCAACCAGCATAGCGCGTCAGTGCTACCGTCCCCTGCTGCACTCGCAACACCGGTCCTGATCCGTTCAACAATCCTTCCACAGACAACCAGCGCCTCCTCCAGCCAGGTGTTCAACCCCTATTCCGTGTACCAGACCAAAGCCATCTTGAAGATTGAGGATGATCTTGAAAAGATGAGCGATGGGTGGACGCAGGACGAGTTGGACGCAAAGCGGCGGCTCGTGGAGTTCAAGAGGTCGCAGCACGGCAGCACGATCACGACGTCCTTTGCACCTATAACGCCGGAGGCTCGCCCAGCGCGAAGTATCTGCGTCAGTTGTATCTGGTGGGAGGAGAAAGACGAATGCTTCATAACGAGCGTTGATACTATCTACCTCCTGGAGCAATTAGTGAACGTTCGTTTCACGGTCGAGGAAAAGAACAGAATCCGCCGGAACTTGGAAGGATTTCGCCCGTTGACTGTCTCTAAAGGCAAGAAAGACAGCGAGGATTTCTTCAAGGTCATCATGGCATTCCCGAATCCGAAGCCGCGCAACATCGAAAAGGACGTCAAAGTTTTTCCTTGGAAGATATTGGCACATGCGCTGAAGAAGATCATAAGCAAATACGTAAGTCTCTGTTCGAAGCAGCACAGCATGGAACTAATACTTCACAGTCCGCAAGCTACTCATCTACGGCTGGTATGGGCTCGCTGCCCACCACATCAACATCGCCTTATGCCCCGAACGCCATGTCGCACGTAGCAGTGAGCGCGCATCGAAATTCATCGCCACAATCGGCTTCTGCATCGACTGCTTCGACCGCGTACACTCCACACCTGGCAGCTTCGAGTCTGTCCCCCCACCTGAAAGTATCAGCAGGCCTAGACGTATCAGCAGGTCATGGACTACCCATGGTCCAGAGGACACCATCAGGACAAAGCATGACTCAATGGATGCCTCCCCACCAAATGCAATACCCTGGAAGTCTCCCTCAAGGAGGACGTACATCATGGGACTACGCGTATCCAAATCCGACCCCGGCACCAGGCATTCCATCTGCCGCGCAATCGTTGCAAAGGTCCGATCTGGCAACCGATATCAGCCAGATGTCGGCAGACAACTCCTACCGGCAGTACGGTGAGCGTACCACACGCGTGTAGCTACTCTAAATTCTGGACCCAATTCTTTGGTGCGCGCTACCATTACGACAACGTGTAATAGAGGGCGCGCGTCCGGTGATCCACTCGATGTCCGCATGATCTGATCCGCCCTAACCACTTTGGGCGTGGTGACCACACCTTCCACCATAGAATCCGCCTTGCTTCAGGCGCACACTTGTTGCGTCATTACACTTTCTGGACTGTGTCGACGCTTGGAGGAACATGGCATTTTCCCGGCGTTGATCCCCACCTGTCTTCATCATCTCACATTCTGGCTCCGGAACGTATACAACAATACCCAGGGTACATGGCGTTTGGTTTACATTTTCTCTTATCATCCACATACACTCAAACAGCATACACTACGGCGCACGGGAGACTATCAGGTGGTGCGCTGGGCATAAACCTCGAGTACGACTGCATATCTGGTGGGGACGACTTAGCATCACATGGAGTTCATTTGCGATTTCGGATTCACACCACTTCCATAATAGCTCCGTGCGAGCATTCTTTCACACTCTTCTCTCTATTTGCAGCAACCAGCAGAGGCCACGTGTCGTGCTCTGGCACGGTGTTGCAGCTTATCCTTACGCCCCATATCTCGCATCGTGTTAGACGAACATGGGCGCTCAAAGGTCGGATCAAACACGCTAGACAAGCTCCATCTGCGCTTGGTGCATTCCGTTTTTTTCTCGGATCATCGTCCTTCTTCCCTTTTTATACTGAGATTCCCCCTTTCCTTTCTTATCAAGCATACTAGATACCACAATAGCATACTTATTTCTCACCATCATCACGCCGCGTTCTACCTCCAACAACGCGCAATGCGAACTAACGTTTCAACCTAAAGGCTAGCCCTGGGCATATCTGGAGGGAATATGGAAGCTTCGCCACGATGAGGGCGCAGCCGTTCGTTTGGCCCCGCGACTGCCTAACCTCGCCAAGACGACCCGGCTTCGTCTTTCGTCTTCCATGACGCCCGCTGCAAGGCATCAGCTTACCTTCCCGTATGCCTTGTTCGTCATCTGCTCTCGATCGCATATGACCAGTCCGGCACGCAGGACTCGTGCTGTACGAACTCGAGCAGGCGACCAAGCCTCGTCGCGATGTCACATGGATTCGTACCTTGAAGAGGAAGGTTGTGCGACCAGGATTCATGACCAAGATCATGGATACGTGTGGTGCAGTCAAGCATTGCGGTGGCACGGGCGAGGCGGTTGCAGCCGTTTGGTTGCCCGATTTTGTGTCAGATGCAAGTTTTGAAGCGGATGACCATTGTTGGACTGACAGGCTTCACATTACTTCGTCACCCGAACATTGCCATTTTATCTTCGTCACGAAGTTGAACTTGTTTTGGCACGGCTGACTACCGTACAGTTCTTGTACACTCAAGCTGAATTAGGCTTACCAATCCACGCCTCTCTCACGTGCAAATGGACGACTAAATCGGACGAGGTCGTCGACATAAATGGCTACATACCAGGCCTATTTTTGTCGCTCTCGTATGGTCTCCCGGCAATCTAGCCGAGCTCCACGTTAAGTGCTGATCTCACATCATGCCACGTGTGGAGACGGCGCCTAGTAAGGCCCCCTACTCGGCCACCTTTGTCACTTGTGGTTCAGATCTGCTCAAGAGAGACAAATGTGTACTGGCGGCATCTTTGACGTGGGACACCGCAAAGTGAGATAATGCGATGGTACTTAAAGAGGCCCATGTGCGGACAATCTGATTTCACTTTCACGAACGACATCGCGTACTTTGAGGGTCGGTCTGCAAAGAAGCATCATTGTCGGTAGTAACATAGAAGATTAATAGGCAAGACGCGCTTCGCCAGATTTAGCAAAGTAGCAAAGCTCACCATCAATTTGCATTCATCGTTCTGCGCATGTTGTGCAGTGACTCTCCATGCAACTCAACTTGGTACATAATGCTCGGTCGAACCGCAATTTTTTACGATCGGCAGATCTGAATGGTATTTGTTCAGTGAAGTGTGATGCTGAGGGTCGCTGATATGGAGTCGCAGGTTTTCAAAGCAACCGACCCCATGGACGAGAAGGCAAGCGATAATCTACTGACCATGAGGACAGTGAGTGATCGTAAGGTCGCAATGCACGCAACAAATCATTACAAGCAACCAATTCCGTCAAAGACGAGGACCTCTGCGCTACTTTAACGTAAGTCCGTGAGTGGTGAAAATCGCCTGCTAACCTCGTGTATACTATTAGCAGCAACTACTCTTACCGCAGTAGCACCATATTATGCTCCGAATCATGAGATCATGAGATATTTCCTGATCAGGCAATACATATAGCTTCTGTGGATTACTGCTGCATTCGTCCTACTATAACCGAGATGCTTGATTCGTTCATACGTGAGTCGCATGACTCGAGCGAGTATATTGTAAGCAGCCTTCCGCCGCTAAGACGGTAAGACTTAAACTGAGATATACATTAACTGATCCGAGAGACGCTGGGGAATCGTTGTCTTTTGGCGTGAATTCGCTCTTGAAGGACATGAGTGGCATCATGGTGGTTTTGACGATGATGCGAATGTGTTGCAATTGTGCACCAATCGTTTCCATCAAAACGAAATCTGACATCCACGAGGACTTGTTCCTAATCTCTACTTCAGTCAGACGGTCGACAAAAGACTATGAAAACGCACGACCTTGCGCTGTACCGGCGTGGGATCATGCTAGACTTCAGGACATACCAAAGCGAAAGAAAAAAAGTGTCTGAAAGTAGCACGGCGACACGATGCAGAGACGTGCATCACAACCACACTGTGACAGATCTACACATTTGTCCGTGGAACGAAACTAGACCTGTCAAGAAGCATTCTTCTATCAAAAGCTTGAGTGAGCCGCACATAATCTCGGACGCTCGCTCGAACTTCGTTAAGTCGGAGAATAACCGAACCTGCCCTTTTCGGAAGGTTTGTTGCTGGGTGTGGATCGCGGTACAACTTTGGAGCTCGGCTGACCAACAGATAACACCGATTTACTGCCGAGTATTGAACGAGGACTATACGTGACCGTAGATAACTCTCCGCCGGTCGGGCTAAGGTGTTGCTCTTTCGGTCTCGTTTTCTGAGTACTGTCATATTCCCAATGAAGTGGTTTGCACACAACATAAACTGTATGCGGATAAAAGCGCGATTTCATTCGTGGTGTTGGATTTTGGCGTTACTCTTACTTCTCGTATTTGCTCATGGACTGGAACCTACAAGCACACAAATTCAGACAAACAAGCTTTCTCTGCTTTGCGTTAATATACCCCTACAATACATTCTGTACGCTGAAACGTCACATCACGCTCTTACTCAAGTTCTAGAACTATTTTCTGCATTCATTGAACCGGGGAACATCGATGGTCCCTAAATTGGAAATTGATAGACTGCCGAAGTACCTCAATCGCAGTTTGCTCAAACTTTGCAGCGCGGCCCACACATACGCGGACCTCGGTCCTCTTACAGCAAGAGGTTTGTACCCTCTCCTTCCGCTAGCAAAAACATGTCCAGTTGGTAGTTAGCACGTATGCACATAGCGGGGTCATCACACTAGCGATGTAACTACTGAAGACCCTTGAGCTTCAAAGTACCTATCTCCTCCGGGCCATCGCATTTCTGCGCGACCATCCCGCTTCACAATATTTTCACGTTCTGTAAATCTTCAGCTCGACACCAAAATCCAAAGCACATCAAATCAATCCAGCAACATGGCCGACCCAGCAATGTACAGCTTCTACGGCGCCATCATCCCCGTACTCCGCAACCTCTGTACGTTAATGTCCCCATAAGCCCAACACGAACATAAACACTGACTTCAAACCAGGCAAAAGCGCAATCAGCACCCTCACCAGCGCCCAAACCGAACGTACCGCCTCCCAAGACGCAAAATTCCCCTCGGAAAAAGAGCTCCTGGACACACACTTCGCCGACATGCTACCCCTCCACAAACAACCCATCCTCTTCGCCAAATTCTCACTCACACCCCTCGAATACTTCAAACTTACCAGCGCCACTATCCCCAGCCTAGACGTCGAGTTCAAGTCCCTGCAAGACGTGATCGATTTCTTCACACAGCTGGAGACCGCGTTTGCGGGTGTCGATGAGAAGGCGTTTAATGCGTGTGCGGAGAAGAGCTTTGAGATGACGGTTGCGGGGAAGGAGATTAAGATGAGTGGGTTTGCGGATTATGCGCATGGGTTCATGGTGCCGCATGATTACTTCCATGTTATGACTATTTACACGCTGTTGAGGAGTCGGGGTTTTGCGCTGGGGAAGGGCGTGTTTGTGGGGAGTTTTATGAGTGAGACTTTGGGTGGGGATTTTGCGGCGCTGAGGAAGTGAGGGGCGTGGTTGGTGGTGCATGATGCAATTATTAGGAGATGGGAATGAAAATATTGGTAATAAGATACAACTTCGTCAGGCCCGCCCATTACTGCAAACGTCCTACTATTGCTATAGAAGGGTATATAAGTCAAAAACTCAACCAAGGGGTACAGCAAGGCATCCGCGCAACTCTCCTCACTTAAAGAGGAGACGGCGGAGGGTATATGCCCAGCGTGCTAGAAGTACAAAAGTCCCTTCCCATTCCCAATCCCGCCATCTAGAAAGCCAACCCCACCGCACCAGGACCCATGCCTACGCTAGACCGCCCATCAACACCCACATCCTTCGCAGTCATCTCCATGCCCCGGAGTAGATTCGCATGTGGGCTCGCCGGCGCCTTCAAGCTGCGCCCACTTCTAAGCGCGATTTCAATGTGCATTTCCTTCTCTTTTGCTAGCACGAGCGGTGCAGGGACACGCCTCGTCTTCTTGGGCGGCGACGGGAAACTCGGCATTGGCGAGACAGGGCGCGAGCAGCCGGATATGGAGTACAGGGTGACGGTATTGCTCTCCTGTGAGTCTTGGCGTGAGTGTGTGAGGGTATTGGAGCCGGCGGTCGATGGGCGCGAGGAGTTCGACTCGCACTTGTAAAACGGCTCGGTGTCGAAGGATTTGGGTGCGGATGGTGAGGTTGGTGTGTTGGCGTTTGAAATGGAGCGCTTGATCCATGTTGTGAGGCGGTTCATCGAGGTTGGGGTTTGGGGCGCAGGTGGCGTGATGGGGTTGGAGCACAGAGCCATGGTGCTGTTGCGAGATGGGGGCTCGAGAGTAAGACGTGTAGAGGGGCGGCGCGCACGTGGGATGAGGAATGAGCTTGGGGTTGCTGGGGATGTTTTGCCGTGGTCCATTGGTGCAGAGAAGGCGGAGCCGATGTCAGAGAGAGTTTCTGAGCGGACGTGCATACGCATGCTTGGTGCGATGTATGGGACGTGGTGAGATGGAGATGGTGGAGGGCGGGTGAAGAGGGCTGGAGATTGTGTTTGCGAGCGGTATGCGGATGCACGGCGCTCTTCGACGATAGTGTTGAGTTCGCGGATGGCTTCATCCACGTCGGTCTTTTGGCGACGGACCGATCCAGGACGTGTTGATGGTGCGGTGTTGGAACGGCTGCGAGAAGGAGAAGGAAGGCGCGCGAGCACGCGACCAGGAGATAGGGTACCAGACGTCAACGAACGACGGATGGTCGATGGCATTTCGAAGATTGATGAGGAGGCGTTTGCTGATTTTTCAGGCCAAGCAGACAAGGTCGGTGTCTGCATCGTGGCCATGGTCGTTCCAGAGAGGCGGCGCTCATGAGAAGCAGTAGTACCGTTGCTTTGCACACTTGACCGCCTGGAGTGCGAGACGGAAGCTGAAGAGCTCAAGGAACCGATCGGCTTGCGCTGGATGAGGAAGTCCGCTGTTGACGGGTTTGACGACCGTGAGCTTGTCACTGAATCTCGCTCACGAACAAGAGCTTGCGCAGGCTTCGTCAAATCAACCTCCGATGCGTTCCAAACCTCCTCGTTCTCGAAGTCCGGCAACGGCGACAAACGTCCACTAGGCAGGTAGATCGACAGCTCAAGTCGTCGAAAGCTTCCGTTGCGCCGAATCGGTGGTGGAGCCTCGAGGTACATAGACTGGACACCGCCGAGCCTGAATCCATCGTCATGGTGCAGGAAGTTCATTGGCGCAGAGATGCTTGGTCGTGGCCTTTGAACAAAGTGTGAATGTCGAGGTCGCGCAAGCGTAGCAAAGCTCGCACGTGACGATGCGCGTGTCGCAATATCGCGGCCGGTGTTGATCCATTGGGATACATGCTGGCCCATTGACTGACTTGTCACAGGTCGCGTGTAGTGGAGTGCTTCTGCGCGAGGTTGTTGCACAGCTTGCGGCTGATCATAGACGATGTGCATCTGTGTCTCACCTGTTCAGGCGTTAGCATTTGCTTTGAGGCTAATGATGCAATGTCATCCCCATAGATTGGATGGCGGTAGCCGCATAGTGGTGATGGGTGAGATCGATTAACCAGATTAAGGAGACAGCACGCGAGCGAAGCTGCGGCTCAGCAACGGGGCAGGGATGACAGGATGATAGTCGACATCGATAGCGACAACGAGACGAAAAGCTTGGAGAGTATGTAGAACAAGAAAGAAACACAAACGGACAAAGATGAGGTGACAAGAAACTGAAGTGAACACAGAACATACCATTCGCCCTAAGCGCTTCCTTCCCTTCATCCTCCTCCACCCTGGGCGCACAGCACCCAAACCCCATACCCATCCAACCATCCCTCTCTTTCCTCTGATGACCTCCAGAATCCATCTTCAATCTTCCAGTTGCGTCCAGGCAACTAATAATCCATACCAAAAGATAACAATAATCCGCAACCGAAAGAACGTGAGGGCCGGAACCACGAAAGCAAGGCAAGGCAAGAAAGAAAGAGCGGAGGTAAAGAGGGAAAGGAGAGCAAGTAAGACGTCAAAAAACCGACCCAACCCAACAAGCAGGCCAGCGGATGCAGGTACCAAACTCTTCCGCCTAGGTCAACCAGCCAGCCAGCCTCAATGTTGCCCCCAACGTATCAAAAGCCAAAGCCCACAAGGCCAACCGAGTCGGTCGAACAGCAAAACAGGTGGTGAAGCATTTTATCTACGCGCCCAATAACACGCGTCCCCTTCATCAATGTGTGGGGAAATGGCTTGCGTTGCATTGCTCAGATGGAAGCCTGGTATGCGATTGATTGGCTACAGGCTGGAGTAAGCGCTGGGGTGAGTGCAGATGTCGTGGACCACTCATGGGGCAATAGCGCTTGCTGTTCGAAACTGAGAGATGCGCCGACCGCTGGGATCGCTGCCTGTTCGAGATGTTCGATTTTGCCTCGCACCCGGTGTTGTGTTGGATTAACAGATCGATGACGGAAGTCGCGTTTCGGCGCATGCCTGTTCGTAAGATACTATACCCAACATTTAGCCAGGACCACCAAAAACGCAACAACGCCTTGAGACGGCCGTCTTGTTTGAGCACTGATGCTTGCCGGGAACCGAACATGTTGGAGTTGGCGCTGCTTGCAAGTGTGTGCTGATCGCCGAGGACGCAGTGTTAAAAGGCGCTGGCCAATCGTTCTTCAGCCGCATTTTTCATTCGCTTCGATTGCGCGATGTGAAACGCAGACTACAGAAAAGATTGTAGCCAATCACCATACTTGGACGTATATTTTCGCGAAAAGGCCGAGCTGCCAGCGCATGGGAGAGGGGAGGAAAAAACCTTTTCGACAGACAGCCGCGGTGGAGAAGTTTGACAGGTCTGGACGCGCTCCGCACGGCAGTTCAGAACAATTGCTGCTTTAGGAAGGCGGAGGTGAAATGCGACGGCTGCTTTGGGTTGATTGGCGTGCGACGTTTATGTTTGATGGAGACTGTGTTGTTCATGCCGAAAATTTTGGGAAGGCCCGCGGCCACGACGATTCTAGCACACTGCCTTTAGCTAATCGCTCAGCAAGCGGCTGAAGTGCGACGGTGTTCACTGTTGGCGAAAGAAGGCATGGCACGAAGTGATGCGGATAAAGTTGTAATCTTGCAATATGCTGTCCCTAGACTACCAGCATGTATCAACATGAACGACAAGAACTCGAACAAACGGGTATAGAACATTTTCGTCAAACTAAACCAATCATGAGATCACCATGAAACAACTCGAAAGGCTTCAACAATTATATGACGACCTGTTCATCAATGATCATCCCCCCAAACGTTCCTCTCCTCCCTGAAACTCGCATACTGAGGACTCTTCCTATCACCCTTATCCTTCCCATCCTTATTCTCGTCACCGTCCGTGTCCTCATCGAAACTCCTCGACTCCCACCTCTCAGCCTCCTCATTGACCGGCGGCTTGATGCCCTTAGCCTTGAGCTCTTCAGGATCCTCCTCCTCCACCGTAAACGGATAGTCCAAATTATGTACCTCCTCCGGGTTATGCACCTCCGGTACATCAGGCGCAAAGCCCTCGCGCACTTCTTCTTCAGCAGATGCGCCAGGGTATGTAGGCACAAAGTGTCTCGCAGGCTCTTCGTTCCACGCTGAGCCGCCTTCCTTGCGTGCGCGCACGCGCTCGATTTCTTCGGCGTCGTGGTCTTCGACGACGAGGTCGACTAGTTGGCTGCGGTCGGACTTTGCGCCTTCGGAGGAGGAGGATTTTGTGCGGAGGAGTTTGCCTACGACGGGGATGTTGGAGCGCGAGCGCGAGGACTCGCCGTTGCTGGCGCTGGTGCTGGAGTCGCTGCGCTCTTTGCCTTTGTTGGCTTTGTCTTGCACGCTTTGTATTTGGCTGCGTCGTCGCTTTTTGTTTGCAGCCGTTGGTTGGAGGAGATTGCGGTTGGTGGAGGCGGTGATGACTTGGGGTGTGCCGTAGAGTCGGTCTTCGCGTGAGGCACGATGGGCTTCGATTACAGGGTACTATCGCAAGTTAGACAAGGACGATCAAGAGACATGGTGCTACTTACATTCCAGTCACCAAACTCTAGGGCTCGCGCACTGTCAAACAGACGCTCATCTTCGGCATTCAGCGTCAGATCTTCGACGTCGTCATCATCAGCTGCGCCGTATTTGGCACCCGTGTTATTGAGAGCTTTGTGTGGTCCAGGGCTCATTGCCCTGGCTCGGCTCGATGTGACCTTGGACAGGAGTGGCTCGTGTTCCGACTGGCCAGGCTTTGCGATCCAGTATTTGCCTTTGCCTCCTCTTTCGTACCTCATTCCCTCTGCCATTCGTGCAGCGCGGGAGGCTGACTCTTCGTGAGCGAGAATGTTGTCGTTGGCATCGAAGTATCGGTACTCGTAGCGCTCACCACCAAAGACCTCCTTGGTATCTTGGATGAGATCTAGAGGGCCAAAGGCGTCTCGCAAGGCATACTTGACTGGGAGTCGGGCAGCAGAGATGGTTTCATCCGCATAGTCGTGCCATGAGAAAGCATACCAGTGGGCGATGGCGAAGAACGGCATCTCAAAGCAGATGAGCGCATCTTGAACAGCAGCAGCCAAATTGTCCGGACTGTATCCTGGAACATCTGACGGGATTGCTTTGAGAAAGACAAGGATAGACAAGAACAATCCCTGCCAGTAAGAGGCGAATATGATGCCCTTGATGCACAGGAACTTGGGCATCGGCCGGAATGGTTGCAGGTCCTGGGACATGCACACCCAGAACATGGCCAGAGCATACAGACTCACTGTGATGCTGATGTTGTAGATGAAACTACTCCAGAAGTATCCTGATGACCAGCTGATGTTACCTTCCTGGTATGTGCCCGTGGCCTTCATGATGATGGTGGCAAGTGCCAGCAGGGGCTTGAGATACGCATACTGCAAAATGCCGCGCTTGACAGCGAGGAAGGTGTGTGGGTCGGAGATGTCTATCTTGTCGAACATGAGGTTCAGCGGCCACGGGTGTGCGACGGGGGCGCGACCGGTCATGAGGATGATGAGGGCGCGTTCGCCGCCGATGAAGTTGACGAGCAGCTGGAGGAAGGTGTAGATGGTGAAGGCCTCATACACGTCTCTGAGAGGCTCTACGTAGGCGGATGCCGTGAGAGAGACCAGACTTGCCCATGATGCGCCTGCATATATAGGCACCCTACTGCTGTGAGCATGACTGTGTGTGGTGTAGACTATGTACATACATGAGAAGAATCCGAATGACATATCGCTGGAGGACTGGCTTCCGGTAGTTCTTGGTCTGAAGCCAAACAGCGCTGCCTACGTCAGTGGATGGACTTCAGGATGTAGCAGTCAAAGTACATACACAAAAGTGAGCAGACTGGCAACCAGAGCGCAAGCGCCTGCTACGATGACTACAGCACGTGCGAATCTAGCGCCAGTGCCTCCGCCCAGGTCTGTGGAGCGAACATGGTGAAGGATACCCGCATCCATCGTAAGGCAGCAGGGTAGAGGACGACGGATGGATGCAGTGAGCAGGAGTCGACTGGTGCGTGGAGAGACAGAAGCAAGTGTCAAGTGGACGACTCTGTCATTATGCAATCATGAGCGACCTTGTTGGTCTTTTGCTCAGGTGCAGCGGTGTCGTTCCATGGAGGTGGTTTGCGGCGTCGAGAGCCACGGCCACGGCCCAAGCTCGTTCTAGCCCCATGACGCGCATCTGCATTGCATCGTCGCGACGGGCGCGAGTTTAGCAGCCTGGCCGTCGCCGTACCCCCGGAAAGTCAACACCAGAAAGTCAACACCAGACCTCACGACCACCAGGACGAACGAGTGAAGGAGAGCCCCACGTGATAGCTTTGACTCTGCTACTGGACCTGGAGACGGACCCTCGATAATGCAGCCTGCCTGCGCGGAACCATGATGAGCACCACTCGCGTCCACATCTCGCGCAGCCATGTCGCAAATCGTCCCAGAGCCTCTCAATCAGCATGATGGCTTCAATTGGTGTGTATACAGTCCCTACTGCCATAAAAAGCCGCTAATTTCCCCAGGGTGTTTCTGGTTGAGCTGCTCATCAGCGGCATCCTGACCATCTTCTTCCTCTTCTACTTCAACCGCCTCTTCGCGACCCTCCTCTCCTACGGCATCCGCGCATACACCTGGCGCACCTTCCACGCCTACATCGACATCACCTCGCTGCAGATATCCCTGCTGGGCGGCCGCATCTTCTTCAAGGATCTCCGCTACCACGGCCACAATGAGACTATACTGGTCCATGGTGGGCACATCACATGGAACTACTGGCTGCGGAGGGTGAGGGATGCAGGCGTATACACCGACAATACTACACCCGCCGACGAGGACAGCAGTCAGGCACCCAGCACGCCCAATAGCCGAGCCTCGGGCAGCCGCAGCAGGAACGTCGACAATGCAGAGAAGGGTGGCAAGCAGATGCCGAAGCAGCTGCCATGTCGCATATCAGTCAAGGTCTCGGGCGTCGAGGCCTTCATGTACAACCGCAGCCCGGCCTACGACAGCATCGTTGAGGCGGTTCGGCGCAAGACGGCCGGCACCGATGACAAGAGCAACGAGAAGGAGCGGAATGGATCAGATGCGGACTCTGAGCACCACCAGAACAAACTGAGGAAGGCGCACGCCGAAGACGGAAAGAACGTTGCGCGCGCCGACACCAGCCATTCCACCGCCTCGAAACCGAAAAAGGCCGACCTCCCCGCCTTCCTCAAGCTCCTCCCCATCCACATCGATGTCAACAAGGGTGCCATTGTCGTTGGAAATGAGAACACGCTGGCCGTCATCACCGCACAATTCGAGAAGGCGAGCGGCACACTCGATGCAGGCCCATGCGGGCCTCTAGATGTCTACCAACAGCTGTTCAATTTCCAAGTCACGCACCCTGTCGTGCATATGAAACCCAACCCCGACTACAAAGCAAGTCAGCTCGATACTGCAGCGCATATCAAGGAAGCAGAAGGTCACGGCGTCTCTCCAGGGCACGAGGTCGGGAAGGAGCAGAGGCGCAAGCGACACAAGCGCTGGTTAGGAAAGCTGCCCACACTTTCTGGCCTCTTCTCCAAGTCGTCCGACTCGGTACATACACATCCTAATGGTTTCACCGACAGGAAGAATAGTGCTTATGCTCCGCAATGGCATTTCCCTGGACAAGAACGTTGGCAAGGGCTGGCACGTTACCTCGATGACAGTGTGAGTGATGGTCATGGCGAATGGGATGGTATCGAGTATGCGAAGACGTCACTTATTGCTGATGTTCCATGTGTCAACCTCTCCTTCTACTGGGATGTGCCAGGGCCGGTACTCAGTCAGCTTGACGCCAGTATGCAATTCGACTCTGTGCCCCTCGACAACATCAACGGCAGTCTTCCACCGGAGTATGGCATGGACATCCAAGTGTTCGGAGGCACCGTCAATTTCGGTCCGTGGGCTGACCGACATCGCGGCATATTCCAGAACATCTTCTTCCCGGGCTCCCACGTTGACGCTGCCGTAACGGCACCTCTCGAGCCTGGCGAACTTCGAGCGCTCTCTGTTTTCAAGTTGTTTCTGAGCATCGAAGAGGAAATAGTACTCCGCATACCCATCCGCGAGTCGTCTAAAGATTGGAAATGGAAAGGCAAAGCGCATACTCTAGCGGCGCACGAGCAGCCGGGTGCTGGTAAGACGAAGGGGAAGCAGAAGGCGCGCAGGAGGCGTGGAAAGCAACGTGACAATGCTACGGCGCAAAACATGCGACCTTTTGCTTGGATCGACGTCAAAGTAGCTGGCAATTCATCCGTCAACTACATCATGGATATGTATGCCACAGCATCCGGATTCAAGAACAAATTGGACGTCGATGTAAAGAGCACGGAAATGTCGTCTAGTGTCAACCACGGCTTGCTGTGGCGCTCTGGCCCACTCACTCTGGACTGCGACCTCTCGGCGCCTGTTGCTTGGAACACATTGCGCACCTGGATGTTCAACGTCAAGTGCCGAGACCTTGAACTGTTCCTGTTGCGCGACCATCTCTTTCTTCTAACGGATCTTGTTGCTGATTGGGGATCGGGACCACCTCCCGATTATTTCCTCTTCGTACCTTTCCGCTACCTGCTCAATGTTGACTTCACCAACTTCAAGCTCTATCTCAATACAAACGATTCGAACATAGTCAACAACCCTGCTGACTTGGAAGACAACAACTTTGTCATCCTGTCGGGCCAGCGCCTGCACGGAGACGTGGTCATTCCACTCGACCGATACCGGCCGCTCGAGAACGAAATCAAATTTGATGTGAAAGGACATGATATGGCTCTCGAAGTGCTCATGCCAGAGAAGAACACTCTGAACACATTCGTCACGTCGCCAAGGCTGGCGAAGCTAGGTGGTCTGGAGCTCACCGGCAGTCATACGTATCTAACCGAAACGTCCACGATGAACACCGACAGGCTCTTCATGGACATTCAAGGTCATCGGCTGAACCTCGAACTCTATGGTTGGCTCGTGCATCATTTCATGAAGATCAAGGACAACTACTTTGGAGATGATATGCATTTCAAGACTCTAGAGGAATTTCAAGGCCTTCCAAGTGCCAGCCTTGGAGACGGTAGCGGTGCCCAATCTAGCAATCACGTCAGGCTGTCGAACGACCTGGATGTCATTCTCTGCATATCTGCCGACGAGTCCAGCGTGCTCATTCCTGCCAATCTCTATTCCGCCGAGCGCAGCATACGAGCCGATCTACCCTACGTATCCGCAGATCTTCGCTTCACCAACTACTACATGGACCTCATGGTGAATTTCAGTCCTATCAGTCTCGCCCTAGGAGGGTCTGCTGCGGGTCTTGACTTCTCAAACGAATTCACCACCGGACGCACAGAGCTGTTCGTTGACACAACCATCATTTTCGGCCACCGTCTCTTCGGACTTCCACCAACTGAGCCAACGTATGTGTGCTGTTGGGACTTTGACGTTGGGAAGATCTCTGGTGAGTGCACGTCCGAATTCATTGCGACTGCAGCAGGAGCAGCCCGATCTTTTGCTTTCACTTTTGATGACGACGAGAACTCGCTGCCTCTCACTGTGATTGAGCCGATCCATGATGCCACCTTCCTGCGCTTGAAAACTCACGAGGTACATGTATGGATGCATGTTGCTCGAGAGGCGTTGCTTGTGAAGACAGATGCCATATCTCTGGACTTCAATGATCTTGCTGGTCCAACATTTTCGCAGAAGCTCAGCGCACACATCCCGAACTTGACAATTGGTGGTGTCGATGCGAGGTCTGCATCGCGCCACAGGACACGTAGTGGCGAGAGGCAGACTGTAGAGACACATGCATTTCTGCAAACAAGCCTTTCTCTGAATATGCTCTCACGCAAGCTGGATTTTACAGAGGAACGCAATCGACAACAGACTCACATGCAACTTCATGACCAAAGGACGAATCGTACTCAATTCATGCAGAGCAATCTGGGTGATACAAGCTTCAACATGTCAGCTCGGGCTAAGGAAGGTGCACGACCTCCTGCCATGCAGTTCCCTGACATTGCTCAACCACTTTCTTTTATGCAGACTCAGCGTCTTCGGAGTACTTTGAGTGGTTCCTCATCACGAAAGTCGTCGCAGCAATCGTTCGTCAGGCGACGACCTGAACATCGATCTGGTATGCGGAGCTCCTCAAGCGCGTCAATGACTAGCAGTATTCGATCTGCAAAGAGCGCGCGGAGTAAGCGTGCTACAGCAAATTCCAGTCGAAGTCAGACCGTCACAGGAAGTTCGCCACGTCGAGTAGAAAGCGCGCATCGTTTCAGTGATCGCTTCACCGAAGATGAACGCGCGCGACGCAACCTGGCACCATCGTCTCTTGCTCTGTCTAGTTCTCTGGCTGCGCCGTACTTTCCTTTGGACCACATCGAACCCGACCTTTCGGAGGTACCTCTATTCCCGACACCATCACCCTCGCCAGAAGAACGTGGCCTTGACGACGTTGAGTTTAGCGATGTCGCCACCAACCAATTCGATGAGACATTCACCCACACAAGTTTGTTAATCAGTGCAGAGCCCGGCATTCGTCTCTTTTGTACACCTGAGTTCATTGAGTGTGTCTCGGATCTTCTCGAAATCGTCCAACCACAGCAACCCGAGGACCTACTGGATGATTTCCAGGTCAAGGTCATGACAAAGATACTAGAGAACAGAAATCGATTGGAGGGCAAAGGTAGTTCTCTGGAGTTCAGTGTCCGCATTCCGTTCACCCATGTTCGCTTCCAACACGGCTTTGATTCTGAGTCCACTGGTGGCAAAGATCAGTATGATATCATTCTGAGCAAGTGGAAAGCAGCCGCTCGAGTGAAGAAGTATCCCGGCGATAGAGCTGGAGAGAACACACTCTCGCTGCACACCACATTGGGCTCACTCGGAGTTTCTGTGACTGAACGCACATCTCAGGGTTCAAACCAAGACGTCGCCATCCAAGCGGAGATCAATGATGTCCTTGTATGGTCGCTACAGAACAATACAACGTCAATCAATGTATCTTTTCGGTCTTTCGAGACCGCGGCAGCCAGCAAGAAAGTCGAGTATCTTGCGTCACTCATACACCGGACGACAATCCTTGCCGAGGAGCTCATCCTTCGCTTCACCGAAGCTGAGGATAGGCAGCAGCATCGCCTGCGATACATGGCGTGGTACCTCACCAGCGTGCAAGATCAGCACCCTGATCCTGCTTTCTTGACGAAAGCGTCATACGCTCTTCGTGCGGCGAGAGACCATTTGCGGAGCCACGATTCCTGGAAAATATTATCTCGATTCCGGTATACTTGGCAGTGCCTTCCACTAGCAGAGAAGGAGGAGCTCCGGGATGAGTGCACCGAAAGTAGTGTCAAATGTCCGGAAGATGCCGAACAGAAGGTCATCGGTATGTGGGACCAGTGGCGCACTTGGGATCTGGCACATGTGAAGAAGAGCCTAGCCATGAGGCTACTCTGGGGCCATCTCGCGGACAATCTACCGACGCCCGAATCTGCACCTTTGCATCTCGACATTAAATCGGCTGTCATCAAGATGATAGTTGATCCCGGGCCTCGACAGAGTGAAGTGGCCTTGCGCTACTTTGCCATCAGTGTCTCGCTGCTACCACCCACAGAACCATCAGGACTCATGCTAGTTGGCAACGACATTTCCAAGAAATCAACCACAGTGCAGATCAATGCACGGGATTTCGCCATCCACGTCCAATGGGAAATATGTGAACTTGCTGAAGCTCTACTGGGATTGTTCCAGAAGCAAGCTCTGAAAGCTACGAAAATGATCTCCAAGCCCTCTCAGCCTGCTCAAATTGCCAAGCGTCTCATCGACGAGGACGTTCAGGTGGTATTCGTTGTAGACAAGGCCCAAATCATTCTCGACACAATCAATCTTCGAAGTGTTTCCACCGGTCGCCTCCTGAGATTCGCATTTGTAGATATTGATCAAAGGGCGTCCGGTCAGGGCGAAATCATCAGTGCGCATCTCCACATGGAGGACGCTATTAGCGAGATCTCTTCGCGGTCACGCTCTCTCGCAAAAACACAGTGGGAGCAGCCTAGCCTATATTTCGCTCACGTTGAGCATGAAAAAGAGAGCACCACCCCCAATGAGATCAAGGCGGCAGCAGCGAGTCAGATGATCGTGGTAAAAGTCGAAGAAGATATACTTGGCTTCATCGAGGTCGCCGACACAGTGCTGAGAGATGAGGTCGCATACTTCATCCGGCAGTCCGAGGTCATACGAGACATGACCAGTAGTAACACGACCGAAGCAAAATCACCTGGTCCTCCCACGCAGCTCCCTAACGTAACGCTCGCGTTGTTCATGGACGCATATCGAGTTGAGCTTGCGCTCCTACAACCACTCGGCTGGTCGATCTCTGGCTCATCAGGGCGCATTGCAGTCGTTCCCGCTCTTGGCAAGAATGTGACGCTACAGGTAGACTACGACCTCGAAGCGAGCTACCACCGGATGTATAGCACCTCTGCAGATGGCACAAATGTGATCAGCAATCTCAAGCTGCCTCCAGTCGACGGGCGGTTGGCTGTCACTCAGACCGAACAAGAGACGCGAGTGTTCGCATCCGGTATCATCGACACAATTCACATCCAAGCCTCGGAGCTGCAATCCCTTGTGACGACGATCGGTAAACCTGAATTCTCGCACATGCTCCAGGCTGTCCAAGACGATGTGGAGGTGCTGAAGACGCATATTGAGGAAATTTTTCCCAAGGCCGACAACTTACCGGCGCTGAAAGCACCTAGCTCTTCCAGAGACATCCTCTTCGGTGTGCAAATGACCTTGTCCGGCGTACATATTGTAGCGACAGCCCCGGGTAGAACGCCAGATTCACCAACCGCCAACCTCACCTTCAAGTTGTCTTCAATGCAACTTAAAGCGACGAACATAGACTCGGACAACAAAATCAGGACATTCCCAGAGGCGACTGTTCGGTTGAATGAAATCAGTGTCGGATTGACTCTTACGGAATCGGACTCGATACGCCAATGCGGCAACATCACGTTTGGAGCTGTCCTTCAGGCGACCACTGAAAAGGGCTCGTCGCCCGCCAGAAGACTGTATCGAATGCTGAGCACCGGCCTGGAAGTCAATATATTTGCAGACACTGCATCGGCTGTAGTCGATGTTATGAACCATCTGCAGGACAAGATCAAGGATCTGGATTTGTCAAAAGAGAAGAAGTATCTGCGACGATTGCGGCACACAAAAAGCAGGATATCACATAAGCGCAACACAAGCGTCAAGAGCGACACAAACTCCAATACTGATAGCGCCGACTCTGGAGCGCTTTTCACTTCCACGTACTCACTTGAGCTGCTCGACCTACAGATCAGTTGGATCGTTGGGACTTCAGTCGCCCCGTTTCCCAAGAACGAGAATGAGGACCTCGTACTATCCTTCCGCAAGATCGATCTCTCGACGCAAAGAGATGACGCAGCTCGTTTGATGATCGAAGACTTGCAATTACAGATGGTGCCCGTGTCGGCGAGCAAGAAGAAGCGATCTCTGAACTCTGCACTCCTTCCCAAGATGGTCTTCAATGTAGCCTACGCTTCGACGAAAGAGACTCGCAAAGTTGCATTCCAGGCAGCTGGCAAGTCGCTCGACCTTCAATTAGACTCTCACTTCGTCATCCCGGCCAACGTCATCGAGAGGTCGATTGCTCTTGCAGGCAAGAAGTTTCGTAGCGCATCTGCGAACTGGAGCATGACACCGACAACCACTGGTGCACAGCGCAAAAATCCGTTCGGCAACAAGCGCTTTGCTTCAGTAACAGTCGACGCAAGCTTTGCCGGCGCCGTCGTCCATATCAACGGCGGTCAAACTTCGCCGACTCAAAGCTCATCGAACCGCGCGCAGCAAAAGGGCCGCTACAGTCAATTCGTTGGTGATGGGTCCGCGAGCAGTCTGGCTTTGCGCGCCCCTGGTGTGACAATACGAGTAGAGTATCAGGACGACGGACGTGATCCATCTTTGAATGCCGAGCTACGAGTGGACGCGTCTAGCAATACATTACTCCCAACTGTGGTTCCGATCATCATCGACATATCTGACAGCATCAAAGCTGTCGTTCGGGACAAGGACGAACACAAGTCGCCCGACACGCCAACTCAACTAATCTCACAATCAAAGCCAGTGTCAAAGATTGTGGAAGAAGACGGCAACATTATGAACGCCGACCCAGCCACTCTGCTTGGCCGGACGAGACTCAACCTCGGATTGAGGATCTGCAAGCAGGAGTTCAGTCTGAGCTGTCAGCCCATTGCACGTGTCACCGCCATCGCTAAGATTGACGATATTTATGTCACCGCCAACAGTGTCAAATCTCAAGAGCACGGACACTTTTTCGCCGCATCTGCCGCTTTCGAGAAGCTACAGATTACTGTCCAGCATGTGTATTCTCGCGAATCGACCTTTGGTCTGGACATTGAGTCCATCGTTCTGTCCCTGATGAACAGCAAACATCTCAGTGGCACCAGTGGCATATCAGCTATACTCAAGATCAACCCCACTACCATGCAAGTCAACGCGAGGCAACTGCAGGACTTCTTGCTGTTCCGAGAAATTTGGTACCCACCAGAGATGCGAGGATCTTCAAAGCCACCTTCGGCCAGCGCAGGGGCAGACTCGCAAGACTACCTCATACAACGCTATGAGCAAGTCACCGCCGCGACTGCCTTCCCCTGGAACGCAAACGTGGCGATCGCCGACGTCAAAATTGATCTGGATCTCGGCCAAGCCATTGGCAAGTCCTTCCTTCACATACACAACATGTGGGCTTCATCGAAAAAGAACACAGACTGGGAGCAGAATCTGTGTATCGGCGTGGAGAAGATTCGTCTTGAAAGCACGGGCAGAACGAGTGGCTTTGTCGAGCTCGATGGCATCAAGGTTCGGACGTCGATTAGCTGGCCGGCACAAGAGCCAGGCACGCGCCAGACACCTCTCATCCAAGCATCAGTAGCCTTCCAGCAGCTCATGGTCAAGTCTGGCTTCGACTACCAAGCTTTCCTGATGGCGGACATCGCCGACTTCGGCTTCCTGATGTACAACGTCCGCCAAGACGGGCCCTCACAAGACCGACTCGTCGCCATCCTTGATGGCAACAAGGTGCACGTCTTCTGCCACGCTACGAGCGCCGCACAAGGCCTCGCGCTCTTCCAAGCCATCGAGCGCCTCGTCCAGGAGAATCAACAAGCATACCGACAGTCTCTCCAAGACATCGAGAAGTTCCTGCGCCGCAAGTCCGCCATCGCGACGCCTTTTGGCCGCTCGCCCTCAGAGAGTACGATACTGCCGAAACCCGACGATGGCGACTCTTTCAAGGCCCCGATCTCGCTGCACACCGACGTCGTCGTCACACTGCGCAGTATCAAATTCGGTGTCTTCCCATCAACCTTTGTCGACAATCAGATCCTGGTGCTCTCCGCCGGCGACATGCAAGCACGCTTCGCCGTCGCCCTCGAACAGCGCAAGATTCACTCCACGCTCAGCATGACGCTAGGCCAACTCAGCGTCGCCCTATCCTCCGTGCCGTCCCCCAAGAAAAGCAGACCCGTGGCTGATCTCAGCGTCGAAGACGTAGCAGAGAGCGCGCGATCTGCACGTGGCGGAACAATCCTACGCGTACCCAAAGTCGTGGCTACGATGCACACATGGCAAGTGCCCAAGAGCAACCACATCGACTACCTCTTCCGAAGCAGTCTAGAAGGCAAAGTCGACGTGGGCTGGAACTACAGCCGCATCAGTTACATCCGCACCATGTGGTCCAACCACTCCCGCACCCTCGCCTCACGCCTCGGCAAACCCCTCCCAGAATCCAACATCAAAATAAGCACCTCTCAAACCCTTCCTTCCTCCTCCTCCGATGCTACCAATCCCAACACGCCATCCGCACCAGCGCCCGAAGCTTCCCAAGAGAAAATCACCGCCGTGGTAAACGTCCCGCAGAGTAAATATGAGTATGCGCCGCTCGAGCCGCCGCTTATTGAGACGCCGCAGTTGAGGGATATGGGTGAGGCGACGCCGCCGCTGGAGTGGATTGGACTGCATCGCGACCGGCTGCCGAATGTTACGCATCAGATTGTTATTGTGACGTTGTTGGAGGTGGCGAGGGAGGTGGAGGATGCGTATGGGAGGATTTTGGGGAGTTCGTAGGGGGAGGGTGGGTGGAGAGGGGAAGAGGGTGCTGGTGGGTGGGAAATTGGCCTTTTTGGGCATGGGTTTGGTATTTTTGGTGTTTTATGTGTGTGCACATACGTTTCGTTTGCGTTGATAGATGCTTATAAGTGCAACATACATTTCGATCGAACTTGGCAATGTGACTTTGAGACTACAGCACCATGACTTCTGATTACAGCACCATGACTTTGAGACTACATGCCACGCCTTTAACATGCACATAGCATGGCCACCTCCTCACAAGTTCCTACTCATACGCGAGGTACTGAAAAGCGTATCTAGGCCTTATTTCACACCAACGTTATAGTACTTCTAACGCACTCCAGTACAGCGAGCAGACGGTCGTCAGATATATGTGCCGTCAACCGCAAACGATCCTGGCCGATTCGTTCAACAAAGCACGTTACACTTGGTTGCATGCTCCCAATCCTCTCATATTGCCCTTGTGCCGTTCTCCGAAGTACAAGACCATCTACACTTTTTACCGTGTTGGGTTTGCCATGCTCGGGCGAGAGGAAGAACACAGCGGGCCACTCGCTGGTAAACAGATCAAGCTTCTCTGTATATGATCCGTAAGATATGTACGTGGAGCCAAATATGACGCCGGAGGTATCTGCTATCTTTGTGTTCTGAGCAAGTCCAGAGTTGGATTCGAGGATGCGCACGCGCGTTATCAGCCTGTGACTTGTAGAAGAGGCTTGAAGTCGTGTATTTCCCACTGTACTCCCATGTGCTTGATATAGTCTTCAACACTAAACAAGCCGCCATCTTAATGCTCCATTGTGACATGGCCATCGATTCTCGAAGTAAACCTCGATTGTGCTGCATAGCAGATGCCGGCGAGTCCCTGCCAGCCAGCCCACGACCAGGAGGGAAAACCCTGTCTTCTCATGAGAAATGGAGATGACAGTTGTGAGAGTGGCAACCAAAGAAGACCAATTACGAGGTTGGATACGCCGGACGTAGCTGGACCCGAACTCCGCGCGAAAGGTACGCCCCAGAAGTGATACACCGGACGGCTCGAAACCAAGGCCTGGCGTAATATTCCCATGAACGCAATCAGCATGTCTGAACCGTATGTCAACGTCCGCTTGAGATACTCGCTGATGCGCCGTTCAAGAATGCTCGACTCGAGCAGGACGCACGGGAACACTTGCAATTGGGGCCCGGGGTCAGAATTCAACGTGTCTGCTCGTACTCCGGTGTTCTCTACGTTGGATGACTCGTGATTCGCATCGCACGCGTGGATCTTGCTGCATCGGAAGTAGCATTGCGATGGGGTGAAGACGAGGCGCTTGGTGGCGAGGACTTCCTCTTGGTACGTCCCTGTAGACAGGCGTCGATATTAGTCGAAGGATATCGTATTACGTCAAAGATATACAGCGCTACTTACAGCCTCGAGTCGACCACTCACTTCCCAGTAGTTCACTCTTGACTCTGAGGACCGACGTGATGACTGCGACGTCAATCGTAGTCATTGTAGGTAGACGGCGGAAACTATCAGACACACCCGGTAGCCCTGAATTCGGACCTGTTCCCGCGGCGTTGATGATAGTGATGCTAGCATTCCTATAGATGTCATCCATGTGCTGGGGTCCTCTTGGTTGATGCAATAGCGGTCTATCCAAAGATATCGGAATCCCATGGCTTTTGTGCAAAGAATTGCGTCCTTAACTATCAGTGGAGCTCGCTATCGCAAATACGTGCTACTTGACTCCGAATTGTCTGCTGTTTGTCCCCAGACGTAGCTGAGTGCCGTATATGCACACTTTTTCGGCGCAGGAATGATGGCACACCTCTCACAGTCAATGACCTTGAGACCGGGGATATCGAGCTTGCCACTTCCTTGTGTCTCGTATGTATTTCCATGTTTTGACTCGCAGGTAAGAATCCACGTCTTGATAGTAGCCCAATCCACCCCAGATTTGATCAATAGGCGCATTTGCTTTGATGCTGGTGTCGTACATCATCACAATCGTTTGAGTTGCCGTAGTGACAGTCGCTCGTAGACCACGCCATGGTGGTGCATTCAAGTGCGGCGGACGCTTGATATCGAACGGCTCTATATGAACGCGTAGAATGGCGCCAAGTTACCTAGATGGGTTGTGCTCTCGAGTCCTATCCGTCCGTGTGAGCACTATTCTCGGGGCTCTACGCGCCTTGAAATGCAACGTGAGTGGGAAGAAAGGTACTCACATGCTGTAAATCAATCCACAGAACTCGCATCCATCCGGAGAAAGGCCCACGATCTTGAAGACAGTCGGCAATACTACTTTACCAGAAATTGGATGGTCTGCCGATACCGCCAGCCGGAGATTCCGGTCTTTGATGAAGTTGGGACGTATGGCGGGATATAAAGGCAGCGATCTGCATCGGGATCATAGTTGGTCTAGTTCCGGATATCCCTCATTGCTGTAAAAGATGCTGGCGAGGCTGTTCGTTCTGTCACTGTGACTGCGAAACATGTTGGAGAGGCTGTTGGAAGCCGCCGTGTTATGTTAGGCACAGGTCTACATGGGACGAGGTTGGGAAAAGGTCGGAAAGAGGCACGGAAAGAAAGACGGATGTGCTCAAGATGTCATAAAGATGTAGGAGTTTTACTACAGTTGAAATGGTGGCTGGGGTTCTTGTAGCCTGATGCCATGCTGATTACGACCGCGGTCAACACCTGCAGGAAGGCTGAGCCGCCACCAGAGCTCAACCTAACCGATAAGATGCCGTGCGTAGCGAGCAATCACCTTCTGGCAAAAACGCAAAGTTATGAGGATGCCAAAATACTAAGCTTTACATTACTTAGTCATACCGACAAACGACGTGGTGCTCACATGGTGTTGGATGGTGTTTGAATAGAGGAGGTAGATACACCGCAGATCCCAGATACCAGATCTTTGGCTGTACAGCCTACACGATCGTACCTCTTCATGCATCATGTTCATGCTTGCTCTACACAAAACCCGCCCGAACATCCTCTTCCAACCTCACTTCCCCATTCGTCAACATTCGTATCTTTCTCATCACCAACTTTCACGTTCAATATGTCCTAAATGTCCACACAAAATCTACTTTCCCATACTCTACCTTCATCTCTTCGTTCATTTATCATGCGCATCTCTCCTCTGCACAAACCCAGCCCTAACATCCTCCCCCAACCTCCCGTCCACATCCGCCAAAATCGTACACACCAAACTATAATTATTACACAAAAACCGCTCCTTCTTCCTCGCATCGCTAATGCCCTTGCTCATCTTCGTCAAATACGCCTCGTACTCGCTCCTCAGCCTCCCCACACTAACCGACACAGGCTCATCATCGCCAGCCTCTGACGATAGCGCGAGAATGCCTTGTATGAGGTTGGCGAATTTTTGCGTGAGGGGTGTGGGCGCTGTTGATGCGGAATTCTGGGAGTTGGAGGAGAGGAGCGCGGCGCCGGTTGTGGGGCGCGAGGGGAGCGAGGAAGTGAGTTTTTGGAGGGCGGTGACGTGCATGTCGAGGACTTGTTGGTAGCGTGGCCAGAGGAGCATATTTGTTGCGTTGATGTAGTTTTCCATGGTTGGTACTTTTCGGCGTTGGAGCTCGAATGCGAAGTGCTGGTTCAGTCGCACGCAGAGCAATATGCCTAGCGTGTCGGTTGTAGTGGTGACGAGTGACTTTGTTAGCGCTTGGGCAACGGCTAAGGTGGGCTCGAAGATCGTGGCAAAGGTCCGGGAGATGGCATGATAGTTTTGGGAGGGTGAGAAGTAGGTTGAAATGAAGGTGTACTCGAAACATGCGTTGTCGATGAGGGCGAGGTTGAAGCTGCGGAACGGGGCTTCGAGGTAGTGTGTTGACTTTTCTTCCTCAGCAACGTGGGCTGTTAGAGCGTTGGTAGACGAGCTCTTGAGTGCGTCTCGACGTCGGCCGAGTGAGAACGGATCGTACGCAGCGGGTGCGTTGCGTGCTTGACCGAGCAAGCTGCCGCCTCGTTTCGTGGTAGGGTCTTCGCCGAGCACGTCGTACTTGTCTATGGCGTGCACCTTGATCTTCTCCAGAGCAAGTCTGTATCGTGTAAAGTGGTTCAAGTAGTACCAGCGCATGGTATAGATGTATGCCTGACCTATTTGCTGGGCAAGCTCTGATCGATGCTTTGCGAGAAAGGCATACAGTTCCTTGTACTTGAGTAGCGCTTGCTGTTGGATGACTTGGGCATTGATCGATGGTGAGCGTATGGCTTTGATCTGTGCCACTATGTAGTCTCGTATTCGTTCAATGGCACGATTGGTGAGGTCATCCAGGAGAGGTTTGATGTCCCCGAGAGACTTCATGTCGGGCTGCTCTTTTGCCTTCGCAGCTATGGTCTTGGAGCGTTTTTCGATTTCAGCGAGTGCGCGCACGAAGCCTTCATCTACTGGCCCTTCTGCGATCTTGCGAACCACAGCCGGGGAGATGCTGATGTCCTCTACTGCTGGGCCAAGCAGCTTTTCTACAACCTTTCGGTTTTCGAGTTTGGTGTTTAGCGCTATAGAGCGGTTCTGCAGAGACTCAATCTCGGCTGACACTGCGCCAAGATCGGCTTGGAAGTTGGTGAGGTACGTTTCGACGGACTTCAAGACCTCATCGCATGCGAGAATCGATTGGTGCAAATCTTCAAACTTGTCCTTTTCTTTGTCGTCTACAGTCACAATGAGCATATCTCCTCGAGACAAGAGATGAACACATACACTCTTCGACTGACTGCGCGCTATATGTATGTACAGATGTGGGATGCTGATGCTCGTGCGGTGCTTCCGCGGCGAAGTCGTGCAAGCTCAAGCCTCCAAAATCGATCTCGTCTACCACCACTTCTGGCTTCTTTGGTATATCCTGCTCCTTTCCTCGAATAATCGTAATGGGCTGCCGGGGTGGGCCTCCCATTATAGACGCTAGCACCTGCACCGGGTCAGGGCCATGGTGAAGGCCCCCTGTAGGCCGCCGTCGTGGCCCGCCATTGGGAATTCGCGCATTCCCTGGTAAGCTCGTAGTGGATGCATTTGGCGATATGAGCCCTAGAGACGTTGTTCGCGGGACCAGCCCAGGACGAGGAGGTAAGGGACTGGGCCCTCGAGCATTTGGGCCTCTTCGAGGAGCCGGCGAGTATGAATCGCGTCGAGGCGGCGGTGTTGCCGAAGGCGTAGAGTACGACGAGAGCCTGTCCAAGCCCCACATGTTGCCAGCGAATAGTGTGATTGATCTATGGGCGCATGGTGAATGAAGTTATGTTCGCGATACCACGCGCCGTTTGCTATTCCGGCGCGGCGGTACCTTGTTCCGCACGCTACGGGATGTGCTAGCGCTTTCTTGCTTCGCGCCTTCCCGCTCAAAAATCCAGATCGCACACTTCCCTCTCCATCACTCAGCGCGCCACCCATACTCTCCTCGATCAGCCCACACATTACGACCAGCTCCCCACCCGTCGCACTTACTCTCATTCAACATCATGGCGGACGACGCGCAGGTACGTTCAGACACGAGCATGCGACCCCGCATGCTCTACCCCACCTTATCGATTGCCCTCGAGGGTCGCGCCCGACCAGGCATCGAAGCCGTTTCTGCGCAGGCACTTCATAAGAATGTACTGACAATCTGCCGCAGCATGAGCACACCTTCGAGAGCGCCGATGCCGGCGCCTCCACCACCTACCCGATGCAGTGCTCTGCCCTGAGGAAGAACGGCTTCGTCGTCATCAAGAACCGTCCCTGCAAGATTGTCGAGATGACCACCTCGAAGACCGGCAAGCACGGCCACGCCAAGGTCCATCTCGTCGCCATCGACATCTTCACCTCCAAGAAGCTTGAAGAGCTCTGCCCCTCCACCCACAACATGAACGTCCCCAACGTCCGCCGCCAGGAGTACCAGCTCGTGAGTCACGACGGTATCATGCATGGAAGTCTTAGCTTACCAAAATCGCAGATCGATGTTACCGACGACGGTTTCCTCTCCCTCATGTCCGATGACGGCTCCACCAAGGACGACGTCAAGCTTCCCGACGGCGAGGTTGGTGACAAGATCACCAAGATGTTCACCGACGACGGCAAGGATACCAGTAAGTGCACTTGTCGAAGAAAAATGTAAGCGATGCTAACACACTACCAGATGTTATCGTTCTCACTGCCATGGGCGAGGAGTCCTGCATCGACGCCAAGGAGGCCCCCAAATAGATTTATATCATTGGGCACGCGGGCCGTCAACAGGAGTCGCGGGGTTCGGAAAGCTCTGACCCAAAAGCTTGGTGGGGATTGCTGCATCTCGCATACAAAGCGGACTGTTGCCATTACGGCGACAAGAGCATCTATGCGATCCATCTGCGTTGATAGCGACAAATGGATATGTTCTTCGGATCAAATTTGGGGTTTTGCATTCCATGTGTATGGGAAACTTTTAAGATATGACACACGTTCCTAGATATCCCTACCGCAATGAACAAAAAGGTGATGACTTTATGCAAATGTCGTCCCCTTGATTGGTGATGGGTCTGCAGCATTTGTGATTTTCGGCGCTAGTGGCCCTGAATAGACCTCCAGGCTACCTTCAACTTCTGCCACGCTTCACTCAAACCACAACAACCAAGACTACTCCATACTAGCAAAGTTGCAGACTCACCTCAATTGCGACACCGTCATCCCATCTCGCGGCTATGGGAAAATAAGATCACTGGCAATGCCGCAATGCAACTAAGATAGAGTTGCGAAACTAATCTTGTACCTCTGCGTAGCCTCTCTAGTCGATTTCCCGTGATGGCGTCGAAAAAGGGTCCAATCTGTGGCTACGAGAACTGTCGGTCAAGATCATACGAAGAGGGCGAGGATGGCTTTCTCTACTGCCAGAATGGGCATCGTCAAGGAGTATGCTATGCTTTACATTCGAAGTTCGAATGCTCACAACTTGTAGGGCTTGGTGCGTGGCGAAGACGACGAAGACGCCTATAATACACCGGCAGCTCGGCAGGTGACGCGCAAGAAGAAAGATGTGGACGAGCTAGACGAGAGGATTGCACGTCGTAAGTATCACAATGTCGTTTCGTTACTCTGCGACTAACCGCGAATAGACTACATCGGCCGCCGAGCTTTCGACCTATACCTGAAATGCTTGCAGCTCATCTTAAGACACCAAATTTGGTTCCTCATTCAGGAAAAGGGCCTACCTCAAGAGCTGGAAACTGTCATCTTCGACCTTTGGGCGCTTCGTGTCGCGCAGCTTGGTGACAGAATTGCCTCCGAAAGCCAGGATACTGAGTCCCAGTCGCAGTCGCAGTCGCAAGTCTTCAGCACACTCGATACAGACGAGAGCGGAACAGACGATGAGCGAATCGCAATATCGGCTTCGAAAGGTCGCGACAAGAAGCTGGAGGGCGTTCCAAATCTCTACGATTGCTTAGTATTGTGCTACCTGGGTACGTCCACGCTTCGACTGCCTGTCACGCCTGGAGACATGTATGCATGGACGACAGACAGTAAGATGCCTTACAGACAAGCCATCAAGATTGTGCCGCTCTTGATGAGAGATCGCCTGCCACCCTCATACCACGCGATCTTGGACCCACCGAAGTTGCTGCGGCATCGCCGGTTCTACACAACTCTCACCAACCTCGAGATCAGCTATGAGAAAGTCCATGGCATCTTGTGGCCGCCGCTTAACACTCCGCTTCTCTTAATCCGCTACATCAAGGAGCTTGCATTACCACTGGAGCTCTACGACGCAACACTACGCCTAGCAGACCTACTCGGCCACAACTTTGCGCTTGAACACGATGGTCGCAAGCAGCTGGGCCTCCGCCACTTGCCAGAAGCCCAACTCATTGGCTGCTTCGTCGTGTGCGTCAAGCTGTTCTACCCCTTTGACAAGATCAGGCGCCTGCCGAAATCATCCTCAGAGCCCGCGGTGTCCGTAGTAGATTGGAAGGCTTGGTGCAAGCAAATGAGTAAGGCAAAACGAAACCAACAGATGTTTAGCTCAGACTTCACGAACGAGGAGTTCACGCAGTTGCAAGAAGACGACGTGTTTCAGCTACTGCCCAAGCAACTTGACCAGTATTTGGACTTCTACAACGACACATTTCTTGATGACGGGAAAATTCAGCGCACGAAACATAACAACGACTTCAAGAATGCGCTGTACGGCATGTTTCCCATTGATAACGTAGGACGGGAAGCGACAGTGCAACCTGCCGAAGTTTCAGCCCATGAACTGAAGTTAGAGACGGTCAGGGCAGTGCACGGCAGAATGAAGACTAGAGCGATTGTACGTGATGATCAAGATGAGGCGGGCGTGCTTAGACCTGGACAGTCGTATCCGATGTGGAAGAAGGTGGATGATGTACCAGATCGGGCAGCGGTTTTCTATAATGAGGCTGCGAGGCTGGCTGGTTTCTCGATGGGGATGCTGGTCACAGCTGTGTTTACGACGGAGTGTCGGATCGAGCAGTGGCGTAGAACGCAGAGCAAGGGCAAGAAGAATGCGGCAACGGCAGTCTCATAGATTACTCTACCACATTGCGCCAACGCGCCTTTGACATACCTGGAAAACTTGAGAAAAGACCGTGATGCAACACTTCTGGAGGGGCATGCACGTGCCCTAAACCTTGGCGCCGATTAGCCGAGACAAGGATAACGCCACTTTCGCCGGCACACACGAAATTGGGCGCTCCGCAACCTCATTCTCGACACCACTTCTGTTCGGAGGACGACAACCACGTTGTCTACGTCAAGATGCAGATTTTCGTCAAGACCCGTAAGTCCGCACGTCGCCTGTATTGCTGAAATCATGCTAATGAAGATGCAGTCACGGGAAAAACTGTGAGCCACTCCATTTCACGCCACGCCATCGACAGCAGCTAATCAACGACTCCAGATCACTCTCGAGGTTGAGAGTTCCGACACGATCGACAATGTCAAGTCCAAGATCCAGGACAAGGAGGGCATTCCCCCGGACCAGCAGCGCCTGATCTTCGCCGGCAAGCAGCTCGAGGACGGCCGCACCCTCTCCGACTACAACATCCAGAAGGAGTCGACGCTCCACCTGGTCCTCCGTCTGCGCGGTGGCATCATCGAGCCCTCGCTCAAGGCCCTCGCTTCCAAGTACAACTGCGATAAGATGATCTGCCGCAAGTGCTACGCGCGCCTGCCACCGAGGGCTGTCAACTGCGTACGTCACCGTGTACCCCGCTACGCGACCGTAGTTGAGCGATGTAGAATGAAAGATCACGGCTAACACACTCACAGCGCAAGAAGAAATGCGGCCACACCAACCAGCTCCGCCCCAAGAAGAAGCTCAAGTAAACGATTCGCTCCCCTTCGGCGTCTGGCGAGTTTGCGGGATCCGGCGGTGGAACGACTGCGACGAATGCATGCGACGGACATGAGGGCATGGTCACTTTGGCACACGGCATCACGATGCCCATGGCTCGGATTCAAGTTTTCTTTATGGCAAGGACCGGGCATGTAGAGTGAATCGAGCAAATCTTTTCCTTTAGTGCAAAGAATTGTACTGGCCTCGCCCAAGGAGTGTGTGTGCATCTGCAATGGAAACATCAGCAGCTTCAACATTGTGATTTGAACGATGCAGTGTGATATTCGGAAGATGCGATGCATCACGTGATAGCGCGCTAATATTGCATCACCGCTACGTCATGTATCACGACAACTCTGAAATATCGTAATTTCAACCGCATGAGGAATTGCCACAAATGTCTGGAGGGTTTGACTTCTCATAAAATTGTGATTGTTCTTCGTGCTAAAGATCCTCACTGAGCGCAGACTTGAGAACTTCATCTGCCATTCAACTGCCGTGCTATGCTATGCTATGCAATCATCATGCCCCTCGATGCGACACAGTGTACACATAACCAAAGCACTTTTCCATCACCTACTGCCGTCATATGAGATCCCATCGTACATTGCCTGAAGTGTGCTGCCTGTATGCAACGAGTAGATTGCGCCGCAGCGCCATGGCCGCGTGACATATGTTTGCGTGTGCGCGGCAAGATAACGAGGTACGGAAATACAAAAGAAATGTGCACCTTACATCCGCCCAGCTATGCAACTGAGGAGATGGTGGTACAGAAGAGAGGAAATTTACAGAACGAAGAAATCCTGAACGGGAGGTCGGCCTCCTGGGAATGGTATCGGAAACGCCTCGCTATGCTATGCAAAACAATCGGACATGTAGGGTAATTCGGAACGGTGGCTCGAGCAGCGTGTACGACAACAGTATGTGCGGTCGGTCATGGATGGTGGGGCGTGAAGCTATTCAGACGCGTGGCTTCTTCCAGTAGTATTGCTACGATCGTTAGCTATGGTGGTTAAGTTGATTAGTTTGAACGTACCTTATGCGTCTTCCTCACAGAGCGAAGACCAGTGCTGCGTGAGCCAGCAGTAATCGTCTCCCGCCTCATCTGGTTGGAGTCCATCTCAGGCACATAGTAAAACTCATTCTCTAGAGGCTGACCAGCGGCGTCCTTTCCAGCACGAGGGATCTCGCCAACACAAGACGTCTCATCAAGAATCTTCTTGAGGTCCTGTCGTGAGAGCTGGGGAACGGGTGTCGTTGCGTCGCTGCCGTCGTTGGTGTCCTGGCTCTTCGTCGCACAGGCCTTGAGCTCAGCTGGAAGGTTGCTGTGGATGGCCGACAGAGGCTGGGAGTGGATGCGTGAGAAGGCAAGCTGGTTGATGACGTGATTCTTGATGGGAGACTCTTTGAAGCGGAAGATCTCGGCGGAAGAGCGTCTTGGGGACGGTGATAGTAGTGGTGCTCGGAGACGAGGAGTGTTGGACTGGGTCGGTGTAGCGGTGGAGAAGGAGGCGAGATTGTTGAGGATGTTCTGGCCGAAGGGTCCGAATGAATGGACGACAGGATCGTTTTCTTCATCGCCGTCTGAGAAGTCACCTTCGCCAAAGGATGACAACATGCTTGACTTGTTGTCCTGAGTACGCGACTCCTGACTGTGAGTAGAGTACGGAGCGATAGGACGAACAAAGGTCTGCTGAGCAGATTCTGGACTATCGGCCTTGATGAGAGTCTCTTCTTCGTTCGCCTCGACATCTTCGAATATCTGAACAGGTCCGGGCTGGCCAAGACCGATACCAGCGAAGACGGGCTGACAGATGGGGCTCTGGGAAACAGGCGAACGAGGAACGACAGGCGGGCTGGAGTCGAAATCTTGCTTGACGCGACGACGGGTGGGAGTGGGCATATCATCTTCTTCTGAGTCCCAAGACAGCTTCGCTACGGGGACGGCCGGCCAAGCAATCATGACGCGGGTGTCCTGTACATCCAACATGATCTCAGTCTCTGGGTTCTCCGACACATACGTGTCACCCTTCTCGAGCTCGAACACCTGCCCTCTGCAGTGGATCTTTGCTCCGTTCCATCCCAAGCATTCGACCTCGATGTAGCCCTGGGGATATGTCGCGGATGGCGCGTGGTACGCGGCTTGGACGTGGACGCGTGAGATGAGGCGATTTGTCGAGAGCTGGTAGTCTGACGTGTTCGAAGACCTTCCCATGCGTGTCACCTCGCCATCAGATGAGAGATCTACAGTTGGCACCGCGCCCAGTGGGGTCCTCTCTGAAAGTGCAGACACGGTCCGCTGCAAAATGGGACGGCCATGGTGAGGCGACGACGACACGATGCCGGTAGACGAAGTTGGTACCGAGGGCACAGGGGTTGGGAAATACTTGAGAGCCTGTTTGGGGAAGGTGGGTGACTCGTCGTCGAACTTGCGTTTTGAGGATGGACGCGGAAAGGGCGAGGAGCTAAACGTGGTGTCGTCGCCAAAAGCGGGGAGAAGACACGGCTTCGAGGCACGCTCAGCCTGTATCTCCGTCGACTCCAGGGGCAATTGATGCGCTGCCTGGCTCGGTGAACTGTCCATGGTGTCGTATGGGGCCCAGGCACGCGAGACGGGACGTGTCGACGTCTACACAGGCGTAGCGCGGGCGTGTCGTCTGAGCGGCTGCCGGCTGTGGTCGCGAGCAGGAGCGAACGTGTGTGTTAGTACGCGAAAGGAGGAGGTAGAAGGTGGTCAAGAAGAAGAGGCCATGAGGTCAATTGCGAAACTGGGTGGTCTCCTACACGGTCAGGAAGAAGTGGAGGTGGTGTCGCGTACGCGAGTAGGTAGCGCGCTGAAGCTCTGACCCACGGAGAGACACATTCACCGAGCCTCTTCCTCCCTGGCATTAGCCGATGACATGCGATGAACTTGACCATGGAGTCAAAGGCATGCTCGTTCTTATGGAACACCAGGTCGTCAATTCTCTACAGCTCTGACTGCGTTACGGCTGTCAATGTTCCCATCTTCATCGACAACTATCGGAGTTCATAAGCCTCTGTGCACAAGCACAAATGACACGCCTGTTGCGTCCATTCCTCACTCGGCTCTTTTTGTTACTTGATTTTCCCACCCGTTCCAGCCCCTCTATGCAGCTAATCACACATCGCCGACTTGTAATGGCACCTTGTACACGCCTACGTAGCTTTACTGCGCGCCCTTGTGTTGGTGGATTATATGGACAACAATTCAGATTAACACCCATCTCATGCCTTCTTTCGCAGAGAAATTATATGAGAAGACACACGTAGACAGATGCTATAAAGAATCTAATTACAGTGCATATTCTGAACCGCTCTTAGAGTCCTCCATCTGCGCACCTGTGACGTCCGACCAAACCCAGCCACGAAACATGTGGGACAATCTGCAGACCAGACGTCACGCAAGTGAAAAGAAAACTTTCCTGCAGCAGCCCACTGTAACAGAACGCGCACCTTGTTCAAAGTGGAGTGCCGAGGCCGACGCGATGAAGCGGTATAGACGCGTCGAGAAATTTGGTGGGAGGTGCACGGTGGCTCCGGCTGAAGCAAGATCGGATGAGGCCGTCGATCAATCAGCCACCACTACACGGAGACTGTAACGATTCGCATATATGATGGCGCTATCGGCAGCACAACAAATTCGTAATGCTGTCTAAGACCAGTGACTGCATGTATACGAGGATGCGGCAATGTACCGTGGCTGAGCCTTTCCTGAGGAAGCCATTGCATTGAGGGGATACAGCACCTGGCTATACAGCAAATGACGGAAACTGTAGACAATGATTGAAGAAACTGCAATACAAATGAGCCGATGCACGTATCAGCAATGTCCAGGCTCAAAGCATATCGCGTGCTTCAACTTCAAAGTTGAAAGTAAACGCGTTCATTAGCTGGAAGACAAGATCACTTTAACCCCAATCAGGAAGCCCCGCATCTGCCGCTCAGATTACATAACCCGCCGCTAACAAAAAAGTTGGAGAGTTCTCGCCCGAGGATTTGCAGCAGGAACAGCAGACATCCAGTCCGCACTTCACCACAATAATGGCAAAATCAAAGGCCGTGAGCAAGAAGCAAGAGAAGGCAGCAAATGCGCCGCTCACAACCAAAGTCGCAAATGGCTCGCCATACCAGCTGGATCCCGCCCAGGTCGAACGCGCCGCGAAAGCGCTCGTGTCGCACATGAAGCAGCACGCCGAGGAGAAGAACAAGAAGGCTGCTGTTCAGAACTTGGCAGATGATGAAGACGAGGCGCAGGTTAACGATCAGCCCATCATGCTCAGCCTATCAACCAAGAAGCACATCAACAATACCACAAGCTTGAAGCCGACCAAAATGTCAGTATACACTGCAGGTAGTTTCTGGAGTTTGAGTCTAATGATCCTCCAGCTCCCTCCCACATTCAATCATCCCCGAAGATGTACGTGTATGCATCTTTACCAAAGACCCCCAGCGCGCGTACAAGGACCTGGTTGCATCCGACGCCTTCCCTGCCACCCTCCGCCAGAAAGTTGCTCGCGTGCTTGGTGTGGATAAATTGAAGAAGCGATACAAGTCGTTTGAGCAGAAGCGCGCGCTTCTGGCAGAGTTTGACGTCTTCATGGTCGACGACCGCATTGTCAAGATTGTGGCCGACTTCCTTGGAAAGACTTTCTACCAGGGCAAGGCTAAGCGCCCGATTCCCATCAGACTCACCGCCGGCGCATTCATCGACAAGAACGCGAAGAAGACCAAAGAGTCACCGAGCGTGGTCGGCACTCCCCAGGGTGTCGCAAAGGAGGTTGAGAGCGCTCTGAGCTCCACATACCTCAGCATGAGCGCCTCAGCAAACACTTCCATCAGGGTCGGCATGCTCTCCATGACACCTGAGCAGATTGTCGAGAACACTTCCGCCGTCGTCACTGCCATCACAGCCAAGCACATCGAACAGGGCTGGCGCAATGTTCACTCCCTGCATCTGAAGGGTCCAAGCACAAAGTCCCTGCCTATCTGGATCGCCGAAGAGCTGTGGACGGACGAGAAGCAGGTTCTCGATCAGCCACACGAGATCAAGTCATTGCCCAGCGGTAAAACTGTCGACCGCAAGAGGAAATGGGAGGATTGGGAAGAAGAGATGCTGGACGACGAGGAGTTCGCTGCGAAGAAGGCGAAACGGGATGCTGCAAAGGAAAAGAAGGTCGCGAAGAAGGGCCTCAGCGACAGAAGGAAAAAGGCGCTGAAGGACTCGGTATTTGAGGGCGCCCAGACGCCGTTGATTGCTGGATGAGGTGGTTGCCATGAGTGTGTGCATTCGGAGGCGCGACGGCGTTTGGGTGCTCAAAAGGCTTTGATCTGATACCAAGTACTATGTGTCTGCTCGTTGCACTCTGTCCTGATGAATCGTATGTGATTGTTGCTATTAAACTCGTATCCTGCTTTATTTTCCTACTAATGATACACCACCTACAGAAATCGCAGGTTTTGTTCTGAGAACAGTCGCACGAAAATCCACCTCGATATGTATGATGCTCTGAGCAGGGAATCTCCAGCCGACCGCACGCGGCAAATCCTGCCTCGGCGCATCCTGACGTGATGCACTGCGACTGCGCCGCGTCTCCAAACTGCGCCTCATCAACCTTCTTTCCCACCTTCCCACTCCACCTCCACCTCCCTCACCATCACCATGTTCCGTCTACTCCCTCTCTCGACGCTGTTCCTCCTCACTCAAGCCCTCGCCTCTCCTCTTACACAGACAAAATCAAAGCCACTCCCTCTGCTCATCTGGCATGGCCTAGGCGACAACTCCGCCGCAGACGGCTTGCACTCAGTCGGCGACCTCGCCATTGAAGTAAACCCCGGCACATACGTCTACTACATCTCCCTCGACGATGACCCAAATGGTGATTCCCGCGCAACTTTCCTCGGCAACGTGACCGAGCAAATCGAACAAGTCTGCGACGCCATCAGCACACATAAAGTCCTCTCCGCCGCACCGGGCCTCAATGCGCTCGGCTTTTCACAGGGTGGGCAATTTCTACGCGGCCTCGTACAGAGATGTGGAGATAAAATAAAGGTGCGGAACCTGGTGACCTTTGGTAGCCAACACAATGGCATCTCGAAGTACCAGATCTGCAAGGATGGAGACTGGCTGTGCAAGGGCTACGTCGGGCTTCTGAAGGCGAATACATGGGGCGCATGGGTCCAAGGCAACCTTGTGCCAGCGCAGTACTTCAAAGCAACCAACGACTCCACCGGCGAGCCCACCCCCGAATATCTCGAGGCCTCCAATTTCCTAGCGGACATCAACAACGAGCGCGCGCTCAAGAACGTCACATACGCGAAGAACCTCGCTGCCTTGGATAATCTCGTCTTGTACCTGTTCGACGACGACACGACCGTTATCCCGAAGGAGAGCGGCTGGTTCGCGTATACGAATGGTACGGATGGGAGTGTTACGAAGTTGAGGGAGAGGCAGATATATAAGGAGGATTGGATTGGGTTGAAGAAGCTGGATCAGAAGGGGGGACTGCATTTTGAGACGACGGAGGGGGGACATATGCAGTTGGGGGATAAGGTGTTGACGGAGGTGTTTGAGACGTATTATAGTACTAAGAGTGGGAGTTGGGATATGTCTGGGCTGGGCCTGGAGCATCAGCAGGAGGTTTTGGAGCTGTAGGATATGAGATGGTTGTACATTCGTCTGGTGTCTGTTGTGATATATCGAATAGCGTCATCTTGTCTAACTATCACAGAACGGAAACATGCCACACTACTGCTCATCTGGAAGAGTCATCAGCCATGATAACCATTGTGTGTTAGCGCGTCCACGAGATGGCCGCAGGTGATTCAGAAGAAGACAAGCTGTTGTGTACATCATGTTCCAGGTTGATCCAAAACTTCCCAAACATTCTTCCTTCTGCCCTCGTATACTCTAAGCTGCAATACCCCAAGGTTTCAAAATCTTTCCCCACCTCCCAATCTAAGCATACGTATTCCCATAATCCCACTTCGGCAACTTCATCGTCCCAAACTCATTCAAATGGCGATGCATATCAAAGCTATTCCACAGCAAATGCGGCTCATGCCCCCACCCCTTCCGCAAACACTCAAACTCCGCCTTATTAAAGTAGTCCTCCAGAATCGGCTTGTACTCCGGATGCGCGCACTTATTAATAATGACTCTCGCGCGCTCTCGGGGACTCAGGCCGCGTACGTCTGCGAGGCCTTGCTCCGTGACGATGACGTCGAGATCGTGTTCGGTTTGGTCGATGTGCGTGCACATTGGGACGATGCAGGATACGCCTGTGGGGTCTGTTTTCGAGGGGCGGGTGGAGGGGGTGTGCATGATACTGTATTTTGCGCTGCGGAGGAAATCTGCGGAGCCGCCTAGGCCGTTTAACATGCGTGAGCCCATTACACATGTGCTGTTTGCATGCGCGTAGATATCTACTTCGACCGGGGTGTTCATGCCAATGACGCCGAGCCTCCTGATGATCTCTGGCGAGTTGGAGACTTGTTGTGAGCGGAGGAGGAGTTTGGGCGCGTATTTGTCCCAGTTGTCGTAGAAGCGTTGGAAGCCGTCGGGCGAAAAGCGGATGGATGTTGCGGTGGCGAAGTCGAGGTTTCCGGAGTCGAAGAGGTCTAGGAAGGAGTCTTGTAGGACTTCGGTCCAGACTTTGAGGTTTTTGAAGTTTGCGCCGCCGGACTGTAATAATCAGTATCGATTTTAGAACTTTATCGTTGAGATATGCGAGGACTTACGGCTAGGCCTCCTACTACGGCGTTGGCGATGTTTCCAATACCGGATTGGATAGGGAGTAAGTTTTGCGGTAATCGTCCGTGATTGACTTCGTGTTTGAGAAACTCGATTAAGTTACTTGCGATAGCGCGGGAAGTTGCGTCTTCTGGGGCGTTGGGCTGAGTCTGGTCAGGATAATCACTCTCGACTATAGCTACGACACGCTCTGGATCGATCGGGATATGCGGTGTGCCAATGCGGTCTTCAGGACTCATGATCAAGTATGGTTTCCGGCGCGGTGGCAAGTCGGTCATAGTGATGTCGTGTAGGCCTTCAAAAGATGGCGCAGCGGTGTTGACTTCGATGATGATCTTGTCTGCCATTTGGATGAGTTCTGGTGAGGCGCCGACACTGGCTCCGGGGATGATGCCGCCGTCTTCGGTGATGGCTGAGGCTTCCACAATTGTTACGTCGAGGCGGTTCTGGGGCTTGTGGAGGGTGTAGAAGCTGTGGTTTGTGAGTTCTCATCATTGGAGGCATGAGACGTCTTCGGATCGTTCTACTTACCCATACATCAAATCCACCGGAAACATGCTCAAATGCTTGTCGAAGAACTTGATGTTGCCATTGTTGATCCCTTTTGCGATCTCTTTTCCTACTTGCTGCGAAAGGTAGGTACAATGTTAGTGTTTATGTCACATGCACTTTGGACATATACACCTACATGCGGCGATCTGCGCTCAATCATGTTCAGACGAGCCCATCGATTCTCAGTCTCGGCGCCGGATGACGCGCCTACAAAGAGGTTGTACTTGAGTTTGCCTTGCAAGTCGTTCTTCTCGACATGGTCGGCTAGAGCTGTTGGGATCTTTCTTCGAAGGTTGTTAGCTATGCGTGGCACCACGATTACCCGCCAATTGCCAATCTCTTTCGTGGTGTTCCTGAAGACCCAAAATATTGGTGCAAAGCTCCGTGATCAATGAGTCCCTCGTTTCGCATTACCGTCGTCCACGTGCAAGTCGAAATGTGGAGTCGGACATAATTCGGCGATCCGTCTCTTGCTAACCTTCCCTCCGACCTCGGGACCACACCGCATCACCCTTTGGCCCAATGAAGCTCAAGACGGGCTTCGAAAGTGTTCCAAGTCTTTTGCTTCCATATTGCGCCACACTGAGTCCGAAGAATAGACCTCAACTTACTTTGGGTATCCGACACCAGTGAATCCTGACCACCCAACATACGCGCCATTAGGAAAGTGATGGACCAGATCCTCCGCCTTCGCAATCTTCTTGAGGTAGCTCGGTCTTCGTACACGGCTCTTAAGTGCCGCTGAGACAGACATTGTGCCTGCCCTCGTTCGATCCGTCCTCAAAGCTGAGCTCTTATCGATTGTCGACCAAGCTCTCAAAGCCAGCGAGGGTCAATCGAAAGAAAGAAAGAAAAGAGTGGAGAGGAGTCGTGACGGACAGAGTTTCGTAGAATGCGTGGTCCGGGGTCTTAGAAGAATTTAAAGTATGCCCGAAGCATGACTAAGGTCGTGCAGGTGTGTCTTGATTTGACCCACATGCACGAGCATGACGTGAGTTCACCCAAAGTCCCGCACAACCCCGGCCACCACCATGCAAGCGCGAGCATAACGCGCTACACAAAGTTACTGCGTGTTGTCGCATACAGGAAACGGCAAGGGTGCTTGGAAGACGACAAGTTGTCGTTTATCACAAGTAAGCTTGTAAGAGCAACTATTGAGGAGCTCCAAGTTGGTCTCAAAATCTTTTGGAACTCCTCGCGTTTCTCTGTTGTATGCTCCAGCCTGCAAAACTCTCGAGGCCAAAAGCCGTGCGTATTTTCATAAATTCGATTATCTCCCTCTACTTCGCTCAATCACTTCTACAGGCTGCGGCGATGAGAGATCACGTACCAGGCCGGCGAGTATGAACCAGTCGCTCGGTGCAGGTTCATAACAACATGTGTACCCCTCCGCAGCACGCAAAGCAAAGTCAAAAATCCATCGTGAATAACAATATATCGTCATGCAAGCAAATGGGTATTTCTTGAACGCCAATCATGCAATGCAATCGTGAGCCAAGTAGAGACGCAATGAGACTCGGTCGTTACAGGTCAAAGCACTTGGGATGTTATCGGGCTGGGTGTGCGGCATATGGTCCATACTGGTGTTGATGGGGCGGAGGCATCGGATGCTGGTAGACACTGTGTCTTTCTTGTGGAGGGTACGCCTCGAACATGACGCGTCGCTGAGGCGCATCGGATCGAAGAGCTCTTGGGGCAACTTGGCTGTTGGGAGGGAAATGGCCTGAGTTCTTCGGACTGCTCATGAACAGCAGAGTATCGACAGCATCCTTTTCTGCTTGCTGGCTCGGCATGCGCAAGATACCAGCACGTGGTGTCACTGGCATACGTTGCCCAACGCCAAGGTCGCTATAGTGCTTTCTCTGGCTTGTACCTATCAAAGACGGAGGCACATGTGAAGTGCTAGATCTTCTTCTCCTGCCGGGTTGTAGTTCGGGGGCAGAAGCGAGTCCGAGACTGTGCTGTGATCCAGTAACTGAGATCAGGTTGGCAGCGGCGTGCATAGTTGGCTTGGTAGTCGGACGCCAGTATGCTACATGACCATCAGCGGTGTTATGGCATAGACTGGGATTTGGGAGACTGACAGAATGGAGTGGCTGCATGGGACCGCGACGGATCTGATGCTGGCGACATGATCATCTGATCTGAATTGTCAGACACGCCACTTGGTCTGCGTTGACGATCAAAGGTCAAAGGAGAATCGAAGGCTAAGCGGTCCGTCCGCCCAGGAGCAGAGTTGGGAGAGCCACGCTGTGAGTGAACTTCCTCAAGCTCATCAAGCGATTGCTTCTCCCAGCCATTCTGCACTTTGACCATCGCGTAGTTTAGACGCGTCTTGAGTTGTGCGGATAGCTGCATGGCGTTAGCACATGCATACCAAACCCTGATACGCCACCACGCACCTCTCCGATCCGTCTGCCAGACTGTACATCCATGCTCTTATTCCGCTTGTGTGCAGCAAGCGGTCTGTTGACCTTCTTCTCGATGTCCTCCGTCCCCTTCAAGGAACCATCCGCTGTTCTTTTGAAGCCGTGCGCGACTGGGGAGTCGAGAGCCATGGGGCTAGCTGCTGTGTCACCAGTTCGCGGCGCGTTCGCAGCAACTGTGTCGATCCGAGGCACGTTCGCATGCGCGTCCCCACCAACAGTCTGTTGTGGAGACGTGGACATTGATGCCTGCATAGGCTTGCTTGCTTCCAGGGCTACATTGGTAGGCGTTGGCGTGGTCAAGTCGGTCTCCGTCTCTGTCGTTGTTGATGTAGACAAGTTACTCGAAGATGATGGCAATTTTGGCGCCGAGAAAGTGCTTGACACGGCAGAAGTAACAGACTCTTGAGAGTCGGGTTGGTCTGGATGATGGTCTGAAATGATGTGCTGTGGTTGTGCGTTGTTGTCGCTGTCTGATGGCGCAATTGCATGAATAAGTGTTCGTTCTCATAATCGTGATCGCTCGGCTGGCAGACGCGCCGTAACTTACGCGGAGGTGGCGGGGTATAGACCGCGACTTGTGACATTGTTGAAAGCCCGCAAGATTTGGACTGAGCAAAGCAGGTAGCTCTGGTAGTCGGTACAATGTACAAAGGGCCGAGTAGCAAGCTCGAGGCCGTGATGGCGGGGAGTAAGGATAAGAATGGCGCGGGACGTGTCTTGAACGTGGGTCGAACGACGCGAATGGCGGCAACGGACGGTAGCCTCTCTGATCCTGGTACTCTGAGCGTTCGTAGCCGCAGAGAACGCGTGAAGGGTAGGTCAGGGGTGCCGTCTTCTAGCTACGCGTCGCGTTTGAAGGTGGGTGAGACTGGAGGTCAAAGAGTGGTCGTGTGTGCGTGGTAATTAACGCTGCCTGACCGTCTTTGCTGCGCGCAGTCACATGGGCGTCTAGCGGGTGGCGATTGCCTGTCACGGTATCACTCCAACTTGCCAACACCCACACCACCCGCTCTTAATTTAGCGTCCTCTGAATTACTGAACCCGATCGTTGAGTGCGTGATGTTTGCATGCCAACATAAGCATGACGACGCGCATCAATCGCGGCAGTGGCGTTCGTCCGGCAGGGGGTTTGGTTGGGCAAATGTGTTGGCGATGAACCATGCAGGTGTCCGAGAACAGGTGTTCGGCACTTATACTGTAAACAAAAGTTGAAGCTCTTCGCGCTTTTGATGAATAAGCTGCGTGTTTGCACATACGACGGAAACGAGAACCTTCGTGAAGGTTTCAAGAAATTCGCACGACTTGCCGTCGTATGCTCTGACCCGCAGTATGATAACCAGTCTTCCAAGATTTCAGCACACAAACGGTCACCTATCCACAGAAAAATGGGTGTGTGATCGTGACCCAAGCATGCAAGAATCCATTCACATTCGTCCATGTATCATCGAACAAATCTGTACAATATCCCTCCAGATCATACACCTTCATATCCATATCCAGATACGCCAAATGCCAAACGCCCAGAGCAACATTCCCTATATCTCAAAATACCTCAAACAATATCCTACGCCATACCACTGACCTTCCTAAACGTCATACCGCCACCACCCCATCCACTAGATCCCACACCACCCCTCCCCTCCTCCGCAATCTTCCCACTGACATCGCGTCTCCTGCCCGGCGTACCCAGATCCGAATCGTCAAACTCGTACGGGTTCATGTAGTCGACACCAGACCTTGAGACCACGCGCGGTGACTGGCCTTTGACAGGCGAGTAGCCCACATCTCCAGTTTTACGTACGCTGGTGTAAGTCTTCTTGTTGAGAGTGAAGGGCGAGTCTTTGACGGGTGAGCGCGAAGCCGGAGGTGGCGTGTTGGAGATGTATTGCTTTGTGGCCGATGGAAAGTGGTTTGGCTGGTTCCTGAAGCTTCCTTTGGTCGGAGATGTGTGCGGAGAATTTGCTGGCGAAGCGCGGTCCTTGATGCCCTTGGTAGCTGACTGTAGGTCTCCGTAGTGGCGTACCCTTGGAGGCCCAGTGCGTGGCTGTGAGTCCGACTGGCAAAATGAATTATCGGTAGAAATGGATGTGGCAGTCTGGGGACGGTAGTGACTTGGTGGGGTGGTCTCTCTCCTCTGGTCGTAAGCTTGCGTTGGTGGAGGCGTTGGCGGGTTCATGCGGAGAGGTTGGCGAAGAGGCTGCGGTAACATTGGCTCGTTGTATACCTGCTCTTCTTCTACATCTGATACGTCGTCGTATGGGGAGAGGGTGTTGTAACCTTGGTTCGATGTGTTGTTGGTATTGCCATTGAACACCGATTGCTTGCGAACTGGAGCTGGGGCAGGATAGTGCTCTTCTTGCACCGGTTCGCCCTCTTCACCTTGATGAACGAACCAATTGTCATCCTGCAACGTTTCGCGGCTGTTCCTGTGGAGTGATAGATCCCCGTTGGCCGGAGGCTTTTCACTGAGCGCGGTACCCGGGGGAGTATAAAACTTGTCCTTCGATGCGTTCGTCACATAAGAGTCGTTTTTGGAATGGCGCTTGATATTTGCTTGTTGAGCCAGCATAGACTTACGCTGAGCGAGAGTCTCATTGTCGTCCATGTCGTCGCGGCGGTGGAGATCGTCCCGATGATTGAGGCTTCGTCGAGATTGGTAAGCAGAAGGAGGTTGTGAGTACATGGAAAACCTCTCCTTAGACTGGTGGGCAGAATGTGGCGTGTGTGGCGAGTAGGTCATCTCAGAATCCGTCCTGGTGTGCATGAACGCAACCTGGCTCTTGTTGGGGCTTGGAATGTCTTTGTCGAGGAGCGGATCAGCCTGGGAGAAGCGGTCACCGGCGATCGTGCTTTGAGCACTGAAGCGCTTCTCATTATCCCCGGTAAGATGGGTGATGGCCGAGATCGACGAGTTCTTGTACTTATGCTTTGACGACTTGTTGCGCTTCGTCAAGTTGTCCTCCAATGGGTTCATGTCCGGTGGCATCTTGGTGATCTTCCTGAAGATGACGAGCAAGTAGAAGTCCAGGAGCAAAGACACCAGGTGCAAACCAGCCACTGTCACACTTGTGAGCCAAGTTGTCATGAGAACCTTGTTTGTCTCCTCGTCAGTAGGAAACATGGTCCTCCAGCGGCCCACTGTTCCAGCTTCCAGGTCGGAGTTGCGGCGCGACATCAGGACCGTGAAGACGTAGAAAGGTATGAAGCCGGCATCCGTGACGAGTGCGAAGAAGTGGTAGCTAGCGGAGCTGGCTGGCGGTCGTGACTTTGCGTTGCGGATGAGATGGTAGATGGCATAGAGGCACACAACAAGGTCGATGCCGGGCTAAACATGTTAATCTTGCGAAGAGATGAATGTTGAGGCGCGACATACCGGTATCCGCATGATATATCCTTCTGTATCCGCAGCACCTCGAATGAAAATGCCACATAGCAGAACACCAACTGCACCAAGCAACTGCAGCACCCTGAGGCCCAACTGCACCCATCGCGCGCTCTTGACATAGGTTTTTGTCCTCTTGCCCATAGGCTTGACGTCCCTGTTACCATATGGCAGAATTAAATAGCTGTCCGGGTGCCTGTTGAAGTCGATGAGCGGGCCATCCTGCTTCTTCTTCGGTGGAGGAGGTGGTAGGCGGCTCGCCATGGTGACGGCCTTGGGATTGAAGCCTGAGTCATCTTGAGGCGCATCGTACAGGTAAGGCTGGAACCGGCCAACCATGATTGCGATATGCGACAGCAAGGTGATGAATGCGTAGGCCTTGTTGTCGAGACACAACTCTCACGAGCAGGCGTGAAGTACTGAGGTACTTTCGCTTAGCGAAGAATGCTTGTGATGATAGACGTGGGGTACGAGAGGTCTGGAGATATCAGGTCGTAAATAGTGGTTGCCATGGCGACAACTATCGTGCATCAATGCTTGTGCTACCCGCCATGACGTGAGAGTTCACGGGACGGACCACAGGGCTCGTGCATCGACCAAAAGCCTGGCCCTGCTGGATTTATTAGAGTTGGTGGGTACATTTTCGGTAGATTTGTGATTGTGGCTCGATGAATTACTGCCTGCCCTTCCCCGAAGAGATGAATGTGATGTTCAGAATGCATGGCGAAAAAGGACTTGTACGACGCAACATTTCTCAACATAGTTTGTAGTAACAGCAAAAACATGGTACAAATCAAGGTGCTCAAGAAGACATGGTGAGGAAGTTTGCCGTCAAGTGTTCTTAGTCATCTGCCAGTAGCTCTGGAGTTGCGATCACACCCAGCAAGCAGCAAGCGCGCATCATGCATCTTCCCAAGCAGAGCTCGATAAGTCCTTACATCTGCACCAGCTGTACACGTCGTATAGCAGCAACATCCACATTCCCATCTGTCCGTAATGGCTTGCCCCACACTGTCAGAAGCTTTGCGACCGCGCATCGCCTCTCCGCAAGACATCGCCCTTCGATAAGACCACCAGCCCACGTCACGGCCATAGCAACTCTTCCTCGGCACAATGGCTACAGTACGGCTACCGCTACTCGGAAGAACCCGCGTATCGCCATCATCGGCTCGGGACCAGCGGGGTTCTACACTGCGTACCGCCTGATGAACAAGGTCCAAGATGCGGTCATCGACATGTACGAGCAATTGCCCGTTCCATACGGTCTGGTACGATTCGGTGTGGCGCCCGACCATCCAGAAGTGAAGAACTGTCAGGATACATTCGAGGAAGTAGCGCAGTCCCCGCGCTTCAACTACATTGGCAATGTGCGCGTGGGGCACGACATCGAGCTCTCCAAGCTGAAGCAGCACTACGATGCGATACTGTTCTCGTACGGAGCAAGCGAGGACAGACAATTGGGTATACCAGGAGAAGATCTGAAAGGCGTCTATTCCGCGAGAGAGTTCGTAGGCTGGTACAACGGGCTGCCGCAATTCCAGGGCTTGAAGCCGCATCTGCAAGCCGGTGAACAGACAGTGGTCATGGGGCAGGGCAACGTTGCTATGGATGTTGCGCGTATACTCCTCACGCCGGTCAAAATTTTGCGATCAACAGACATTACCGAAGAGGCGCTGCAGACGTTGTCCGAAAGCAAGGTGAAATCTGTGAAGGTCGTTGGTCGGCGTGGACCAATACAGGTAAGCACACGCCTGAGCGCTTAGGGCCAGTACTGACTAAAGCAACACAGGCTGCATTCACTGTTAAAGAAGCACGCGAGCTCATGCACATACCATCCGTCTCTTTCGAACCCATCGATCGCGCGCTATATCCACCAGAAGTCAAGAAGCTTCCCCGCGTACAAAAGCGCATTGCAGACGTGCTATTGAAAGGCACATCATCTGCGCACGACACATTGCGATCATGGGGTCTCGAGTTCCTGAAAGCTCCAAAGTCTATGAACGGATCGAACGGCCATGTCGAGTCCATAACATTCACGCAGCAGCGCTTCACCGACGACTCGGACCCATTCGACCAGCGCGCAAGAGTTGAAGCATCGGATGACTCAGAAGTCACCATGGAAGCAGCACTCGCCTTCCGCTCAGTAGGATACAAGTCCACTGCGATCCCTGGGCTCGAAGACCTCGGCGTGCCTTTCGACAGCAAACTCGGTATCATACCCAACGACGTACACGGTCGCGTCGTCACACCCTCCGCAGGCCCAGGCAAACTGACAGCTGGCCACGTCCACGGCCTCTACTGCGCTGGCTGGGTGAAGCGTGGCCCTACTGGCGTGATTGCAAGCACGATGAACGACGCATTCTCGTCAGCAGACATCATTGCGCAGGATTGGGCGGCTGCTGTGCCGTTTTTGAATGAGGAGCATGGAGAGAGCAAGAGTACGGGACTTGGGTGGGAGGCGCTGAAGGAGGAGGTGATTGGTAAGGGTGTCCGTCCGCTGAGTTGGCAGGACTGGATTGTCATTGATTTGGCGGAGAGGGAGAGGGGGAAAAAGAGGGGCAAGGAGAGGGAGAAGTTTGCGAGTGTGGAGGAGATGCTGGATATTTTGGATGCGTAGTGTGCTAGGAAAGGTGTGTCGTTATAGACGAGAGCATCATGTCAAATCGACTTCGCTTCTGGCAGCACTTGGCGTCTTTTTACAACATGAAATCAACCAGCCACAACGCAAATCTACTCATTTAGCCTATCTCATTGGCACAGCACTTACATAGCAGACCCTACATGTTCAGCCAAGTGGCCGTTTAGAGACTACCGACGGCAGTACTTTGAGTGTAGAGCCCTCGAAGCTGTCCCTGAACAGACCAATGCTCAGCAAAGGGTACAATCACTTATCTCTCTTCGATATGCAGTAAAATGGAAGGTGATATGCTTCATTATCGGGTCTCAAGATTATATCCTCGATTATCTATCAACTTGCAAAGTACTAATTATGCCTCGCTACGGGAAGAGTGCGGCAAAAGCGCTTTGCGATGTGGCGAATCGTACTCTGGAACTTCGGAACGAGCCAGTCTGGAGCCTCCGCTGGCGGCCGTAGCGTACAACATCACCCAGACTCGACGAATTGCGTTCAATAGACACAATGCTAAAGTGAGAGTATGCGCGTTCTTCGTGTTCCATAATCCAAGTCTACCGGCTCGTCAATTGGATAAGGCGGTCAGCGCGCATGTTGTTTCGCCACACATAGATGGTGTTTCGCAACGTGGGCTGCAGCACTGCGACAGCCTTCCCCAGCAGCCTTACGCCCCTTGAGTGATGCAAACGGATGCAGAGCAACAGGCAAACGAAGTACAGAGAATTCAGCGGCGGCAAATTTGAGATCCATAGTAGTAATCTTGCAGTTGATAGGTGCATGTGAATGTCCGGTTTGGCTGCTGGTCCGTGCGTCGGCGAACCGCGCTATCTTATCCAATGCTCTCGCACAATAAAAGATTTTGTCGCCCGCCAGAACAACGGACTTTCTCACTCCACCTCACTCACAGGGCTTTCCCTAGTTCTTTCTTTGTAGCCTGTTCACAGAGCATACCAAGTAGCCGTGAATCACGTTTTCAGCGGCTGATACCCGGCACTTCGCCCTCCACACTCGGCGAAAAGTTTTTGCCCCGCCCTCATCCTATTTCAAGGGCCACCGCCTCTCTCTCTCTCTCTCTCTCAGCCCTTTCTCCACCACCACACCCACCGACAATTCCCACTTTCGACACAATGGCTCCCGCAGCTCTTCACACTGAGGCCGCCATTAAGTCGGAGAACTCGAAGGCGCTTAAGGCTCTCGAGGAGCTCATGGGCAAGTTGACCGTCTCCAAGGAACAGGCAGACATCAACGCCGCAGCACAATCGATAGCCACCTTCATTAACGGTGACATCGAGGAGGCTGATGCGCCCACCAAGTACGTTCAGACCACTACCCCGCCACCCATCCGCACGAACCTTCCTGCTAACAAGATTTTCTAGGGCTGTAGAACTGCTCTCAAAGCAGCTCGCCAGCAAGAAGGATGCCGTCGCCCGCGAGCGCGCGCTCGATGCCATCCGCGCCATTGCCCAGCACTCCCACGTCGCCGCCAATGTCGAGCCTTACCTCGTTGAGCTCCTCCCCGCCGTCTTGGGCGCCGTTGGCGACAAGATGAGCGCCGTCAAGGTCTCTGCCCAGAGCGCCGCTGAGGCCATCGTCGCCGCAGCGAACCCCAACGCCATCAAGGCCATTATCCCTCACATCATCAAGTCTCTCGAGACCGCACAAAAGTGGCCAGAAAAGATGTGCGATCTCAAGTGCATCGAGATCCTCACTGCCAGCGCACCTGCACAGATGGCTTTCCGCGTCCCGGACCTGATTCCCGTCATCTCTGGTGCCATGTGGGACACCAAGGCCGAGGTCAAGAAGGCCGCCTACGCCACCATGGAGCGTCTCTGCACCCTCATCTCCAACAAGGATATCGAGCGCTTCATTCCCGAGCTGATCAAGTGTATCGCCAAGCCAGAGAACGTCCCCGAGACTGTTCACTTGCTCGGTGCCACCACCTTCGTCACTGACGTACACGAGCCCACACTCGCCATCATGGTGCCCCTGCTCGAGCGTGGTCTTGTTGAGCGTGAGACTGCCATCAAGCGTAAGACAGCTGTTATCATCGACAACATGTGCAAGCTTGTCGAAGACCCCCAGATTGTCGCCGCTTTCCTGCCCAAGCTGATGCCTGCGCTCGAGAAGAACCACGACAACCTCGCTGACCCAGAGGCCCGTGAGAAGACCCGCCAGGGTCTCGACACCCTCATCCGTGTTGGTCACGTCGAGAACGGCAAGATTCCTGAGATTTCCAAGGAGGGCGACATCGCCACCATCGCTGGCAAGTTCAAGGACATCCTGCCCTCCAAGTACAAGATCGACGAGCGCTTCACCCCTGTCGTCAACTACATTGGCGCTATCGGTGGTCAGCTCATCGATGAGAAGGACTACGAGGGCATCAACTGGCAAGCCAACGCCGGTCCCTTCGTCGCCGTCCTTGTTGGCGACGAGGATGCCAAGGACATCACCGAGAACCTCCGCAAGCGCTCTCTTCCCGCTGCCCTGCAGGAGGAGGTCCCCGAGCCCGATGAGGAGGAGGGTGAGGATCTGTGCAACTGCACGTTCAACTTGGCCTACGGTGCTAAGATTCTGCTCAACCAGACGCATCTCCGTCTCAAGCGTGGTCAGCGTTACGGTCTCCTCGGTCCTAACGGATCCGGCAAGACTACTCTCATGCGCGCCATCAACAACGAGCAGGTCGAGGGTTTCCCCAAGCAGAACGAGGTCAAGACTGTCTACGTTGAGCACGATCTCGATTCTGCCGACACTGAGCAGACTGTCATTGCCTGGACGCTGAAGAAGCTTGCCGATGTCGGCATCAAGCAGCCAGAGGATGAGGTCAAGTCGACTCTCAACGAGTTCGGTTTCACCGACGAGATGTACAACGGTGCCATCACCGCGCTCTCTGGTGGATGGCGCATGAAGCTTGCGCTTGCACGTGCTGTGTTCGAGAAGCCTGACATTCTGCTCCTTGATGAGCCCACGAACCACTTGGACGTCAAGAACGTGAAGTGGCTTGAGGACTACCTCACCAGCTCTCCTTGCACATCCATCGTCATCTCTCACGACAGCAAGTTCTTGAACAACATCATCCAGCACGTTATTCACTACGAGCGCTTTAAGCTCAAGCGTTACCGCGGTAACCTGAACGAGTTCGTCAAGCGTGTGCCTTCTGCCAAGTCGTACCACGAGCTGAGCGCCTCCGAGATGGAGTTCCGCTTCCCCGAGCCCGGTTTCCTTGAGGGTGTCAAGACCAAGGCCAAGGCCATTCTCCGTGCCACGAACATGAGCTTCCAGTACGATGGTACCAGCAAGCCCCAGATTGCCGACATTACCTTCCAGTGCTCGCTCGGTTCGCGTATCGCCGTCATTGGTCCCAACGGTGCTGGCAAGTCTACCCTCGTCAACGTCTTGACTGGTGAGCTTGTCCCAACCAAGGGTGAGATCTACCACCACGAGAATATCCGTATCGCGTACATCAAGCAGCACGCGTTCGCCCATATCGATCACCATCTCGACAGCACTCCCTCAGAGTACATCCAGTGGCGCTTCCAGACTGGTGAGGATCGTGAGACCATGGACCGTGCCAACAAGATCGTCACCGAAGATGACGAGAAGGCCATGGACAAGATCTACCGCATCGAGGGTACCCAGCGTCGTGTCATCGGCATCAACTCCCGCCGAAAGTTCAAGAATTCCTACGAGTACGAGTGTTCGTTCGCGCTTGGTGACAATGTCGGTCTCAAGAACGAGAAGTGGACACCCATGATGACTGCTGACAACGCCTGGATTCCTCGATCTGAGATCATGGCATCCCACGCCAAGATGGTTGCCGATGTCGATCAGAAGGAGGCTCTCGCCAGCGGTCAGTTCCGCCCTCTGGTCCGCAAGGAGATCGAGGCCCACTGCGCCCAGTTCGGTCTCGATGCCGAGCTCGTCTCCCACTCCCGCATGCGCGGTCTCTCCGGTGGTCAGCGTGTCAAGGTCGTTCTCGCCGCCTGCTCATGGCAGCGTCCTCACTTGATCGTTCTCGACGAGCCCACCAACTACCTCGACCGCGACTCTCTCGGTGCTCTGTCAAAGGCCATCAAGTCGTTTGAAGGTGGTGTCATCATCATCACTCACTCTGCTGAGTTCACCAAGGATTTGACCGAGGAAGTCTGGGCTGTCATGGACGGTCGCATGACGCCTTCCGGTCACAACTGGGTCCAGGGTCAGGGTGCCGGACCTCGGTTGAGCGCCAAAGATGGTGAGGAAGAGGAGAAGTTTGTAAGTTTCACCCACACAACAACAACAACAATATCATTACGAACACTGCTAACCACTATTACAGGATGCAATGGGAAACAAGATCCAGGCAGGGAACCCGATCCGAATGCTTGAATGTTATGCTAACAAAATCCACAGAGCGAGGCCAAGAAGAAGAAGTTGACTTCGTCCGAGATGCGCAAGGCAAGTCTCACCCTTCAGTACACACGATCACCGGCTAACAAACACATAGAAGAAGAAAGACCGCATGGCGCGTCGCAAGCGCGGCGAGGAGGTCTTCTCCGACGAGGACGACTAGACGTCCCGCCCACCGACAAAAGCTTTCTTTTCTTGTTTTCATGGGCACGGGTGCGATAGAGGTTGCATTTACTGGCTTACGACGCTGAGCCTAACGACAGTAATGTGTGATGCGTACGTGTGAGTCATGGTCCCGGCGTTTGAATATCCGACTCCAAAATTCCTGCATGGTTGTTTTGTCACGGCAGTGTTGAGCTTGCAAGATGTGGGCAAGAATGATAGATACAGCGATAGATTTCTCGATGAAATACTTTTCAACAATTCTCTTTGCGATGGTTTGAAGTGATGTCTGTGGTCATTGCCAGTGATACGTGGGATGGGAGGGGATCGGTCCAGTATGGACTACCGCAACCCTCGTTGACATTATATTGTTGATAAACATTTGAATTTAGTTCCAGTTATCCGGCGCGGCGAGACACCTGAGAAGCAATCCATTGCTACTCGAGCGACTACGAGTGTGCTCGTATTTATTGTATCAACCTTCAGGACACACTAACCGCCAAAGTCGTTGACTTGATGAATTCGAGCACCTTCGTATCTCTGGACAATACACGGATTCTTCCGTCTTTGTTCAGCCATTGTGAGGAGACAAATAAGCGTAATGGGACTCGCACGAAATTAACGAGATAATCGCGAAATGGTACCCTGAATATCCTGCGGTATTTTCACGACGAGAATCGATTTTCAGCCTAGCTTCCAAGCTGGCCTGTGTTAATCGCGTGTACTATCATTGCATTCATCCCCATTCTTGGAAACAATGTGGCTGTGTTTAGTACACTGTCGCACCGTCGCCCTCGCAATCTTTGACAAGAAGGCTTACGATCAGCTTCGACAGAGGCGGGTCACTGGATCTTGGATGGAGATTGCCCGGGTGAGGTTGGGCTATCCGCATTCGGTGTTCTGTTTAGCTTCACAGTACCTCTTACAAACAGAAGACTCAGCCTCATCTGCACGCTCTCGAGTTTGTCTTCTGGCCAGGCTTCGAACAACTATGGAGGTTCGCCTTCCCTAGTCCGACCACGCTCCAATCAGAGAAGCTGGAGAGCGCCACACAATATTGCCTGTTCTCAGGCAATCGTATCAGGCGGTGCGGCTGAACAGCATTTTTCAGCTACATTACGAAGATGGAAGGGCTATCGTTACGAGGTCTCTTGCGAAGTCACCTTCAGGACTTTTCGCCGAGCAGTTTCGTGCCAGCTAAACTTAGGAACCACACACTTCCCCAACCACCTCCTAAAGTCTGATGCCAACGCTCGCTATCCACTCCTGAGCTGCACTTGTGTTCAAAGGCCAGATTTAATCTCTCAAGGGGTGTTGAACTTGTTTGCCAGCATTTCTATTATAGCGCAGAATGGCGATACAAAGACTCGGACGGCTAGGGCGCGACAGAGACAATTTCCTGTGGCGGAAGCGACAGACGTCGCGGTCTCTATACAACGAAGTACGACTGCTCAATCCTCGATCCTCGATCCGACTTCTAGAGATCCTTGCTGGCACTCAAGAGATCGTCTTTTGCAACTTACGCACCGTACCCTTGAACAACACTGGCCCTTACGAAGGGTTGTCGTATCATTGGGCTGGAGACGTGATCAAAGACCACGTCTACGTGAATGGGGTGTCGATGCCAGTGCGTGGAAACCTCCACAACGCCCTCAAGTATCTGAGGTATCCCGACAGATCTCGAATTATCTGGGCGGATGCGATTTGCATCGACCAAGAGCGCGACGAAGAGGGTGGCGAGAAAACACATCAGCTTCCGCTCATGTCTCGTATCTACGGGCAGGCTCAACGCACCGTAGCGTACATTGGACGTGAAGCAACAGGCAACGGCGGAACGCACATTCTCAACGCCTTTGTGCAGCAACTCCTTCGCAGCATCGAGAAACTACGAAGGACAACAGAGTGGGCGAATGCGCTCGGGGATATTGCTCACTACCTAAGCCCAGATATGCGCGAGGCATACAACATCCCGCATGACGACGATATCGGATGGGAGACCCTAGGTCACCTGGTTAGTCGCTCGTGGGTGAAGCGCATGTGGGTCGTCCAGGAGGCTGCTGTCTCTCGCGAAGTGGTCATTCAGTGCGGGCCGTATTCTTTTGACCTCGCGAACATTGCTGAAGCGTTCAATCTCATGTGGACTCTGAACGTACCGGTAATAAATACTCTGTCCTCGCACTTCAAGGCCCTACTCGCCGCGCGCAACAAGCAGAAGGGTGAACAAGAGAGGCCGTTGCTATCCGTGGTCATCAGACACTGGCTCAGTGACTGTGAAAGGAAACAAGACAAGATATACGCATTGCGTGGTTTAGCCACTGATATCAAGCCCGGCATGTTTGGCAACGAGTTCAACTATAACAAGAGTCCGGATGTAGTGTACACCGAGTTCGCTCGGGACGCAATCAGACTCTACGGCAACTTGGACATTTTATCTGCGCTCGCTCCTTTCCATGAAGATCGATCCAGGGCACTCCCCTCCTGGGTACCCGACTGGCGCGTCTTCAAGGACCGCACATTCTTATATAGACCCCCAGAGCCAGCTCCAGAACCTGGCCCATGTACAATCAAGTTCAAAGCGTCAGGCGACTCACGTACGGAACCCGTCTTCAGCGACGATGGGCGCCGCCTGCAACTACAAGGCCACATCCTCGACACAATCACTCACGTCGGCGACATGCGTCCCGGGACACGCACCGCCCGCGAGGCAGTCTCGCATTTCATCAGCTGGCGCAACGACATCGCGCGCTGCTCCACCTCAACACACTACGCCCCTACAAGCGAGCCCATAATCGACGTCTTCTACCACACCATCACGATGTCCAATATCTCTGCCTTCCTTGAAGACGCACTGCCAGAGTACCGCACGTTTGACCACAGCCTGCTCATGCTCGCCGCCCGCTTGCACGTCCCTGACAACCCATACAATGAGCATACGCAAGTGCTTGTTTCCCCTGGCGTGTGGGAAGTCGTGCCGTCGTGGATGAGCATTGAGAAATCTGTGGTTACGTCGGCGTCGCGGCCGAGCGTGAATAGGAGGATGGTAAGAACTGAGAAGGGGTATTTGGGGCTTGTGCATGGGCAGGCGAGGATCGGAGATAAGATTGGTATTATGAAAGGTGGGGCGATGCCGCTTGTTATTAGGCGGGATGGTGGGGGGTGGATGGTGGTTGGGGACGGGTATGTGCATGGTGTGATGATGGGGGAGGGATTTGAAGAGGGAAAGTGTGAGGGGTTTTGGATTTCTTGAGGCATTGATTGAGAAGGATATGGGTATTTCGTTCTTGTCTTTTGAAAAGCTGTCGATGAATGGAGACAGAAAAGCAATTTTGATCCGAGAGAAATGGTGCGAATTGGAGGCTGTCTTTATCCATCGTATTGATCGAGATTGTGTCGATCTACACTTCATCAGTATGTATACTACATGTTGACATGAACGAGCAAAAATCGAAACAGTCCCTAGGGGTACTTTATGGTATCATAACGCACAGAGTACGTGTTTCATAATTAAGTGTAGCCATCACTGCCTGCTTTTATTTGGCAGAGAGCCTAGCATTCTCATTTGTATGCTTCAGAAGGCAGTAGCATCGAATCAGTGATGATAAAACAGGTCTTCATGTATGGGAAGATGTGTAAAGTCGCCCAAGCTGGTGGCTGATGTTGTTTAAGAGGAGGCGAACGGAGGATGGTGCTTGTTTGAATTGCTTCGACGCCAAAGTGGGTGACTACAGAAACACGAGTGCGTTTGTAAATTGGTTAGTCACATCTCCATGACTGAGGCGGGTAAAAGTGCTTTTGGATGAAGGTGGGATGCGGAGCAGGATGACGTGGGGTTCGAGGGACCCTTCGAATCATCTCACCGCTCAAGCTCGCATCGGCGTGCATAAGCTTCACGAAGCTTCGCACAAGTCGCCTGAACTTTCGCCGCCATCATTCAATTACAGCTTTGACGGTTGCATTCGTTAGACATTGATTGAGCCTCGAGTGTAGATTTCCCTAGCCATTCCAATCACATGGGACGAGAAACAGATATCGCACACACCCTTCACATCAAGACTCCAGCTTCGCCATAATACCCACTTGTAGACCGTTGTCTGGGTCATGAAAAGAAGCAGCAATAGACAATGACACAAGTTCAGCGACCGCTGATCATTCAATCGCACATCATTCGGTTGTGCTGTCCTCGAACGCTTCGGAAACCAACCCGCGGCCCGTTCGCGAGACCTCAAAACCACAGATTACACACGAGGACGGTCACGGACGATGACATCTCCAGACTGGCGAGCTTACCGCTACACCCCCTTACTTTAGCCGACCTTGTCAAGTACGTAACACCCGCTTTCTTGCTATGATCTGAGGTTAACGGATGTCGCGTGCTAGACACGGACGACCACCTCTTACAACACAACAACTCCTCACGTCGGCCAACTTCACGCTCTCGATCCTCCCAGCGCGACTCGCACATCGCATACAATCGCTCCGTAACCTGCCCTTCATAGTCGTCTCGAATCCGCACGTGTCCAAGATACACTCCAATTACATACACAGTCTCTCAACGCTGCTGCCATGGGCCGAGCACGAGATCAAGACGCTAGACGAGGAGGTCAGATTCACAGAAGTCATGGCTGACTTGGTACAAACACATGCAAACACCATCAGCATACTGGCGAGAGGCTTTTTGGAGGCCAGGAAGTACATCCAGCCAAAAGATGTGACTCGCTTTCTCGACGAGCATCTGCGCGCTCGGATAGGCACGCGGTTGATTGCAGAGCAGCATCTCTCGCTGCATTATACGAGCCAGCCACACAACGAGATCGTAGACGACAACCCGGGCTACATTGGCGTCATCGAAACCAAGCTGAAGCCTGCACTCGTCGTCGAACATTGCGCGAATACTGTTGGCGAGATTTGCGAGCTCAAATATGGCGTCCGCCCGACCGTCAACATAAGTGGAGAGCCTGACTACACCTTCGCGCATGTCCCCGTGCATCTCGAATACATCATCACCGAGCTGCTGAAGAATGCTTTCCGCGCGACAGTCGAGAGCGGCATGGAGCGCGAGCCGATTGAGGTAACCATCGCACCGCTGCCAGAACTGGTCCCAGAAATTTCGAGAAGCAGCGATTCGGATGACTCCAGCGCGGCGCGTATCGAGAATGTCGATCAGGGCAACGCAGACGTCGCATCGCACACCTTTACAGGTACACAAGGTTCGCCAACAGCAGACTCGAACATCCTGCCTTTAAAGCACTCCACACCCGGTGTCACCATCCGCATCCGCGACCGCGGCGGTGGCATCTCGCCCGAGAATCTTGGACACATCTGGGATTACAGTTTCACGACATTCAACGACGACCAGGCATCGTCCACACTTTCAGGCTCGAATAGCTCACACACTGGAATGGATGCACTGAACGCAATGTCTGGACCTGGAGGTGAAGGTGCGCACAGCCTGGCAGGATTGGGGTACGGCTTGCCGCTTGGCAGAGCGTATGCGGAGTATTTTGGGGGTGGCATTGCTGTGCAGAGCCTCTGGGGCTGGGGGACGGATGTCTACCTTAGCTTGCGCGGTGTCGGCAGAGTTGACGAGATCTCCCAGCCCGCGAAGAAGAAGGAACGAGAATAACGCGAGATACGAATAGGCTGTCGCTGCTCAACAGGCAGTGCGTCCACGTGGACGTTGCCCAATCAATTCTTGGAGCATTCATAGGTGGGCACAAGTCCAATAAATACTCTCTGACGGGCGCACGAGTCTTATCTGCTCGCAGCAGCCACATGCCTACGAGAGCCGAAAATGGCAACCCACGGCTGACCGATGTATGGTGGAGCAAATGGCACCACACAGCAGCCGAAGACGTGCATTTGGGGTCCGTAAGAGCAAGGCTTGATTCGCCCGGGCCATCCACAACATTAGTGCACAATACAAAAGTAATATGTCGGAGGCTACATTCACGTTAGCGCACAACGCCTGCAGTATAGCGATGCACGACAAGAGGCTGGACAAGCAGGAGTCGGACATGACGGGTCGGGGTCGCAAGGCTGAAGAAACAGACGAGCGACCTAAAGAGGCTCTGCCTCGCTTTGCTCGTAGCAATCTCTCGCGCGTTTCTCCAGCCTTTCGTCGCGTCGCATCTCGGACAACACGATATCCCTTGAGTAGGAGCTGTTCATCATGGCAATCAGCGTGCTGTTGTCACTTCTTATCCTCACTCCCGGACCCACAGCCAGCCTACAACTTGCGGTCGACAAGGCTGAGCTTCTAAGCACCTGCCATAGACTTGCTGCCGAACCGAATAGCGACTATGAAGCTTTCGAGAGACCTCAGATTCAAGCGCCATTGGTAGGATTCTCGAGGGTTGTGCGTGGTCTAGGACTGGACAAGAGACAGACGGCTCAGTCATGTAGCACTTGCAGCGCTGGATATGGATGTTGTTCTGAACAGAACAATGGTGGATGCTGCCAAATTGGCTATACATGTGGCCCGCAAGGATGCTGCAAACCCGGACAGACTGCATGTAAAGGCGGTAAATGTTGCAATGCACCATATATATGTCCAGCAGATGAGGCGGTGACGACATGCTTGGACGCAACGTAAGTGGAGGCCCTAGTCCCTTTATTGGTGATGTTTCGGATCTAACAAATGTTCTGTGAACAGTACTACGCTCAGGTACCAGGCAACACGGTACTCCACGTCTACGTATTACCTCAGCGTGATAGAGACCAACCGCAACGTGGTCACCAGCACGAAAACGGAGACGAGCATTTTTACATCGACGATCAGCAGTGCAGACACGGCTACGAGCGTACGCACAGTCACAGTCAACACGCCTCTGGCTCGTCGAGCACGAGCACTAGCCGAACCATCAGCGAGTCCTACTTCGATAATAGTAAAGGCGTCAAGCTCGGCCAGCCCCAAACCCGCTGGCACTACCGCACCTACTGCGCGAAGTGAGAATCAAAAGTTACTAGATTTGTGTCCAAGATACCTCGAGCCACCGGGCGGTGACCTCTTCAAACCCGTTCTCATGAGGCGACAAGCGCCACAAGCCACGACAAGCATTACAACAGGAACAACAACCATTGTGGCAGTGTCCACGATCACAACTACTTCGCTTTATCGCGCTACCAGTACATATGAGACCACTACTACTATAACCAGCACAAGCACTACGGTTCTGCGCGCAGGTGTGACCGTCACATCAACCACAACGACATATCAAGCCAGGACTGCCGCGCGGACTGACCCTTCTGCCTCTGGAGCCAGCGTCCCACCTGACAATACCTCCGACAACACTACTTCCTCAGGTCTCAGCACCGGCGCCAAAGCAGGTATCGGCGCCGGCGCCGGCATCGCCGCCATATCCATCCTCGCCCTAGCCTTCCTCCTCTGGCGCAAACGCAAATCCAATAACCAGACCGTGAAAGATACCCCAGTAGCCACAAGCGGACCAAACGATAACCCAGCCTTGGTCGCAGCGACCTACTACGCCAACGAGCCCGCAAAATCAATGCGCAGCTCAACCATGTCGCCGCCATACTCGCCGCAGTCCACCGTTGCAAGTCCCGGCCCAGGGCCGTACGTGTACGAAGCGGCGTCTTCGGACGGCAGGAACATGCCCTATGCGTATCCTGTGCCCGGCGAGAACGGGCAGCAGGCTAGGCCGTATGTATACGAGGCGCAGGGCAGGGAGGTATATCACAACAGTCCACCGACTGCGCAGAGTGAGATGTATGGGCACGGGCACGGGCAGGAGATGTATTCGGGCGGTCCGCAGATGACGCAGGAGTTGTATGCGGGTATGCCGCCGCAGGAAATGGGGAGGGGGACACCGGTGGTGAGTCATGCTAGGCCTTATGGGGAGGCGTGGAGGCAAGGATGAGGGCAAAAGAGTAGTGGTTGCTGTTTTGTATGATTGTATGGCCTGTTTTGATGTACGAATTTTAATTTTTGTGTTGGTTTGGAAATTATTCTGAGTCAAGTTCCGGCATGGATGGATGGATACAGTGTATAGTTCTCTGCGGGTGCGAGAATGAAGCATCTTGGTGGAGTATGATGTCTTACTAGAGGCTGGGAAAATGTGGCGATTTGGTTGAGTGCAGCTACCACGAGCTACTTTTGCTTGACAGAAAGTAGTATCTTTGGATGTGATATGCTTCTGGGAAGCAGTAAGTCTCGGTCTGCAAAGCTCGCAAAGGTATCACAAGTAACGAGCAGAGGGAGGCGTCTCTCATTCGCGAGTTCTCTGCTTGCAGCTTTTCACTCCTATCTTTTTTCGTCGCATATTAGTTCGGTCGTGAAGAAGAGACGAGATCTATCTCCTCTCAGCTGTAATAGGCTCGGCGGCAATATTTTATACAATCAGCCGACTTGTATCCGTCGAGTCAACTCACAGGCGACTTTCACGAGCTGGCAACTTGAGACGGAAGTGTGGTGATTGGAATGCCATTACTACATGCCATTTCTCATCAACGAGATGCTAATACCTGGTTCATGTACTCATGACAACTCCATGCCTTCTCATCTCCCATCCCAACTCGTGTGTGCCGTGTCGGAAAAAGACTCATTGCGTCTTGACCTCGCCGTCGGCCTCGACGGTGAGCTTGTCGTTGGACTGGAGGGTCGAGACGGCGTCGTCTGGGATCTTGGCGCTTGGAGGGTATTAGCATGTGTCTGTGTTGGGATGAGAGTGGCATACGTGAAGCCGTTGATCAGGGTGAACTCGTGGACCTGGGTATGTGTTAGTGAAGACTTGGTAGGTAGGGGGAGGGGGCTTACGATCTCGCCGCCCTGGTCCTTGACGTGCTGCTTGGCTTCTTCGAGGTGCTTCTTGTCGGCATCTTTTGCGAGGGTGACCTTCACATGTCAGTAAGCCGTGTGGTCTTGGTGTACATAGTAAGCATACGTTGAACTGAGGCATTTTAATAGTGTCTGTTTGTTTGGTATGTGAGTGAGTTGATGGTTTGATCGAGTCGTGCAGCGAGCACAGCCAGAAGGCTTAAGACAGTCTTATATACCGAGATGGGTAGTGTCCTGCATCACTCTGTGAGCCTTGGATATGCGCACTCCACGATGACGTGCGTGTTCCAGGCGCACGCGGCCACTGCAACCCTCACAGCCCACCATGCCCCACCAGCCCACCAACAAGGGAAGCCGCGGCTGTTATCGATAACACATCCCTGCAGCAATTCTTTAGCGCGCTTTGCTAGCCTCGAAATTTGCGATCCGCGAAGTTCGTGAAGCGCATTGCCGCTGTTCGAGCTTGAGACTTCACCCACGACAACTGCTCTTACTCCTTTCAGAAGATTGACAGCTAGTGAAAAGAAAGGCGCAATTATGGCGGACCAGGGCAATCGTCCGCATCGGACGACCAAGGAGAAGAAGCCGCATTCTGGAGGACCGAACCCAAAAGCTTTTGCCTTTGCGACACCGGGACGGCTGCAGAAGACAGCTGCGCGCTCGCACGATGTACATGCGACATGTCCTACTATCAAGCTTCATACTGACAAGCACAGGTCAAAGAAAAGCGCCTCCACGTGCCCCTCGTCGACCGCCTCCCCGAAGAAGCGCCCCCGATCATCGTCGGCGTCGTCGGCCCTCCCGGCGTAGGCAAGACCACGCTCATAAAGTCGCTCATCCGGCGCTACACCAAGCAGACCCTCTCGACGCCGACCGGCCCCCTCACAGTCGTCACCTCGAAGCGGCGGCGCCTCACTTTCGTCGAATGTCCCGCCGACTCGCTCGCCAGCATGATCGACATTGCCAAGGTCGTCGACATCGTGCTGCTCATGATTGACGGCAACTACGGCTTCGAGATGGAGACGATGGAGTTCCTGAATGTGCTGAGCGCGAGCGGCATGCCCGGCAATGTGTTTGGCATACTGACGCATCTGGACCTGTTCAGGAAGCAGGAGGCGCTGAAGATTCAGAAGAAGCGGCTCAAGCACAGGTTCTGGAGCGAGCTGTACCAGGGCGCAAAGCTGTTCTACCTCAGTGGCGTGGTCAATGGGCGATACCCTGATAGGGAGATTATGAATCTGAGTCGGTTCTTGAGCGTGATGAAGAATCCGCGCCCGCTGGTGTGGAGGAATAGCCATCCGTACTGCTTGGCGGACCGCATGCTGGACATCACGCCTCCGACGGACATCGAGCAGGATGCGAAGTGCGACCGCACGGTAGCGCTCTATGGATATTTGCGCGGCACGAACTTTCCGGCTGGAGGGTCGAGGGTGCACATACCGGGTGTGGGCGATTTGTCTGTCACATCGACCGAAGCACTACCAGACCCGTGCCCCACACCGTATGCGGAGAAGCAGGGCGAGAAGCTGACGGGAAAGAAGAAGCGCACACGGTTGGGCGAAAAGCAGAAGATTCTGTATGCGCCGATGTCGGATGTCGGTGGTGTCTTGGTGGACAAGGATGCCGTGTACATCGATGTCAAGACCTCAACATTCGACCCAGACGTCGACTATGCGGAGCGAGGTTTGGGCGAGCAGATGATGGTCAACCTGCAGGGCGGCCGGAAACTACTTGGCGAGGACGACCGAGCATTCAGGCTTTACAAGGGCGGCGAGCTTGTCAACAAGATTGAGGACGATGTAGAAGATACCGGGCGAAGTTCACAACGGACGGCACGAGCTACGGAGGCTGAAGAGGTTGACGATGCGGATCTCGATGACATTGCGAGCGACGACGAAGAGCTGCAGCAGGATCAAAGCGACGCAGACGATGATGAGGACGATACCGGGTTCCTCGAATCGAACGGCGCCACGAATGGCAAGCCACGGCTCGCCCGGAAGGAAGAACGAAACGGCGACACCGCGGAAGAAGTGGCATTTGCAGACAGCGACTCTGACCTTGGTTCAGTATCAGGCGATGAGCGTGATTTGGACGAGCTGGAGAATGGCAGCTCCGACTCAGAAGTTGAAGATGACGAGGAAGATGAAGGCGCACTCCGGTGGAAAGAGAATCTCCGCGAGAACGCAGCAAAGCTACACGGAAAGAACCGAGCGTACCGCGTCACCGACCTTGCAAAGATGATGTACAACCTCGATCTCGCGCCATCAGACGTTATCAAAAAGTGGACAGGCGCTGGAAAAGAAGAGGAAATCGAAGCGGAAGAGGACGGCGATGACTTCTTCAACAAGTCAAAGGCCGTGGACTCTGCCAGGGCTGAAGATCGGTGCATCCCTCACTTCAATTATGCGGAGCTGGCAGAGAAATGGGAGGATGAGGACAACGTCGATGCTCTCCGACGTCGCTTCGCTTCAGGTCATATGAATGGCAAGGGGGGTGCTGGTGAGGAAGAAAACGACGATGATTTCCAAGGCTTTAATGAGGACGACGAAGGCGATGGCGAGTTCGAAGATCTTGAGACTGGTGAGAAGCACGGGGGCGAGCCAGAGAAGACCGACGAAGACGCTGCAGCAAAGAGCATAGAAGAGGAGCGCGAGCGAAACGCCAAGCGAAAGGAAGAGCTCAAGCTACGTTTCGAAGAGGAGGATCGCGAAGGCTTCATGAACGACAAAGCTGATGGGCGGAAAGAAGGCGAGCAAGCCGAAGAGTTTGGCGAGGACGACTGGTATGATGCTCAGAAAGCCAACTTCCAGAAGCAGCTCGACATCAACCGAGCTGAGTTCGACCAGTTGGATGAGCTATCCCGTGTCCGCGTCGAAGGACATAAGCCAGGCACATACGTTCGTATCGTCCTCGAGAACGTACCGTACGAGTTTTCAGCACACTTCAACCCACGATTCCCTGTCCTCATTGGAGGACTCACACCAACAGAAGAGCGCTTCGGGTTCGTCCAGATCCGTATCAAGCGTCACAGGTGGCACAAGAAGATTCTCAAGACCAATGACCCCCTCATCTTCTCCCTCGGATGGCGGCGGTTCCAAACAACGCCTATCTACAGCATATCCGACTCGCGAACGCGCAACCGCATGCTCAAATACACCCCTGAGCACATGCATTGCTTCGGCACCTTCTACGGCCCCCTCGTGGCGCCCAACACGGGCTTTGTCTGCATCCAAAGCCTATCCAACAAAACACCCGGCTTCCGCATCAGCGCGACAGGCGTAGTCCTCAACGTCGACGAGTCAACCGAAATCGTCAAGAAGCTCAAGCTCACCGGCCACCCGTACAAGATCTTCAAGAACACAGCCTTCATAAAAGACATGTTCAAATCGTCCCTCGAAATCGCCAAATTCGAAGGCGCATCCATACGCACTGTGTCCGGCGTCCGCGGCCAAATCAAGCGCGCCCTCTCCAAGCCCGAAGGAAACTTCCGCGCCACCTTCGAAGACAAAATCCTGATGTCTGACATCGTATTCCTGCGCGCCTGGTACCCCATCAAGCCGCGCCGCTTCTACAACACCGTGACCAACCTACTCGCGCCCCCAACACCAGAGGACATCGTAGCCGGCGAATCCACGTCCTGGAACGGCATGCGCCTCACCGGCGCCGTCCGCCACGCCCTCTCCCTCCCCACCCCCGCCGTCAAAAACTCCGCCTACCGCCCCATCGAGCGCCCAACCCGCGTCTTCAACCCCCTGCGCATCCCCCGCAAACTCGCCGCAGACCTGCCCTTCAAATCCCAGCCCGCAACAATGAAGCCCCAGAAGCGGCCCACGTACCTGCAAAAGCGCGCCGTGGTGCTGGGCGGCGAGGAGAAGAAAGCACGCAGGCTGATGGATCAGGTTGTTACGATTCGCAATGAGAAGGTGGAGGCGAGGCGCAAGAAGCAAGAGGAGAGGAAGGATCCGTATCGGAAGAAGGTTAAGGAGAATGAGGAGAAGAGGGGGGAGAGGGAGAGGAGGGAGAAGCAGGAGTATTGGATGAGGGAGGGGAAGAAGAGGGGGAGGATGGATGATGGGGGGGCTGGTGGTGGTGGGGGTGGGAAGAGTAGGAA
>Ga0265780_10000175_pt1 | contig 104594 bp, 92 predicted proteins | sample P1T30metagenome_FD_192432 | JGI IMG/M metagenome (GOLD analysis project Ga0265780, IMG submission 192432) | Plant litter microbial communities from East Loma Ridge, Irvine, California - P1 T30 | ecosystem: Environmental > Terrestrial > Plant litter > Unclassified | place: USA: California...
TCCTAGTACTGCCCGAATTCGGCCGACGCCCAGTGCCGGTCGACGTCCCCACCGGCGCACGTGAACGCGACGATCGCGTCCGGTCCGGAACGTACCGAGAACTGAAAGGTGTTCGCATGGCTACACGCAGCAAAGCGACCACGGCCCCTGACGAGGCCGTGACCGACGACACGGCCGTCGAGGCCGAGACCACGGCTCCCGTCGCCAAGAAGGCCCCGGCGAAGAGGGCTCCCGCCAAGAAGGCGGCGGCCAAGGCGCCGGCCAAGACCGCAGCCGCCAAGAAGGCCGCCGCGGCCGAATCCGCCGACGACGAGGTCGACGCCGAGGCCGCCGTCGATCCGGCTGCCGGCGACGACGCCGAGGCCGAGGGTGCGAAGCCCGCACCCGAGATCTTGCCGACGGGTGCGCTCGTCATCTCGCAGGACGACGACGACGAGATGCCCGTCTACTCGACGACCATCACGGGTGCGACGGCCGACCCCGTCAAGGACTACCTGAAGCAGATCGGCAAGGTCGCCCTGCTGAACGCGGCCGAAGAGGTCGAGCTCGCCATGCGCATCGAGGCGGGCCTGTTCGCCGACGACAAGCTCGCCAACAGCACCGGCCTGAGCCGCGAGCTCGAGCGTGAGCTGCGCTGGGTGTCGCGCGACGGCCAACGCGCCAAGAGCCACCTGCTCGGTGCCAACCTCCGACTCGTGGTCAGCCTGGCCAAGCGCTACACGGGCCGCGGCATGCAGTTCCTCGACCTGATCCAAGAGGGCAACCTGGGTCTGATCCGCGCCGTCGAGAAGTTCGACTACACCAAGGGCTTCAAGTTCTCCACGTACGCCACCTGGTGGATCCGCCAGGCCATCACTCGTGCCATGGCCGACCAGGCCCGCACGATCCGCATCCCGGTGCACATGGTCGAGGTCATCAACAAGCTCGCCCGCGTCCAGCGCCAGATGCTGCAAGACCTGGGACGCGAGCCCACGCCCGAAGAGCTCTCCCGTGAACTGGACATGACGCCCGAGAAGGTCGTCGAGGTCCAGAAGTACGGTCGCGAGCCCATCTCTCTCCACACGCCTCTGGGTGAAGACGGCGACAGCGAGTTCGGTGACCTCATCGAGGACACCGAGGCCGTCGTGCCCGCCGACGCCGTCGGGTTCACGATGCTGCAGAAGCAGCTCGAGTCGCTGCTCGACAGCCTGTCCGAGCGTGAAGCCGGCGTCATCCGCATGCGCTTCGGCCTGGGCGACGGCATGCCGAAGACCCTCGACCAGATCGGTGACACGTTCGGCGTGACGCGCGAGCGCATCCGCCAGATCGAGTCCAAGACGATGGCGAAGCTCCGCCACCCGTCGCGTTCGCAGTCGCTCCGCGACTACCTCGAGTAGGCCCGTGCGTTACCTGGTCCCCGTGCTGGCCGGCCGACTCGTCCGGGCGGTCGCCCGGTTGCGGGGCGGCGGGTCCGCGTACCCGGGGCAGACCGTCCTGAAGCTCGCGCCCGATTTCCTGACGCACGTCTCGTCGCAGTTCGAGCGCGGCGTCGTGTTCGTGCTCGGATCGAACGGCAAGTCGACGACGACGATGATGCTGACCGAGACGCTCCGGGCCCACGGGCTCAAGGTGTTCACGAACCCGACGGGTGCCAACCTGCCTCAGGGCATCGCGTCGGCCTTCCTCCGCGAGGTGACGCCGTTCGGTCGCGTCCGCGACGACATCGGCGTGATCGAGGTCGACGAGGCGTTCGCCGTCGAGTTGACGAAGTCCCTGCACCCCTCGACGGTGCTCATGCTCAACGTGCAGGTCGATCAGCTGTACCGGTTCTTCGAGACCGAGCGGGTCGGCACGATGATGACCGACACGGCTGCCGTGGCCACCGCCGCGGTCGTGACGAACCGCGACGACCAGCACCTGGGCCCGTACCAGGCCGTCGGTCGCCAGACGGTGACCCGTTTCGGGGCCTCACCCGAGGTCGTCTCCGCGTCACCCAACGGCCTCCAGAACGCCAACGACTTCAGCCGTGAGGCCGACACCTCGCTGACCGCCGAGACCGAGGTGACCGCTCTCACGGGCACGGGCGCCACCATCACCGTCTCCGGCACCCCGATCGACGTCCGGCTGCCGGCGCGTGGTCTGCACTACGCCGTGGACGCCGCGGCGGCCCTCCAGACGGCGTCGGTCGTCCTGGGGCACCCGGTCGACCCGACTGCCGTCCAGCGGGCCTTCGAGAGCATGAAGCCGGCCTACGGTCGCGGTGAGCGCATGTCCCTCGGCGCCGACGAGGCCGAGTTCATCATGTTCAAGAACGCGGCGAGCCTTCAGATGAACCTCGACGCACTCCCGCGGGGCGTCGAGCAGGTCATGTTGGCGATCGACGAGGGCACGCCCGACATCTCGTGGATCTACGACATCGACTTCTCGCACCTCGACCACGTCGACGTCCTCGCGGGAGCGAAGGCCTGGCAGTTGGCCTTGCGACTCGAGCACGAGGGCATCCCCGTCCACGTGATCGAAGAGGACATCTCGAAGGCCATCCGCCTCATGCGGGCCCTTCCGTCCCCGAGCGACAACACGAAGCACTTCGTGACGAACTACGAGCAGATGATGCTGGCCCGCCGCATCCTCGGCCACCCCGACCTGGAGAAGACCGCGTGAGCGACGACGTCCTCCGAATCGTCCACCTCTACCCGGAAGAGCTCGGTGTGAGCGGTGATCGGGGCAACGTGACGACGCTCGCGGTGCGCGCGCGCCGAGCCGGGATCGACAGCTCGGTCCTCGAGTACCGGATCGGTGACGACGTGCCGACCGTTGCCGACGTGGTCGTGGTGGGGCACGGCCCCCTGTCGGGCGTCCGTGCCGTCGCCGCCGACGCTCGTCGCCTCGCGCCGGCACTCGAGTCGTTCGCCGCCTCCGGCGTCCCCGTGGTGGCAGTGGGGGGCGGTCTCGAGCTCCTGAGCCGCGGAGTCGAGGGCGTCGACGGCGAGTCGGTCGAGGGCGTCGGCTTCTTCGACGCCGTCGTCCGCCGTGGGGCTCCTCGAAGGACGAACTACCTGCAGGTGACCACCGACTACCAGGGTGACGAGATCACCCTCTTCGGCTTCGAGGACCATGCCGCCCACCTCGAACTCGGCACGGACGCCGAACCGTTCGGTTCCGTGGTCCACGGCGGCGGGAACGGCGACGGCCGCGAGGGGGTACGCCGAGGGGTGTCGTTCGGCACCCAGCTCAAGGGACCGGTTCTCCCTCTGAACCCCTCCCTGACCGATCGGGTCCTGCGAGTCGCGTTGAGCCGCCGCATGATCTCGTACTCGGCGGGCGAAGAGCACGCGAAGCTCGACGAGTACGCCGCCGCGTCGCAGAAGGTGATCGCCGACAACCTCGAACGCTCGTTCAAGGCCATGTGACGACCTCGGCACGACAGCACGACGAAGGCCCCGCATCGATCGGATGCGGGGCCTTCGTCGTGCTGCCGACCCGGGCTGTGGTCCGGGGCGGCGCCGCGTCTCAGTGCGCGAGGAGCTTCGAGCTCTCGTCGAGCCATTCGATGGCGGTGGGCTGCAGCTTCTCTTTGAACTTCGCGCCGTGGTGGGCGCAGAAGAGGAGTTCGCCGGTGGCCATGGTCGCGCGGATGTAAGCCTGGGCTCCGCAGCTGTCGCAGCGGTCCGCAGCGCTCAACTGGTAGCGGGAGCCGAGCTCGTCGACGGCGGTCTGGTCGGTGGCCATCTGAGTCATGTGATGCTCCTCCTGACGGTGGTGCGGTGGGTGAGACACTCATCAAAACACGCCGACGTCCGTATCGCGTGACATCGGCCCCGGATTTCGCTCATCGCGTAGCGGAGGCCGGGTCGGAGAGTGTCGGGACTGCCGTGTCGGTAGCCCTCGGTAGGCTGTAACGCGGCCACCGCCTCCCCGCATTCCCGTCGTCGAGAGATGACGGCGGGCCCTTCAGGAGAACCATGCCCCCCACCTCGTCCGCACCCGCCTCCGACTACTCGGCCCGGCACCTCTCGGTGCTCGAAGGCCTCGAGGCCGTGCGCAAACGTCCCGGCATGTACATCGGGTCGACCGACTCGCGCGGCCTCATGCACTGCCTCTGGGAGATCATCGACAACTCGGTCGACGAGGCGCTCGGGGGGCACGGCGACACGATCGACGTCGTGCTGCACTCCGACGACAGCGTCGAGGTCCGCGACAGCGGTCGCGGTGTGCCCGTCGACATCGAACCCAAGACGGGCCTCAGCGGTGTCGAGGTCGTGTTCACGAAACTGCACGCCGGGGGGAAGTTCGGCGGCGGCTCGTACACGTCGTCCGGTGGCCTCCACGGCGTCGGTGCCTCGGTCGTCAACGCGCTGTCCGAGCGGCTCGACGTCGAGGTCGACCGGGGCGGCAAGACGTACGCCATGTCGTTCCGCCGTGGCGAACCCGGCACGTTCGACGACGAGGGCGAACCCACCCCCGATTCACCGTTCACCCCGTTCGTCTCGGGCAGCGTGCTCCGCGAGGTCGGCAAGACCAAGCGCGGCGTCACCGGCACGCGGGTGCGCTACTGGGCCGACCGGCAGATCTTCACGCGTGGGGCTTCGTTCCAGACCGACGAGCTCTCGGCCAGGGCGAGACAGACGGCCTTCCTCATCCCTGGGCTCACGCTCACGCTTCGCGACGAGCGTGCCGGATCGCTCACCGACGGCGGCTTCCCCCTCGAGAGCACCTTCCGCTTCGACGGTGGGATCAGCGAGTACGTCGAGTTCCTGGCGCCCGACACGGCGGTGACCGACACGTGGCGCCTGACCGGGTCGGGCACCTACACCGAGACGGTGCCCGTGCTCACGGACGGCGGAGCCATGATCGCGACCGAACTCGAGCGCCAGTGCGACGTCGACATCGCACTGCGCTGGGGCGGGGGATACGAGACCGTCTTCCGCAGCTACGTGAACATCATCGCCACGCCGAAGGGCGGATCGCACCAGACCGGCTTCGAGACCGGGCTGCTGAAGTTCGTCCGTCAGCAGGTCGAGGCCAACGCCCGTCGCCTCAAGGTCGGCACCGACAAGATCGAGAAGGACGACGTCCTGGCCGGCCTGACGGCGGTGCTCACCGTGCGCCTCCCCGAGCCGCAGTTCGAGGGCCAGACGAAAGAGATCCTGGGCACGCCGGCCGTGCGGGCCATCGTGGCGAACGTCGTGGCCACCGAGTTCGGCAAGCTGTTCACCTCGACCCGCCGTGAAGACAAGGCCCAGACCGCCCTCGTGCTCGACAAGGTCGTCGCCGAGATGAAGACCCGCATCGCCGCCCGGGCGCACAAAGAGACCCAGCGTCGCAAGAACGCCCTCGAGAACTCGACCCTGCCGGCCAAGCTCGTCGACTGCCGGTCGAACGACGTGGCGAACAGCGAGCTGTTCATCGTCGAAGGCGACTCCGCGTTGGGCACGGCGAAGGTCGCCCGGAACAGCGAGTTCCAGGCCCTCCTGCCGATCCGCGGCAAGATCCTGAACGTCCAGAAGGCCTCGGTCAGCGACATGCTGTCCAACCTCGAATGCGCCTCCATCATCCAGGTGCTGGGGGCCGGGTCGGGGCGGTCCTTCGACCTCGAGGCAGCCCGCTACGGCAAGGTCATCATCATGAGCGACGCCGACGTGGACGGTGCCCACATCCGGACGCTGCTGCTCACGCTGTTCTTCCGGTACATGCGACCGATGATCGAGGCCGGTCGCGTCTTCGCGGCCGTTCCCCCGCTGCATCGGGTGGTCGTGATGCACCCCGGCAGCAAGCCCAACGAGACGATCTACACGTACTCCGAGAAAGAGCTGCACGGCGTCCTCGCGGGGCTCAAGCGCACCAACAAGAAGTTCCAGGACCCCATCCAGCGGTACAAGGGTCTCGGCGAGATGGATGCCGAACAACTCCGGACCACGACGATGGAACGTCAGAACCGCATGCTGCGCCGCGTCAAGGTCGACGACGCCGAGAACGCCGCACGGGTCTTCGAGTTGTTGATGGGCAATGACGTCGCCCCTCGCAAGGAGTTCATCATCGACGGAGCCGGTCTCAGCCGCGACCGCATCGACGTCTGAGTCCCGACCGACTCGTGGCCGACGAGGACGGCGCCGCCTCTCGACTTCGAGGTGCGGTGCCGTCCCGGTCGGTCGTCCGAGGCGTCACTCGCCGGGTTCGGCGCCTGCCTCGAGGCCCGTGGCCGAGTCGGTGATGTGGGCCACCGAGGCCCCGACGGACCCGACGGGTGCGTCGAGGGGCATGCCGGAGCCGTCCCGGCGTGACAGCTCGGTCGGCAGGCTCCGGACGGAGCCGTCCGGGCCGACCGCCTGCGCGGGGGCCGGTCCGACCCAGGCCAGCGACAGGGCGTCTTCGCCCTTGAGCAGCGAGTGGGACCGGACGCCGCCGGTGGCGCGCCCCTTGCCCGGGTACTCGTCGAAGGCACTGAGCTTCGCACGTCCGGGGTCGGTGCCGGCGATCGTCGAGCTGCTCGACGACACCGTCGCGACGACGGCCTCGTGACCTGCGGGCACGGCGCCGAAGAAGATGACGCTCGCGTCGTCCGGGAGGTTGATGCCGGCCACCCCGCCGCCGGCGGGCCCCTGCGGTCGTACCGCCGAGGCGGTGAACCGGAGCAACTGCGTGGCGGAGGTGATGAAGACGAGCTCGTCCTCGTCGACCCCCTGGGCGACTCCGACCACCTGATCGCCCTTCTTCAGGGTGATGACCGGGAAGTCGGGTCGGGCGGGGTACTGGCCGGTCGCGACCCGTTTGACGACACCCCTGGCCGTGCCCAGCGCGATGCTCCGGTCCGCGGTGAGCGAGACGAGCCCGAGCACCCGTTCTTTCTTGTCGACCAAGCCGATGTAGTCCCTGATGGGCACCCCCGCACCGAGTTGGACCGACGTGGGTGGCACCGACGGGAGGTCGACGGGGGTGAGACGGATCAGACGCCCGAGGTTCGTCACGGCACCGATCTCGGTCCGCGTGGTCGTGTCGATCGACGACAGGACGGCATCGTGCTTGGTGCGGCGGGTCGGGGGAGTGGGGGCCGCGGAGTCGGGGTCGAGGTGGTCCACGCGCAGGACGCGACCCGTCGTCGAGAGGAACACCCGGGTCGGGGTGTCGGCGATCTCGAGGACGGGGGTGGATCTGCTGCCGCGACCCGTCGTGGCGACGCTCGGCTTGGCCTCGGTGAGGAGGGTCCGCCGCGGCGTGCCGAACTGCTCCGCGATCTCGCCGAGCTCGCTCGAGACGAGGGCACGGAGGCGGGCCGCGTCGGCCAACAGGTCCTTGAGGTCGGCGATGGCCGCGAGCAGCTCGTCACGTTCGGCCTCGAGTTCGATGCGACTGAACCTGGTCAGCCGGCGCAACTGCAGGTCGAGGATGTACTCGGCCTGGATCTCGCTGAGGTCGAACACCTCGCGCAGCCGAGCGCGGGCAGCGGCCGTGTCGTCGCTGGTCCGGATCACCTGGATGACCTCGTCGATGTCGACGATGGCGACGAGCAGGCCCTCGACGAGGTGGAGTCGGTCTTCTTTCTTCGCCAACCGGTAGCGGCTGCGACGCGTGACGACCGACAGGCGGTGGGCGACGTAGACCTCGAGCATCTCCTTCAGCCCGAGCGTGCGCGGCTGCCCCTCGACCAGGGCGACGTTGTTGATGCTGAAGCCGTCCTCGAGCGGCGTGTACCGGTAGAGCTGCTCGAGGACGGCTTCGGGGCTGAACCCCGTCTTGATCCCGATCACGAGACGGAGACCGTGCTTGTGGTCGGTGAGGTCGGTGACGTCCGTGATGCCGGTCAGCTTCTTCGCCTGCACCCCGTCCTTGATCTTCTCGATCACCTTCTCGGGCCCCACCAGGTACGGCAGCTCGGTCACCACGAGCCCGTTCTTCCGCGCCGTGATGCTCTCGACGCCGACCCGCGCCCGGGTCTTGAAGCTGCCCCGACCCGTCGCGTAGGCGTCGCGGACCCCCGCGAGCCCGGCGATCGTGCCGCCGGTGGGCAGGTCGGGCCCGGGCACGAACGCCATGAGGTCGTCGAGGCTCGCGTCGGGGTGGTCGATGAGGTGTCTCGCGGCGCCGACGACCTCGACGAGGTTGTGTGGCGCCATGTTCGTCGCCATGCCCACCGCGATGCCGCTCGCACCGTTCACCAACAGGTTGGGGAAGGCCGCGGGAAGCACCTCGGGCTGCATCAGCTGGTTGTCGTAGTTGGGGACGAAGTCGACGACGTCCTCGCCGAGTCCCTGCGTCATGGCCAGGGACGCCTCGGCGAGACGGGCCTCGGTGTACCGCGGTGCAGCGGGCCCGTCGTCCAGGGAGCCGAAGTTGCCGTGCCCGTCGATCAGCGGCACGCGCATGGTGAACGGCTGCGCCTGACGCACCATGGCGTCGTAGATCGCGGTGTCGCCGTGCGGGTGGAGCTTGCCCATGACCTCGCCGACGACGCGCGCGCTCTTCACGTGACCGCGGTCGGGCCGCAGGCCCATCTCGGACATCTGGTAGAGGATGCGCCGCTGGACCGGCTTGAGGCCGTCCCGGGCGTCGGGGAGCGCCCGCGAGTAGATGACCGAGTACGCGTACTCGAGGAACGACCCCTGCATCTCGAGCGAGACGTCGATGTCCTCGATGCGTTCGCCGTGGTCGGGGCTGCTCGTGTTCTCGGTGGTGGTCATGCACTTCTCACGGATCGGGGTGGACGGGGCACCCGATCGTCGCTGTGCCAGACTGGGGCCGGTGTCCTCCATCGTACCGGCGCGCCCCCAGGGGGCCGTGAGCCTGGCCGACGTGGTGCCCTCGTGTCTCGCGTCCCTCCGGGGTGAGGCCAACGCGCTCCACCTCCCTGCCGCACGGGCCGCCGTCGTCGTCCTGGTGGACGGTCTCGGCCAGGCGGCTCTCGGAGCCCGTCGAGGCCATGCCAGGACGTTGTCGGGCGTGAAGGGCAGCCTGTGGTCCGGGTGGCCCACCACCACCGCGGCGGCGCTCACCACGCTGACGACCGGGGCTCTTCCCGGCGAGCACGGCCTCGTCGGCTACTCGGCCCTCGACCCCGAGAACGATCGTGTGGTCAAGCAGCTCTCGGGCTGGGACGACCGCATGCGACCCGACGAGTGGCAGCGCCGTCCCACGCTGTTCGAGACGACTCCCGACGTGGAGTCCCATGCCGTGGGCCCCAAGCGCTACCGATCGTCCGGCCTGACCGAGGCCATCCTGCGAGGAGCCACCTACGACGTGGCGGAGAGCGTGGGAGACCGCTTCGCGACCGCGGCGAGACTGGTCGAATCGACCCGCGCCTCCTTGGTGTACCTCTACGTCCCCGAACTCGACATGATCGCCCACCGCGCCGGATGGGAGTCCGACGAGTGGATCGACGCCCTCGAGGGCGTCGACGCCGAGGTGCGGGGGCTCGAGTCCACGGTCGCACCCGACGTCGGCGTGATCGTGACGGCCGACCACGGGATCGTCGACGTCGCCGAACGGCGACGCATCGTGTTCGGGGGAACGCCGGCCCTGGTCGACGGGGTGAGGCACGTGGCGGGGGAGCCTCGCTGCCTGCAGCTGCACCTCGAACCCGACGCGGACGAGTCCCGACGGAGTGCGTTGCTCGACGCCTGGCGGGCGGCAGAAGGGGACCGGGCCTGGGTGCTGACCCGAGCCGAGGCGGTCGAAGCCGGTTGGTTCGGGGCCGTCGACCCCGCCGTGCTGCCGCGCATCGGCGACCTCATCGTGGCTGCCCGTCGGGGGGTCGCCTACTACGACGGCCGAGATCGCGGCGGTGAGCCCGGCACGATGGTGGGCCACCACGGGTCGTGGTCCGACGACGAGACCCTGGTTCCCCTGCGCACGTTCGGTGCCTACCGGCGGTGACGGTCGCCGACCCGGGCAGAGGGGTCAGGCGGGATCGTCGTCCGAGCGGGCGCCGAACACGATCTCGTCCCAGCTCGGCATCGAGGTGCGCCCACGCGACTTCTTCGCCGGCTGAGCAGCGCTGGGCATCTCGCGACGACCCGCTCGTCCCCGGCTTCCCCGGATGCCCGTGGGCTGGACCGGCGCGTCGGCCGTCCGAGCGTCACCGTGGTCCGACGGGTGGGGCAGCACGGGCGTGGGCTTGGTGGCCCCCTCGGGCAGGTCGAAGTCGTCCAGGGGGACGTCGATCACGCGGATCGTCCCGGTGACCGGGTGGTCGGAACGCCCGTCGTCGTCCGAGAAGCGGGCCGCCTCGCGTTCTCCGCGACGCCGGCGCAGGGCCTCGAGCAGGTCGGCGGTCTGGTCGTGACCGCTCGCGTCGTCCGGCGCCCGGTTGGCGGCGGCGAAGGAGGCGGTGCCCCGGACGCCGGGACGCAACCGATCGGTCGCGGTCTCGGCCGGCAGTTCGACGTCGTCCACCTGGTCCACCAGGAACGCCCCGCTGTCGAAACGACCCGAGGTGTCGTCGTGGCGTGGCTCGCGGGCCACGACCCGGAGGCGCGGCACGAGCGGCCCGGCCTCCTCGCCGTGCTGGGAGAGTCGGTGGGCGTCGCCGCCGAGGGGAGCCAGGACCGACTTCTTCGGGTCGAAGCGCCACGTCGCGTCGCGCTCGACCTCATGTGTCACGAAGGCCAGGTGGACCACCCAGCCGTGCTCGGCGTCCTTGTAGGCGCTCCACTCGCGTTGCGAGGTCTCGGCGCCGTCGAGTCGCTCGTCGATGACGGCCCCGAAGGTCGTCGCGTGCACGCCGGAGGCCGCGTCGTCCGCGACGGACACCGTGACGGCTCGTGCGCTCTCGAGGACGAAGGCGCGCTCGGCCAGGACCGGTCCCTCGAAGCGGTGCACGTAGTCGAGGTCGGCGCCGGTCAGGTCGGCGACCTGCTGCGGAGTCTTGCCCGCCCGGACCAGGGCCTGGATCTCGCGTGGCGGAGCCTTCCGCTCGACCGGAGCGTCTCCCGGGTTGGCCGCCCGGAGCTGGGAGTGGAGGGTGTGGGTGACGGGAAGGCGGTACTCGCCACCGGCGTCGGTGGAGACGAGCAGAGCTCCGCTCTGGACGCCGATGACCCTGAGATCCTGCATTTTCCACGCCTTTCACCGTCGTGATACGGAGGCAAGAGTCGCACGTCGGCACCCGTTCTCGCGGGAATACGACGGGCGTGCCGTCAGTTCTTCCGAGGCGGCTGAAAGGCCGTGGGAACGGGTTTGCTATTCGACAACGAGTGATGCAAACTGCACCCGCCGAATCGGGCACACGAACGACCGAAGAACTGGATGGGCATGGCCACCGACTACGACGCACCTCGCAAGAACGACGACGACGGCTCGGAGTCGATCGAGGGGCTCAAAGAGAGGGTCCCCGACAAGATGACCGGCGTCGTCGACGACGACGCCGACAACCCGGGCTCGTTCGAGCTCGCCGGACAGGACCTCTCGGACCTCGACCTCGACGTCGTCGTCCTCCCCCCGCAGGTCGACGAGTTCACCTGTGTCGAGTGCTTCCTGGTGAAGCACCGCTCGCAACTCGACCACGAGACGAAGCTGGGCGCTATCTGCCGGGAGTGCGCAGCCTGAGCTCCTCCAACCGCCGGACGACCTCGTCGGGACGACGGGTCGACACCAACCAATAGGGTGCCGGGTCGTCGAGGTCCGTCAACGAGATCTTGACCACCGGTCGCACCCACCCCCTGAAGAGGGTCCAGGCTCGCGCGTCGAGCCGGGGCCCTCTTTCTCGTGTCGCGTCGGCGCCGGTGAATCCCTCGGCCTCGCCGATCTCGTGCGCGTACAGCCGGGCGCGACCCGCGGTGAAGCCCTCGTCGTCGATCGTCAGCACGGGCGAGGTCAGGACGAGCAGGACGATGGCCGCTGCGTAGAACACGACGGCCATCACCACGCCCACGGTCGAGTTGATCGGCAGGAAGACCAGCAGGGTGGCCGGGACGAGCAACGCGCAGGCGAGGAAGACGGAGAGCGGCGGGAGCAGGCGCTCACGGTAGGGGTTCATGACATCCATTCGACCAGACTTCTGCACTACCCTCGACACGTGACCCAGACCCTCGACGTCCTCATCGCCGCCGAGGCGGACTCCATGCCCGTCTACTCCCACCCGGGCGACGCAGGGGCCGACCTGGTCTCGACGCACGACCTCGTGCTGCGGCCCGGGCACCGCGCACTCGTCGGCACGGGCGTCTCCATCGCCCTGCCCGAGGGTTTCGCCGCGTTCGTCATGCCCCGCAGCGGCCTGGCCGCCAAACACGGCATCACCGTCGTGAACGCCCCGGGCACCGTCGACGCCGGCTACCGCGGCGAGATCAAGGTCTCGCTGCTGAACACCGACCTCGAGGCCGAGCACCACGTCGCCGTCGGCGACAAGATCGCCCAACTCGTCATCATGCCGGTCGTCCGCGCGACGTTCGTCCCCGTCGCGACGCTCCCCGAGAGCGTGCGCGGGGTCGACGGGCACGGCTCCACCGGATACGCACACAACCCAGGAGGCACTGCGTGAGGAAGTCCAAACGCCGCGAGCAAGAACTGGCCGCCGTCGAGATCGACGTCGAGTCGGCGGACGTCGACGACGTCGAGATCGACATCGAGTCCCTCGACGACACCGAGGTCGAGGTGTTCGACGACTCCAAGTCGGCGCCCGAGGATCGCGCCGACGTCGGCCCCCTGGACGAGACCGAGGCCAACCCCGTCCGTCCGTACGTCGACCTCGGTGGCGTGAAGATCCTGCCCCGAGAGGGGCTCCACCTCCGACTCGAGGTCGAAGAGGGAAGCAAGCGGGTCGTCGCCGTCGGCCTCGACTTCGCCAAGTCGACGCTGCAGGTCCAGCCGTTCGCGGCTCCGCGCACGACGGGTCTCTGGAACGAGATCCGGGGCCAGATCAGCGAGCAGATCGAGAAGCAAGGGGGCACGACGGCCGAGGTCGAGGGGCCGTTCGGCCCCGAGGTCCGTGCCGAGATCCCCGTCATGGGTGGCGACCCCGGCACGACCAGGCGGGCCCGATTCATCGGCGTCGACGGTCCTCGCTGGTTCCTCCGCGGCGTCATCGCGGGGGACGCGGCCCACGAGGGCGAGGCCGCCGAGAAGATCGAAGAGCTCTTCCGCAGCATCGTCGTGGTCCGCGGAACGACCCCGATGCCTCCGCGCGAGCTGATCCCCCTGGCCATGCCGAAGGCCGGCCCGACCGACGCCCCGGGCACCACGCCCTCGGTCGTCTGACCCGACGTGTCCGCGTCCGACGAGCGGCCCGACCCGGCTGATCCGTCGCCGCTCGACGACCCCCGGGTGTCGCTCGCGGCCCAGTTGCAGGCGGCAGCCCGGCGGGCCGGCATCGGCCAGGTCGCACCCGGCGAGGTGCCCACGGCGTCCGCGCTGCTGACGGCCATCGGCGGGGTGCGAGGGCTCGTCGAGTCCATCGTCCCGGGCCTCGGTTTCGTGATCGTCTACACGATCACCCGCGACGTCGTGCCGTCGGTGCTCATCCCGCTGGCCCTTGCCGTGGCGTTCGTCGTCGCCCGGGCGGTCCAGCGAGGTCCGGTCGCCCAGGCACTCGCGGGCGTCTTCGGCATCGCCCTCTCCGCGGGGATCGCTCTGCTCTCCGGCCGGGCCGAGAACAACTTCGTCCCGGGGCTGCTGATCAACGCCGCCTCGCTCGCCGCCATGCTGGTCAGCATCGCCGTGCGCTGGCCGCTCATCGGCATCGTGGTGGGACTCCTCACGAACGACGGCACGGGATGGCGGGCCGATCGGGCGAAGCGGCGCGTGCTCGTCCTGGCCACGTGGCTGTGGGCCGGGCTGTTCGCCGCTCGCCTCGCCGTCCAGGTGCCCCTCTGGCTGGCCGGTGACGTGGCCCTGCTCGGCACGCTCAAACTCGTCATGGGCGTTCCCCTCTACGCCGGACTGCTCTGGGTGACCTGGCTGCTCGTCCGGACGGTCTACCGCGGACGCGAGGCGGCGGACGACGCGCGGGGCCCCTCGGCCTGACCCGCGCCTCCTGGTGCTATGTTTTGTCTCGACATCGAGACAAATCGCTGGGATCGGCCCCGGGGACACCCCGCGGACTTAGGCTGACCTCGCTGGTGGGCGTCGCGCGCACCGGCCAAGATGAGGGCGTAGTCAGCAAGGGAGACGGCACGTGTCTGCAATCAACAGTTTCGGCTCGAAGAACACCCTCACGGTCGGGTCCACCGACTACGAGGTCTACCGCATCGACGCGGTCGAGGGTTCTTCGAAGCTTCCGTTCAGCCTCAAGGTCCTGCTCGAGAACCTGCTCCGCACCGAGGACGGTGCGAACGTCACGGGTGACCAGATCCGGGCCCTCGGGTCGTGGCAGCCCACGGCCGAGCCCGACACCGAGATCCAGTTCACGCCGGCGCGCGTGGTCATGCAGGACTTCACGGGGGTGCCCTGCATCGTCGACCTCGCCACCATGCGAGAGGCCGTCGCCGAACTGGGGGGAGACCCCACCAAGATCAACCCGCTGGCACCGGCCGAACTGGTCATCGACCACTCGGTCATCGCCGACCTCTTCGGCAGCGAGGACGCCCTCGAGCGCAACGTCGAGATCGAGTACGAACGCAACGGCGAGCGGTACCAGTTCCTCCGCTGGGGTCAGACGGCGTTCGACGACTTCAAGGTCGTTCCGCCGGGCACGGGCATCGTCCACCAGGTCAACATCGAGTACCTCGCGCGCGTCACGTACAGCCGCGAGGTCGGGGGCGTCCTGCAGGCGTATCCCGACACCCTCGTCGGCACCGACTCCCACACGACGATGGTCAACGGCCTCGGCGTGCTCGGCTGGGGCGTCGGCGGCATCGAGGCCGAGGCCGCCATGCTCGGTCAGCCCGTCTCGATGCTGATCCCCAAGGTCGTGGGCTTCAAGCTCTCCGGCTCGATCCCGACCGGCGTGACGGCCACGGATGTGGTGCTCACCATCACCCAGCAGCTGCGTCGACACGGCGTCGTGGGCAAGTTCGTCGAGTTCTACGGCGAAGGCGTGGCCGAGGTCCCGCTGGCCAACCGCGCCACCATCGGCAACATGAGCCCCGAGTTCGGCTCGACGGCGGCGATCTTCCCGATCGACGGCGTGACCCTCGACTACCTGCGTCTGACCGGACGCTCGGACGAGCAGATCGACCTCGTCGAGCAGTACGCCAAGCTGCAGGGTCTGTGGCACGATCCGTCGACCGAGCCCGTCTTCAGCGAGTACCTCGAGCTCGACCTCGCGACGGTCGTCCCGTCCATCGCCGGGCCCAAGCGCCCGCAGGACCGCATCGAGCTGACCGAGGCCAAGTCGCAGTTCGAGGTCGACCTCGAGAACTACGCCAGCACGGACCACTCGCACGTCGACGCCGCGGTCGAGGGCACGTTCCCCGCCTCCGACCCGATCGGCTTCACCGCCGAGGACGACGACGAGGCCCAGCCGCACTCGATCTCGCACACGTCGCACGCCCCGGCCAAGGTGTCCAAGCCGACGTCGGTCGCCCTCGATGACGGCTCGACGTTCACCCTCGACCACGGTGCGGTCGCCATCGCAGCCATCACGTCGTGCACCAACACGTCGAATCCTTCCGTCATGCTCGCCGCGGGCCTCCTCGCTCGCAATGCCAGCAAGAAGGGCCTGAAGGCCAAGCCGTGGGTCAAGACGACCCTCGCGCCCGGTTCGAAGGTCGTCACCGACTACTACGAGAAGGCCGGCCTGACCACCTACCTCGAAGACCTCGGCTTCTACACGGTCGGGTACGGCTGCACGACCTGCATCGGCAACTCGGGTCCTCTCCTTGACGAGATCTCGACTGCGGTGCAGGACAACGACCTCGCCGTCACGGCCGTCCTGTCCGGCAACCGCAACTTCGAGGGTCGCATCAACCCCGACGTCAAGATGAACTACCTGGCGAGCCCGCCCCTGGTCATCGCTTACGCCCTGGCAGGGTCGATGAACTTCGACTTCGAGAACGACGCCCTGGGCACCGCCGACGACGGAACCGACGTCTACCTGCGGGACATCTGGCCCGACGCGGCCGAGGTGCAGCAGACGATCGATTCCTCCATCGACACCGGCATGTTCACCCACGAGTACGCGGGGGTGTTCGACGGTGACGAGCGCTGGCGCTCCTTGCCGACGCCCACCGGTGCCACCTTCGAATGGGACTCCGAGTCGACCTACGTCCGCAAGCCCCCGTACTTCGAGGGCATGACGATCGAGACCACCCCGGTCACCGACATCCGGGGCGCCCGCGTCCTGGCCAAGCTCGGTGATTCGGTCACGACCGACCACATCAGCCCCGCCGGGTCGATCAAGGTCGACAGCCCGGCCGGCCACTACCTCGACGAGCACGGCGTCGACCGCAAGGACTTCAACTCCTACGGTTCCCGTCGTGGCAACCACGAGGTCATGATCCGGGGCACCTTCGCGAACATCCGCCTCAAGAACCAGCTGCTGGACGGCGTCGAGGGTGGCTACACCCGCGACTTCACGCAGGCCGAGGGCCCGCAGTCGTTCATCTACGACGCCAGCGCTCGTTACCAAGAGCAGGGGACGCCCCTGGTCATCCTCGGTGGCAAGGAGTACGGCTCGGGATCGTCCCGGGACTGGGCCGCGAAGGGCACGAGTCTCCTCGGGGTCAAGGCGGTCATCACCGAGAGCTTCGAGCGGATCCACCGGTCGAACCTGATCGGCATGGGCGTGGTTCCCCTGCAGTTCCCGCAGGGTGAGAGCTGGGAGTCGCTCGGACTCGACGGCACCGAGCAGATCGACATCGCCGGGATCGAAGAGCTGAACGAGGGCACGACGCCGAAGACGGTCCACGTGACCGCCACACCGACCGCTCACTCGCCCGAGGGCAAGCAGCCGGTCGAGTTCGACGCCGTCGTGCGAATCGACACCCCCGGCGAGGCCGACTACTACCGCAACGGTGGCATCCTGCAGTACGTCCTGCGCAGCCTGGTCTGATCGACCGACCCCGCACCGACCAGACCCCCGGACGATCACCCGCGTCGTCCGGGGGTCGCACGGCGTTCTCGCCGGTCGCGTGCCTAGACTGGCGGGATGCCCGAGAGGGCCGAGAGGGAAGGCCAGCATGAGCCTGTTGCAGACGATCACGGGGCCTCGTGACCTCGACCGCCTGACGAACGAACAGATGGTCGAACTGGCCGTCGACATCCGCCGGTTCCTCGTGACCGAGGTGTCGAAGACCGGAGGCCACCTCGGGCCGAACCTGGGCGTCGTCGAGTTGACGTTGGCCATGCACCGGGTCTTCCACTCCCCGCACGATGCCTTCGTCTTCGACACCGGCCACCAGTCGTACGTCCACAAACTGCTCACCGGCAGGCAGGACTTCTCGGCTCTCCGCCTGCGGGGCGGTCTCGCCGGCTACCCGCAGCGGTCCGAGTCCGAACACGACATCGTCGAGAGCTCCCACGCATCGAGTTCGCTGTCGTGGGCCGACGGCATCTCACGAGCGTTCCAGCTCACGGGCCGCGACGACCGACACGTCGTCGCCGTCGTGGGCGACGGCGCGTTGACCGGGGGCATGACGTGGGAAGCCCTGAACAACATCAGCGACGACAACGACCGTCGACTCACGATCGTCGTGAACGACAACGGCCGGTCGTACGCCCCGACCATCGGGGGAATGGCCCGCTTCCTCAACACCGTCCGGACCCGCCAGGCCTACCGCGAGCTCCACGTCGGCAGCCGGGCCGTCTTCGACCGGCTCGGACACCCGGGTCGCGCCGTCTACCGCGGTGTCCGAGGTGGACTGCACGGTTTCCTGAGCCGGTTCACCAACAACGAGGCGCTCTACTCGAACCTCGACATCAAGTACATCGGGCCGGTCGACGGTCACGACCAGGTGGCCATGGAAGAAGCTCTCCTCCAGGCGAAGAACTACGGCGCCCCCGTGATCGTGCACGCGATCACCGAGAAGGGCCGCGGGTTCGATCCCGCTCGCGCCGACGTGGCCGACCAGTTCCACGCGGTCGGGCAGATCGATCCCGAGACGGGCGAACCCCTCGAGACGGCCACTTCGCCGTCGTGGACGTCGGTGTTCGCCGACGAGATCGTCGACATCGCCGAGCGCGACCCGAAGGTCGTCGGCATCACGGCCGCGATGCTGCGTCCCGTGGGCCTGCACAAACTCGCCGAGCGGTTCCCGAAGCGCGTCTTCGACGTCGGCATCGCCGAACAGCACGCGGTGACGAGCGCTGCGGGTCTCGCGTTCGGCGGCCTCCACCCCGTGGTCGCCCTGTACGCGACCTTCGTGAACCGCGCCTTCGACCAGGTGTTGATGGATGTCGCCCTCCACCGGGCGGGCGTCACCTTCGTCCTCGACCGGGCCGGCGTCACCGGGCCGGACGGTCCGAGCCACCACGGCATGTGGGATCTCGCGTTGCTGCAGATCGTGCCGCACATCCGGTTGGCTGCGCCCCGGGATGCGACACGCCTCCGCGAAGAACTCCGGGAGGCCGTCGCGGTCGACGACGCTCCCACCGTCATCCGGTTCTCCAAGGGAGCCGTCGGCGTCGAGCACGAAGCCGTCGAACGTCTCGAGGACGGTGTCGAGGTGCTGCGTCGCGCAGGGCACGACGACGTCCTCATCGTCTGCGTCGGCCCGATGGCCGGCATCGGGCTCGACGTCGCAGAGCGCCTGGAGGCCCAGGGCATCGGCGCGACGGTCGTCGACCCGCGATGGGTCGTCCCCGTGCCGGGCAGCATCATCGACCTCGCCGCGACCCACCGACTCGTCATCACGATCGAGGACGGTGTCCGGGTCGGCGGGATCGGCACCCGTGTGCGGCAGGACCTCCGTGGCGCAGGCGTCGACACGGCCGTGACCGAACTGGGCCTGCCCGACGAATTCCTCGAGCACGGTTCCCGGGCCGAGATCCTCGAGGAGGCCGGCCTCACGCCACAGCACATCGCTCGCGACGTCGTGGCCCAGGTGCTCGGCAGCCGCATCCCCGTCGCGAGACCCCTGGACGAGACCACCGCCGCGTCGAGGCACGAGGACGCCCGACACGACTGAGTCCCGGTGAGGTGACGTACGTCACCCACCGACGTCGAACGCCCCGTCTCGTCCGAGACGGGGCGTTCGACGTCGGTGGTCTCCTCGTCGTCCGCGGGCTACTCGACGCCGCGGATGGCCGGCTCGTGGAAGTCCCGATCTCGCACGCGCCGTGAGGCGCCGACGCGATCGAGGTACGGCGTGACCCCGCCCATCTGGAACGGGTACCCGGCTCCGAGGATCAGGCAGAGATCGATGTCCTCTGCGGCGGCCACCACGTGGTCGTCGAGCATGCGGCCGACCTCGTCGGCGAGGCCGTCCTCGATGCGGATGCGCAGCTCGTCGTCGGTGAGTGCCGTGCCCGGCCCGGCGGCGAGAGCGACGGCCTTCTTGTCGAACCCCTTGCGACGGCCCTTCGAGTCCCGCTCGAAGATGGTGCCGTGCTCGGCCAGACGGTGCAGTCCCTCACTGGCGAAGAACCGGTCGGGGAACGCGGCGTGGTGGGTGTCGAGCACGTGCGCCCCGACGGTCAGTCCCACCAGCTCGAGCAGCTCGAACGGCGTCATCGGCAGACCGAACGGGGCGGTCGCTCGATCGACCACCTCGAACGGCGTCCCCGTCTCGACGGCGTGCATGGCCTCGCCCAGCAACTTGGCCAGGATGCGATTGACGACGAAACCAGGCGTGTCCGCCGTGATGACGGCGTTCTTCCGGAGGGCCTTCGCCGTGACCATCGCCGTGCTGAGCGTCTCGTCGTCCGTCGCCGGGGTCTTGACGACCTCGACGAGGGGCATCACCGCGACCGGATTGAAGAAGTGGAACCCGACGAGGCGCTCGGGATGCGCGAGGCGCGCCCCGATCTGCTCGACGCTCAGCGACGAGGTGTTGGTCGCCAGCACCGCGGTGTCCGAGACGACGGCTTCGACGTTCGCGAACACCTCCTGCTTGACCGACAGCTCTTCGAAGACGGCCTCGATGACCCAGTCGGCGTCGGCGAAGTCGCCGAGGTCGGTCGTGCCCGTGATCAGCGCCTTGAGTCGGTTGGACTCGTCACGCGAGATGCGTCCCTTGCCCTGCAACTCGTCGATCTCGCCCCTGATGCGGGCGAGTGCCGTGTCGACGCGGGCTTGGTCGAGGTCGGTGATGACGACGGGCACGCGCAGGCGACGCACGAACAGCAAGGCGAACTGGCTCGCCATGAGGCCGGCGCCGACGATCCCCACCTTGCCGACTTTCCGGGCGAGGTCGGGCGAGGGGGCGCCGGCGGGCTTCTTGGCACGCTTCTGGACGAGATCGAAGGCGTACATGCTCGCGTGGAACTGGTCGCCCGCCACGAGGTCGGCCAGTGCTTCGTCCTCCGCCGCGAAGCCGGTCGCCCGGTCGGTGTTCTTCGCGGCCTTGAGCAGGTCGAGTGCGGCGTAGGGCGACTTCGCGACGGTGCCGATCTTCGACTCGAGCGACTTGCGCGCCACCGAGATCGCGACGTCCCACTTGACCGCACGCTCGAGCTTGCCCGGGACGTTCGGTCGTTTGACGGTGACGCGGCCGGTCAGCACCCCGTCGGCCCACCGGATGCTGTCCTCGAGGAAGGACGCGGGGCCGAACATCACGTCGACGATGCCGAGTTCGAGCGCCTGTGAGGGCTTCACCGTGCGGTTGTTCTTGAGGGGGTTCTCGATGACGACCTTGAGGGCGTTCTCGATGCCGATCAGGTTCGGCAGCAGCCAGGCCCCTCCCCAGCCGGGGATGATGCCGAGGAAGACCTCGGGCAGGGCGATGGCCGCCGCCGACGAGTCGACCGTCCGGTAGTCGGCGTGCAGACCGATCTCGACGCCGCCTCCGAGGGCGAGGCCGTTCACGAAGACGAACGTCGGCACCGCGGCGTCGTGCAGCTTGCCGAGGACGGCGTGACCGAGCCGGGCGAGTTCGCGGGCGACGTCGCGGCTGGGGATGGCGCTGACCTTGCTGAGGTCGGCGCCCGCCGCCAGGAAATACGGCTTGCCGGTGACGGCGATCGCCGCGACCTCTCCCGAGGAGGCGCGGCTGCGGACGGCGTCGAGGGTCGCCCCGAACTCGTGCAGCGTCGCGGGACCCAGCGTGCTCGGCCGCGTGTGGTCGCGACCGTTGTCGAGGGTGATGAGGGCGAGCACGCCGCCGGAGGGCAACGGGACGTCGCGGACGTAGGAGTGCGTGACGACCTCGTCGGCCGACAGCTCGGTCAGTTGTTCGGTCGCCGAGCTCATGCGCGCGCCGCCTTCCGCGAGTAGTGGGGGTTCTCCCAGATGACGCTGCCGCCCTGGCCGAGGCCGATGCACATGGCCGTGAGGCCGTAGCGCACCTCGGGGTGCTGCTCGAACTGGCGGGCGAGCTGGATCATGAGCCGCACGCCCGAGGACGCGAGGGGGTGGCCCACGGCGATGGCGCCACCCCAGGGGTTCACGCGCGGGTCGTCGTCGTCGATGCCGAAGTGGTCGAGCAGGGAGAGGACCTGCACCGCGAACGCCTCGTTCAGCTCGAAGAGGCCGATGTCGTCGATCGACAGCCCGGCCTTGAGGAGGGCCTTCTCGGTCGACGGAACGGGGCCGATGCCCATGATCTCGGGCTCGACACCGGCGAAGGCGAAGCTGACCAGGCGCATCTTGGGGGCGAGCCCCAACTCTTTCGCCGCGGCGCCGGACGCCATCAGGCTGACCGTCGCCCCGTCGTTGAGGCCGGAGGAGTTGCCGGCGGTGACGCGGCCGTGCGGTCGGAAGGGGGTACGAAGACCGGCCAGCCCCTCCATCGTGGTCTCGGGACGAGGTGCCTCGTCGCGCGTGGCCAAACCCCAGCCCTGGTCCGTCTTGATCGCCACCGGGACGAGGTCGGGTTGGATCTGGCCGGCGTCGTAGGCCGCCGCGAGCTTCTGCTGCGATCGCAGGGCGTAGCGATCGGACCGCTCTTTGGTCAGCTGGGGGAACCGGTCGTGGATGCGCTCGGCGGTGTTGCCCATGTTCAAGGCCTCGCCGCTGACGAGCTTCTCGGCGACGAACCGAGGGTTCGGGTCGGCGGCGAACCCCATCGGGTGCCGACCCATGTGCTCGACCCCGCCGGCGAGGGCGACGTCGTACGCACCGAAGGCGATGCCGCCGGCGACGCTCGTCACGCTCGTCATGGCGCCGGCGCACATGCGGTCGATGGCGTACCCGGGCACGGACTGGGGGAGCCCGGCGAGCAGTGCCGTCGTGCGCCCCAGGGTGAGGCCCTGGTCGCCCTGCTGCGTCGTCGCCGCGATCGCGACGTCGTCGATGCGTTCGGGCGGAAGGGACGGATTGCGTTCGAGGAGACCCTTCATCGCCTTGACGACCAGGTCGTCGGCTCGGGTCTGCCAGTACATGCCTTTGTCGCCGGCCCGACCGAACGGGGTGCGTACCCCGTCGACGAACACGACATCGTTGCTCTCGGCCACAGTGCCTCCAGTGTCAGGATCTGACGCCGATCTTAGGGACGACGCCTGGGGGCCGAGAATCGTTCGAGCAATCCTACGAAGCGCCGTCGCCCGTCGCCTCGGGCTCTTGGTGGGCGTCGACAAAGGCCTCGGCGACCGCCTCGGCGACGGCCTCGACCTGCCAGGGCCGGGCGCCCAGCTCGACCAGGGCGGTCGAGATGGTCGGTGCGTCGAAGGGGATGGGCGGATCCCAGGCGAGTCGCCGCAGGGTCTCGGGCGTGAGCAGGTTCTCGACCGGCAGGTCGAGCCCCTCGGCGATCTCGGTGACCTTGGGACGGACGGCCTTGTAGCGCGCGTCGGCGAGCGGGTTCTTGTCCGCCCAGGAGCGGGGCGGGGGGAGGGTGTCGCTCGCCGGCCCCCGGTGGGAGGGCAGGTCCGTCGTCTCGCGGCCCCGTTCGATCGCCGCGAACCAGCGGTCGAGCTCGCTACGACTGGCGCGGCCGACGAACTCCTTGATGCCGGCCAGTGACCGTTTGTCGGTGGGCATGGCCTTGGTCGCGGCCACGAGGGAGGAGTCCGGGACGAGACGCCCCGGGGCCGTGTCGATCTCACGGGCGTAGTCGTCGCGGGCCTGCCAGAGCTCACGGGCCACGGCGAGCGATCGCGATCCGCGCACGCTGTGCAGCCCGGTCAGTCGACGCCACGGGTCGACCTTCGCCGGCTTGGCCTCGCGGCGCAGGGTCGCCTCGAACTCCTGACGCGCGATGTCGAGCTTGCCCGCGTCCGCGAGCACCGCCTCCATGGCGTCACGCAGGTCGACGAGCAGCTCGACGTCGAGCGCGGCGTAGACCAGCCAACTCTGCGGCAACGGTCTCGTGGACCAGTCGGCGGCACTGTGCTCTTTGGCGAGGTGGATGCCCAGCAGCTGCTCGACGACGGCACCGAGCCCGACCTTGGGCAGACCGGCGAGGCGTGCGCCCAGTTCGGTGTCGAAGATGCGGCTCGGGTCGAGGCCGACTTCACGCAGGCACGCCAGGTCCTGGCTGGCGGCGTGCAGCACCCACTCCTCGTCGCCGATCACGTCCTGCAGTTCGGCGAACGAGCCGATGGCGGGCGGATCGAGCAAGAACACCCCCGAGCCGCGTCGGAACACCTGGATGAGGTAGGCCCGCTGCGAGTAGCGATAACCGGAGGCGCGTTCGGCATCGATCGAGACCGGCCCGGTCCCGGCGCGGATCGCCTCGACGGCGGCCAGGTAGCCCTGCCGGTCGTCGATGACCGTGACCTCGCCGTGCAGCGAGTCGGCGGTCTCGACGACGGGTCGGACGGTGACCCGGGGTCGCGAGCCGCGCAGCGCGGAGCCGTCGGGTGCCGACTCGTCGGGTGCTGACTCGTCTGGTGTCGCTGTGGTCATGTCTCCGCTGTTCTCTCCGGGGGCGCTGTTCTGTTCCGGTGGTTCAGTCTCGTCCGACCCGCCGCGAGGCGAGGAGCGTGACGCCCTCGACCGTCGGGGGCAGACCTGCGAGCGTGCAGATCAACTCGCTCCAGGCCTCGATGTGGGGGGCCAGGTCGGTGGTGGTGGGGCTCCAGGACGCCCGGAGTTCGAGCTGGGCCCCGTCGCCGTGGCTGGCCAGCTCACCGTAGCCGGTCGAGAGGATCTTGGTCGCGGTGCCGGATGCCCGGTCGTACGAGGCCCCGCGGGCGTCGAGGCTGTCGACGAGCCAGGACCACGCGACGTCGGCCACGAACGGGTCGAGCGCGATCTCGGTCTCGAGGGGCGCCTGCGCGAAACCCACGACCCGGAACGGCCCGCCCCAGGCCTCGGGTTCGTCGTCGTCGTAGAGCAGCACGAAGCGGCCCGTGCCGAGATCGGGGTCGGGGCGGCCGGACGCACCGATGACGTCCCCGGCGAGGGCCAGCGCATGGGGGGCGAGGCCGTTCGGGGCGGGGATCTCGGTCACGGCGAGGGCATCCCGCGCGGCGGCACGGCGGACGGACTCGACGGCCGCGGCGAACGCGGGCGGCCGGGTCGGCGTCGGGGGGATCTCGGACACCCTGGAAGACTAGGGTCGATCCCGAGGGTGACCCCCGCGGCACGCCGCGCCCGGCTCAGCAGATCCACAGGTCACCCTCGACCCCACCTCACGCCGCACGAGGAGTCGCCCGTGAACCGCCCCGCACATGCCGAGCGACGGGGCGTCGGCCCGGTCGCCGTCGTCTCGATCGTCGTCGGGGGCACCGTGGTGGTGTCGTCCGCCGCCCTCGCCTCGGGGATCGTCGCCATCGCCCGCAAGATCGTCACGCCCGCCCGCCGCCGACGTGACGACGTGCGGGTCGAGGCCCATGACGCCGTCACCGGGACGATCACCCTCCGTTCGACGCCCGACACGCGCCTCCCCGGTCGCTACAGCTTCTGGTACGCCCGGGGCCGAGGCCACGCCCGGGTCGGCGACGTCGTCCGTGACGACGGCCGGTCCGTCGAGCGTCGCGTCGAGGGTGTCGACGGGCCCGGACTCGAGCACGCCCACCGGGGTCGCATCGGCGGCTGGCTGTTCCCGACACCGCGTGACGCGGGGCTCACGGGCGACGAGGTCGAGATCGACACCGAGGTCGGTCCGGCCCCCGCCTGGCTCGTCCCCGCCACGACCGGCCTCGCGGGCCCGTGGATGATCGGGGTGCACGGTCGCGGGGTCACCCGCGCCGAGACCATCCGGGCTGCTCCGGTCTTCCACCGGGAGGGCCTGACCTCGCTCCTCGTCTCGTACCGCAACGACGGAGAGGCGCCTCGATCTCCGGACGGCCGCTACGCCCTGGGCGATTCCGAGTGGCGCGACGTGGAGGCGGCGATCCGGTTCGCCCTCGACCGCGGGGCGACGTCCGTCGTGTTGATGGGATGGTCCATGGGTGGGGCGCTCGTGCTGCAGGCCGCGACTCGCTCCTCCCTGCGCGGCGTCGTCTCGGGCCTCGTGCTCGAGTCGCCCGTCGTCGACTGGAGGACGACCCTCGCCTACCAGGGGGCGGCCATGCGGGTGCCGCGGGCCGTCCAGGGTCTGGTGCTGCGCCTCCTGGGTTCGCCCCTGCTCTGTCGGTTGGCCGGCAGCGCCGAGCCGATCGACTTCGACCGGCTCGACCTCGTCGCGCGGGCCGACGAGCTCGACCTGCCCGTACTGCTGCTGCACAGCGACGACGACGGTTTCGTCCCGTCCACCGCGTCACACGCGTTGGCCGAGGCGCGGCCCGATCTCGTCACCTTCGAGGTGTTCCAGGTCGCCCGGCACACCAAGCTCTGGAACCTCGACCCCGAGCGGTTCGAGCGGGCGATCGGTGGGTGGCTCGGTCGTCACCGACTCGCGGGGCCGCCGTCGACGGACCACCGCGCGTAGAGCGTGCTCTGCTCGTCGACCAGCAACTGGCCGAGCACGAGCGACGCGGGGTCGAAGCGTTCGCGACCGAAGACGGGCAGGCCGCTGCCGATCACGACGGGAGAGGTCGAGAGGCACAACTCGTCGACGAGGCCGTCCCGCAGGAACTGTCCGGCGAGCGAGGGGCCACCCTCGCAGACGAGCGAACGGAGGCGCTGGTCGCGCAGGCAACGCAGGATCGCAGCGGGCTCCAACCGTCCGTCGTCGTCCGGTGCCGTCAGCACGGTGGCGACCGCCCAGATCTCCTCGCCGAGGGTCGCACGGACCCGGTCGCGGGCGGATGCGGGGCACACGACGACGACCCGGCCGGCCTCCGACGGGTCCATGCGATGGCCCGAGAGGTCGCCCGACGACGTGACGACGACGAGTCGTGAGGACTTCGGCACCCGGTAGCCCTCGGCCCGCACGCTGGCCGCACCGACGAGGACGCCGTCGGCGAGCGAGCGGATGGCCGCGAGGATCGTGCGGTCGGTGGCGTTGCTCAGGGTCTCCGAGGTGCCGTCGGAACCCGCGGCGTCGCCGCTGACCGCGGCGATCAGGTTGAGTCGCAGCCAGGTCTCGCGGGGTGGGGCGTACAGCTCGCGGATCCGGGCGGGTGCCGAGTCCTCGTCGATGTCGAGCTCCGACCCGACGTCGCCCGTCCGTTCGAGGGCGTGCAGCACCCGGAGCGTCACGCGCCGGCGGTCCGTTCGCGGATCTGGCGCTTGGCGCGACCGAGCAGGGCGGTCATGCCGCGGATCCGCAACGGGCTCACCGCCTCGGTCAGACCGATGGTCTGCGGGTAGTCGTCGGGGACGTCGTCGAGCACCTGGGCGACGGTGAGCCCGTCGAGCCCCTGCGCGAGGATCGAGGCGAAGCCGCGCGTCGTCGGAGCCTCGCGCGGTGCGGTCGCGTGCAGGTGCACCCGGTCGTCGGTGACCTCGACGAACAGGAACACGGGGGACTGACACTCGACCACCCGTTCGAGCAGGTCGGGGTGGTCCGCGTAGCGGGCCGGCAGCTCGGGCAGCTCGTTCGAGAACTCGAGCAGCAGCTGCAGACGGTTCCGCACGTCGAGGGCGAGGAACTCCTCGCGGATGTCGACGAGCGCTTCGGGCAGGGCGGAGTCGGTCACCGGGCCGGCACCTCGCCCGGTTCGGTGCCCTGCACGATCGGCACGCGAACGGCGCTGCCCCACTCGGTCCAGGAACCGTCGTAGTTGCGCACGTCCTCGAAGCCCATCAGGTGCGTCAGGACGAACCACGTGTGGCTCGATCGCTCGCCGATGCGGCAGTAGGCGACGACCTGGTCGCCGTCCGAGAGTCCCGCGCCGTCGCGGTAGATGGCGTCGAGCTCGGCGAGCGGCCGGAAGGTGCCGTCGTCGGCCGCGGCCTTGCCCCACGGTACGTTCTGCGCGCTCGGGATGTGGCCGGCGCGAAGGGCTCCCTCGTCGGGGTAGGCCGGAGCCGTGGTGCGCTGGCCCGAGAACTCCTCGGGCGAACGAACGTCGATCAACGGCTTGCCGAGGTGCGCCAGCACGTCGTCCTTGTAGGCCCGGATCACGCTGTCGTCCCGCTCGACGACGGGGTAGTCGGTGGCCTCGACCGCGGGCGCCTCGGTCGTGTAGTCGCGACCCTCGGCCTCCCATGTGGCGCGGCCCCCGTCGAGCAGGCGGACGTCCTCGTGCCCGAAGAGCGAGAAGACCCAGAGGGCGTACGCGGCCCACCAGTTGTTCTTGTCGCCGTAGATGACGACCGTGCTGTCGCGCGTGATGCCGCTGCGGCTCATCAGCGCGGCGAAACCCTCGCCGTCGACGTAGTCGCGCTGCACCGGGTCGTTGAGGTCGAGGTGCCAGTCGATCTTGACGGCGCCGGCGATGTGACCGGTCTCGTACAGCAGGACGTCCTCGTCGGACTCGACGACGACGAGCCCGGGGGTGCCGAGGTGCTGCTGCAACCACTCGGTGCTGACGAGACGCTCGGGGTGGGCGTACTCGCCGAAACGGGCGGACGTGTCGTGCTCGACGGCCATGGTGTCTCCTTGTGCGGGTGTCGGGTGGAGCCGACGTCGGGCGACGGGTGGCGCCCGGCGGCGTAGGATCGCCTCTGGTCGGCCCCGTCGAGGTTACGCATGCCGCGTGACCGTCGCCCGGGAACCGTACGACTCTGACACAGATCCCCGCCCACACCGTTGCGAGGCCGCGCCCATGCCCCCCGAATCCGTCAGCACCCTCGTGTCGTTGACCGACCGCACCCCGACGATCACGGGGGCCGAGATCGTGACGCAACTCGTGCCTCCTCGTCAGTTCGCCGAGGCCTCGCTCGAGAACTACCGACCCGACCCGGACTTCGCCTCACAGGCCGAGGCCATAGCCGCCGTGACCGCGTTCGGAGGCGCGGGTGCCGACGCCCCGCGGAGGGGTCTGTTCCGCAAGAAGCCGGCCGCCCCGGCCGTGCGTCCAGGCCTCTACCTCGACGGGGGCTTCGGTGTGGGCAAGACCCACCTGCTCGCCGCCCTCTGGAACCGCACGCCCGGCCGGCGTTACTTCGGCACCTTCATCGAGTACACCGCGCTGGTCGGCGCCGTCGGCTACGCCGGTGCCGCGTCGCAGCTCAAGGGCGCCGCCCTGGTCTGCATCGACGAGTTCGAGCTCGACGACCCGGGCGACACGATGATGATGACCCGACTGCTCGGCGACCTGGCCGACGACGGCACCCGCATCGCCGCCACGTCGAACACCCCGCCCAACGCCCTGGGCGAGGGCCGGTTCGCCGCCGCCGACTTCCTCCGCGAGATCCAGGGGCTGAGTGACAAGTTCCTCACCCTCCGCATCGACGGGAACGACTACCGGCGGCGCGAGGTCGAGGCCCGGGCGCACGTGGCCGACGACGTCGACGCGGCGGCGGCCTCCCTCGGCGGCACCGTGTCGCTCGACGACTTCGACGGCGTCGTCGCCCACCTCGCGACGGTCCACCCCAGCAAGTACGTCAAGCTCGTCGACGACCTCGACGCGGTCGGGCTCCGTGACGTCCACGTCCTCACCAGCCAGGTCGACGCGTTGAGGCTCGTGGCCTTCGTCGACCGCCTCTACGACGCGCAGATCCGGGTCGTCGCGTCGGGCACGCCCCTCGACCAGGTCTTCTCGGACGAGATGTTGGCCGGCGGCTATCGCAAGAAGTACCTGCGGGCCGTCTCGCGCCTGGTGGCGCTCACCTCGCTCTGAGGACATCCCCACCCGGTACGGGGCGAGCCGAAACACGTTGTTTACCTGCGCCCGAATCGTGTTACATCGGTGAAACAATCCCGCACACGGCTGGAAACCTCACCCCGCGACACTGGTGGCGCACCGGACGAGAGCGTTCGTCACCACAGCCCGCGAACCCGCGCGGTCGACCTCGACGTCGGTGCCTCCCTGGCTCAGAAACTCGAGAGGTGACCCACCCATGGACCAAGGCAACACCGCCTTCATGTTGATCTGTGCGGCACTCGTGCTGCTCATGACCCCCGGCCTGGCCTTCTTCTACGGCGGCCTCGTCAAGGCCAAGAGCGTCATCAGCATGATGATGCTGAGCTTCGGGGCGATGGGCCTCATCGGCGTCCTGTGGGTGCTCTTCGGCTACGCGATCGCCTTCGGCAACCCGACCTCCATCCCCGGTGGCAGCGAGAGCTTCGTGGGCATCCAGGGCTTGTTCGGCCTCGACGTCGCGAACCTCGGCCTCGGCGCCGCCTTCGAGGACAGCCTCGACCCCACCGGCGCCTACCCGACGATCGCCTTCGCCGCGTTCCAGGCCACCTTCGCGATCATCACGGTCGCCCTCATCTCGGGCGCCATCGCCGACCGGGCCAAGTTCGGCGCGTGGATGATCTTCGCGGGCGTCTGGGCCACGGTCGTCTACTTCCCGGTCGCCAGCTGGGTCTTCAACTTCACCAAGGACGCCGACGGCAACACGGTGGGTGGCTGGATCGCGGCCATGGGGGTCATCGACTTCGCCGGCGGCACGGCCGTCCACATCAACGCCGGTGCCGCGGCCCTCGCCCTGGCCCTCGTCCTCGGCAAGCGCGTCGGCTTCGCCAAGGGTGCCGACAAGCCGCACAACCCGCCCTTCGTCCTGCTGGGTGCCGGCTTGCTCTGGTTCGGCTGGTTCGGCTTCAACGCCGGCTCCGAGCTCGCCGCCGACGGCGTCGCCGCCCTGGCGTTCCTCAACACCATCGCCGCCCCCGCCGCCGCCGTGCTCGGCTGGCTCGTCGTCGAGAAGCTGAAGGACGGCAAGGCCACCTCGGTCGGCGCCGCCTCGGGTGCCGTCGCCGGTCTCGTCGCCATCACCCCGGCCTGCGCCGCCCTCACCCCGGGGTGGGCCGTCGTCCTCGGCGTCGTCGCGGGTGCCGTCTGCGCCCTGGCCATCGACCTCAAGTTCAAGCTCGGCTTCGACGACTCGCTCGACGTCGTGGGCATCCACCTCGTCGGTGGCCTCATCGGCACGCTGTACCTCGGCATCTTCGCCAACGACACCGGCCTGATCTTCTCGGGCACCTTCACGCAGCTCGGCATCCAGGCCCTGTCGGCGTTGGCCGTCATGCTCTACTCGTTCGTCCTGGCCTTCGTGATCGGCTTCGTGATCGAGAAGACCATCGGCTTCCGCGTGAAGAACGAGGACGAGGTGGCCGGCATCGACCTCGCCCTGCACGGCGAAGAGGGCTACGTCCTCGAGAACTCGCGCGCCTGACCCACCCCGCACGACGAACGGCCCCGGTCCTCGGACCGGGGCCGTTCCGCGTGCGGGCCCCGCACCCCGCGGCAGAGTGCAGGAGGCGCGGTGCGAGACCCCCTCGCACCGCGCCTCCTGCGGGTGGTCGCCTCGTGCGCCCGGGCCCGGCTCTCAGGTCAGCGAGAACCAGACCGTGGTCTCGCCCGGCACCTCGGTGACGCCGGCGAGCGTGTCCTGCAGCGGCTCGCTGGACGCGAGCACACGCGCGCCGGTGGGAAGGTCCACCGGGCCGCCGCCGAAGTTCGTCAGCGCGTGCCAGCCGTGGTGGCGGGCGACGTGGACGACCTCGTCCGAGGCGTCGTCCACCCAGGCGAACTCCTCACCCCGCTGCAGCTCTCGACGGAGCGCCAAGGCGCGCCGGTAGATCGACAGCGTGGACTCGTCCTCGTCGTCCTGCACCGAGACGGCGAGGTCCTCGAACCACTCGGGCTGCGGCAGGTGCGGGGCGTGGTCGCCGAAACCCAGGGCGGGCTCGCTCGTGTCCCAGGGCAACGGCACCCGGCTGCCGTCACGGCCCTTGCGCCGGTGGCCCGTACGCGTCCAGACCGGGTCCTGCAACTGGTCGGGGCGCAGGTCGGCCACCTCGAACAGGCCGAGCTCCTCGCCCTGGTAGACGTACGCCGAGCCCGGCAGGGCGAGCATCAGCAACGTCGCGGCACGGGCCCGACGGAGACCCGCGTCGGGGTTCAGGGTCGGACGTCGTCCGTCGCTCAGGACGAAGGCGTCGAGGTCCTGCCCCCTCGGCAGGCCGTAGCGCGTGGCGTGACGGACGACGTCGTGGTTCGAGAGCACCCAGGTGCTCGTCGCCCCGCTGACGGCCGCCTGCTCGAGGGTCGACGCGATGATGGTCCGGTACTGGTCGGCGTCGAAGTCGGCGCGCGTCAGGGCGAAGCTGAAGGCCTGGCCGAGCTCGGTGGGGCGGGCGTAGAGCGGCACCCGCTCGGGCTGCACCCAGGCCTCGGCCACGGCGCTCCGGGGCGGGTCGTACTCGTCGAGGACCCGGCGCCACCCCTCGAAGATCGTGTGCACCTCGTCACGGTCGTAGAGCGGGTCGCTGCCGTCGACCGGCAGGACCTGACGTTCGGCCGCGTCACGGAGGGGTTCGGTGAGGTCCTTCGCGAGCCCGTGCGCGACGTCGACCCGGAAGCCGTCGACCCCACGGTCCGACCAGAACCGCAGCGTGCGCTCGAAGTCGGTGCGCACCTCGGGGTTGCTCCAGTCGAGGTCGGGCTGTTCGGGGGCGAAGAGGTGCAGGTACCACTGCTCGAGGGTGCCGTCGGGGCGCTGCAGCCGGGTCCAGGCGCCACCGCCGAAGTTCGACACCCAGGTGGACGGGGGAGTGGCACCGCCGTCGCCGAGGCCGTCCCGGAACACGTAGCGGGCACGGGCGGCGCTGCCGGGTTCGGACGCCACCGCCTCACGGAACCACTCGTGATCGCTGGAGGTGTGGTTGGGGACGATGTCGACGACGACCTTGAGCCCGGCCGCGTGGAGGGCGGTGACCATCTCGTCGAAGTCGTCGAGGGTGCCCAGGCGAGGGTCGACGTCACGGTAGTCGGCGACGTCGTACCCGCCGTCGGCGAGCGGGGACGGGTAGAAGGGGCTCAGCCAGACGGCGTCGACCCCCAAGCGTTGCAGGTAGGGCACGCGCGAGGTCACGCCGGGCAGGTCGCCGATCCCGTCGCCGTTCGCGTCGGCGAAGCTCCGCGGGTACACCTGGTAGACGACGGCCTGCCGCCACCAGTCGGCGTCGGCAACGGGCGACGGGTGGGTCGTGGACGCACGGGAGGCGGGGGAGTCGGTCATGGGCCGAGGATGCCACGTCTCGGGAGCGGGCGGCGTCGATGCCCCGGCGGCAGCACCGGACCGGGGATCTCGGTCCGGGAACGACGAAAGGCCCTGCGGATGCAGGGCCTTTCGGTGGTCGTGGTGGGCGATACCGGGCTCGAACCGATGACCTCTTCCGTGTGAAGGAAGCGCGCTACCAACTGCGCCAATCGCCCGTGTGGGACTCGACGATGCTAGTGCATGGCGGGGCTCGAACGCCATTCCGCCGGTCGCCGGGGCACCTCTCGTGAGCTGCCCCGCGACCGATCGAGACACGAACTTCCCTCGATTTGGTTTCTGCCCCAGGGTGTGGGTATTGTTCTTTTGCACGCAGAAATGCAAAGCGAAATGCGGATGTGGCGCAGCGGTAGCGCATCACCTTGCCAAGGTGAGGGTCGCGAGTTCGAATCTCGTCATCCGCTCGAGTGTAATGCTCACCAGAGGGTGGTCCACCGACTGGTGGCCTCCCTCTGGGGGGCTACTCGTATGGTGGAGTGGCCGAGAGGCGAGGCACCGGCCTGCAAAGCCGTTCACGCGGGTTCAAATCCCGTCTCCACCTCCATTCGATCCAGGCCTAGGTCTAGAATCGATGTTGCAATTGAATAGTGCGATTCGAGAACTCGTTCTCGGTTCGTTGAGACATGAGCGATTGGCGCAGCGGTAGCGCGCTTCCCTGACACGGAAGAGGTCGCTGGTTCGATCCCAGTATCGCTCACACACAGAAAGCCCCGGCCTCGGCCGGGGCTTTCGTCATGTCGGGGCTCCCACGGTCGAGAGCGCTTCACCTCCCGGGCCGACACGATCGGACATGCCGCTCTCCTCACGAGGGGAGCGGCATGTCGTGGCCTCTAGGGGGTGCCGGTTCCTGTCCCGAGACCGATTCCGTTGCCCCGGCCGTTTCCGTTGCCGTTGTTGCCCGGTCCGCCGTTCCCGTTCCCGTTGCCGTTTCCGCTGTTGCCGGGCCCGCTGTTGCCGCCGGGAACGTCGACACCGGGAACGTCGACCGTCGGGGGCGTCACGGGGTCGACCGTCGGCTGCGTCGTCGGCTCGACCGGCGCCTCCTGGGTGGGGCTCACCTCATCGGAGGGAGCCGGGTCCGCCGGTGACTCGTCGGTGGAGTCGTCGGACGGCGACGGCGAGTCCTCGTCCGACGACTCGGACGGCGTCGTCGACGGATCCGTCTCGACGCTCGGACTCGTGCTCTCCGTCGGATCGACCGTTCCATCGTCGCGGGTGGCGGCCCAACCGATGCCGGCCGCCAGGAGCACCGCGACGACGATCGCCGCCAGCACGAGCGGCCAGCGCCGGCGCTTCCGCTTCCCGTCGTCGGGCTCGACGTCGGCGACGAGGCCCGTCGCGTCCGCCCTGGAGGCCGCTCCCGCTCCGAGCACCTGCGTGCGAGCGTCGTCCCGGGGCAGGGCCCGGGTGGGCGTGTCGCCGCCGGGCAGAGCGGCCGTCGGCACGTCGGGAGCGGCCATGACCCGCGTGACGGCATCGGTCGACCCGGCACCCTCGACGGCCAACGTGCGGGCGGCCCGGGCCACCTCGGCGGCGGCGGGACGGTCCTCCGGTGCGCGCGAGGTCATGCGCGTCAGCAGCTCCGCCCACCCCGAACCGATCGAGGCCGGGATCTCGGGGTCGCGGGTCAGACGGGCCATGACCGACTCGACGACCGAACCCGTGAAGACACGCTGCCCGGTCAGTGCCTCGACCAGGACCAGTCCGAGTGAGTAGACGTCGGACGCGGGGGCCGGCGGTCGCCCCTCGGCCTGCTCCGGGCTGACGAAGGCGGCGGTGCCCATCAGGGTGCCCGTGGCCGTCACCCGCGTCGAGTCGATCAGGTAGGCGATGCCGAAGTCGGCGAGCTTGGCCCTGCGGGGGTCGCCCTCGTGGTGCGGCGCCGCGAGCAGGATGTTCGCGGGCTTGACGTCCCGGTGGACGACGCCGGCACGATGGACCGCGGCCAGGCCGTCCGCGACGTCGCCGAGCAACGCCGCGCCCTCGGCGTGCGACAGCGGCCCGTCGGCGAGCACGGTCTGCAGGGTCGGACCGTCGACGTACTCCATCACGAGGTAGGCGTCGTCGTCGTGGCCGTCGCCCTCGACGCGGGCGTCGTAGAGCGTCACGAGCCCGGGGTGGTTCAGTGAGGCGAGGAGGCGCACCTCGCTGACCTGCCGGCTGAGGTCGTGGACGTCGTGCCCGTCCGACGAGAAGAGCTTGACGGCGACCACCCGACCGAGGTCGAGGTCGTTCGCTCGGTAGACGGCCCCCATGCCACCGCGCCCGACGATCGCGTCGAGGCGGTAGCGACCGCCGACGGTCGTGCCGAGGCGAGGGTCGGCCTGCTCGCGGGGGCTCATGCGCGCGCTCCCGACGACGCGGCGGGGAGCACCGGAGACGTGCCACCACCCGACCCACGACCCACGACACGACGGAGAGCCACGGCGTCGAGCACCGTCTCGGCCACGGCGGTCTTCGTCCCCTCGGCCTCGGACACCACCTCGCCGTCGGCGTCGATCACCACGACCGCCGTGTCGTCGCTGCCGAAGCCGGTCGTCCACCCCACCGTGTTGAGGACCAGCAGGTCCGCTCCCTTCCGCCGCTGCTTGGCGCGCCCGAGCGAGAGCAGTTCGTCCCGGTCGGCCGCCGTCTCGGCCGCGAAGCCGACGACCACCTGCCCCACGGCCCGACGGGCCACGAGCCCGGCCAGGACGTCCGGGGTGCGCACCAGACGGACGGTCAGCTCGTCGCCCGATTCGTCCTTCCGGATCTTCCCGTCGGCCACCGAGACGGGCCGGTAGTCGGCGACCGCCGCAGCCATCACGACGACGTCGGCGACCGGCGCGTGCTCGGTCATCGCGGCCTCGAGTTCGAGGGCCGTGCCGACCTCGACGACGTCGACGACGTCGCCCGTCTCGAGCATCTGCCGCACGGCTCCGTCGAGGGCAGCGGCGACGACGGTGACGCGGGCGCCGCGTCGGGCAGCGGCCAGGGCGAGAGCCGCTCCCTGCTTGCCGCTGGATCGGTTGCCGACGAACCGCACGGGATCGAGGGGCTCGCGGGTGCCGCCGAGGGAGACGACCAGCCGCAGGCCGTCCAGGTCGGCGACCCGCGCCTCCTCGTCCCGATCGCCCGGGACGGTGGCGGGGGTGGCCGCGCGAGCGGTCGCGTCGGAGAACCGGGCGAGGGCCGTGGTGACGATCTCGTCGGGCTCGACGAGCCGCCCGGGTCCGACGTCGCCCCCGGTCAGCGGTCCGTCGTCCGGCCCGACGACGGTCACCCCGCGCGACCTCAGCAGGTCGACGTTCGCGACCGTGGCCGGATTCAGCCACATCTCGGTGTGCATGGCGGGTGCGACGACGAGCGGTGCGGTGCTCGCGAGGATCGTCGTGCCGAGCAGGTCGTCCGACAGCCCGTGGGCGATCTTGGCGAGGGTGTGGGCGGTCGCCGGTGCCACGACGATCAGGTCGGCCCGTTGCCCCAGCGCCACGTGCCGTACCTCGGCGACGTCGTCGAAGACGGACGTGTGCACGGGGTTGCGGCTCGTGGCCTCCCAGGTGGGCGCCCCGACGAAGCGAAGGGCGGCCTCGGTCGGCACGACGTGCACGTCGTGACCGCGGAGCACGAGGCCGCGGACGACCCCCACGGCCTTGTACGCCGCGATGCCGCCCGAGACGCCGACGACGACGGACAGGCGACGCGGGGCGTCGGCGGGGGAGGAGCGGGGGTGGTCGTGCGTCACGGTGGGCCTCGTCGATCGATGCGTCGGTCGGCCGACCCGGAGCCGGGTCGGTAGCGTTGCCCCCCACGATGCCGCATCCCGCGGCCGAGCGTCGGCCCCGAACCGACGAGATCCCACCCTGAGGACCCCCCATGTGCACCGTCGTCGTCGCCGTCCAGCCGAGCGAGCCCTGGCCCGTCGTCTTCCTGGGACTCCGTGACGAGTCGCCCGACCGCCCCTGGGACGAGCCGGGCCCCTGGTGGCCCGACCTCGGCGAGCGGGTGACCGGGGTACACGACCGCGAGGCGGGCGGCGCCTGGTTGGCCACCGCCCGGGGGCCGAGTCGTGCGAGCGTCGTGTTGAACCGTCACGAGACGCCCGCACCGCCGGCCGGCGGATGGACCACCCGAGGCGCCCTGCCCCTGAGGGCGGCCGCCGGCGGCGTCCTGCCCGACGGCCCGCAGACGACCCGCACCTTCAACCTGCTCACGGCGGACGCAGGAGGCGCGGTGCACTCCGTCTGGGACGGCATCGCCACCGAGACGGTCCGCCTCGCCCCCGGGGTGCACCTGCTCACGCACGCCGCCCCCGACGACCGGTCCGTGCCGCGTGTCGACCGCTGGCTCCCTCGATTCCGCGACGTCGCGCCTCCGACCGGTCCGCTGCCGGCGGCGACCGAGGGCGAGGGCAGCTGGACGCCGTGGCTCGACCTGCTGCGCGAGAGCAGCGCCCTGCGGGTCGACGACGACGACGCGCTCGTGCGGGCCGACCTGGTCGACGGGCACCTCTTCCACTCGCTGTCGCTCAGCACCGTCGCCGTCTCGGCCGACGACGTGGCCCACCGACACGTGCGCCTCGACGGCGCCCCCTCGGTGGCGGAGGCGATCGCGCGACGCTGACGGGTGCGTGGCGACGCCGCCGGGTGCGTGGCGACGCCCGGCCTCCATGGCCGCCACGTCATGCGGAGTCATCGGGAATCCCGTCCGCCCCCGCGGCGTTAGTGTCGGGAGGCTCGTCCGACCCCCGAGCCGCAGCAAAGGAACCCTCGTGAAGATCACCGCCGTCCGCACCGTCCGTCGACTCGCCTCCGTCGGCGTCGTCGCCGCCGCCGCCATCGCGCTGGCCGCCTGCGCGCCCGCCTCCACGGACGGGGTCGTCCAGTCCACCGGCAGCGCGACCGCGGACACGAGCGCGGCGAAGAGCCTGTCCGACATCCAGGCGGCCGGCGAGCTCGTCATCGGCACCGAGGGCACCTACCAGCCGTTCACCTACCACGAGGGCGGGGCCGGCGCACTGACCGGCTACGACGTCGACGTCGCCACGGCCGTCGCCGAGAAGCTCGGCGTCACCCCGACCTTCGAGGAGACGCAGTTCGACGCCCTGCTCGCCGGACTCACCGCCGGCCGCTTCGACCTCGTGGCGAACCAGATCTCGATCACCGACGAGCGTGAGGCCACGTACGACTTCTCGACGCCCTACACGGTCAGCCGCGGTGTCGTGATCACGTCCGCCGACAACACCGACATCACCTCGCTCTCCGACCTCGAGGGCAAGACGACGGCCCAGTCGCAGTCGAGCAACTTCTACACGACCGCCAAGGACGCGGGCGCGGACGTGCAGGTCGTCGACGGCTGGGCCCAGTCGGTCGCGCTCCTCGAGCAGGGTCGCATCGACGCGACCGTCAACGACGAACTGACCTTCCTCGACTACGTGAAGACCAACCCCGACCAGGCCGCCGGCATCAAGATCGCGGCGACCACCGACGACGTGTCGCGCTCGGCCCTGGTCACCACCAAGGGCAGCGACGACCTCGTGACGGCGATCGACGACGCCCTCGCCGAGCTGAAGGCCGACGGCACGCTGGCGACCATCAGCGAGAAGTACTTCGGCCAGGACGTCAGCGAGTAGGCGTGCAGTCCTCCCTCGACCTCTTCTGGCGGTCGCTCTGGCCGATCGTGTCGGGGGCGCTCGTCGCGTCGATCCCGCTCGCCTTCGCGTCGATGGCGATCGGGCTGGTCATCGCCGTCGTCATCGCGCTGATGCGCCTGTCGGGCCAGACGGCCCTCGCAGGCATCGCCCGCGTCTACATCTCGATCATCCGGGGCACGCCGCTGCTCGTGCAGCTCTTCGTCGTCTTCTACGGCCTTCCGTCGATCGGCGTCAAGCTCGATCCGTGGCCCAGCGCCATCATCGCGTTCTCCTTGAACGTCGGCGGGTACGCGGCCGAGGTCATCCGCGCGGCCATCCTCTCGGTGCCCAAGGGCCAGTGGGAGGCCGCCCACACGATCGGCATGTCGCGGGGGCTCGCCCTCCGGCGGATCATCCTGCCGCAGGCGGCGCGCGTCTCGGTGCCTCCGCTGTCGAACACCTTCATCAGCCTGGTCAAGGACACCTCGTTGGCGAGCGTCATCCTCGTCGTCGAGCTGTTCCGTCAGGCCGAGCAGATCGCGACCGTCTCGAACCAGTTCCTGCTGATCTACCTCGAGGCCGCCCTGGTCTACTGGGTGATCTGCCTGATCCTGTCGTTCGGGCAGGACGCCCTCGAGAAGAGATTGGACCGCCACGTTGCCCGCTGACGTCACCCCGCCCCGGCCGGCCGACGAGACCGGTGCCCCCGTGCTGACCGTCCGGGGGCTGCACAAGGCGTTCGGCGCGAACGAGGTGCTGCGCGGCATCGACCTCGAGGTGCGCCGCGGACGCGTCGTCGCCATCATCGGTCCCTCGGGCTCGGGCAAGACGACCGTGCTGCGGTCGCTCAACAGCCTCGAGGTGCCCGACGGGGGAGTCGTCACGCTCTCCGACGGCCGCTCCATCGACTTCGGCACGACGGTCGGCAAGCGCGACCTGCTCGCCCTCCGCGACCGCTCGTCGATGGTGTTCCAACACTTCAACCTGTTCCCGCACCTCACGGTGCTGCAGAACGTCGTCGAGGGACCGGTGCGCGTCCAGGGACGCGATCCGAAGGAGGCGCGGGCCGAGGCCGAGGCGCTCCTCGCGCGCGTGGGCCTCGCCGAGAAGGCCGACGCCTACCCCGCCGAGCTCTCGGGAGGCCAGCAGCAGCGCGTGGGGATCGTGCGTGCGCTCGCCCTGCGGCCCGAACTCCTGCTCTTCGACGAGCCGACCTCGGCCCTCGACCCCGAACTGGTCGGTGACGTGCTCACCGTCGTGAAGGAACTCGCCGACGAGGGCTGGACGATGATCGTCGTCACCCACGAGCTCGAGTTCGCCCGACGGGTGGCCGACGAGCTGCTCTTCATGGACGCCGGCGTCGTCGTCGAGCGGGGCCGTCCCGCCGACGTCTTGTCCCGCCCGCGCGAGGCCCGCACGCAGCAGTTCCTGCAACGGGTGCTCAAGCCGCTCGACGACTGACGGGACGTCCGCGCGACGATCGACCCGCGCCTCCTCGATCGGGGACCAGGAGGCGCGGGTCGACTCCGCCGCGGACGCTCAGCCGAACAGGCGGTGCGAGGCGATGCGCGCGCCCTCGCCGAGCGACGCCAGCTTGGCGACGGCGATCTGCGGGTGGATGCGACCGCCCAGGCCGCAGTCGGTCGAGGCGACGACGTTCTCGGGTCCGACCAGGGAGGCGAACCGTTCGATGCGGTCGGCCACGAGTTCGGGGTGCTCGACCACGTTCGTGGCGTGGCTGACGACCCCCGGCACGATCTTCTTGCCCGTGGGCAGCTCGACGTCGCGCCAGAGCTTCCACTCGTGGTCGTGACGGACGTTGGCCGCCTCGAACGAGTACGAGCCCGCGTCGATCTCGAGCATGAGGTCGACGATGTGGCGGAACTCCACGTCGGTCGTGTGCGGGCCGTGCCACGAGCCCCAACAGAGGTGGAACCGCACCTGCTCGGGCGGCAGGCCCCGCAGGGCGTGGTTGAGCGCCTCGACCCGGATGCGGGTGAACGCGCGGTAGTCCTCGACGCTCGGCTCGGGGTTGATCTGGTCCCAGTTCTCGGCGATCGAGGGGTCGTCGATCTGCACGGTCAGGCCGGCCTCGACGATCGCCGTGTACTCCTCGCGCAGCACCTCGGCCCAGGCCCAGATGTGCTCTTCGTCGGTGGCGTAGAAGTCGTTCGCGATGCGGGCTCCGCTGCCCGGTGACAGCGAGGTGATGAAGCCCGAGCGCGAACCGCTCGCCTCGAGGCCGGCCTTCAGGTTGGCGATGTCCGAGGCGATGGCGGCCTGTCCGACGTACGCCAGCGGGCCCGTCGTGCTCGGGAACGGCGTCGCGCCCGAGCCCGTGCCGATGCCCGAGGTCGGGTCGGTGTAGGCGTCGTGGAACGTCTGCCAGTCGCGACGGTCGGGGAACGACGTCAGCCGCACGTCGCCGGGGGAGGACCGCACGGCCGGCTGGCTGAAGATGTCCGACCCCGTCAACGAGAGACCGCTCACGCGCTGGAACGAGTACGACCACCAGGCGCCGTAGTCGACGGCGCTCGTCATCGCCTTGCCGTACTCGCCGTCGCCGACGATGGTGATGCCGAGATCGTTCTGGCGCCGGACGAGATCGACGACGGCGTCGGTCAGCAGGGCGTCGAACTCGGGCGTGCGCTCGAGGGTGAAGCCGTCCCCGCCGAGCGCGCGCGCGTCGTTCGCGGCGATCAGCTCGGGTGTGCGCGGCAGGCTTCCCGCGTGGGTGGTCTCGATGCGGCCGGGGGTGGTCGTCATGGTGTGCTCCGTTCGTCGCCACCACTCTGGCCCCGACCCCCGACGTGTGCGACGTGCGCGACACGGGGCGTCACAGCCACGGGGTCGGGAACACCGCGCGGCCGTCGGCCGTTGCGTCCCGTGTCGGCCGGAGCCGGGCCCCTCGGGGTCCCTCGCTACGATCGACGGGAAGGGACATCGTGACCACCACCTCCTCCGCACCATCCACCGCCCGTCCGGGGTTGTCCGACGACGACGCCCGCCGTCTGCGCGCCGACTTCCCGCTGCTTCGGCAGGAGGTCAACGGCGAGCCGCTCGCCTACCTCGACTCGGGGGCGACCGCCCAGCGGCCGGCATCCGTGCTCGCCGCCGAGCGCCGCTTCCTCGAGACGACGAACTCGGCCGTGCACCGTGGGGCGCACACGCTCGCGGCCCTGTCGACCGAGGCCTACGAAGAGGCACGCGAGACCGTCGCCCGCTTCGTCGGTGCCGACGTCGACGAGATCGTCTGGACCTCGAACGCGACCGATGCGCTCAACCTCGTGGCGTACGGCGTCGCGAACGCCACGCACGGCCGGGGCGGCCAGGCCGCGCGACGCTTCGCCCTCGCGCCCGGTGACGAGATCGTCGTCACCGAGGCCGAGCACCACGCCAACCTCGTCCCGTGGCAGGAACTCGCCGCGTTGACGGGCGCCACGGTGCGTTTCGTGCCCGTCCGCGACGACGGCACCTGGACCACCGCCGACGCGGCGTCCGTGATCGGACCCCGCACGCGCCTCCTCGCCTTCGCCCACGTCTCGAACGTCACCGGCTTCGTCGCGCCCGTCGCCGAGCTCGTGGCGCTGGCGCGCGCCGTCGGCGCCCTCGTCGTCCTCGACGCGTGCCAGTCGGCGCCGCACCGCCCCGTCGACCTGCACGGCCTCGACGTCGACTTCGCCGCGTTCTCGGGCCACAAGATGTTGGGGCCCACGGGCATCGGCGTCCTCTACGGCAAGGCCGAGCTGTTGAACGCCCTGCCGCCCTTCCGCACCGGCGGGTCGATGATCACGACGGTCACGATGGAGGGCGCCGAGTACCTCCCCGCCCCGCAGCGCTTCGAGGCCGGTACGCAACCCGTGTCGCAGGCCGTGGCCCTCGCCGAGGCCGTGCGTTACCTCGACGCCGTCGGCATGGACCGCGTGCGCGAGCACGAAGAGTCCCTCGCCGACCTGCTCGTCCGCGGTCTCGACGCGCTCGACGGCGTCACGGTCGTGGGACCGCCCGCCGGGGTGCCCCGGTCGGGACTCGCCAGCTTCGTCGTCGACGGGGTGCACGCCCACGACGTCGGCCAGTTCCTCGACGCCCGGGGCATCGCCGTGCGCGTCGGCCACCACTGCGCCCAACCGCTCCACCGTCGCCTCGGAGTGACGGCCACGACGCGCGCCAGCACGTACCTGTACTCGTCGAGCGACGAGGTCCGCCGGCTGGTCGCCGGAGTCGCCGAGGTCCGCGACTACTTCGGCGTCGCGGGCCCGACGGCCGCCGACGAGAAGGCCGAGGAGGCGCGGTGAGCGCCGCCCTCGACGGCCTGTACCAGCAGGTCATCCTCGATCACGCCAAGGCGCGGCACGGCGACGGCGAGCTGCCCGGAGCCGACGCGCAGCACCACGAACGCAACCCGACCTGCGGTGACGAGATCACCGTCCGCGTCGCCCTCGAACCCGGCACCGACCGCATCGCCGACCTGCGCTGGCAGGGCGCGGGGTGCAGCATCTCGATGGCCTCGGCCTCCGTGCTGGCGCAGTTGGCCCCGGGTCGCACGCTGCCCGAGCTCGATGCGCTCGTGCGGGAGTTCCGCGAGATGATGCGGTCCCGGGGCGCCGGTGAGCCCGACGACGAGGTGCTCGGCGACGCCGTCGTGTTCCACGGGGTCTCGAAGTTCGTCATGAGGGTCAAGTGCGGCATGCTCGCCTGGGTCGCGGCCGAGGCCTGCTCGACCGAGCTGCGCGCCGCCTGAGCCGTCCCGCGGGCGCGTCGTCGACCGGGGCGGTCCCGGCCGGACCGTGGTCGGTCGACGGCTAAAGTGGTCCCCGCCCCTCGACGATAGGAACCACCGCCGTGTCCGACCAGACCGACCTCGACCCGACCGCCTCCCCAGCCCCGTCCGGCCTCTCGGCCGTCGAGGCCACCGAGACGACGACCGGCTTCGAGCTGTTCACCGACAAGGCGGTCGTGGCCGTCCGCGTGGCCGGCGAGCTGCGAGACCTGGCGACCGAGCTGCAGGCGGGCGACGTGGCCGAGCCGGTCACGATCGACTCACCCGACGGCCTGGCGATCCTGCGCCACTCGGCGGCGCACGTCATGGCCCAGGCCGTGCAGCAGATCAACCCCGAGGCGAAGCTCGGCATCGGGCCGCCCGTCACCGACGGCTTCTACTACGACTTCGACGTCGCCGAGCCCTTCACCCCCGACGACCTCAAGGCGATCGAGAAGGGCATGGAGCGCATCATCCGCCAGGGCCAGCGTTTCCGTCGCCGCGTCGTCAGCGACGACGAGGCCCGCGAACTGCTCGCCCACGAGCCGTTCAAGCTCGAGCTGATCGGGCTCAAGGGCGGCTCGGCCGACGAGCTCGGAGCCGACGGCGAGTCGGTCGAGGTCGGCGGGGCCGAGCTCACGGTCTACGACAACCTCGACCCGAAGACCGGCGAGGTCGTCTGGTTCGACCTCTGCCGCGGGCCGCACGTGCCCAGCACGCGCCTCCTGGGCAACGCCACCAAGCTGATGCGTGTGGCGGCCGCCTACTGGCGCGGGTCCGAGAAGAACCCCCAGCTGCAGCGGATCTACGGCACGGCGTGGCCCACCAAGGACGACCTCCGCGCTTACCAGGCCCGACTCGAGGAGGCCGCCAAGCGCGACCACCGCAAGCTCGGCGCCGAGCTCGACCTCTTCTCGTTCCCCGACGAGATCGGCTCGGGTCTCGCGATCTTCCACCCCAAGGGCGGCATCATCCGTCGCCAGATGGAGGACTACTCGCGCGAACGCCACGAGAAGGCCGGGTACGAGTTCGTCTACACGCCGCACATCACCAAGGCGGCCCTGTTCGAGACCTCGGGCCACCTGGGTTGGTACAAGGACGGCATGTTCCCGGCGATGCACCTCGACGAGGCGCGCAACGACGAGGGCGAGATCACCCGTCAGGGTGCGGACTACTACCTCAAGCCGATGAACTGCCCGATGCACATCCTCGCGTACCGGTCGTCGGCCAAGTCGTACCGCGACCTGCCTCAGCGCCTGTTCGAGTTCGGCACGGTGTACCGCAACGAGAAGTCGGGCGTCATCCACGGCCTCACCCGCGTGCGCGGCATGACGCAGGACGACGCGCACATCTTCACCACCCGTGACGACATGGCGGCCGAGCTCAAGGGCACCCTCGACTTCGTCCTCAGCCTGCTGCGCGACTACGGCCTCGACGACTTCTACCTCGAACTCTCCACGAAGGACCCCGAGAAGTACGTGGGCGACGACGCCACCTGGGACGAGGCGACGGCGACCCTGCGACAGGTCGCGGAAGAGACCGGTCTCGAGCTCGTGCCCGATCCCGCCGGCGCGGCGTTCTACGGGCCCAAGATCTCGGTCCAGGCGCGCGACGCGATCGGGCGCACCTGGCAGATGTCCACGGTCCAGCTCGACTTCAACCTGCCCGAGCGATTCGACCTCGAGTACACGGCGGCCGACGGGTCCCGGCAGCGACCGGTGATGATCCACCGGGCGCTGTTCGGCTCGATCGAGCGCTTCTTCGGCGTGCTCACCGAGCACTACGCGGGTGCGTTCCCGGTCTGGCTCGCACCGGTCCAGGTCGTGGCGATCCCCGTCGCCGACGAGTACGGCGACTACCTCGACGGGGTCGTGGCGCGCCTCCGCGACGTCGGCGTCCGGGCCCAGGTCGACCACAGCGACGACCGCATGCCGAAGAAGATCCGGACGCACACCAAGGCCAAGGTGCCGTTCCAGCTGATCGCCGGCGAGGACGACCGTGCGGCCGGTGCCGTCAGCTTCCGCTACCGCGACGGCTCGCAGGAGAACGGCGTGCCGCTCGACGAGGCGATCGCGAAGATCGTCGCGGCCATCGAGACCAAGGCCCAGGTCTGAGCGTGGGCGCCGACGGGACCACGGCCGAGCGCTCCTCCGACTTCGCCGCGGTCCCCGACGCCTTCCAGCGACTCTGGACGCCCCATCGCGCCGTCTACGTCGAGGCGGGCCAGGACGCCCACGACGACTCCTGCCCGTTCTGCAGTGCCCCGTCGAGGTCCGACGACGAGGCCCTCATCGTGGCGAGGGGCGAACACGCCTACGTGTTGCTCAACCTCTACCCCTACAACCCCGGCCACCTGTTGGTCTGCCCGTACCGGCACGTCTCGACCTACGACCTCGCGACGACCGACGAGGTGGCCGAGATCGCGTCGCTGACGCAGACCGCCATGCGGGTCCTCACCCGGGTGTCGCACGCGCAGGGCTTCAACATCGGCATGAACCAGGGGCAGGTCGGCGGAGCCGGCATCGCCGCCCACCTGCACCAGCACGTGGTGCCCCGCTACGGCGGCGACTCGAACTTCTTCCCGATCATCGCGCAGACGAAGGCCGTCACGCAGTTGCTCGGCGACGTCCGCGTCGCGGTCGCCGAGGCCTGGCCGACCGGAGGCGCCGGTCCTGTCCCGGCGGCGTCACCCGACCGCTGATCGGGCCTAAGATAGGGGCCATCATGAGCGACACGACCCCTGCCTCCAGCCAGTCCTCCACCACCGGTTCGAGCCGCGTCAAGCGCGGTCTCGCAGAGATGCTCAAGGGCGGCGTCATCATGGACGTCGTCAACGTGGAGCAGGCGAAGATCGCCGAGGACGCCGGAGCGGTCGCCGTCATGGCCCTCGAGCGCGTTCCCGCCGACATCCGGTCGCAGGGCGGGGTCGCCCGCATGAGCGACCCCGACATGATCGACGAGATCGTCGCCGCCGTGTCGATCCCCGTCATGGCGAAAGCCCGCATCGGCCACTTCGTCGAGGCGCAGATCCTGCAGACCCTCGGCGTCGACTACATCGACGAGTCCGAGGTGCTGAGCCCGGCCGACTATGTCAACCACATCGACAAGTGGAACTTCACCGTCCCCTTCGTGTGCGGGGCCACCAACCTGGGCGAGGCGCTCCGCCGCATCACCGAGGGTGCGGCCATGATCCGCTCCAAGGGCGAGGCCGGCACGGGTGACGTGTCGGAAGCGACCAAGCACATCCGCACGATCTCCAAAGAGATCGCCCAGCTGCGGGGCCTCAAGGCCGACGAGCTCTACGTCGCCGCCAAAGAGCTGCAGGCTCCCTTCGAGCTCGTGAAAGAGATCGCCGAGACCGGCAAGCTGCCCGTCGTCCTCTTCACCGCCGGGGGCGTCGCGACGCCCGCGGACGCGGCGCTCATGATGCAGCTCGGCGCCGACGGCGTCTTCGTCGGTTCGGGCATCTTCAAGTCGGGCAACCCGGCCGACCGCGCGAAGGCGATCGTCAAGGCCACCACCTTCTTCGACGACCCCCAGGTCGTGGCCGACGCCTCGCGAGGTCTCGGCGAGGCCATGGTGGGCATCAACGTGCCCGACCTCCCCGCACCCCACCGCCTCGCCGAGCGCGGCTGGTGACCCCCGGGGTCGATCGTCGGTGACCACCGAACCAACGCCTCGAGTCGGAGTCCTGGCCCTGCAGGGCGATTTTCGTGAGCACCTGGCCGTCCTCACCTCGCTGGGGTCCGAGGCTGTCCCGGTCCGCCGTGCGTCCGAGCTCGACGAGATCGACGGCCTGGTGATCCCGGGTGGCGAGTCCAGCGTCATGGACAAGCTGTCGCGCATGTTCGGCCTCGACGAGCCCCTCCGACGCGCCATCGGGTCAGGTCTTCCTGTCTACGGCACGTGTGCCGGGCTCATCATGCTCGCGGACCGCATCGTGGACGGCATCCCGGGGCAGCAGAGCCTCGGCGGCCTGGACGTCTCGGTGCGGCGCAACGCCTTCGGCTCGCAGACCGAGTCGTTCGAGACCGACGTCGACGTCCCCGTGCTCGACGGCCCGCCGGTGCACGCGGTGTTCATCCGGGCCCCGGTGGTCGACGAGGTCGGGCCGGCCGCGACGGCCATCGGCGTCCTCGAGGACGGCCGGGTCGTCGCCGTCGAACAGGGCCCCCTGATGGGCACCTCGTTCCACCCCGAGGTCACCGACGACCTCAGGTTCCACGCGCGGTTCCTCGACAAGGCCCGTGCGCGGGCGTCGCGGTAGACTCGTCGCGATCCACGTCAGCATCTGAAGGAGCACCGTGTCCGGGCATTCCAAGTGGGCAACGACCAAGCACAAGAAGGCCGTCATCGACAGCCGCCGTGCCAAGTCGTTCGCCAAGCTCATCAAGAACATCGAGGTCGCGGCCAAGCAGGGCGGTGCCGACATGTCCGGCAACCCCACGCTGGTCGACGCCGTCCAGAAGGCCAAGAAGACCTCGGTCCCCAACGACAACATCGACCGCGCCGTCAAGCGCGGCGCCGGTCTGAGCGGCGAGAGCGTCGACTACCAGACCATCATGTACGAGGGCTACGGCCCCAACGGCGTCGCCCTGCTGATCGAGTGCCTCACCGACAACAAGAACCGTGCGGCCGCCAACGTCCGCACCGTCATGTCGCGCAACGGTGGCACGATGGCCGACCCCGGCAGCGTGGCCTACAACTTCAGCCGCAAGGGCGTCATCGCCGTCATGAAGACCGACGACCTCACCGAGGACGACGTCCTCGCGGCCGTCCTCGACGCCGGGGCCGAAGAGGTCACCGACCGCGGCGAGGGCTTCGAGATCGTGACCGAGGCCTCCGACCTGGTCCCTGCCCGCTCTGCCCTCCAAGAGGCTGGCATCGACTACGACTCGGCCGACATCGAGTTCGTCCCCGGGCTCAAGATCGAGGTCGACCTCGAGACGGCCCGCAAGGTCTTCCGCCTCATCGACGCCCTCGACGACGACGACGACGTGCAGAACGTCTATGCGAACCACGACGTCCCCGCCGACGTGCAGGCCGCGCTCGACGACGAAGACTAGGCCGACACGGTGACGCTCCGGGTGCTCGGCATCGACCCCGGGCTCACCCGGTGCGGGGTCGGGGTGGTCGAGGTCGACGCCCAGCGGCGCGCGACCCTGGTCGACGTCCAGGTCATCCGCACCGCCCCCGACCTCGCCCTCGAGTTGCGTCTCCTGGCCCTCGGTCGCGGTCTCGAGGCGCTCATCGACGAACACCGGCCGGACGCCATGGCGATCGAGCGGGTCTTCGCCCAACAGAACGTCCGCAGCGTCATGGGGGTTGCGCAGGTCAGCGGCCTCGCCCTGCGTGCCGCAGCCGAACGCGAGATCCCCGTCACGCTGCACACACCGTCCGAGGTGAAGGCGGCCGTGACCGGGTACGGGTCCGCCGACAAGAAGCAGGTCGGCACGATGGTCGCCCGCTTGCTCGGGCTCGCCGAGGCCCCCCGGCCGGCGGACGCCGCCGATGCCTTGGCCCTGGCCATCTGTCATGGCTGGCGGGGCGCGCCCGTCGCCGCCCGCGCCTCCTCGGGGTCGCTCACCCCTGCCCAGCGAGCGTGGCGCGACGCCGAGAAGTCGGTGCGCACTCCTAGGCTGGGGGCATGATCTCGAGTGTCCGCGGTACCGTCCTGTCCGCGTCCGGCACGTCGGTCGTGGTCGAGGTCGGCGGGGTGGGCCTCCGGGTGTCGGTCACCCCGCAACTCGCGCTGACGGTTCGCGTCGGCGAGCAGGCGCTCGTCCACACGGCGTTGATCGTCCGAGAAGACGACCTCTCGCTCTTCGGGTTCGCCGACCGGGAAGAACTCGAGGTCTTCGACCTGCTGCGCAGCGTCACCGGCGTCGGGCCGAAGTCCGCCCAGGGCGTCCTGTCGACGCTCACACCTCATCAGGTCGCCACCGCTGTGGCCGACGACGACGACGCCGCGTTCCGTCGCGTCTCGGGCATCGGTCCCAAGACGGCCAAACTCATCGTCCTGTCGTTGGCCGGCAAGCTCGACGTCGCACCGACCGCGCCGACCGTCACTGCCGCGTCCACGACGGCTGCCGACGTGCTCGTCGCGCTGGTCGGGCTCGGCTGGTCCGAGCGTGAGGCCCAGGTCGCCATCGACACCGTCGTGGCCGACCGGGGCGACGTCGTCGCGGTGGCCGTGCCGCAGCTGTTGCGCGCGGCTCTCGGTCACCTCGGGCCGCAGAAGTCCGCCGGGGCCCGCGCGTGACCGACGACGACCTGACCCGACCCACCCTCGAGTCCGAGGCCGAGTTGGCCTTCGAGGGGGCGCTGCGGCCCACCTCGCTCGGCGAGTTCGTCGGGCAGACCAAGGTCCGGGGCCAGCTCGAGCTGTTGCTCAAGGCCGCGACGATGCAAGGCCGCACGCCCGACCACATCTTGCTCGCCGGGCCGCCCGGGCTCGGCAAGACGACCCTGGCGATGATCGTCGCCCACGAGGGGGCACGGCCGTTGCGCATGTCGTCGGGTCCCGCGATCCAGCACGCCGGTGACCTCGCCGCCGTCCTCTCCGCACTCGTGCCGGGCGAGGTGCTCTTCATCGACGAGATCCACCGCATGGCGAGACCCGCCGAAGAGATGCTCTACCTCGCGATGGAGGACTATCGCATCGACATCATGGTGGGCAAGGGAGCGGGCGCGACCAGCATCCCGCTCGAGCTGTCACCCTTCACGCTCGTCGGCGCCACCACCCGCAGCGGACTGCTGCCGAATCCCCTGCGCGACCGCTTCGGCTTCACGGCGCACCTCGAGTTCTACGACGAGGCCGAATTGACCGAAGTCCTCCGTCGGGCCGCGACGCTGCTCGGCATCGTCATCGACGGTGCCGCCCTGGCCGAGATCGCCGGACGCTGCCGCGGCACCCCCCGCATCGCGAACCGACTGCTCCGACGCGTTCGCGACTACGCGCTCGTCCACGGGCGTGACGCAGACCTGACGACCGTGCGCGAGGCGCTCGACCTCTACGACGTCGATTCGTTGGGGCTCGACCGCCTCGACCGCGAGGTCGTCCAGACGGTGTTGACCCGCTTCGGCGGCGGGCCCGTCGGCCTCAACACGCTCGCGGTCTCGGTGGGCGAAGAGGCCGACACGATCGAGTCCGTCGTCGAACCCTTCCTGGTCCGCGTCGGCCTGCTAACCCGTACGCCCCGAGGACGCATCGCGACTCCCGAGGCCTGGCGGCACTTCGGCCTGGCGCACGCCTCAGGGGCGCTCTTCGGCGATGACCTATAATTCCTGCAGGTCCGAGGCCGTCGCTCGCTGAAGCGAGTCCCGCTCGGCCCACACCCCCAACAGCGAAAGGGAGTTCCGCATGGATCCCGCAACCCTCATCATGGTCCTCCTCCTGGTGGTCCTCGTGTTCTTCATGTTCCGCAACAAGAAGAAGCGCGACCGTCAGCAGGCCGAACTGCAGAACAAGCTCGTCCCCGGGGTCGAGGTCATGTTGTCCTTCGGCGTCTACGGCACCGTCGTCTCCATCGACGACGAGAACAACGTGGCCGAGGTCGAGGTCTCACCCGGCACCGTCCTCAAGGTCCACCGTCAGACCCTGGGCCGCGTCGTCGAACCGGTCATCGACGAGCCCGTCGCCGACGACGCCGACTCGCTGACCGATGGCAGCACCGAGCGTGACCGCGTCATCGGCGACGCGCCCGAGTTCGGTGAACGCGCCTCGTCCGCACCGGTCGACTCGACCGTCGCCAAAGACACCGACAACAAGGCCTGACCTGACGACCGTCCCGGCTGCCTGGCGCGGTCGGGTCCGATGCACGGCGCGCGCTCCGGGTGAGCGCGCGCTCCCATGAGAAAGCAGAGTTCCTCCGTGGCACGCTCGACGCCGGTGAAGAAAGCAATACGATCCCTGACCTGGTTGTTGGTCATCATCGCCGGCCTCACGGCCCTGAACGGCACCGCCACGTTCTTGAACGACTCGGGTCGCGACGGGTGGTGGAACGGAGCCAGCTGGGTGCCCGAGCTCGCCCTCGACCTGCAGGGCGGGACGCAGATCACCCTCGCGGCCCAGCTCCAGAGCGGCGAGACGGTGTCCTCGCAGCAACTCGACCAGGCCGTCACGATCATCCGGCAGCGCATCGACTCGGCCGGCGTCTCGGAATCCGAGATCACCAAGCAGGGCACGCAGAACATCGTCGTCTCCATCCCGGGGCGACCCGACAACGCGACCCTCGAGCGCATCGAGGCATCGGCCAAGCTGACCTTCCGTCCGGTGCTCTACACCGAGGCGGTCTCGAACGCCGCGGTCGGCGGAGAGGGCGACGGTGCCACGGCCAGCCCGACCGCCACGCCGTACACCCCCAATCCCGACCTCGAGAGCACGCCGACGGCCTCGCCGACGAACGCGTCCGACCTGTCGTGGATCACCCCTCAGCTGGCCGACCTCTACCAGAACTACGACTGCGCAGCCGAGAACGACCTGGCCACGGCGCGTGACGACGAGCCCCTCGTGACCTGCTCCACCGACGGCACGGCCAAGTACATCCTCGGTCCGGTCGAGGTGCAGGGCTCCGACATCAGCGACGCCACGAACGGCCTCGCCGCCGACTCGCAGGGCAACTCGACGAACACCTGGGCGGTCAACCTCGAGTTCAACGGTCAGGGCACCGACCGGTTCTCCGAGGTCACCTCTCGCCTGGTCTCGTTGCAGGCGCCCCAGAACCAGTTCGCCGTGACCCTCGACAACCAGGTCATCACGGCTCCCTCCGCCAACGCGGCCATCACCGACGGCCGGGCACAGATCACGGGCCAGTTCACGCAGGACTCCTCGAAGACCCTCGCCGACCAGCTCAAGTTCGGCGCCCTGCCGTTGAGCTTCTCGGTCCAGAGCAACGAGACGATCACCGCGACGCTCGGACAGACCCAGCTGGTCAGCGGTCTGATCGCCGGGCTCATCGGCCTGATCCTGGTCGTCATCTACTCGCTCATCCAGTACCGTGCCCTCGCGTTCGTGACGGTCCTGTCGCTCGTGATCGCCGCTGTCCTCACGTACCTCGTGATCGCCATCCTGTCCTGGCGCGAGGGCTACCGTCTCTCGCTCGCGGGGGTGACGGGTCTGATCGTGGCCATCGGCATCACGGCCGACTCCTTCATCGTCTACTTCGAGCGCATCCGCGACGAACTGCGTGACGGTCGCATCCTCGAGAGCGCCGTCGAATCGGGCTGGAAGCGCGCCATCCGCACCATCGTGGCCTCCGACACGGTCAACTTCCTGGCGGCCATCACGCTCTTCATCCTCGCCGTCGGCAACGTCAAGGGTTTCGCGCTCACCCTGGGCATCACCACGGTGATCGACCTCATCGTCGTCTCGCTGTTCACCCACCCCATGCTCCAACTGATCGCCCGGACGCGGTTCTTCGGCGAGGGGCACTCGTTCAGCGGGCTCAACCCCCGTGCCCTCGGCGCCGTCTACCGGGGGAGGGCACAGTTCCGCACTCCTGCTGCCGTCGGTCGCAAGGGAGCGGGCGGCCGCGAGGCCGTCAAGCGTCAGACCATCGCCGAGCGCAAAGCCGCCGAGAAGAACACCGAGCGGGTCGACACGTCGACCGCCGGTGAAGGGAAGAAGGACTCCTGATGGCCAGTTTCTCGAAGTTCGGCAACGACCTCTACACGGGTGCCCGTTCGTACGACATCGTCGGTCACCGTCGGCGTTGGTACTGGATCGCGGCCCTCGTGATCCTCATCTCGGTCACCGTCCCGTTCCTCCGCGGCGGCTTCCACTTCGGCATCGAGTTCACGGGCGGATCCGAGTTCCAGATCGCGCAGCCGGCCGAGCTGGACCAGGACGTCGCCTCGTCGACCGTCGACGAGGTCGTCCCGGGGTCGAACCCTCGGGTCACCCAAGTCGGCACCGACACGATCCGGGTACAGACCTCGCAGCTCGAGGCCGCCCAGACGAACGACGTGGCCGCCGCCTTGGCCACGGCGTACGACGTCCCCGACGACCGGGTCACCTCGTCCTTCATCGGCGCCTCGTGGGGCGCCGACATCACGAGCCAGGCGATCAAGGGGCTCGTGATCTTCCTGATCCTCGCGGCGATCGGCATGACGCTCTACTTCCGCACCTGGAAGATGTCGCTGGCGGCCATGGCCGCGCTGCTGCACGACCTCGTGTTGACCGCGGGCATCTACGGCATCGTCGGCTTCGAGGTCACTCCGGCGGCGGTCATCGGCTTCCTCACGATCCTCGGCTACTCGCTGTACGACACCGTGGTGGTGTTCGACAAGATCCGGGAGAACACCACCGACGACGGTGAGGGTTCACGACGCACGTTCGGGCAGTCCGTGAACCTGGCGGTCAACCAGACCCTCGTCCGGTCCATCAACACGTCCGTCGTGGCGCTCCTTCCGGTCGCCGCCATCCTCTTCATCGGGGCGTTCGTCCTCGGCGCCGGCACCCTTCGAGACATCTCGCTGGCCCTGTTCATCGGCATCCTGGTCGGCACCTATTCGACGATCTTCATCGCTTCGCCGCTGTACGCCACCCTTCGCCTGCGTGAGCCCGACATCGCCAAGCGGGACGCCCGCAAGCTCGAGGCACAGAAGACCGAGCCGCTCAGCGTCGACGAGACGGTGGGCGCATGATCGGCCATGATCGCCGACCCGAGATCGGGGCCGCCGCTGCGATCGACGCCCTGTCCGAGGGCACCTACCTGCTCGACGTCCGAGAGCGACACGAGTGGGACGAGGCGCACGCGCCCGGTGCGACGCTCATCCCGCTCTCGGAGTTGAACGATCGGGTCGACGAGGTTCCCACCGACCGCCCCGTCCTCGTCGTCTGCCACTCCGGCATGCGCTCGGCCCGCGCGACGGATGCCCTCCGCGGCATCGGCGTGGACGCCCGGAACGTGGTCGGCGGGATGCTCGCTTGGCGCGACGCCGGCGGCGCGGTCGTGGCCGGAGACGATCACCCCGAGTCGTCGGCCGACTGACGGCCGACGGGTACCCTTGACCCCACGGAGTCCACGTCCGACCACGACGGTCGGTGATGTCACTCCGCCCCGAGAGAACGAGGTGCTGCCGTGACCGAGATCACCACACGGAACAACTCCGCATCGTCCGAGGTGTCCGGTGGTCAGAACACGGCCTCGTTGCGCACGCTCCTGCCCCGCCTCTTCTCACGGAGCCAACCCGCCGGAGCAGTTGACCGGTTGATCAAGACGGTGCGCATGCACCATCCCAAGGCCGACATCGTCCTCATCGAGCGGGCGTACTCCGTCGCCGAGAAGGCCCACACGGGTCAACTCCGCAAGAGTGGCGAGCCCTACATCACCCACCCGGTCGCCGTGGCGCAGATCCTCGCCGATCTGGGCATCGGTTCCAAGACCATCGCGGCCGCGCTCCTTCACGACACCGTCGAGGACACCGACTACACGCTGGCCATGCTGCAGCGCGACTTCGGCGACGAGATCGCGATGCTGGTCGACGGGGTCACCAAACTCGACAAGCTCAAATACGGCGACAGCGCGCAGGCCGAGACCGTTCGCAAGATGGTCGTCGCCATGTCGAAAGACATCCGCGTGCTCGTCATCAAGTTGGCCGACAGGCTGCACAACGCGCGAACCTGGGGCTTCGTCGAGTCGGCGTCGGCCACCCGCAAGGCCACAGAGACCCTCGAGATCTACGCCCCCTTGGCCCACCGACTCGGCATCCAGACCATCAAATGGGAGCTCGAGGACCTCTCGTTCGCCGTCCTCCATCCCAAGCTCTACGTGGAGATCGACAACCTGGTCAAGCAGCGCACACCGCAGCGCGAGCAGTTCGTCCAGAACGTCATCAACGCCGTGAAGTCCGACCTCAAGTCGACGAAGATCCGCGGCGACGTGATGGGTCGTCCCAAGCAGTACTACTCGATCTACCAGAAGATGATCGTCCGGGGTCGCGAGTTCGACGAGATCTACGACCTGGTCGGCATCCGCATCCTCGTCAACTCGCTCCGGGACTGCTACGCCGTGCTGGGGTCGATCCATGCCCGGTGGAACCCCATCCCGGGCCGTTTCAAGGACTACATCGCGACGCCGAAGTTCAACCTGTACCAGTCGTTGCACACGACCGTGATCGGGCCCAAGGGGCGACCCGTCGAGATCCAGATCCGGACCCACGAGATGCACCAGCGGGCCGAGTTCGGCGTGGCCGCCCACTGGAAGTACAAGCAGCGCATGAACGGCGGGCGTGACGACCAGGGCGGGGCCAAGACCGAGACCGACATGGCCTGGCTCGCGCACATCTCGGACTGGCAGGCCGAGACCGCCGATCCCAGCGAGTTCCTCGACAGCCTCCGGTTCGAGATCGGTGCCAAAGAGGTCTACGTCTTCACGCCCCAGGGCAAGGTGATCGGCCTTCCGTCGGGTGCCACCCCGGTCGACTTCGCCTACGCGGTGCACACGGAGGTCGGCCATCGCACCATGGGCGCGAAGGTCAACGGGCGACTCGTTCCACTCGAGAGCGTCCTGTCGAGCGGTGACGTCGTCGAGGTCTTCACCTCCAAGAACCCCGACTCGGGGCCGAGTCAGGACTGGCTCGCCTTCGTCAAGAGCCCCCGCGCCCGGAACAAGATCCGCCAGTGGTTCACGAAAGAGCGCCGCGACGAGGCCATGGAGCAGGGCAAGGACGCCATCGCCCGGGCCATGCGGAAGCAGAACCTGCCGCTGCAGAAGCTGATGACGCAGGACAGCATCGCCGAAGTCGCCGCCACCATGCGATACGACGATGTGTCGAGCCTCTACGCCGCCGTCGGCGAGGGCCACATCTCCACCCAGTCCGTCATCGAGAAGATCCTCGCGGCGGTCCACACGCAGACCGAGGTCGACGAGGGCGAGTTCGAGTTCCCCAGCCAGGGTCGGGCACGGCCGCTGCGCAACAGCGACTCGGGCGTGCTGGTCCGTGGGGCGCCCGACATCTTGGTCAAGCTCGCCAAGTGCTGCACGCCGGTGCCCGGCGACCAGATCGTCGGATTCGTGACGCGTGGTCAGGGCGTCAGCGTCCACCAGGCCAACTGTCACAACGTCCAGGGTCTGCTGAAAGAGCCCGAACGGATGATCGAGGTCGAGTGGGCCCCGTCGTCGAAGAGCGTCTTCATGGTGCAGATCCAGATCGAAGCCCTCGATCGCAGCGGATTGCTGTCGGACGTCACCCGTGTGCTCTCGGAGCACCACGTGAACATCCTCTCCGCGACGGTCTCCACCTCGACCGAACGGCTCGCCCTCAGTCGATTCGTGTTCGAGATGGGTGACACGACGCACCTCGACCGCGTCCTGAACGCCGTACGACGCATCGATGCCGTCTACGACGTCTACCGCGTCAGCGCCGGCTGAGTCACGGTCGGCCGAGCCCGACGGGGCGGGTGTGCGTCGTCTCGGGACGATTCGTCCTTCACCTGAACGAGACGATCGGCCGCGCAGACGACATCGAGGCGGTCGACCGTCCGCGCTCGGTGGGGGAGGCGCCCACGTCGATCGAGGACGGCGACCGCATCGGCGGACGTGACGCCCTGTTGAGTCGACACGTCCCGTGCGGCCGTCTCGTCCTGTGGCGTCCAGTCCTCGCGGCGGGCGAGATCGACCACGGTCCGGGCCGGCGTCGTGACCGCCACACCGTGGACGGTGACGATCTCGTCGTCGTCGATGACGACCTGTCGGATCACCGAACCCCGGCCTCGATGTTTCACCCTCGCCGGCGACGCCACCAGCCCGGAGTGGGGGAGCGGCGCCGGCCCTCGGGCTCCCCAGACCCAGGCGGCCGTCCGCTCGGCGGCGACGACTCCGGCCCCGAGGGTGAACCCGACCGCGATGGCCCGACCGACGTGGTCGTCGATCTCGGCGATGCTGCGCCACGAATCACCGACGGCGTAGACCTGTCCGTCCAGCGCTGCCGCCCGGAGTTCGGTTTCGGGCAGGTCGTCGTCCGTCAGGACCAGGGGGAGTCGCACAGGCATGTGCCCACCCTGGCCGACCCCGCCCGAGACGACGAACCGCCCGACCCTCCCTGTGGAGAATCGGACGGTTCATGACGTCGGTGGGCGACGGGCCCGTGGCGGTCACCCGATGGCGTCGAGCCAGACCTTTCGGGCGTCGAGGGCTTCACGGGCCTCTTTGACCCGGCGCGCATCCCCGCTCGCCTCGGCCGACGCGAGCTCGGCCTCGAGCTTGCCGATGGCATCCTGCAGCTGGCTCGCGAGCCCCTGGGACCGTGCCTGACGCTCGGGGTTGTTCTTCTCCCAGAACTGCTCGTCGAGCTGGCGCACGTGGGATTCGACCTTGCGGAGTCGGTCCTCGACGACCCGGACCTGCTCACGGGGAACGCGACCGATCTCGTCCCACCGCAGCTGGATCGAGGTGAGGGCCTCTCGGGCGGGGACCCGATCCGTGACCGTCAGGATCTTCTCGGCCTCGGTGAGCAACTCGAGCTTCAGCTCGAGGTTGCCTTCGTATTCGGCAGCGTCCTGGGCGACGACCTCGGACTTGGCGGCGTAGAGCACGTCGCCTGCCCGCTTGAACTTCGCCCACAGGGCGTCGTCGTACTTCTTGCCGGCGCGTCCTGCACGCTTCCAGTCGTCGAGCAGCCCCCGGTAGGCGGGGATGCCGTCGACGCCCTTCGGCGCGAGGGCCTCGGCCGACTCGACGAGGGCCTGTTTGCGCTGACGGGCGTCCCGATGCGTGGCGTCGAGGTCGGCGTAGAAGGCCTTGCGGTGCTGGTCGATCGTCGTGCGCGCGGCACGGAAGCGCTTCCAGAGGTCGTTGCCCTCGCCCTTCGGGATGCGGGGACCGTCCTGCTGGTGCTTCTGCCAGCGGGCGAAGATGTCGTCGATGCTGGCCGTCACCTGCTTCCACTGCACGCGGGCGGGGTCCTGGGCGGCGAGGGTCTCGGCCTCGACGACGAGGGCGGTGCGATAGGCGACCGCCTCGGTCAGGGCCTTCTGGGCCTCGGCGCTCTGCTGCTGCGTGAGCTCGTCGACCGTCGAGTCGAGTGCCGAGACACGAGCACGGAGGGCCTCGAGGTCACCGACCGCGCTCGGTTCGACGAGTTGCTCACGTAGGTGGGTGACGGTCTTGACGACGTCGCCCGCCGATGCGCCACGCTTGATCCGCTGCTCGAGCAACGTGACCTGCCCGGCGAGCTCGACGAACTTGCGCTCGTAGTACGCGAGAGCCTCGGCAGGCGTCGCGTCGGGGTACTGCCCCACGGCGCGTTCGCCGTCGCCCTCGCGGACGTAGACCGTGCCGTCGTCGTCGACGCGGCCCCAGGGTGCCTGATCGTCAGTAGCCACTTTTATCCCTTGCTGAAAGTGCTCGTCGCGGAACCAGGACAGGCCACCGCGATGGGTGCCCAGCCTATTGCACGGCGGGCCGCGGCGGACTACTCGATCGTGGTGCCCGTGATCGTGGTCGCCACGACGGGGGCACCGTCGGTCTCGCTCGAGCCGGGCGTGAGGCCCGCGTCCGTGATCTGGGCCTCGAGCTGGTCGAGTCCGCTCGTGACCCGTCCGACCACGGTGTAGCCGCCCGTCGAGCCGTCGAGGGTCGTGTCTCCGTAGGTGATGAAGAACTGCGTCGACTGCGAGTACGGGTCCGTGCTGCGAGCCATGGCGATCGTCCCGGTCGGGTACACGCCGTCCGTGGGGACGTTCTCGAGCGGGCCGAAGGTGAAGCCGGCGTCGCCCGTCCCGTCGCCGTTGGCCGAGCCGCACTGGATGAACTTCGCCGTCGCGGCGTCGCTCATGCGGTGGCAGGTCGTGCCCGTGTAGAAGCCCTTCTGGATCAGGTCGATGACGACGCTCGCCGCCTGGGGGGCCTTCGCCCCGTCCAGTTCGATCCCGAGGTCGACGCCGTCGTTGAGCGTCAGCCCGCCGGTCCAGGTGCGGCCCTCGGCGATCGACTCGCCGGGCACGTCGCCGACGTTCTCGCCTGCGGCGGGCGTCGAGGAGGCGCTGGGGGCGTCCGACGGAGCCGCCACGGGCGCACCGGGCCCGCTCGTCGACCAGAAGACCTGCGACACGGCCGCGAGTCCCACCACGACCACGACGGCCGTCACGGCCAGGACGTTGTCCCGACGACGCCGGGCCACCTGCGTGGCGTGCACCTGTTGGCGAGCGGTGTACCTGCGGAGCCGGTCTCGGTTCTCACGGTCCGGATTCTTGCTCGGTGCCACGGGTCCTCCAGCTCGGTGATGTCCAGCCTGCACTGTATCGGAGGGCCGGTCTAGCATGGGTCACCATGAGCCCGCTCCCGCAGAGCTCGACCCCCCTCGCGGTCCGCATGCGTCCCACCACCCTCGACGAGGTCGCCGGCCAGCGACACCTGCTACGTCCTGGTTCGCCTCTGGTGACCTTGGCTTCCGACACGGGTGCCGACCAAGGTGCGGTCTCCGTCATCCTCTGGGGTCCGCCGGGCACGGGCAAGACCACGCTCGCGCAAGCCATCGCCCGCAGCTCGGGGCGACAGTTCATCGAGCTGTCCGCCGTGACGGCCGGCGTCAAGGACGTCCGTCAGGTGATGGAGAAGGCACTGTCGAACCGTGACCTCTACGGCACGACGACGGTGCTCTTCCTCGACGAGATCCACCGCTTCACCAAGGCGCAACAGGACGCCCTGCTGCCGGGCGTCGAGAACGGCTGGGTCATCCTCATCGCCGCCACGACCGAGAACCCCTCGTTCTCGGTCATCACGCCGTTGTTGTCCCGGTCGCTGCTGTTGACGCTCGAACAGCTCAGCGACGACGACCTGGCCCAGTTGGTGCAACGAGCGGTCGTCGACCCCCGCGGTCTCGACGGAGCCGTCCGGCTCGACGACGAGGCGCTGGCCACGATCGTCCGGCTGGCCTCGGGCGACGCACGACGTGCGCTCACGGCGCTCGAGGCGTCAGCGCAGTCGGCGTGGGCGACGAAGCTCGAGGCCGACGCGGTGCCGACCGCCTCGCCCGACGACGCGGCCGACGCCGACTTCGACCCCGACGCCGAGTACGACGAGAGCGATCCCGACGACGCCCGCCCCGCGATCACGTCCGAGATCGTCGCCCAGTCGGTCGACCGGGCACTGCTGCGGTACGACCGCAACGGCGACGAGCACTACGACGTCATCAGCGCCTTCATCAAGTCGATCCGGGGCTCCGACGTCGACGCGGCACTCCATTACCTCGCCCGGATGATCGAGGCCGGCGAGGACCCGCGCTTCATCTGTCGGCGGATCATCGTGTCGGCCGGCGAGGACATCGGCATGGCGGATCCCCACGCGCTGACCGTGGCGGTCTCGGCCGCCACCGCCGTGCAGATGATCGGCATGCCCGAGGGGCGCATACCCATGGCCGAGGCCGTGGTCTACCTGGCGACCGCCCCCAAGTCGAACCGGTCCTACTCCGCGCTCGACGCCGCCATCGCCGACGTCCGGGCCGGCAAGGCGGGCCGCGTGCCCAAGCACCTACGCGACGCCCATTACCCCGGGGCCCGACGCCTCGGGCACGGGAAGGGCTACCGGTACGCCCACGACTCCGAGTTCGGGGTGGTCGAGCAGCAGTACCTCCCCGACGAACTCGTCGGACACGAGTACTACGACCCCACCGCCAACGGCAACGAGCGCGACGTGGCGGCGCGCCTCGAGAAGCTGCGCCGGATCACGCGTGGGCATTGACGGCACGATCGAACACCTGCTCGCATCGGCGCCCGGGCTCCTGTATGCTCGGGGGGTTGCCTGTTCTCGGGCGTCGACGCGCGGCTGCTGACGACGACCCGATCAAGGTGCGACGACCTGTAGCCGGTCGCCACCGCGGCACTCACCCCTCTTGTTACGCCGCCCGGCGCTCGCGCGCTGGGGCGGTCCATGACGAACCACCGACAAGAAAAAGGAACAAGTGTCCACCAAGTCACGTACCCGCAGCAAGACCCGTCTCTCGCGTGCCCTCGGCATCGCGCTGACCCCGAAGGCCGCTCGCTACCTCGAGAAGCGTCCCTACGCTCCCGGTGAGCACGGCCGCACCAAGCGCAAGACCGACAGCGACTACGCCGTCCGCCTGCGTGAGAAGCAGCGCCTGCGCGCCCAGTACGGCATCCGCGAGGCCCAGCTCAAGATCGTCTTCAACGAGGCCCGCAAGGCCTCGGGCCTGACCGGTGAGAACCTGGTCGAGCTCCTCGAGACCCGTCTCGACGCCCTCGTCCTGCGTGCCGGATTCGCCCGCACGACGGCCCAGGCCCGTCAGATGGTCGTGCACCGTCACATCCTCGTCGACGGCAAGCTCGTCGACCGTCCCTCGTTCCGCGTCAAGCCCGGTCAGATGATCCACGTGAAAGAGCGCAGCGAGAAGACCGAGCCCTTCCAGGTCGCCGCGGCCGGCGGTCACGTCGACCTGCTGCCCAAGGTGCCCGGCTACCTCGAGGTCGAGATCGACAAGCTGCAGGCCCGCCTCGTGCGTCGCCCGAAGCGCGTCGAGGTCCCGGTGACCTGCGAGGTCCAGCTCGTCGTCGAGTACTACGCCGCGCGCTAGAACTCGTCACACCCGTCAGGAGCGGGCCACGGTCGTGGCCCGCTCCTTTCGCGTTCCCGGGGCCGGGTAAGCTGACGTGTCGTCGCGCTCGCACGTCGCGGCACCAGCCCCAAGAGGAGTCCCCGTGAAGAGCCTGTTCCTGCTCGCCGTCGGTGTCGTCGGCGGCTTCGTCGTCGCCCACCAGTTCAACAAGACACCCCGGGGTCGGCAGTTCTTCGGCGGTCTCGACGGCAACGTGAAGTCGTTCCGCGCCGCCGTGGTCGACGGCTACAAGGCCCGCGAGGCCGAACTGCGCACCGACCGCGACGAGTCCTGAGCGCCCGTCCGCGCCTCCTCGTCCTGACACACGACCCACCCACCCCCGGGAGAACCATGCAGACCGCCGAAATCCGCCGCCGTTGGCTCGACTACTTCGGCGATCGGGGCCACACCGTCGTCCCGTCCGCGTCCCTGGTCAGCGACGACCCGAGCCTCCTCTTCACCGTCGCGGGCATGGTCCCGTTCATCCCGTACCTCACCGGGCTCGTCCCGACGCCGTACCCGCGCGCCACGAGCGTCCAGAAGTGCATCCGCACCAACGACATCGAAGAGGTCGGCAAGACGCCGCGACACGGCACGTTCTTCCAGATGAACGGCAACTTCTCGTTCGGCGACTACTTCAAAGAAGAGGCGATCGGCTACGCCTGGGAGCTCTTGACCTCGAGCGAGGGCGACGGCGGCCTCGCGTTCTCGCCCGACGACCTGTGGGTGACGGTGTACGAAGAGGACGACGAGGCCATCGCCCTCTGGAAGAAGGTCGCCGGCCTGCCCGACGAGCGCATCCAGCGCCTCGGCAAGGACTCCAACTACTGGCACACCGGTCAGCCCGGACCCGCGGGGCCGTGCTCCGAGATCTTCTTCGACCGTGGCCCCGCCTACGGCGCTGACGGTGGTCCGGCGACCGACGACGACCGCTACGTCGAGATCTGGAACCTCGTGTTCATGCAGTACCAGATCGAGAACGTCCGCTCGAAGGTCGACTTCGACATCGTTCGCGAACTGCCGAACAAGAACATCGACACCGGCATGGGCCTCGAGCGCGTCGCCTTCCTCAAGCAGGGCGTCGACAACATGTACGAGATCGACCAGGTGCGCCCGGTCCTCGACAAGGCCGCCGAGCTGTCCGGGCGGCGCTACGGCGCGGTCCACGACGACGACGTCCGCATGCGGGTCATCGCCGACCACGTCCGCAGCTCGCTCATGCTGATGTCCGACGGCGTGCGCCCGTCCAACGAGGGCCGCGGCTACATCCTCCGCCGCCTCCTGCGCCGCACGGTCCGCTCGATGCGTCTCCTCGGCGTCGACGGCCCCACCTTCCCCGCGCTCTTCCCCGAGTCCCGCGACGCGATGAAGGCGGCCTACCCCGAGGTCGAGACGGACTACGAGCGCATCTCACGCCTGGCCTACGCCGAGGAAGAGACCTTCCTGCGCACCCTGGCCGCAGGGACGAACATCCTCGACATCGCCGTCGACGACACCAAGCAACGCGCTTCGGCCGGTACGACCCCGCAGCTGCAGGGCGACACGGCGTTCCTGCTGCACGACACCTTCGGGTTCCCCATCGACCTCACCCTCGAGATCGCGGAAGAAAGCGGCCTGACGGTCGACCGCGAGGCGTTCGACCGACTCATGTCCGAGCAGCGCGCCCGGGCGAAGGCCGACGCCAAGTCGCGGAAGGTGGCCCTGGCCGACCTGAGCGTCTACAGCGCGTTCCGCGCCCAGGGCGAGACGGTCTTCACGGGCTACGACGAGCTCGACACCGAGACCCGCGTGCTCGGCCTGATCGTCGACGGGGCCGACGTCGACCGAGCCGTGGCGGGCGACATCGCCGAGGTGATCCTCGCCGAGACCTCGCTGTACGCCGAGTCGGGCGGCCAGGAAGCCGACTCGGGCCGCATCGTCGGCGTGGGCTTCGACCTCGAGGTCCTCGACGTGCAGAAGCCGGTCAAGGGTCTCATCAGCCACCGCGTCCAGGTCACCTCCGGCGAGGTGGGGGTCGGCGACACGGCGACCAGCGTGGTCGACCCCGCCTACCGCCGGGGCGCGACACAGGCTCACTCCGCGACGCACCTGATCCACGCCGCACTCCGAGAGGTGCTCGGCCCCGAGGCGCACCAGGCCGGGTCCTACAACAAGGCCGGCTACATGCGGCTCGACTTCAACTGGAACCAGGCCCTGAGCCCGCAGACACGGTCCGAGATCGAGGAGATCGCCAACAACGCGATCCGCGACGACCTGCAGGTCGTCACCCGCGAGATGCCCCTCGACGACGCCCGCGCCCTGGGTGCCATGGCGCTGTTCGGCGAGAAGTACGGCGAGACCGTCCGCATGGTCGACATCGGCGGTCCGTGGTCGCGCGAGCTCTGCGCGGGCACCCACGTCTCGACCAGCTCGCAGGTCGGCCTCATCAACCTCGTCAGCGAGACCTCGGTGGGGTCGACCAACCGTCGCGTCGAGTCGCTCGTCGGCATGGACGCGTTCCGTGACTTCGCCGCCGAGCGTGCCCTCGTGTCCCAGTTGACCGCGTCGCTGAAGACACCGCGCGATCAGCTGGCCGATCGCATCGGCGATCTCGTCACGAGCCTCCGCACGGCCGAGAAGAAGATCGCCGAGTTCGAATCCGCCCGCCTCGCCACGCGCGTCCCGTCGTTGGCCGAGACGGCGACCTCGATCGGCGCCCTCACCGTCGTCGCCGAGTCGGTCGGGTCGCTCGGCTCGACCGACGACCTGCGGTCGCTCGCCCTGTCGGTGCGCGAACGCCTCGGCGCCTCCGGCGCGGTGGTCGTCGCCCTGGCAGCTGACGTCGGGGGCAAGCCCGCCGTGATCGTGGCCACCACCGACGGTGCGCGGCAGGCCGGAGTGAAAGCCGGCCGTCTCGCCAAGGGGGCCGCCTCGGCTCTCGGCGGCGGTGGCGGCGGCAAGGACGACCTCGCTCAGGGGGGCGGATCCGACGTCTCGGCGATTCCCACCGCCTTGGCCGGCATCGTCGCCGAACTCGGGGCCTGAGGGCTGCCGTGCGCCGCGGCGTCCGCATCGGCATCGACGTGGGCAAGGCCCGGGTCGGAGTCGCTCGCACCGACCCCGACGGTCTGCTCGCCACCCCGGTCGAGACGCTCGCGCGTTCCGCCGACGGTGTGGCCGACATCGGTGCCGTCCGCGACCTGGTCTCCGAACTCGATGCGCTCGAGGTGATCGTCGGACTGCCCATCGCCCTCTCGGGTCGCGACACGGCGTCGACGCAGGACGCGAGGGACTTCGCCGCGGCGATCGCGCGGACCGTCACGGTGCCCGTCCGTCTCGTCGACGAGCGGCTCTCGACGGTCAGCGCCCAGGGTGCCCTCCGGGCCTCGGGCCGGAAGGGCAGGAGCCAACGGTCCGTGATCGACCAAGTGGCCGCTGTTATCATCGTCCAGCACGCGCTCGACCTCGAGCGCTCGAGCGGTCAGCCGCCCGGGCGGACGGTCGACGTGACCCGAGAGACGGGCGGCGACGTTGCCGTACCCGCCACCGACGAAAGACAGTGATTCGTGGCCGACGAACCCGATTGGGACGACATCTTCGCGTCCCAACCCCAGAACGACAGCCCCGCCGACACCTCCGGACGCCGCCGGCGCGAGTCCGTCGACGAACGAACGGGTGACGGCGACGGGACACCCCTCCGCCGCAGCACGCACGTCGACGCCCCTGCCCTGTCCCGCCGAGAACAGCGTGAGCGTGAACGCCAGGCCGAGCCCGTCGTCGTTCCACGCTCGGACGATGACCGGGATCGCGCCCGCGCACGGGCGATCCGCGAACCGCGCGAACGACGGTCCAAGAAGGGCCCGATCATCCTCGCATCGGTCCTCGTGCTCGTCCTGGCCGGAGGCACCGCCGGCGTCGCCGCCGCCTGGGGTCAGGTGCAGCCCCTCATCGCCAAGTTCACGGGTGATGACGAACCCGCCGACTACGCCGGCAGCGGCAACGGCACGTCCGTCGAGTTCGCCATCGTTTCCGGGCAGGTCGGCTCCGACATCGCGCAGAACCTCGCGGACGCCGGCATCACGCAGAGCTACGAGTCGGCCTACTCGCTCCTGTTGTCCGACCCGTCGATGACCTTCCAGCCGGGCACGTACACCCTGCAGCAGCAGATGAGCGCGCAGTCGGCCCTCGACGCACTGCAGGACAGCGCCAACCGCATCACCAACAAGGTCGTCATCCCCGAGGGAACGGCTGCGGCGGACGTCTACGAACTCCTCGCCACCGCGACGTCGATCCCGATCGCCGACGTCCAGGCCGCGGCCGCGGACTACACGACGTTCGGCCTGCCCGTCGAGGCCACGAGCCTCGAGGGGTGGCTCTTCCCGGCGACCTACGAACTCGACCCGGGCAAGACGGCCCACGACTACCTGCAGGACATGGTGACGACCATGACCCAACACCTGCAGTCCGCCGGTGCACAACCGGCCGACTACCAGAAGACGATCGTCTTCGCGTCGCTCATCCAGAAAGAGGCCGGACTCGCCGACGACTACCCCAAGGTCGCGCGGGTGTTCCAGAACCGTCTCGACCAGGGCATGCTCCTGCAGTCGGACGCCACGGTCGCCTACGGCACCGGCAACACCCATCGGGTCACCACGACCGACGAAGAGCGGGGCGACGCGAACAACGCGTACAACACCTACGTCCACGAAGGTCTGCCCGTCGGGCCCATCTCGAATCCGGGCGACCTCGCCCTGAACGCGGCACTGAAACCGGCCGACGGCTCGTGGCTGTACTTCGTCACGGTCAACCTCGACACGGGCGAGACGGCCTTCTCGACCACGTACGCCGAGCACCAGGCCGCGGTGAAGCAGTGGCAGGCCTGGATGCGGGAACACCCCGAGTACCAGTGACCGAGCACGAGCCGGCTGCCGAGGACGCGAGCGCGTCCTGAGGGGCCGTCGACCGCCAGACGGTCGGTCGGCCCTTCTCTCTGTGGGAAGATCGACACCATGCTTCGTTGGTTGACCGCTGGAGAATCTCACGGGCCCGAGCTCGTCGCCGTCCTCGAGGGCTTGCCGGCCGGTGTGCCGGTCTCGCTCGACGCGATCCGTGCCGACCTCGCCCGCCGCAAGCTGGGTTATGGTCGCGGCTCCCGCATGAAGTTCGAGCAAGACGAACTGAACATCTCGGGCGGTGTCCGCCACGGCCTGACGATGGGCAGTCCCGTCGCCCTGCGCATCGGCAACACCGAGTGGCCGAAGTGGGTCGAGGTGATGAGCCCCGAGCCCGTCGAGGTGAGCGACGCCTCCAGAGGGCGAAGCGCGCCCCTCACCCGACCCCGCCCCGGCCACGCCGACCTGGTCGGCATGCAGAAGTACGACTTCGACGAGGCGCGGCCGATCCTCGAACGTGCGAGCGCCCGCGAGACGGCGGCCCGCGTCGCCCTCGGAGCCGTCGCCCGGTCCTTCCTCGCCGAGCTCGGCATCGAGCTCGTGAGCCACACGCTGTCCATCGGCCCCGTGCGCGTGCCCGACGGCAGCCCGGTGCCCGTGCCCTCGGACGTCGACCGTCTCGACGACGACCCCCTGCGCTGCTTCGACGAGGGCACCAGCGCCCTCATGGTCGACGAGGTCGAGGCCGCCAAGAAAGACGGTGACACCCTGGGCGGCGTCGTCGAGGTGCTCGCCTACGGCGTGCCGCCGGGGCTGGGGTCGCACGTCCAGTGGGACCGTCGTCTCGACTCGCAGTTGGCCGCCGCGTTGATGGGCATCCAAGCGATCAAGGGCGTCGAGGTCGGAGACGGCTTCGAGACCACCCGTAGGCGCGGCTCGGTCGCCCACGACGAGCTCCACCGCACGGGTGGGGTCATCTCGCGCGACACCGATCGCGCCGGAGGCACCGAGGGGGGCATGAGCACGGGCACCGTCCTCCGCGTGCGTGCGGGCATGAAGCCGATCGCCACGGTTCCCCGGGCCCTGGCCACGATCGACGTCACGAGCGGCGAAGAGAGCAAGGCGCACCACCAGCGCTCCGACGTCTGCGCGGTCCCGGCCGCCGGCGTCGTCGCCGAGTCGATGGTGGCCCTCGTCCTCGCGAACTCGATCCTCGAGAAGTTCGGCGGCGACTCCCTCGGCGAGACGGCTCGCAACCTGCGGGGCTACCTCGACGCGATCCCCGAGAACCTGCGGACTCAGCCGGCGTCCGCCGTCGAGTGACGACCACGCGACCGATCGTCCTGGTCGGGCCGATGGGAGCGGGCAAGACGAGCATCGGCAAGAAGCTGTCCCGTCGCCTGGGCGTGCCGTTCGTCGACAGCGACCGTCTGATCGTGCGGCGGCACGGACCCATCGCCGATCTGTTCGACCGCCACGGCGAGGCGCACTTCCGGTCGCTCGAACACGAGGCCGTGGTCGAGGCCCTGGCCGGTGACGGGGTGGTGTCGCTGGGCGGGGGAGCCGTCCTCGACGAACGCACGCGCGCCTCCTTGTCCGGGTTGCCCGTCGTCCTGCTCACGGTGACGGCCGAGGCCGTCGAGTCCCGGCTGGCCGGCAGCGCCCGGCCACTGCTGCAACGAGGGGGCATCGGCGCCTGGCGCGCCATCGCCGCCGAGCGTGATCCCGTCTACCGGGCGCTGGCGTCCGTCGTGTTCGACACGTCCCACCGGCCCGTCTCGACCGTCGTCGACGACATCGAGACCTGGCTCGACTCCGAGAGAGGCACCGCATGACCGACGAGACCGACACCACGACCATCCACGTCGGGGGAGACGCCCCCTACGACGTCCTGATCGGTCGGGGGCTCACCGGCCACCTTCCGGGCGTCCTCCACCCGCAGACCAAGAAGGTGCTGATCGTCCACGCGCCCACGCTGGGCCGCAAGGCGGGCGAGGTGCGCGACTCCCTGGTGGCGGCCGGCTACGAGGCGCTCATCGCCGAGGTGCCCGACGCAGAGGACGCCAAGCGCGTCGAGGTCGCCGCCTTCTGCTGGCAGGTGCTGGGTCAGGCCGACTTCACCCGCACCGACGCCGTCATCGGTCTCGGTGGCGGGGCCATCACCGACCTGGCCGGCTTCGTCGCGGGCACCTGGCTCCGCGGCGTCCCGCTGGTGCAGATGCCGACCAGCGTGCTGGGCCTCGTCGACGCGAGCGTCGGCGGCAAGACCGGCGTCAACACGGCCGAGGGCAAGAACCTCGTCGGCGTCTTCCACCCGCCGGTCGCCGTGCTGGCCGACCTCGACCACCTCGACACGTTGTCGAAGAACGAGATCCTCGCCGGCTTCGCCGAGGTCGTGAAGGTCGGGTTCATCGCCGAACCCGAGATCCTCGACATCGTCGAGGCCGACGTCGACCGGGCGACCGACCCGACGACGCCCGAGTTCCGCCGGGTGGTCGAGCTGGCCGTCGGGCTCAAGGCCCGCGTCGTCGGAGAAGACCTGACCGAGCAGGGTCTCCGCGAGATCCTCAACTACGGTCACACCCTCGGCCACGCCGTCGAGCACGCCGAGCGCTACCAGTGGCGCCACGGGGCCGCGGTCTCGGTGGGCATGGTCTTCGCCGCCGAGCTGGCCCGTCTGACCGGACGCCTGTCCGACGAGGCGGTCGACCGTCACCGGCGCATCCTCGAATCGCTGACCCTGCCGGTCTCGTACCCCCTGGGCCGTTGGAACACCCTGCTGGCCACGATGCAGCGTGACAAGAAGGCCCGCGCGGGCCTGTTGCGGTTCATCGTCCTCGACGAGATCGGTCGACCGACCGTGCTGCAGGGGCCCGACCAGAGCCTGCTCTTCGCGGCCTACCAAGAGATCGGTTCGTAGCCCTTCGGCCCGTCAGGGCGTCCGCTACACTCGACGATGGCCGATTCCGGCCCACCTCCCACCACCCCGAACGGATCACTCGCGCATGGCGACTACCAACGACATCAAGAACGGTGCCGTCCTCAACCTCGACGGCCAACTCTGGAACGTCATCGAGTTCCAGCACGTCAAGCCGGGCAAGGGTGGAGCGTTCGTCCGCACCAAGATGAAGAACGTCATGTCGGGCAAGGTCGTCGACAAGACGTTCAACGCCGGCACCAAGATCGACTTCGCCAACGTCGACCGTCGCGAGTACACGTACCTCTACGCCGAGGCCGACGGCTACGTGTTCATGGACACGAGCGACTACGACCAGATCAACGTGCCCGCCACGATCGTCGGCGACGCGAAGAACTTCATGCTCGAGAACCAGAACGTCCAGATGGCGTTGCACGACGGCGACCCGCTGTACATCGAGCTGCCCGCCTCGGTCATCCTCGAGGTCACCTACACCGAGCCCGGCCTCCAAGGAGACCGGTCGACCGGCGGCACCAAGCCCGCCACCGTCGAGACCGGCTACGAGATCCAGGTGCCTCTCTTCCTCGAGACCGGCACCAAGGTCAAGGTCGACACGCGCGACGGCGGCTACCTCGGCCGCGTCAACGACTAGTCGGTGAGCGCACGCACCAAGGCGCGCAAGCGCGCCCTCGACGTCCTGTACGTCGCCGACATCCGTCAGATCAGCATGACCGACGCTCTGGTCGCCGAGACCCAGCGGGCCCTCGACCAGCCCGAGCGCGGGTCGAGCTGGGGCTACGCGCGCGACATCGTGCAGGGCGTCATCGACCACCGCGACGAGATCGACGAACTGATCGAGACGTACTCGCAGGGCTGGACCCTCGCGCGCATGCCCACCCTCGACCGCGGCATCATCCGCATCGGCATCTGGGAGCTCCGTCACAACGACGAGATCCCCGACGCCGTCGCGATCAGCGAGGCCGTCGAACTCGCACAGACGCTCAGCACCGATGACTCGGCCTCGTTCGTCAACGGTCTGCTCGGCCGCATCGCGACCGCCGACTGACGGTCGGAGGCTCGACCCGGTCGACCGATCGTCACCGGTCGACTCGTCGGTCGCGCGTCGGACCGATAAGGTGGAGCCACCCACAACGACATCCTTTAAGTTCCGTCCCGAGAGGCGGGGAAGGAGGTCCGATTGAGCACACGTACCGTGCTGAGTCAGGCTGACATCGCGCGTGCCCTCACGCGCATCTCGCACGAGATCCTCGAGTCCAACAAGGGTGCCGACGACCTGGTCGTCCTGGGCATCCCGACGCGTGGAGTCGTCCTCGCCGATCGGCTCGCCGCGACCCTGTCGTCGATCTCGGGCAGCACCGTTCCCGTGGGGTCCGTCGACGTGACGATGTACCGCGACGATCTCCGGCGCCAGCCCACCAGGTCGCCCCGCCCGACCTCGGTGCCCTCCGGCGGCATCGACGGCAAGACCGTCGTCCTCGTCGACGACGTCCTCTACTCGGGCCGCACCATCCGTGCCGCGCTGGACGCCCTGAGCTCGATCGGTCGACCGCGGGCCGTCCGCCTCGCGGTCCTCGTCGATCGGGGCCACCGAGAACTGCCCATCCGCGCCGACTTCGTGGGCAAGAACCTGCCCACCTCGACCGTCGAGCGCATCTTCGTGCGACTGCACGGCGTCGACGACGACGAGCTCGTCGCCATCGACGACGACACGACCGCAGGAGGCGCGGGTTCCGCCTCGGCGCCCGTCACCACCCCGGGTGCGAACCGATGAGGCACCTGCTCAGCACCTCCGACCTCTCGCGCGACGAGTCCATCCGCGTCCTCGACGTCGCGGAAGACATGGCCGACGTGGCCACCCGCGAGGTGCGCAAGCTGCCGACGCTGCGCGGCATCACGGTCGTCAACCTGTTCTACGAGGACAGCACCCGCACGCGCATCTCGTTCGAGGCCGCCGCCAAGCGGCTCAGCGCGGACGTCATCAACTTCGCCGCCAAGGGGTCGAGCGTCTCCAAGGGCGAGTCCCTGAAGGACACGGCCCAGACCCTCGCCGCCATGGGGGCCGACGGCATCGTGATCCGCCACCCGTCGAGCGGCGCCCCTCGTGTGCTGGCCGACAGCGGCTGGGTGGACGCGGGCATCGTCAACGCCGGCGACGGCACCCACGAACACCCCACGCAGGCCTTGCTCGACGCGTTCACGATCCGCCGTCGCGTCCACGGGGCGGCGAGCCGTGGGCGCGACCTCGACGGCGTCGAGGTGATGATCGTGGGCGACATCCTGCACTCGCGGGTGGCCCGCTCCAACGCCTGGTTGCTGCGGACGCTCGGGGCCCACGTCACGGTGGTCGCGCCTCCCACGCTGATCCCGGTCGACGTCAGCCGCTTCGGCGTCGACGTCCGCTACGACCTCGACGAGGCCCTGGCCGAGGTGAGACCGGACGTCGTCATGATGCTGCGCATCCAACAGGAACGCATGAACGACGCGTTCTTCCCCAATCCACGCGAGTACGCCCGGTCCTGGGGCCTGGGCGCGATGCGGTTCCGGTCGCTGCCCGAGTCGACCCTCGTCATGCACCCCGGCCCGATGAACCGCGGTCTCGAGATCAGCGACGAGGCCGCCGACTCGCCGCGGTCGACCGTCCGCGAGCAGGTCACGAACGGCGTGGCCGTCCGCATGGCCGTGCTCTACCTCACCCTGGCCGGCGACCGAGAGGACGCATCGTGACCACCACCCACCTCATCCGGGGCGCCGAGACCGTCGACGGCAACACGACCGACGTCGTCGTCCGCGACGGTGTCGTCGTCGAGCTCGGCTCCGGGCTGACCTCCGCGGGCGCGACGGTCACCGACGCCGACGGCCTGCTCCTGCTGCCCGGCCTCGTCGATCTGCACACCCACCTGCGCGAGCCCGGGGGCGAGGGCAGCGAGACCGTCCTGACCGGGTCGCGCGCCGCGGCCGCCGGCGGGTACACCGCCGTCAACGCCATGGCGAACTCGTCGCCCGTGGCCGACACCGCGGGGGTCGTCGAGCAGGTGCAGGCGCTGGGGGAGCGCGCGGGCTTCGTGACCGTCCGCCCGATCGGCGCGGTCAGCCAGGGGCTGAAGGGCACCCACCTCTCCGAGATCGGCGCCATGGCCCGATCTCGCGCCGCCGTGCGGGTCTTCTCCGACGACGGGTCCTGCGTCGCCGACCCGTTGCTGATGCGTCGGGCCCTCGAATACATCAAGGGGTTCGGGGGAGTCCTCGCCCAGCACGCCCAAGAGCCCCGGCTGACGGAGGGCGCGCAGATGAACGAGGGTGCCCTGTCGGCCGAACTGGGCCTGGGCGGCTGGCCCGCGGTCGCCGAGGAGGCGATCATCGCCCGCGACGTCTTGCTCGCCGACCACGTCGGCGCCCGACTGCACGTCTGCCACGTGTCGACGGCGGGCAGCGTCGAGGTCATCCGCTGGGCCAAGTCGCGCGGCATCGAGGTCACGGCCGAGGTGACGCCGCACCACCTGCTGCTGACCGAGGACCTCGTGTCGGGTTACGACTCGCGGTACAAGGTCAACCCGCCGCTCCGCCGCTCGGAGGACGTCGACGCGCTGCGTGCCGCCCTGGCCGACGGGACGATCGACATCGTGGCGACCGACCACGCCCCGCACACCTCAGAGGCGAAGTGCTGCGAGTGGGACGCCGCCGCCAACGGCATGGTCGGTCTCGAGTCCGCCCTCTCGGTCGTACACCACACCATGGTCGACACGGGTCTGATCGGCTGGGCCGACGTGGCCAGGGTGATGTCGATCACCCCGGCCGCCATCGGCCAGGTGACCGGGCACGGTCGTCCCCTGGCCGTGGGCGAGCCCGCCGAGCTCACGCTCTACGATCGAGAGGTGACCCGCACGTTCTCGACCGAGCACCTCGCGGGCAAGAGCCGCAACTCGCCCTACCTCGGACGGGTCCTGCCCGGTCAGGTGCGGGCGACCTTCCACCAGGGCTACGCGACCGTGGTCGACGGTCGCGTCGTCGACAGCGACGACGTCGCTCACGCGGCCCGACTCGTCGACAGCGCCGCTGCCCTCGCCGCCTCCGAGGGGGCGTCCGCCCGATGAGCCAGTGGATCATCGCCTCGCTCATCCTCGTCGGCGTCGGGCTGCTGATCGGGCTGATGGCCCGGTCCTGGCGGGCCCGCGGGCGCCGTCAGTCCGACATCCCCGCCCCCGACCTGGCGACCGACGACCTGTCGGACCCGTTCGTGGCGGTCGACGCCCTCTACGTCGCGACGTCACGAGGCGGCGACCCGCTCGACCGCGTCGTGGTCCACGGCCTCGGGTTCCGCGGTCGGGCGATCGTGTCCGTCCACGCCGAGGGCGTGCGCCTCGAGATCGCGGGCGAACCCGCCGTGCTGATCCGCACCTCCTCGTTGCGAGGCGTCGACCGCGCGACCTGGACCATCGACCGTGTCGTCGAGCGCGACGGCCTCGTCCTCGTCGGCTGGCGCCTCGGCGACGTCGACCTCGACACCTACCTGCGCATCACCGACGATCCGAGCCCCGTCGTCGCCGCGATCCGCCCCCTCGTCCCCACGGCCCCCGGGGCCGGCACCACCAAGGAGAAGACCATTGACTGACGCCTCCACCACCGACAGGGCCGTGCTGGTCCTCGCCGACGGCACCCGGTACACGGGTCGCGCCTACGGCGCCGTCGGACGCACGCTCGGCGAGGTCGTCTTCGCGACCGGCATGACCGGCTACCAAGAGACCCTCACCGACCCCTCGTACGCCGGCCAGATCGTGGTCATGACCGCTCCGCACGTCGGCAACACGGGCGTGAACGACACCGACCCGGAGTCGCGCCGCATCTGGGTCGCCGGGTACGTCGTCCGAGACGCGAGCCGCGTGGTCTCGAACCACCGCGCACAGGGCAGCCTCGACGACCAGCTCGTCGCCGACGGCATCGTCGGCATCCGCGGCATCGACACCCGCGCCGTCACCCGCCGTCTGCGCGAGGTGGGCTCGATGAAGGGCGGGGTCTTCAGCGGGCCCGACGCCGGGCTCGACCCCGACGAGCAGCTCGCCCTGGTCACCGCCGGGGCCGACATGCGCGGCCTCAACCTCTCGAGTCAGGTGTCGACGGTCGAGCCCTACGTGCTGCAGGCCGAGGGCGATCGCATCGGATCCGTCGCCGTCCTCGACCTGGGCGTGAAGACCTCGACGCTGCGCTACCTCGCGCAGCGCGGCTTCGAGGTCCACGTCCTGCCGCAGTCCACCACCCTCGACGAGCTCCGCGCCCTCGCCCCCGACGCCCTCTTCTACTCGAACGGCCCCGGTGACCCGGCGGCGAGCGACTCGCAGGTCGAACTCCTCCAGGGTGCCCTGCGCGACGGTCTGCCGTACTTCGGCATCTGCTTCGGCAACCAGCTGTTCGGCCGGGCCCTGGGCTTCGGCACGTACAAGCTGCCCTTCGGTCACCGCGGCATCAACCAGCCGGTGCTCGACAAGACGACGAACAAGGTCGAGATCACCAGCCAGAACCACGGGTTCGCGGTCGACGCGCCCATCGACGGCGTCCTCGACTCGCCGGCCGGCTTCGGCCGGGTGGAGGTCAGCCACTACAGCCTGAACGACCAGGTCGTCGAAGGCCTCCGCGCCCTCGACATCCCCGCGTTCTCGGTGCAGTACCACCCCGAGGCCGCCGCGGGCCCCCACGACAGCAACCACCTCTTCGACCGCTTCCGCGAGGCGGTCGTCGCCCGCACGAACGGCCAGGCCGTCGACTTCGGCTCCGACATCGAAAGCAGCAACTGATGCCCAAGCGTGACGACATCAACTCCGTCCTCGTGATCGGCTCCGGGCCGATCGTCATCGGCCAGGCGGCCGAGTTCGACTACTCGGGCACCCAGGCCTGCCGCGTGCTGCGCGAAGAGGGGGTGCGCGTCATCCTCGTGAACCCGAACCCTGCCACGATCATGACCGACCCCGACTTCGCCGACGCGACGTACATCGAGCCCATCACGTCCGAGGTGCTCGAGGCCATCATCGTGAAGGAGCGCCCCGACGCGATCCTGCCCACCCTCGGCGGGCAGACGGCCCTCAACGCCGCCATCGCCCTCGACGAAGAAGGCATCCTCGCCAAGCACGGCGTCGAGTTGATCGGCGCCAAGGTCGAGGCCATCCAGAAGGGCGAGGACCGCCAGCTCTTCAAGAAGCTCGTGCTCGAGTCCGGTGCCGACGTCGCCAAGTCGTACATCGCCACGACGGTCGACCAGGCCGTCGAGTACGCCGAAGACCTCGGGTACCCACTGGTCATCCGCCCCTCGTTCACGATGGGCGGGCTCGGGTCGGGCTTCGCCTACACCCGTGACGAACTGGTCCGCATGGTCACCGACGGCCTGCACCAGAGCCCCACCACCGAGGTCCTCCTCGAAGAGAGCATCCTGGGCTGGAAAGAGTACGAACTCGAGATGATGCGCGACACGGCCGACAACACGGTCGTGGTCTGCTCGATCGAGAACGTCGACCCGGTCGGCGTCCACACCGGCGACTCGATCACCGTCGCGCCGGCGCTCACCCTGACCGACCGCGAGTACCAGAACCTGCGCGACATCAGCATCGACATCATCCGTCGCGTCGGTGTCGACACCGGTGGCTGCAACATCCAGTTCGCGGTGGACCCCGCCGACGGTCGCGTCATCGTCATCGAGATGAACCCCCGCGTGTCGCGCTCCAGCGCCCTCGCGTCGAAGGCCACGGGATTCCCGATCGCCAAGATCGCGGCGAAGCTGGCCCTCGGGTACCGTCTCGACGAGATCCCGAACGACATCACCAAGGTGACCCCCGCCTCCTTCGAACCGACGCTCGACTACGTCGTCGTCAAGGTGCCCCGGTTCGCGTTCGAGAAGTTCCCGGCGGCCGACACGACGCTCACCACGACGATGAAGAGCGTGGGCGAGGCCATGGCCCTCGGCCGCAACTTCACCCAGGCGCTGCAGAAGTCGCTCCGGTCGCTCGAGAAGCGCGGGTCGAGCTTCCACTGGCAGGGTGAAACCGGAGAAAAGGAGGCGCTGCTCGCGTTGTCGGCGACGCCCACCGACGGCCGCATCGTCACCGTGCAGCAGGCCCTACGGGCCGGTGCCACCGCCGAGCAGGTCTTCGACGCCACGAAGATCGACCCCTGGTTCATCGACCAGATCGTGTTGATCAACGAGGTCGCCGAGCAGGTCGCCGCGGCGGCCGAGCTCGACGCCGACACCCTCGTGCTCGCCAAGGACCACGGCTTCAGCGACGACCAGATCGGCCAGTTGCGTGGCCTCTCCGAGCAGCAGGTGCGCGATCACCGCCACGCGCTCGACGTCCGTCCCGTCTTCAAGACCGTCGACACCTGCGCGGGGGAGTTCCCCGCCCTGACGCCGTACCACTACTCGAGCTACGACACCGAGACCGAGGTCGTGGCCAGCGACCGCCGCAAGGTGATCATCCTCGGCTCGGGGCCGAACCGCATCGGTCAGGGCGTCGAGTTCGACTACTCGTGCGTCCACGCGAGCTTCGCCCTGAGCGACGCCGGCTTCGAGACGATCATGATCAACTGCAATCCCGAGACGGTCTCGACCGACTACGACACGAGCGACCGGTTGTACTTCGAGCCGCTCACCCTCGAGGACGTGCTCGAGGTCGTCCACGCCGAGAGCGCCAGCGGCGAGCTCGTCGGCGTCGTCGTGCAACTCGGCGGCCAGACGGCCCTCGGCCTGTCCAAGGGGCTCGAGGCGGCCGGCGTGCCCATCCTCGGCACGACACCCGACGCGATCGACTCGGCCGAAGAACGAGGCCTCTTCCAGGGCATCCTCGACGCCGCCGGCCTGCTCGCACCGCGCAACGGCACGGCGACCGACTACGACAGCGCGGTCGCCGTCGCCGAAGAGATCGGCTACCCGGTGCTGGTGCGCCCGTCGTACGTCCTCGGGGGCCGCGGCATGGAGATCGTCTACGACAGCCCGTCGCTCGCCGACTACTTCGAGCGGGTCGCGGACCAGGCCATCATCGGCCCCGAGGCGCCCTTGCTGGTCGACCGGTTCCTGGACGACGCCGTCGAGATCGACGTCGACGCGCTCTACGACGGCACCGAGCTCTACGTCGGCGGCATCATGGAGCACATCGAGGAGGCCGGCATCCACTCCGGCGACTCCAGCTGCACCCTGCCGCCCGTCACGCTCGGGAAGGGCGAGATCGACCGTGTCCGCGACGCGACCCTCGCGATCGCGAAGGGCATCGGCGTGTCCGGTCTGCTGAACGTGCAGTTCGCGATCGCGGCCGGCGTGCTCTACGTGATCGAGGCCAACCCCCGGGCGAGCCGGACGGTGCCCTTCGTCTCGAAGGCACTCGGCATCCCGCTGGCGAAGGCGGCTTCGCTGATCATGGTCGGGCACAGCGTGCGCGATCTCGTCGAGACCGGCCTGCTCCCCGTTCAGGACGGCTCGGACGTCCCCCTCGACTCGCCGATCTCGGTGAAGGAAGCCGTGCTGCCGTTCAAGCGGTTCCGCACGAAAGAGGGGCAGGTCGTCGACAGCGTCCTCAGCCCCGAGATGCGCTCGACCGGAGAGGTGATGGGCATCGACCGCGACTTCCCCCGGGCGTTCGCGAAGAGCCAGACGGCCGCCTACGGCGGGCTCCCGACGTCGGGCACCGTCTTCGTCAGCGTCGCCGACCGTGACAAGCGGGCGATCGTGTTGCCGGTGCTGCGCCTCCAGCAGCTCGGGTTCCGCATCCTGGCGACCGAGGGGACGGCCACCGTCCTCGTGCGCAACGGCATCCACGCCGACACGGTCGACAAGTTCAGCGCCGGGGGCCACTCGGTCGTCGACCTGATCAACGCCGACGAGGTCGACATCGTCATCAACACCCCGAGCGGGTCGAGCGCCCGGGCCGACGGCTACGAGATCCGCGCGGCGACCGTGGCGGCCGACAAGGCGCTCTTCACGACCATCGCGCAGCTCGGAGCCGCCGTCGCCTCGATCGAGGCCGTGCAGAGCGACCTCGAGGTCACGAGCCTCCAGGACTACGGTCTCGCCCGGGCGGCCCGACGGTGAGCTCGTCGTTCGGCGACCGGCTCGCGGCGGCGTTCGCCGCGACCGGTCCGCTCTGCGTCGGCATCGACCCCCACCCCTACCTCCTGGACCAGTGGGGCCTCTCGTCGGACGCCTCGGGCGTGCGCGAGTTCGGCTTGCGCGTCGTCGACGGCCTGGTCGGCTCGGCGTCGATCGTCAAGCCGCAGGTCGCGTTCTTCGAACGCTGGGGCTCCGCGGGGTTCGCGGCCCTCGAGGACGTCCTCGAGGCCGGACGCGAGCGGGGCCTGCTGCAGATCGGTGACGCCAAGCGGGGCGACATCGGCTCGACGATGGACGGCTACGGTGACGCCTGGTTCGACGAGTCGTCGCCGTTGCGGGTCGACGCGCTGACCGTCTCGCCCTATCTCGGCTTCGACTCCCTGACCGGGCTGGTCACCCGCGCGCGAGCCGTCGGCGCCGGCGTGTTCGTGCTGGCCGCGACGTCCAACGTCGAGGCGCTGGCGACGCAGACGGCCATCCGGACCGACGTCCACGGCGCGGAGGGGACCGTCGCGAGCGGTATCGTCGACGACGTGCTCCTTGACAACCAGACGGCGGGCGACGCCCCGTTCGGCAGCGTCGGCCTCGTGCTCGGCGCGACCGTCGACCTCGACGACTACGGCATCGACGCCGCCCGGCTGACGACGACGCCGGTGCTCGCCCCGGGGTTCGGTCACCAGGGTGCGACCTACGCCGACCTTCCGCGACTCTTCGGACCCGCCGCCGGCGCCGTGCTGGTCTCCGCCTCCCGCGCCCTCCTCTCGGCGGGCCCGGCAGGGTTCCCGGACGCGGTCCGCCGAGATGCCGACGAGGTGCGTTCGTGCCTCGCCTGACCCCGCCTCCCGTCGACCGTGCCGCGGCTGCCCGCGCCGCCGTGGCGGCGCGACGAGGTCGCGCCGCCGTCAAGAACGCCGTCGCTTCGCGGACCCGCAGCGCCCTCGACGTCGCCGAGGCCGCCTGGGCCGGCGAACCCACGAGTCCCGAGGGGTCGCTCAGGGTCCGCGAGCTGCTCACCAGCATCCCCGGCATCGGACCGACCCGCGTCGCCCGCATCATGACCGACCTCGGAATCGCCGAGTCGAAACGGGTCGGGGGGCTCGGGGTCAGGCAACGCCGCATCCTCGGCGACTGGCTCGCCGTCCGCGAGGCCAAGGGGCGCCTGCGGTCCCGTCTGGTCGTCCTGGCCGGTCCCACGGCCGTGGGCAAGGGCACCGTCTCGACCTACATCCGCGAGAACTACCCCGACGTGCATCTCAGCGTGTCCGCGACGACACGAGCCCCTCGACCCGGCGAGGTCGACGGGGTGCATTACTACTTCGTGGACGACGCCGAGTTCGACCGCATGATCCGCGATCGCGAACTGCTCGAGTACGCCACGGTCCACAACTCCTATCGCTACGGCACGCCTCGCCCCCCGCTGGACGCCGCCTTGAACGAGGGTCGCAGCGTCCTGCTCGAGATCGACCTGCAGGGCGCCCGTCTCGTCCGGGCCGCGATGCCCGAGGCCGTGCTCGTCTTCCTGCTGCCGCCCACCTGGGACGAACTGGTCCGTCGACTCATCGGTCGAGGCACCGAGGACGCCACCGAACAGCAGCGCCGACTCGAGACCGCGAAGGTCGAACTGGCCGCCCAGGACGAGTTCGACGCGCGTGTCGTGAACCACGACGTGGCCGAAGCGGCCCGCGAGGTCGTAGAATTGATGACTGCGCCCGAACCGGGCCGCACCCGCGCGTGACCCGCGCCCCGATCTTGGTGCCCACGCTCGTCCCGAGCGGTGTCGGCACCGACCCCCATCGACACGAGGAGCAACCAATGGCCGACAAGAACCAGGGCATCATCGATCCGCCCATCGACGAGCTGCTGTCGAAGGTCGAGTCGAAGTACGCACTCGTCATCTTCGCCTCCAAGCGCGCCCGTCAGATCAACGACTACTACGCCGACCTGCACGAGGGCAGCCTCTTCGACAACGTCGGCCCCCTCGTCGACAGCTCGATCGACGACAAGCCCCTCTCGGTCGCCATGCACGAGATCAACGAGGACAAGCTCGAGGTGAAGCCGCTCGCGGCTCCTGCCGAGTAGCGCGACGACACGACCGGCCTCTCTGACGGTGGTCGGTCCTATCATCTGACGAGGCCCCCGGGAGTCCATCCCGCGGGGCCTCATCGCGTCCGCACCCCGATCGACACCCAGAGGAACACCGTGAGCCTGACCGACACGACGACCGACCCCGCCACGACGGCATCGACCTCCCTGCGACTGTTCACGTCCGAATCGGTCACCGAGGGCCACCCCGACAAGATCTGTGACCAGATCTCGGACGGCATCCTCGACGCCCTGCTCGCGGTCGACCCCGCCAGCCGGGTCGCGGTCGAGACCATGGTCACGACGGGGCTCGTGCACGTCGCCGGCGAGGTCACCACCAAGGGCTACGTCGACATCCCGACGATCGTGCGCGACCTCATCGTGGGCATCGGCTACGACTCGTCCGCCGTGAGCTTCGACGGTCGCACCTGCGGCGTCGAGGTCTCGATCGGGTCGCAGTCTCCCGACATCGCCCAGGGCGTCGACACCGCCCTGGAGGCGCGTGGCGGCGACGACGACCTGCTCAACCGTCAGGGTGCGGGCGACCAAGGCATCATGTTCGGCTACGCCACCAACGAGACGCCCCAGTTCATGCCTCTCCCGGTCTGGCTCGCCCACCGGCTGGCCGAGCGTCTCGCGGCCGTGCGCAAGTCGGGCACGCTCGACTACCTCCGGCCCGACGGCAAGACCCAGGTCACGGTCGGTTACGACGGGGTCGTACCGAAGACGGTCGACACCGTCGTCCTGTCGACGCAACACTCACCCGCGGTCTCGAGCGAACAGCTCGAGTCCGACGTCATCGAACACGTCATCCGCCCCGTCCTCGACGAGGCAGGGCTCTCGTCGGCCGACACGCGGTTCATCATCAATCCGACCGGCCGGTTCGAGATCGGGGGCCCACAGGGCGACGCCGGACTCACGGGCCGCAAGATCATCGTCGACACCTACGGCGGCGCGAGCCGTCACGGCGGGGGCGCGTTCTCGGGCAAGGATCCCTCGAAGGTCGACCGCTCCGCCGCGTACGCGATGCGCTGGGTGGCCAAGAACGCCGTCGCCGCCGGCCTCGCCGACCGGCTCGAACTCCAGGTGGCCTACGCGATCGGACGCGCCGCACCCGTCGGTCTCTACGTCGAGACCTTCGGCACGGGGCACGTCGGCGACGACGTCATCACGGCCGCCATCGAGACGGTGTTCGACCTCCGCCCGGCGGCGATCATCCGCGACCTCGACCTGCTCCGGCCCATCTACTCGGCGACGTCGACCTACGGCCACTTCGGTCGCGACCTGCCCGACTTCACCTGGGAGGCGCTCGACCGCGTCGACGCCCTCCGGGCCGCCGCCGGGCTCTGACCGTGGCGGCGGTCGCCGAGGCCCTCGTCGAGGGCGGCCCGCGCGTCGTCCGGGTGATGGTCGAGTCACCGCTGCCGCAGCTCGACCGGTTGTTCGACTACGCCGTGCCCGAGCGGCTGCGCGACCGGGTCGCCCCGGGCATCCGCGTCAAGGTTCCCCTCCGTTCGGCCGGACGCATCGCCGACGGGTTCGTCGTCGAGGTCGCGTCGTCGTCCGAGCACGGCGGTGACCTCTCCGAGATCGAGGATGTCGTGTCCACCGTGTCGGTCCTGGCACCCGAGGTGTGGCGCTTGGCGCGTGCCGTGGCCGACCGGGCCGGCGGATCGGCCAGCGACGTCGTGCGGCTCGCGGTCCCTCCGCGTCAGGTCCGGGTCGAGAAGGCGTACCTGGCGGCCGCTGAGAACCCGTCCTCGCCGCCACCGGAACCCACCGACGCGACTCCGTCACCCGCCGACACCGCGCCTCCATCCGCGGACGCCGCGCCGCCCGTCGGGGATCGCGATCGCACCCCGGTCGTCGTGGGTTACCGGTCGACCGACCTCGCCGGGCTCGTGGCGTCCCGCGGTCGCGCGGCGGTCGACGCCGTGCCGTTGCTGGTCGAGTTGCCCGACGGTGCATGGGTGGGTCATTGGGCGCTGACGGCCGCCCAACTCGCCGCGGTCGCCGTCGCGGCGGGCGACAACGCCGTGGTCGCGGTCCCCGATTACCGCGACGAAGAGCACGTCCTCCAGGCCCTCAGGGCCGTCCTCCCGCCCGACCGCGTCGTGCGGCTCGACTCCCGACAGTCCAACGCCGACCGGTACCGCGCGTTGCTCCGGGCCCGGGGCGACGAGCCCGTGGTCGTCGTCGGCAACCGGTCCGTCCTGCTCGCGCCCTCGGCCAGACTCGGTCTGGTCGTGGTGTTCGACGACGGCGACCCGTCCTTCGGTGAGCCGCTCGCCCCCTACGTCCACGCCCGCGACACCGCCCTGCTCCGGCAGGCGCAGCAGGACACCGCCCTGGTGTTCCTCGGCCACTCCCGCAGCACCGACGTCCAGCGCCTGGTCGAGATCGGCTTCCTGGCCGAGGTGCGTCCCGATCCGCGCTACCAGCCCCGGGTCGTGCCGACCGTGCGTCAGGCCGCCACGGACGGCTTCGCCGCGCAGGCCCGCATCCCCTCCTCGGCCTATGCCGAGGCGCGGGCCGCGGTCGAGCACGGACCGGTGCTGATCCAGGTCGCCTCACCGGGTTACTCGCCTCGCCTGGCCTGCGTCGACTGCGGCGACACGGCGCGCTGCCTGCGCTGCAACGGCCCCCTCCAGCAGCGCGAGCGCGGGGTGACCCCGGCCTGCGCCTGGTGCGGCGCCCTCGCCGTCTCGTGGCACTGCCGCACCTGTGAGGGCACCCGCATGCGAGCAGTCGGCACCGGCGCCTCACGGACCGCCGACGAGCTCGGCAAGGCGTTCCCGGGGGTCCGCATCATCGTGTCGGACGGCACCCGGGCCCTGACGCACGTCGACGCCGACCCGGCCATCGTCGTCGCGACCCGCGGGGCCGAGCCGGTCGCCCCGGGTGGCTACCGGGCCGTCCTGCTGCTCGACGGCGAACGCATGCTCGCGCGCGAGAGCCTCCGCGTCGCCGAGGACTGCCTCCGCTGGTGGGCCAACGCCACGGCCCTCGCCGCACGACGCGCCCCTGTGGTGCTGGTCGGGGTGGGCGGGGCGATCGCCTCCGCCCTGGCCACGTGGGAGCTCGCCCGATTCGTCTCCGCCGAGCTCGCCGATCGCCGTGTCCTGCGTTTCCCTCCGGCCGTCCGCGTGGCCACCGTGACCGGCACGGTCGACACCGTCGCACGCGCGCTCGACGACCTGCCCGACGAGGTCCGTGTCGAGACCCTCGGTCCGGTGGACGTCGAGTCCGCCGGGGTCCGCGCGATCGTCCGCTTCGACTACTCCCGAGGTCACGACGTGGCCCAGGCCCTCCGCTCCCAGGTCATCCGTGCCGCGACGGACCGACGCAAGGCGCTCGGTCAGAAGCGCACGCGGGCCGTCCCTACACTCAGAGTGCGGTTCGACGACGTCGAGCCGTTCGCCGACTGACCCGCCAGGAACCCCATGCGCCTCGTCTTCGCCGGCAGCCCCGCCGCTGCCGTGCCCTCGCTCACCGCCCTCGCCGACGGCCCTCACGAGGTCGTCGCCGTGCTGACGCGCGACGACACCCCCCAGGGACGCCGACGCGTCCTGACCCCCACGCCCGTCGCCGTCGAGGCAGCCCGCCTCGGTCTCCGCGTGGTCAAGGCCCGTCGGATCACTCCCGAGGTCACGGCCGAGCTCGCGGCGCTCGATCCCGACCTCGGCGTCGTCGTGGCCTACGGCGCCCTGCTCCGCGAGCCCCTGCTCGGTGCGCCCCGCCTCGGCTGGGTCAACCTGCACTTCTCCCTGCTGCCCTCCTGGCGCGGTGCGGCCCCCGTCCAGCGGTCGCTCATGGCGGGCGACGTCGTGACGGGCGCCGCGGTGTTCCAGCTCGTCCCCGAGCTCGACGCAGGCGATGTCTACGGCACCCTCGAACGCCGACTCGACGGCGCCGAGACCGCGGGGGTGCTCCTCACCGAGCTCGCGCGGTCCGGGTCCGACCTGCTGGTCGACGTCGTCGACCGCCTCGCCGACGGCACGGCCGTAGCCACGCCCCAGACCGGCGAGGTCACCCTCGCCCCCAAGCTGACCCTCGCGGACGGAGTCCTCGACGCCTCGCGTCCGGCGACCGAGCTGATCGACCGCTTCCGAGGCGTGACGCCCGAACCGGGAGCCCGCGTCGACCTCGACGGCACCGCCCTCAAGATCACGGAGGCGCGGGTGACGTCGGACGTCGAGGCACCGCTCGAGGCCGGTCGCCTCGAGTCCCGGGGCCGCCGTGTGCTGCTGGGCACCGCCTCCTCACCCGTCGAGCTGGTCCGGGTGCAACCGGCGGGCAAGAAAGAGATGTCGGCAGCCGACTGGTGGCGTGGACTGCCCGGCGGGGTCGACCGTCGCGTCACCCCGCCCACCTCGACCGCCCCGGCCGCCCCGGCCGACATCGCACCAGACCCCGCCCTCGACACGAAGAGCGCCTCATGAGCCGAGTCCAGCCCGCCCGCCAGGTCGCCCTCGACGTCCTCCGGGCCGTCGAACAGGACGACGCCTACGCGAACCTCCTGCTCCCGCAACGCATCGTCCGCGCCCGCCTCGGAGCACAGGACGCAGGGCTCGCGACCGAACTCACCTACGGCACCCTGCGCCTCCGGGGGTACTACGACCGCGTCATCGCGCTGGCCGCCCGTCGGGGCACCGACGCCATCGACCCGGCCCTCCTCGACGTCCTGCGACTCGGCACGCACCAGCTGCTCTCGACGCGGGTCGCGGTCCACGCAGCCGTCGACGAGAGCGTCGAGCTCGCGCGTCAGGTGGGCAGCCGGTCGGGCACGGGTTTCGTGAACGGCGTGCTCCGGACCATCTCGCGGTCGACTCCCGACGAGTGGCGCGCGCGCGTCCTGGCCGACACGACCGGGGACGACGACCGTCTGGCGGCGGAGTGGTCGCACCCCGCCTGGGTGGTGCGGGCGTTCCGTCGCTCGCTGGCCGCCGAGGGCCGCGAGGACGAACTCGTCGACCTGCTGTCGGCCGACAACGACGCCCCGAAGGTCAGTCTCGTCGCACTGCCCGGGCTCGCCGAGGTCTCCGAACTCGGTGCCCCGAGCGGGCGCCTCTCGCCGCTCGCCGCGACGAGCGGCGGGGGAGACCCGGCGCAACAGACGGCCGTGCGCGAGGGGCGCGCCCGCGTGCAGGACGAAGGCTCACAGCTCGCGGCACTGCTGCTCAGCCGCCACCGGCCCGCCGAGTCGGGAGAACGCTGGCTCGACATGTGCGCCGGCCCCGGTGGCAAGGCCGCCCTGCTGGGCGCCGAGGCCGCCCGCGCAGGCGCCCACCTCGTCGCCAACGAGCTCGTCCCGGCCCGGGCCGGTCTCGTCCGACAGGCCCTCGAGGCCGTCCCCGGCGACGTCGAGGTGCTCGAGGGTGACGCCACCCGGTTCGGGGCAGAACAGCCCGGAGGCTTCGACCGCATCCTGCTCGACGCGCCCTGCACGGGTCTCGGGGCCCTGCGACGTCGACCCGAGGCCCGGTGGCGAAAGCAACCGGCCGACGTCGGACAGCTCACGGCCCTGCAGTCGCGCCTGTTCGCCAGCGCCCTGGACGCCCTCGCGCCCGGGGGAGTCCTGGCGTACGTGACCTGCTCGCCGCACACGGCCGAGACCCGCGGCGTCGTCGAGGCCGGGCTCCGGGGCCGCGACGACGACCTCGTGCTGCTCGACGCGACGGCGGGCGTCGAGCGCATCGCCGGCCGGTCGGTCGACCTGGCGTCGGCACCGTTCGTCCAGCTCTGGCCGCACCGTCACGGCACGGACGCCATGTTCGTCGCCCTGATCGAGAAACGTGCCGGACGGTAGGCTCGTCTCGTGTCGATCCGCATCAGCCCCAGCATCCTCTCGGCCGACTTCGCCAACCTCGAACGCGACCTCCAGCGCATCTCGTCCGCGGACCTCGTGCACGTCGACGTCATGGACGGCCACTTCGTGCCCAACCTCACCCTGGGGCTGCCCGTCGTGCAGCGTCTCGGCGAGGTCAGCCCGGTGCCGCTCGACCTGCACCTCATGATCGACGACGCCGATCGCTGGGCGCCCCGCTACGCCGAGACGGGTGCCTTCTCGGTCACCTTCTCCGCCGAGGCCGCGACCGACCCGGTGTCCACGGCACGCGCCATCCGCAGCAACGGGGCCCGCGCCTCCGTCGCGGTGAAGCCGGGCACCGACCTCGAGCCCTATCTCCAGACCCTCGACGCGTACGACATGATCCTCGTCATGACCGTCGAGCCCGGCTTCGGCGGGCAGTCCTTCATGCCCGAGACGATGGCCAAGCTGACGCGCGCCAGGGCCGCCGTGAGCGCCTCCGGGCTCGACGTCTGGCTCGAGGTCGACGGCGGCATCACGACCGAGACCATCGTCACGGCCGTCGAGAACGGTGCCGACACGGTGGTCGCCGGGTCCGCCGTCTACGGCGGGTCGCCCGTCGACAACATCGCTGCACTCCGAGCAGCCGCCGCGACGGTAGCCTTGACGTCGTGAAATCCTTCGACGACCTGTACCTCGAGCTCAGCGACAAGGCCCGCGACCGGCCCGAGGGGTCGGGCACCGTGGCCGAACTCGACGCCGGTGTGCACCAGATCGGCAAGAAGATCGTCGAAGAGGCCGCCGAGGTCTGGATGGCCGCCGAGTACGAGGGCGACGTCGCGACCGCCGAAGAGATCTCCCAGCTGCTCTACCACCTGCAGGTCATGATGATCGCCAAGGGCATCACCCCGGCCGACGTCTACCGACATCTCTGAGTCGGCCTCCGCCACCCCCGTTCGTCACGCCGCTCGCGCGGCACCCCAGCAGACAGAGAAACCCATGCTTCGCGTCGCAGTGCCCAACAAGGGATCGCTCAGCGAGACCGCCTCCGCCATGCTCGCCGAGGCCGGCTACACCGGTCGCCGCGACCCCAAGACCCTCCACGTCGAGGACCCGCGCAACGGCGTCGAGTTCTTCTACCTCCGTCCGCGCGACATCGCGACCTACGTGGGGTCGGGCGCGCTCGACGTCGGCATCACGGGCCGCGACCTGCTGCTCGACTCGCACTCGCCGGCCCACGAGGTCGCCCCCCTCGACTTCGGTGGCTCGACCTTCCGCTTCGCGGGCCCTCCCGGCCGTTTCGCCGACCTCCGACAGCTCCAGGGCACCCGGGTCGCCACCAGCTACGCCGGCCTCGTCGGCTCCTTCCTCCAGAGCCACGGAGTCACCGCGACGCTCGTGCCGCTCGACGGCGCCGTCGAGAGCGCGGTGCAGCTGGGCGTCGCGGACGCCGTGGCCGACGTCGTCTCGACCGGTGCCACCCTGCGTGCGGCAGGGCTCGAGATCTTCGGGCCGGTCATCCTCGAATCGACCGCCGTCCTCATCTCGTCCGATGCCGAGGTCGACGGCCTGGCGGTCCTGCACCGCCGCCTGCAGGGCGTGCTCGTGGCCCGGCAGTACGTCCTCATGGACTACGACGTCCCGGTCGCCAAGCTCGACGCCGCGACCGCCGTCGCCGGCGGCATGGAGTCGCCGACCGTCTCCCCGCTGCACGATCGCGACTGGGCCGCCGTCCGCGTGATGGTCCCGCGGTCCGACACGAACCAGGTCATGGACGCCCTCTACGACCTCGGTGCCCGGGCCATCCTGGTCAGCCCGATCCACGCCGCGAGGCTGTAGCCGTGCCCGCCGACGACGCGGTCGCGACCGGCGGGGTCGCCGCGGACGCGTCCCTCGCCGTCCGGGTCATCCCGTGCCTCGACGTGGCGGCGGGCCGCGTGGTGAAGGGTGTCAACTTCCTCGACCTGCGGGATGCGGGCGACCCGGTCGAGCTGGCCCGCACCTACTACGAGCAGGGCGCCGACGAGATCACCTTCCTCGACGTCACGGCCACGGTCGACGCACGGTCGACCACGTACGACGTCGTCCGGGCGACGGCCGAGCAGGTCTTCATCCCGTTGACGGTCGGCGGCGGCGTGCGAACCACCGACGACGTCGCGCGGCTGCAGGCGGCCGGCGCGGACAAGATCGGTGTGAACAGCGCCGCCATCGCCCGGCCCGACCTCATCGGCGAGATCGCCGACCGGTTCGGAGCACAGGCGGTCGTCCTCTCGCTCGACGTCAAGCGGTCGACGGGCACCCCGTCGGGCTTCGTCGTGACGACCCACGGCGGTCGCACCGAGACGACCCTCGACGCGCTCGCCTGGGCCCGTGAGGCCATCGAACGCGGGGCGGGCGAACTGCTCGTCAACTCGATCGACGCCGACGGCACCAAGCAGGGCTTCGACCTCGAACTCGTCCGCGCCATGCGCGAACTCAGCCGGGTGCCGGTCGTCGCGTCCGGAGGGGCGGGTCGGCTCGAGCACTTCGCCCCCGCCATCGAGGCGGGCGCCGATGCCGTGCTCGCGGCCTCGGTCTTCCACAACGGCGAACTCACCGTCGGCCAGGTCAAGGACGAACTGGCGCGGTCCGGGGCGATCGTCCGCTGAGGCGGGCCGTCACTCCTCACAACCCGCACCCGACCACGCGACACCGCACCGCACCGCACCGCACCGCACCGAGGAGCACATCATGACCGACCAGCTGACGCGTGAGACGGTCGAGCCCGTCGTCGCCCGTGCCCGGTTCGACGCGTCGGGCCTGCTGCCCGCGATCATCCAGCAAGAAAGCACGAAGGACGTGCTGATGATGGGCTGGATGGACGCCGAAGCCCTCCGCCGCACGCTCACCGAGGGGCGCGTCACCTTCTGGTCCCGGTCTCGTCAGGAGTACTGGCGGAAGGGCGACACGTCCGGTCACGCGCAGTTCGTCCGTGCCGCAGCCCTCGACTGCGACGACGACGTGCTGCTCGTCACGGTCGAGCAGATCGGCGCTGCCTGCCACACGGGTTCCCACTCCTGTTTCGAGGTCGACCCGCTCGAGCCGGCCACCGCCTCCTCGTCCCTGCCGTCCGGCGACACCGACCCCACCGGAGGTCCCCGTGGCTGACGCCCCGATCCGCACGTCGACGACCCGGGCCCAGTTCGACGCCCGGCTCGCCGGCCATCGGGTCGTCCCGGTCGTGCGCGACCTCTTCGCCGACGGCGAGACCCCGGTCGGGGTGTACCGCAAACTGGCGGACGGTCGGCCCGGCAGCTTCCTGCTCGAATCGGCGGCCCAGGGCGGCATCTGGTCCCGGTGGTCCTTCGTGGGCGTCTCGTCGTTCGGAGTCCTCACGACCGACGAGGGCGAGGCCCGGTGGATCGACTACGGCATCGACCGCGGGCGGGCTCTGGGTGACGCCACCGGCCGCCCGCTCGAGGTGCTGTCCGCCCTGCACCACCGGTGGGCCACCCCGCGCATCGACGGGATGCCGCCCCTCACCGGGGGCCTGGTCGGTTTCGTCGGCTGGGAGGCCGTGCGCGAGCTCGAGCACCTGCCCGACGTGCCACCGGCCGAGTTCACCGTGCCCTCGCAGGCGCTCAGCTTCGTCTCCGAGCTCGTGGCCCTCGACCACCGCACGGGTGCCGTCCTGCTCGTCGCGACCGTGTTGAACGACGGCACCGACGGCCCCGACGTCCTGTGGGACGACGCGCAATCGCGTCTCGACGACCTGCAATCCCGGCTCGCGGCCCCGAGCGAGACGTTCCTGTCCGACGTCGACCTGACGATCGAAGCGACACCCACCCGGCGTTCCACCGACGACGAGTACGCGCACGCCATCGAGCGGTCGAAGCAGTTCATCCACGACGGGGACGTCTTCCAGGTCGTCATCTCCCAGCGCTTCGACCACGAGGTCACGGCCGAACCGCTCGACGTCTACCGGGTGCTGCGGACGCTCAACCCGAGCCCGTACATGTACCTCGTGACGCTCGACGACGTGCAGGGTCGGCCGTACACCATCGTCGGTTCGTCGCCCGAGGCGCTGGTCAAGGTCGACGGCCGCCGGGCCTACACGCATCCCATCGCCGGGTCGAAGCCCCGGGGCGCGTCGCCCGACGAGGACCAGCGCTACGCCGACGAGCTCGCCTCGGACGACAAAGAACGCGCGGAGCACCTCATGCTGGTCGACCTGGCCCGCAACGACCTGCTCAAGGTCTGCACCCCGGGCAGCGTCGAGGTCACCGAGTTCATGCAGGTCGAACGGTTCAGCCACATCATGCACCTCGTGTCCAGCGTCGAGGGCGACCTGGCGCCCGGCAAGGATGCCATCGACGCGTTCCGGGCCACCTTCCCGGCCGGAACGCTGTCGGGTGCCCCCAAGCCCCGGGCCCTCGAGATCATCGACGAGCTCGAGCCGGCCCAACGGGGCGTCTACGGCGGAGTGGTCGGTTACTTCGACTTCGCCGGCTCGGCCGACGTCGCGATCGCGATCCGCACCGTCCTGCTCCAGGACGGCGTGGCCCGCGTCCAGGCGGGTGCCGGACTCGTCGCCGACAGCGACCCGGTCGCCGAGAACCAGGAGGCGCGCAACAAGGCCGCGGCCCCCTTGCGTGCCGTCGCGGTCGCCAACGCCATGACACGGCTGCGCTGATGCCCGCTCGACGCCTCAAGCTCACGACGATCCTGGCGGGCATCCTGCTCGCGGGGCTCGCCCTGCTGTCCTGGACACAGGACTGGTTCCACGTCGTCGTGGCGTCACCCCAGGGGGGAGACCTGCCCCTCGACGTCGCCGGCGACGTCGCCGGTGCGCCGTTGTCCGCCCTCTCGCTGGCCAGCCTGGCACTCTTCGGGGCGCTCACGATCGCCGGTCGGGTGTTCCGCGTCGTCCTGGGGGTGCTGCAGGTGGCGCTGGGGGTCAGCGTCGTCGTCACGACGGCGACGGCCCTGGCCGACCCCGTGCGCGCGTCGGGCAGCGCCGTGACGACGGCCACGGGCGTCGACGGCACCGACTCGATCCGGGGCATCGTCTCGTCGGTCGAGCCGACGGCCTGGCCCTGGCTCGGGCTCGTGGCCGGCGTGCTGGCCGCGCTCCTCGGCGTCGCCACCGTGCTCCTCGCGGGCGCCTGGCCCCAGGCCACCCGCAAGTACTCCGCGACGCGACTCGTCGCCGCGGATCCTGCGGCCGACCCCGCGGCCGCCTGGGACGCGCTCTCGGGCGGCGACGACCCGACCGACGCCCCCTCGCACCTCGACGAGGGCGGGTCGAGCCCCACCGAGCCGGGCCGTACCCGGTAGACTCGGCCCCCGAACCGACCTGATCCAAGGAGCACTGTGAGCACGAACACGACGAGCACCCCCTCCGGTGGCGACGCGCCCCTGAAGAACGCCCCGGCGAAGGTCGACTCCGGCTCGAAGGGCCGCGACACCGAGACGGCCGACGACCTCGGGCACGGCAACTCGCCCGCGGCCTGGACCGCCGTGGTCATCATGTTGGTCGGCTTCGCCATCGGCACCCTGGCGTTCTTCCTCGACGTCCCGTGGATCGTCTGGGCCTCCGCCGGCCTGGTCGTCGTCGGACTCGTCGTGGGTCTCGTGCTCAAGAAGGCCGGCTACGGCGTCGGCGGCCACCGCTACGTGCCGAAGGCCCACAACTAGGTGCTCGACGACCTGTACGCGGGTGCCGTGGCCGACGCCGCAGCACGCCGTGAGTCCCTTCCGTTCGCCGCCGTCGAGGCGTCGGCTCTCTCGCGCGACCCCGCGCTCGACGCCCGCGCCGCCCTCGCCCCGGCCGACCGCGTCAAGGTCATCGCCGAGGTCAAGCGCGCGAGCCCGTCTCGAGGCCATCTCTCGACGATCGCCGATCCGGCGTCGTTGGCCCTGTCCTACGCGGCCGGGGGAGCGAGCGCGATCAGCGTCCTCACCGAGGGCCGCAAGTTCAAGGGCTCCCTCGCCGATCTCGAAGCGGTCCGCGCCGCCGTCGACGTCCCCGTCCTCCGCAAGGACTTCATCGCCGACGCCTACCAGGTCTTCGAGGCCAGGGCAGCCGGCGCCGACCTCGTCCTGCTGATCGTGGCCGGGCTCGAGCAGCGCCGTCTCGTCGAGTTGCACGACCTCGTCCGGCAGCTGGGCATGACGGCCCTGATCGAGGCGCACTCCGCCGACGAGGTGTCGCGAGGCCTCGATGCCGGCGCCACCGTCCTCGGCGTCAACGCTCGCGACCTGACGACCTTCGAACTCGACCGGGACCTGTTCGGTCGCTTGTCCGGATCGATCCCGGCGGGCGTCACCCGCGTCGCCGAGTCGGCCGTCTCGTCTCCCGACGACGTCGCCCACTACCGTCGCTCGGGCGCCGACGTCGTGCTCGTGGGCGAAGCCCTCGTGACCCACGGCGACCCCGCCGACGCCATCACCCGCTTCCTGGAGGTCTGACCATGGCATTACGCGACGAGACGGGCCCGTACTTCGGTTCGTTCGGTGGGCGCTTCGTGCCCGAGTCCCTCGTGGCCGCTCTCGACGAGCTCGACGCGGCGTACAAGGCCGCCGCCGTCGACCCCGAGTTCGCCGCCGAGTTGACGGCTCTGCACGCCACCTACACGGGTCGGCCGTCGATCATCACCGAGGTGCCGCGCTTCGCCCAGCACGCGGGCGGCGCCCGCATCATCCTCAAACGCGAAGACCTCAACCACACGGGGTCGCACAAGATCAACAACGTGCTCGGTCAGGCCTTGCTGGCCCGCAAGCTCGGCAAGACCCGTCTGATCGCCGAGACCGGGGCGGGTCAGCACGGCGTCGCCACGGCCACGGCAGCCGCGCTCTTCGGCATGGAGTGCGTCGTCTACATGGGGCAGGTCGACACCGAGCGCCAGGCGCTCAACGTCGCACGGATGCGCTTGCTCGGGGCCGAGGTCGTCTCGGTCACGACCGGCTCCCGCACCCTCAAGGACGCCATCAACGACGCCATGCGCGACTGGGTGGCCAGCGTCGACACCACGCACTACGTGCTGGGCACCGTCGCCGGCCCGCACCCTTTCCCCGCCATGGTGCGCGACTTCCACAAGATCATCGGCGAAGAGGCCCGCCAGCAGGTCCTCGACCTCACCGGTGCCCTGCCCGACGCCGTCACGGCCTGCGTCGGCGGCGGCTCGAACGCCATGGGCATCTTCCACGCGTTCCTCGACGATCCCTCGGTCCGGCTGTTCGGCTTCGAGGCCGGCGGCGACGGCGTCGAGACGGGCCGTCACGCGGCCTCGATCACGCTCGGCCGCATCGGCAACCTGCAGGGCACCAAGTCCTACCTCATGCAAGACGAGGACGGTCAGACCCTCGAGAGCCACTCCATCTCGGCAGGCCTCGACTACCCGAGTGTCGGCCCCGAGCACGCCTGGCTCTCCGAGTCGGGACGAGCCGAGTACCAGCCGATCACCGACGACGAGGCCATGCAGGCCTTCCGTCTGCTCTCGCAGACCGAGGGCATCATGCCCGCCATCGAGTCGGCACACGCCCTGGCGGGCACGATCAAGCTCGGCCTGGAGCACCCCGACTGGACGATCCTGGTCTCTCTCAGCGGGCGTGGCGACAAGGACGTCTCGACCGCGAGCCGGTACTTCGGCGTCCTCGACGAGAAGGCACAGCAGCTGTGACCGCCGCGGTTCCGGGCGGAACGAGCAAGGTCGGCGACGCGATCCGGGCTCGGCGAGAAGCCGGGAGCGGTGCCGTCGTGGGATACCTGCCGGTCGGGTTCCCCGATCTCGACACGAGCATCGAGGCCGCGGTGGCGATGGCCGAGAACGGCATCGACGTCATCGAACTCGGCATCCCCTACTCCGACCCCGTGATGGACGGGCCGGTGATCCAGGCCGCGACGCAGCGATCGCTCGCCGAGGGGTTCCGTGTACGCGACGTCTTCACGGCGATCCGCGAGATCACCGCGCGCGTCGACGCGCCCGTCATCCCGATGACCTACTGGAATCCGGTCGAGCAGTACGGCGTCCAGCGTTTCGCCGACGACCTCGCGGCCGCGGGCGGCGCCGGGCTCATCACCCCGGACCTCATCCCCGACGAGGCCGACGCGTGGGTGACCGCCGCCGCAGCGGCGGACCTCGACCGGGTCTTCCTGGCCGCTCCGTCGTCCAGTGAATCGCGCCTCCGACAGGCCGTCGCGAGCAGTCGCGGCTTCGTGTACACCGTCTCGACGATGGGCATCACCGGCGCCCGCACCGACGTGGACGCAGCGGCGAGCACCCTCGTCGCCCGCCTCCGCGAGGTGGGCGTCGAGAACGCCTGCGTGGGTCTCGGCATCTCCACCGCCCAGCAGGTCCGCGAAGTACTCGAATACGCCGACGGTGCCATCATCGGTTCGGCCTTCGTCCGAGCCCTCGCCGACGGAGGGGTCGAACGTCTCGCCGAGGTCTCCGCCGACCTGGCGTCCGGCGCGGCCCCTTCCGCCTCCTGACCCTCTCGGGTCCGACGCCCCCGCGCTAGAGTCGTCACCCGTCGGGTGACCGACGCTCCGCATCCCTCCGAAAGGCACCACGCCCGTGTTCGTTCCCCTGAGCATCCCGAGCCCGTCGGCCGCCTGGCAGTACTTCGACGTCACCGCCTGGTTGAACTCGACCTTCGGGGCTTCGCTGCCCGGCTCGCTGCGCATCCACGCCTACGCCATCTGCATCCTCGTCGGCATCGTCGCGGCGGTCGTCATCACGAACCACCGCCTCAACCGGCAGGGGGCCGAGAAGGGCATCGTCATCGACGTGGCCATCTGGGCCGTGGTCTTCGGCATCGCGGGGGGACGCCTCTTCCACGTCATCACCCACCCCGCGGACTACTTCTCCTCGCCCGACCAGTACATCCACGTCCTGTTCGTGTGGGAAGGCGGCCTCGCCATCTACGGAGCACTCCTGTTGGGTGCCGTGGGCGTCTGGCTCGGCTGCCGCTTCACCGGTCTGCGGTTCACGGTGTTCGCGGACGCCCTCGCCCCCGGGCTGCTCGTCGCACAGGCGTTCGGACGCCTCGGCAACTGGTTCAACCACGAGCTCTTCGGCATGCCGACCGACCTGCCCTGGGGCCTCGAGATCGAATCGACGAACGCCGCCTACCCGACGGGCCTGCCCGAGGGCACGCTCTTCCACCCCACGTTCCTGTACGAGATCGTCTGGATGCTCGCGGGGGTCGCGATCCTGTTGCTCCTCGAGAAGAAGGCTCCGATGCAGTGGGGCCGGTCGTTGGCCTTCTACCTGGTCTGGTACGGCATCGGCCGTGCCTGGTTCGAGTCGATCCGCACCGACCCCAGCCTGCTGTTCTTCGGCATCCGGACGAACGTCTGGATGAGCTTCTTCGCCATCGTCCTCGGCATCGTCCTCTTCGTCGTCGCCGCACGTCGTCACACCGGCACCGTCCCCGGCCCCTACGTTCCCGGTCGCGCGCCGAGCGAGCGAGCGTCTGCTGTAGACTCCGACGACACGTACACGGAGAACGACGAACCCGAGTTGGTCACCGTCAGCGCATCGGACGACAACACCGATCGCTCACCGCGTCCCTAGGTCGTCCACTCCACGACGGCCGCGGGCCCGGCGCCCCATCGTCGTGGCGCCCGATCCTCTCCACCCCATCCCGGTGCGAACGATCCGCCCGCGACACGGTTCTGTGCACGCACCCGCGCCTCGTAAGATCGAGCGCAGTCGGCCCCTCCCGCCGGCGTGCACGCCCACGGTCGCCACGAGCCGACCTCTCCCGCTGACTCGGGGCCGCCCACAGACCGCGGTTCCGTGAGGCTCCTCGGGCCGACGTCGTCCCGCCCCCTGTCGGATCTCTTCGTGAGGACGGATTCCATGGCTCTCACGCCAGCACACCAGCAGTTCAGCACGGTTCCCGAGGCCAGCGGCCTCTACGACCCGCGCAACGAGAAGGACGCCTGTGGTCTCGCCATGGTCGCGACCCTCCGCGGAACCCCTGGCCACGACATCGTCGACACCGCCCTTCGAGCCCTCCGGAACCTCGAGCACCGAGGTGCCGTCGGCTCCGACGCCGGCACCGGCGACGGTGCGGGCATCCTCTGCCAGGTGCCCGACGAGTTCCTCCGTCACGAGGTCGACTTCGACCTGCCGCCGGCAGGCCGGTACGCGGTGGGCATCGCCTACCTGCCCCTCGACGAGCAGGAGCGCTCCGAGCTCAAGACGGGCATCGAGCGCATCGCCGACCTCGAGCACCTCGACGTGCTCGGCTGGCGCGAGGTCCCCGTGCGACCCGACGAGCTGGGCACCCTCGCGCGCAACGCCATGCCCGCCTTCGAGCAGCTCTTCGTCGCGAGCAGGCACCACGACGCCGACGGCGTCCCGCTCGCCGGTGTCGCGCTGGACCGCCAGGCGTTCCGGCTGCGCAAACGTGCCGAGCGCAAACTCTCGGCCTACTTCACCTCGCTGAGCAGCCGGACCATGGTCTACAAGGGCATGGTCACCACACTGCAGCTGGAGCCCTTCTACCCCGACCTGAGCGACGAGCGCTTCGCGTCGAAGCTCGCCATCGTGCACTCGCGCTACTCGACGAACACGTTCCCGTCGTGGCCGCTGGCGCAACCGTTCCGCATGATCGCGCACAACGGCGAGATCAACACGGTCCGGGGCAACCGCAACTGGATGCGCGCCCGTCAGTCCCAGCTCGAGAACGAGCTGATCGGCGACCTCAAGCCCATCCTTCCGATCGTCAGCCCGGGGGCGAGTGACTCGGCGTCGTTCGACGAGGTCGTCGAGCTGCTCAGTCTGACCGGCCGGTCGTTGCCGCACGCGGTCATGATGATGGTGCCCGAGGCCTGGGAGAACCAGGTCGACATCGACCCGACCCTGCGCGACTTCTACGAGTACCACTCCATGCTCATGGAGGCGTGGGACGGCCCGGCCGCCATCACGTTCACCGACGGCACGCACGTCGGTGCCACCCTCGATCGAAACGGCCTGCGACCGGGCCGCTACCTCGTCACCGACGACGGCCTCGTGGTCCTCGCGAGCGAGATCGGCGTCATCGACGTCGACCCCGCCAAGGTGGTCCGCAAGGGCCGGCTCCGCCCCGGCAAGATGTTCCTGGTCGACACCGACGCCGGGCGCATCGTCGAGGACGACGAGATCAAGCGCGATCTCGCCACGGCGGCGCCGTACGGCGAGTGGCTCGCCGAGGGGCGCATCCACCTCTCCGAGCTGCCCGAGCGCGAGCACATCGTGCACACCCCTGCGTCGGTCACCCGCCGTCAGCGCACCTTCGGGTACACCGAAGAAGAGGTCCGCATCCTGCTGACCCCGATGGCGAAGACCGGTGCGGAGCCCCTGGGGGCCATGGGAAGCGACACGCCGATCGCCGTCCTGTCGGAGCGTCCGCGCCTCCTGTTCGACTACTTCACACAGCAGTTCGCCCAGGTGACGAACCCACCGCTCGACTCGATCCGCGAGTCGGTGGTCACGTCGCTCAAGCTCGGCCTCGGCCCCGAGCGGAACCTGCTCGCCGCGACGCCCGAGCACGCCCGTCAGGTGATCCTGGACTTCCCGGTGATCGACAACGACGAGCTCGCGAAGATCCAGCACATCGACCCGAGCCCCGGCTCCCGCAAGACGTCGACCATCCGTGGGCTGTACCGGGCGGACAAGGGCCCACGGGCGCTCGAGAAGCGCATCGCCGCCATGTGCAACGAAGTGGACGACGCCATCGAGGCCGGCGCCGAGTTCATCGTGCTCTCCGACCGCGACTCGAACGCCGACTTCGCCCCCGTGCCGTCCCTGCTCATGATCGCCGCGGTCCACCACCATCTGATCCGCACCGAGAACCGCATGAAGGTCGGCCTGATCGTCGAGGCCGGCGACGTGCGCGAGGTGCACCACGTGGCCACCCTGATCGGCTACGGCGCGTCCGCGGTCAACCCGTACCTCGCGATGGAGACCTGCGAGAACCTCGTACGCGCGGGAATGATCACCGGGTTGAGCCCCGAGGACGCCGTGCACAACCTGATCAAGGCGCTCGGCAAAGGCGTGCTCAAGATCATGTCGAAGATGGGCATCTCGACGGTGTCGAGCTACGCCGCGGCACAGGCGTTCGAGGCCGTGGGCCTCAGCCAGGAGTTCGTCGACACCTACTTCACCGGCACCTCGTCGATGCTCGGCGGCGTCGGAATCGACGTCATCGCCGCCGAGAACAAGCAGCGTCACACGAGCGCCTACCCGAGCGACGGCTCCGTCATCGCCCACGAGCGGCTTGCCACCGGTGGCGAGTACCAGTGGCGCCGCGAGGGCCCCCGGCACCTCTTCAACCCCGACACCGTGTTCCGGCTCCAGCACGCCACGCGCACGCGCCGCTACGACATCTTCCGCGAGTACACCAAGCTGGTCGACGACCAGGCCGAGCAGCTGATGACGCTGCGCGGGCTGTTCCGGATCAAGCACGGCGTGCGACCACCCGTGCCGCTCGACGAGGTCGAGCCAATCGAGGCGATCGTCAAGCGGTTCTCGACAGGAGCGATGAGCTACGGCTCGATCTCGCAAGAGGCCCACGAGACCCTCGCGATCGCGATGAACCGCCTCGGCGGGAAGTCCAACACCGGCGAAGGCGGTGAGGACGTCGACCGGCTGCTCGACCCCGAGCGCCGCAGTGCCGTCAAGCAGGTGGCCTCCGGCAGGTTCGGCGTCACGAGCATGTACCTGACGCACGCCACCGACATCCAGCTCAAGATGGCGCAGGGCGCCAAGCCCGGCGAAGGCGGTCAGCTGCCGCCGACCAAGGTCTACCCGTGGGTCGCGCGCACCCGGCACGCCACGGCGGGCGTCGGCCTCATCTCCCCGCCGCCACACCACGACATCTACTCGATCGAAGACCTGAAGCAGCTCATCTTCGACGTCAAGCGTGCCAACCCCAAGGCACGCGTCCACGTCAAGCTCGTGAGCCAGTCGGGCATCGGCGCGGTCGCGGCGGGGGTCACGAAGGCCCTGGCCGACGTCGTGCTCGTGTCCGGTCACGACGGGGGCACCGGCGCCAGTCCGCTGAACTCGCTGAAGCACGCAGGTACGCCCTGGGAGATCGGCCTGGCCGAGACCCAGCAGACCCTGATGCTCAACGGCATGCGCGACCGTGTGGTCGTGCAGGTGGACGGCCAGATGAAGACCGGTCGCGACGTCCTCATCGCCGCCCTGCTCGGCGGAGAGGAGTTCGGTTTCGCGACGGCGCCGCTCATCGTCGAGGGCTGCATCATGATGCGGGTCTGTCACCTCGACACCTGCCCGGTGGGCGTGGCGACGCAGAACCCCGAGCTCCGTGCCCGTTTCTCGGGCAAACCAGAGTTCGTCGTCAACTTCTTCGAGTTCCTCGCCCAGGAGGTGCGCGAGTACCTGGCCGCCCTGGGTTTCCGCAGCCTCGACGAGGCCATCGGCCGGACGGACGTCCTCGACGTCGACCGCGCCGTCGACCACTGGAAGGCATCGGGTCTCGACCTGGCGCCGGTGTTGGTCGGGCCGACCTTCGCCGACGACGAGCCCCGTCGCAACCACACCACGCAGGACCACGGTCTCGACGAGCACTTCGACGTCCAGTTGATCGAGCGCAGCGCGGACGTGCTCGAGAACGGCGGACACGTCGAGATCACGCTGCCCGTCCGCAACACCGAGCGCGCGGTCGGCACCATGCTCGGGCACGAGGTCACCCTGCGACACGGCGAGCACGGGTTGCCCGACGGCAGCATCGAGATCAACCTCAGCGGCTCGGCCGGTCAGTCGCTCGGAGCCTTCCTGCCCTCCGGCATCACGCTGCGACTCGAAGGCGACAGCAACGACTACGTGGGCAAGGGGCTCTCCGGCGGCAACGTCGTCGTGCGCCCTCCCCGCGGCAGCGCCTTCGCCGCCGAGGAGAACGTCATCGCCGGCAACGTCATCGGTTACGGCGCCACCCAGGGCAGCATGTTCTTGCGCGGCATCGTGGGGGAGCGCTTCCTGGTCCGCAACTCCGGGGCCAGCGCGGTCGCCGAGGGCGTGGGTGACCACGCGCTCGAGTACATGACGGGCGGCCTCGCCGTCATCCTCGGCGACACGGGCCGCAACCTCGGCGCGGGCATGTCGGGCGGCACGGCCTACGTGCACCGACTCAAGCCCGAACGGGTCAACGCCGAGGCGCTCGCGTCCGGTGAACTCGAACTCCACCCGCTCGGCAGTGCCGACGTCGAGATCCTCACCGATCTGCTGCAGCGGCACCTCGCCGAGACCGGATCGCCCGTGGCTCAGCGCATGCTCGACGACCTCGACGCCACGACGGCCGAGTTCGTCAAGGTGCTGCCCCGCGACTACGCCGCCGTCCTCGCCACCCGGCAGACGGCCGTCGACGAGGGTCTCGACCCCGATGGCGACGAAACCTGGAAGAGAATCCTGGAGGTGACCGGTGGCTGACCCCAAAGGCTTCCTGAAGACGCAGTCCCGCGAGCTACCCAAGCGCCGCCCCGTGTCGGTCAGGCTCATGGACTGGAAAGAGGTCTACGAGCAACAGGAGAGCGGCGAGCTCCGTCGCCAGGCGGGCCGCTGCATGGACTGTGGCGTGCCGTTCTGCCATCAGGGCTGCCCGTTGGGCAACCTGATCCCCGAGTGGAACGACCTCATGTGGCGCGGCGAGGGCCGCCAGGCCATCGAGCGCCTTCACGCGACCAACAACTTCCCCGAGTTCACGGGTCGTCTCTGCCCCGCACCGTGCGAGTCGTCCTGCGTCCTGGGGATCAACCAGCCTCCGGTGACCATCAAGCAGGTCGAGGTCTCGATCATCGACCAGGCCTTCGCCAACGGCTGGGTGACCCCGCACCCGCCCGAGCGCCTGACCGGCAAGACGGTCGCGGTGGTCGGTTCGGGCCCCGCCGGGCTCGCCGCCGCCCAGCAGCTCACCCGAGCGGGCCACACGGTCGCCGTGTACGAGCGCGAGGACCGCATCGGCGGTCTGCTGCGCTACGGCATCCCCGACTTCAAGATGGAGAAGAAACAACTCGAGCAGCGCATCGCCCAGATGCAGGCCGAGGGCACGCGCTTCCGCGCCCGGGTCGAGATCGGCCGCGACATCGCCTGGGACGACCTCAGGGCCCGCTACGATGCCGTCGTCGTCGCGACGGGTGCCACCGTTCCTCGTGACCTGCCGATCCCGGGACGCGACCTGTCCGGCATCCACTTCGCCATGGACTACCTCGTGCAGCAGAACAAGGCCGGAGCGGGCGACACGGTGGCCGACCAGATCACGGCCGAGGGCAAGCACGTCGTCGTCCTGGGTGGTGGCGACACCGGTGCCGACTGCATCGGCACCGCACACCGTCAGGGTGCCCTGTCGGTGACCAACCTCGCGATCGGTCAGCAGCCGCCCGACGAGCGCCCCGAGGCCCAGCCGTGGCCGATGTTCCCCACGTTGTTCGAGGTGTCCAGCGCCCACGAAGAGGGCGGCGAGCGGGTCTACCTGGCCTCGACCGTCGAGTTCCTGACGAACGAGGTCGGTGAGGTGCGGGCCATCCGCGTCGCCGAGACCGAGTACGTCGACGGCCGACGGGTCCCCAAGGCGGGCACCGAGCGCGAGGTCCCAGCCGACCTCGTCCTCCTCGCGCTCGGATTCACCGGGCCCGAGCGCGACACCATCGAGGGACAGCTGCGGCTCACCTTCGACGGTCACGGATCACTCGAGCGTGGCGCGACGTACGAGACCGGCGAGCCCGGCGTCTTCGTGACCGGTGACGCAGGTCGAGGGCAGTCGCTCATCGTCTGGGCCATCGCCGAGGGGCGGGCCACGGCCTCGGCCGTCGACGCCTACCTCGAGGGCGAGACCGTGCTGCCCTTCCCGGTGAAGCCCACCGATCGGTCCATCTCGGTCTGATCCCGCCTTCCGACGGGAATAGGGTGGGAGTCGGGCTGTAGTCGTCCCTCCCCCCTTTCCCCCCACACGAACGGAACACATGAGACGCGCAAAGATCGTCGCCACCCTCGGGCCGGCGACGTCGAGCTACGACGACATCCGGGCGATCATCGACGCCGGCGTCGACGTCGCCCGCATGAACCTCAGCCACGGAAGCTACGACGTCCACGAGGGCGTCTACGCGAACGTCCGCCAGGCGTCCTCCGACTCGGGCCGCGCCGTCGCGGTACTCGTCGACCTGCAGGGCCCCAAGATCCGCCTCGGCAAGTTCGCCGACGGTCCGCACGACCTCGAGGTCGGCGACGTGTTCAAGATCACCACGGACGAGATCCTGGGTTCGAAAGAGATCTGCGGCACGACGTTCAAGGGCCTGCCGGACGACGTCAAGGCGGGCGATCCACTCCTGATCGACGACGGTCGCGTCAAGCTGCGCGTCCTCGAGACCGACGGGACCGTCGTCACGACCGAGGTCGTCGTGGCCGGGACCGTCTCGAACAACAAGGGCATCAACCTCCCGGGCGTGGCCGTCAACGTCCCCGCTCTGTCCGACAAGGACGAGGCCGACCTGCGCTGGGGTCTCCAGCTCGGTGCCGACCTGATCGCCCTCTCGTTCGTGCGTGACGCGGACGACGTCGTGCGCGTGCACGAGATCATGGCCGAAGAGGGCCGGAAGGTCCCCGTCTACGCCAAGATCGAGAAGCCCCAAGCGGTCGACAACCTCGAGGCGATCATCGACGCGTTCGACGGCATCATGGTCGCCCGCGGTGACCTCGGCGTCGAGTTGCCCCTCGAGGCCGTGCCCATCGTGCAGAAGCACGCGGTCGAGCTCTCGCGTCGCATGGCCAAGCCGGTCATCGTCGCCACGCAGATGCTCGAGTCGATGATCTCGAGCCCGATCCCCACGCGTGCCGAGACCTCCGACGTCGCGAACGCCGTCCTCGACGGCACGGACGCGGTCATGCTCTCGGGCGAGACGAGCGTCGGCGAGTACCCCGTCATCACGGTGCAGACGATGGCGCGCATCGTCGCCTCCACCGAAGAGCACGGTCTCGAGCGCATCCCCCCGCTGGGCACCCGTCCCCGCACCCAGGGCGGCGCCATCACGCTCGCCGCGGCCGACGTCGCCGAGTTCGTCCAGGCGAAGTTCCTCTGCGTCTTCACCGAGTCGGGTGACTCGGTCCGTCGCATGTCGCGTCTCCGCCACGCGATCCCCATCCTGGCCTTCACGCCCAACGAGGCCATCCGTCGCCGCATGGCCATCAGCTGGGGCGTGCAGTCCTATCTGGTCGAGACCGTCACGCACACCGACGCGATGTTCGCGCAGGTCGACGACATCCTGCTCGGCAACGATCTCGCCGAGTCGGGTGACAAGGTCATCGTGATCGCCGGGTCCCCTCCCGGAATCGCGGGTTCGACGAACGACCTCCGGGTGCACCGCGTGGGCGACGCTCACGGCGAGGCCGCCCCGGCCTACGCATCGCAGCCCTGACACACCGCGACACTCCTGGCGAAGCCGGGGCGATCCCACCGGATCGTCCCGGCTTCGTCGTGGCGGCGGGGCGTACGCTCACCGCATGTCCGTGGACGCCCGACACCCCTCGTGCTTCGAATTCGAGGGCCGCTTGTACGTCGTGCCGTCGTGGAGCGGTCACGGCGTGGCCGAGACCCGACGCAGCCTCGGTCCCCAGATGCCGGAGACCGGCCGAGGAGGCGCGGGGCCGGGCCGGTGGGCGACCCTCGGTGCCGTCGTCGGCGGTTCGTTCCTCGGGGGAGTAGCCGCCACGGTCTGGCGGGTCGACGGGCTCTGGGCCCTGTCGCTCATCTTCGTCCTGGGGGCCGCGGTCGGTGCCCTGCTCGCCATCGGCACGCGGACGATCTTTCGCGAGGGAACCGACGACCAGGTGCCTGCGGCCGAGGCGACGAGCCCGTCGGACGGACCCCTTCCGGTCGTCGAGATTCCCTGGGACGTGGCCCGCGCGGCTCCCGAGGACTCCACCGGGGACGAACTCGTCCTCTGGTCGACCCTCACCAGCCGGTATCGCGACGCCCGGGAAGCCCTGGTCGCCGGCGGCGGTGACGACGACCGGTTCACCGATCCCCGCGAGGCCGGAGCACGGATCGCCGAGTGGGAAATCGCCTACCGGACGGCCAGCCAGGACTACGAGCCGGTGGCGCGCCTCCTCGGCTTTCCGCTTCCGTGAGACTCCGCCCTCTCGGTCCCACGAGCCGGAGACGGAGAAAGCCCCGACCCGCGTGAGCGGATCGGGGCTTTCGGTTCAGTGGCGGGCGAACCCGCCGACTGACGGCGTCACGAGGACGCCACCGAGTCAGATGACGCGGATGTTCTCGGCCTGGAGGCCCTTGTTGCCCTGAGCCGTGTCGAACTCGACCTTCTGGTTCTCTTCCAGGTTGCGGTAGCCGTCGCCGGCGATCGCGGAGAAGTGCGCGAAGACGTCAGTGGTTCCGTCGTCGGGGGTGATGAAGCCGAAGCCCTTTTCGGAGTTGAACCACTTAACGGTGCCTGTTGCCATTTTTCTTGTTCCTTCAATCAGAGTTGTCGATCTCGATTTCGAGATCGCTCGTCGCGGT